>WNEY01000477.1_pt1 | contig 46187 bp, 37 predicted proteins | sample 5400531 | NCBI WGS metagenome assembly WNEY01 (sample SAMN13153338, study PRJNA577476) | soil metagenome | isolation source: 200 cm saprolite under Douglas fir tree site 1 | place: USA:California | collected 2015-04-18 | reverse complement strand
TTTCACTACGCGATGGCGCTGGACGGTTCGGGCCACTCTGAACAAGCGAAGCCGATGTTTCGCGAGCTCGCGGTTTACAACTTCAATAGCCTGGGCTACGCGCTGATTCGGAAGGAGGCCCAGCAGATGGCGATGTAGGCTCGGCGAAGAGACCGAGCTCTGAAATCGCTGGGCACACCGAGGCCTGCGTAACACGGAGTCGCATCCGCGACGTCGTGACACGCGGGCCTCTGATCAACCGGCAGTTACCGATGCTCGTCGCGCTGCCGAACTCGACCCACTGCCCGTTTTGCCATCCATCAATAACAATTGATTCGACGCGCTGACCGAGGGGCAAGTACTCCCGCAGCCGCACGACGTTGAATGAGACCTCGCGTGGCAGCTCGAGGCTAAGGCTCGGCGTCCGCTCGCCATCGTCGGTCGCCCAGTATGTGTCGCGCTTGCCATCCAGGACGTTCGCCGGCGCAAACCTCGGGTCGCGCCCGCCGCGCGAATTGGTCACCGTGACTCGCGCGCCCCCCCCCGACGCGAGGTTCGTCGAGAACGTCGCGTCGATGATGCGCCGGAATTCCCGCAGCGAGCGGACATCGTTCTCGTGAATCCGGCCGCGGCGATCGGGCGGCAGATTGAGTAGGAAAGATGCACCGCGCCCAATCGACGAGTAATGCAGATCGACCAGCTGCGCCGGCGTCTTGACCTGATTGTCCTCATGCTGGTGATAGAACCAGCCGGGCCGGATGGAGACGTCGCATTCGGCAGGCACCCAGTGCGTGCCCGGCCGGTCGCCCCGATTCAGGCGCGCAACGTCCGCGTTTCCCGGCGAGAAATCCTCACGGTTGGACGTGCCCCAGCACGTCTCGCCGGCGATCCCGTTCTCGTTCCCGACCCAGCGAATATCCGGGCCGGCGTCGCTGAAGAGCACCGTAGTGGGCTGCAGGTCGCGGACGATCTGCCACGTGTTCGGCCAATCGTAGTAGGTGCGGTTGTCGATCTCGCGCCGTTCGTAGGCGCCGCCGTAGTAGCCGTCGCCACCGTTCGCGCCATCGAAGAAGATCTCGAACACCGGGCCATAGTTGGTCAGCAGCTCGCGCAGCTGATTGCGGTAGTAGACGAGGTACTCGGGACTGCCGTAATCCTTGTGATTGCGATCCCACGGCGAGAGATAGACGCCGAATCGCACGCCCTGCCGGGCGCACGCCTCGGAGATCTCCTTCACGACGTCGCGACGGAACGGACTGTTCTTGACCGAATGCTCGGTGTACCGCGACGGCCACAAACAAAAGCCGTCATGGTGCTTGCAGGTGAGGATCAATCCTTTCATCCCGCCGTCGCGCGCGGCGCCCACGATCTGGTCTGCGTCAAAATCGGTGGGATTGAACACCGCCGGCGACTCATCGCCGTAACCCCACTCGCGATTCGTGAACGTGTTGACGGTGAAATGCAGGAACCCGTAGAACTCGAGGTCGTGCCAGGCTAACTGCCGGGGCGCAGGGAGTGGGGGGAACGGCGCAGGCGCATCGACGCGATCGAGGGGCAACCGCAGCCCCGCGAGGGCGACCGTCGCGAGGAACTCGCGTCGCAGGATCAGACCTTCGATGCCTCTGCCACCGCGCTGAGCAGCGACGCGAGATCGTAGTCTCCATCGTGCCGCTCGCCATTGATGAAGAACGTCGGCGTCCCGTTGACCCCGCTCTTGAGGCCGCTGAGCACGTCTTCCTTTATCCTCGCGCGGTAGGTTCCCCCCTCGAGCTCGGCCTGCAGCCGGTCAGCGTCGAGACCCAGGTCAGCGGCGTACTCGATCAGGTAATTATCGTCGAGTGCAAACTGGCGTTCGAACAGCCGGTCGTGCATCTGCCAGTACGCGCCCTGCGCGCCCGCGGCCTCCGCCGCCTCGGCCGCATGCTGGGCGTGAGGATGCAGTTTGGTGAGCGGGAAGTTGCGGAAGACGAACCGCAGGTCCGGCCCCAGGCGCCGCTGTACCTCCTTCACGATTGGGTACGCCCGGCCACAGAACGGACATTCGAAATCGCCGTACTCGACCAGCGTCACCGGCGCGCCGGCTGGGCCGGCCGCATGGTCCTTGTCCCCGACCGCGGGCTGCAGCGTCCCGCGCGCGGCCCTCGTTTCGCGGCTCATGCGCCCTGCTGGTGCGCTTCCACGAACCAGAGCCACTGGTCCACGCCGCGGGAGATCTCAGTGAGGATGTCGGCGCTGCCCGCGTCCTCCAGCTCGTTCATCTCCTCGATGCCGACCCGCGCGGTGCGACCAAACGCCGCCAGGGCGTCCGACAACGCCGCGACGTGCTCCGCGCCGCTCGACAGTGTGAGCGGGTAATCGACGAGGGTCGATCGACCTTCGACCGCACCGATCGTTCCCTCCGCGATGCCGCCGAGCTGAACGATCCGCTCGGCGATCAGGTCCACGTACTCCTCGACGGATTCGTTGATCTCGTCGAACAGCTTGTGCAGCGCGATGAACGTTGGGCCCTTTACGTTCCAATGCGCCTGCTTGCATTGCGTCTGCAGATCGATGCAGTCGGCGAGGCGCTGGTTGAGCAACGCAATCACCTCGACGCGCGTTGCTTCGGGCAGATTGTTCTTTGTCTGAAACAGCCGCGCGGGTTCGCGCGAGCGGGTCGCCGGCACGGTCTGCTGGGCGGTGCTTCGTGAGGCGGCGGCGCGGGCGCCCCGTCCATCTTTGCGGTGAGTCGTTGTGCGAGCCACGTCGATTCTCCTAGCGAGGAGCGGCCGATACGACCGCTGTTGTAAGCGAGCGAACCAGGAACGCAATGACCAACTGCACGACACCGAGCGCGAGGGCGAACCAGGCGATCAACACGATGACGGTCGCCACCGTCAGCCCGGGATACGCGATCGCGGCGATTGCGAGTGCCAGGCTCAGGATGCCGCCGGCAATGCTCCAACCCGGGCGGCCGCCCATCGCCTTCTGCACCCTGGCCAGCGTGAACTGCACGGCAGCCGCCAACAGCATCCACAGCGAAACCGAAACCACGACATACAGCAGGGACAGCGCCGGATTGATGAACGCGAAGATGCCGAACGCCGTACTGATGACTCCCTGGATGAGCAGCATCCACCAGCGATCGAAGACGGCCCGCATGCGCACCGCCGAGCCGATAGCGACGACGCCGTCCACCAGCGCGTAGGCCGCAATGAAGGCGGTCAGCGCCACGACGGTAGCGCCGGGCCACAACAGCGCGAGCGCGCCGAATACGATCGCGGCAAGACCCCGCAGCAAAAACAGCCACCAGTGGTGGCGGACGGAGGCAGCGATTTCATCGGCGAGCATATCGACCTCCACATGTGCGGGGGATCTGGAACTTGGAGCCGTGTACGGCCAGGTGGTAGGCCTACAAAAGAGCCTTGACGAGAGCAGCGGCGCGATCGAGATGTTCACACCCGTCTCATCGCGAGCCGCCAGCCCCAGATCGACAGTCCCGCAGCCGCCAGAACCACGAACGGATCTTCGATCATCACGTGACCGCGGTCGATCATTTCCCAAATGTGGAGGACGGCGATGATGGCAAACACGCTGCCGGTGGTAATCAGATAGGCTTTCATCGAGGCTCTCTGTTGTGGATGGTTGACGGCCTGTTCTATAACAAACACCGCATTCGATATCCGGCAACCAAGCGAACACGCCCCTTAAGAGGGCGAAAGCCGGGGCTTCTACTCGGTCGAGGACGCCGGTGACGCGAGAAAACCCAGCACCTGCTGGATCACCGCTGCGTCGCTGACGATGCGGTGGTGCCCCAGCCCGCTCGTCGTGACCAGTTTCGCTCCCGGCCACGCCGCGGCAATCGCTGCGCCGTCATCCCAGCGCACCTCACGGTCATCCCGGTCGTGAATGACGAGGAGAGGAACCCGCATCGTGGGCGCGAAGCGGGGGACATCCATCCGTCTCCATTCAAAGCCAAGGCGGCGTTCGAGCCGCTGCCGCATCGACGCCATCACCGGGTCCCGCACGCCGAGCAACGACGCGAATTGGGCGCTATAGGTGTTCGGATTCGCAGAAGGCGCGATGAACACCGCGCGGCGCGCGGCCAGCCCGCCCTCGATGGCAAGCGCCGCCCCGAATCCGCCGAGCGAATGACCAACCACCGCGCTCACCGGCCCGACGGCAGTGGCCACCGCGAGCGCCGCCCGGGCGAACTCGAGACCCGAGCTGAGCCGGCCTGATGAGGCGCCATGCCCGGGCGCGTCAAACGTCACGACGCGAAAGCCGCTCCCGAGCAGTGCGCCCCCGAGATCGACGAACCGGGCGCCGCGGCTCCCCCATCCGTGCACGAGCAAGACGCCCGGGCCGCGCTCTCCCCACGACCACGCGGCCACGCGCCGGCGCCCGACCGTCAGGTCAAACCGCCGTCCGCCCGCCAGCCATGCGGCCATCCGTTCGCTGATCGGCCGGCGCGGCGGCGAGCAGAACAGCCGTTCCGCCCAGCGCGCCGCCAGACGCGGCGACGCCCGCTGTACCGCCCCGAACGCTGCCCGCGTGAACCGCAAAGCCGTCGTCATTCGCTATGGACTCTCGTGGAAGTTGACACACAAACGCTGGTAGCGGGTTCGGAGTTCGATCTACGCATTCCCATTTCGTTACGAAGCGGACGCCGGCTTGTGACCGGCGTCCGCTGGAGATGGACTCTACTTAGAAGGAGATCGTCACACCGCCCTGCCAGGCGATGTCGTGCTGGGTCCTGTCGAAGCCGTAACGGTCGAACTTGTAGACGTAGTCCCGTCCTTCCGCACGCACACCCACGCGGCCCAATCGATACTCGATGCCGGCGCCGAAATTGCCAGCGAACTTCGTCCACGTGCTGTCCGAGCCAAGCTGATGCACGCTGATCGCGCCGGCACCACCGACCACGTAGGGAACGAAGGTGCTGGTACCAGTCGTCACGGGATAGCGGAGGACGATGTCGCCGTCATAGGCGAACTTGTTGAACTTGCCACGACCCGTAATGGCACCGGATCGCAGGCTGTCTTGCGCCCAGGTTCCGCCGATCCGGAGCCCGACTCGGGGCAGGATCCAATAGCTGGCGTCGAGAGAGCCGGCCCAGCCAAGCCGCCAATCCGCGGTGCCGGCGCTGTTCAAATTCGCGGCACCGGATAGTCCGCCGAATGCCGCCGAGGCGCTGAATCGATCGGCCAGGGGATTGCTGTTCTGCGCGTGGAGAGCCGCCGGTGAAACCGCGAGGGCGGCGAGCGTGAGGGAAAGAGTCAGCGAACGTTTCAACATGGTATCCTCCAAAACGGTGATGAGTTGAACGGTGCGATGAACACCTAGCGGCGTCCCCCCGCGAGTGTCGTGAGACGCTCGTAGTTGAGCCGGAGCAGGTCGATGACGGCTTGGATGTCGGCTTCTGTCTGAATGCGCCGAGCGGCCGGCCCCACCAGATCGACAAACACCGGGTGGGGCTCGATGCGGCGCTGCTTGCGTAGCTCGATCCACACGTGACGCGGGAAGCCGAAATGCGCGGCGGCATCGCCATGCAGGTGGCCGATCTCGCGCCGGCCCACCCGGAACCACATCTCGCCGCGACTTCCCTGCCCGGTGCTTACGCCGGGCCAGGACGTGACGACGTCGCTGATCTGTTGGCTGGGATTGCGTTGCGTCTTGGCAGACATGACCTGTGCTCCGTCTCGGGACGACCAGAGAACGTGTGCACAACACACATTGTTCCTGTGCGGTCAGTCGTCCTGGTCGGCGAGCGTCTCGGTGAGGCGGGTGAGCTGTTGCAGTTGGGAGCCGCTGAGGGAGTGCGTCAGCCGTCGCGCGGCGGCGGCGATCTCCGGATCGACGCGATGCAGTAAGGCAAGTCCCGTTTTGGTTATCGTCGCAACGGAGCAGCGGCGATCTTCAGGGTCCGCCCGGCGCTTCGCGAATCCCTGCCCCACCAGACGATCGATCATGCGCGTCATGTCTGGAGCGCGGTGCATACAGCGCGCCGCGACTTCGCCGCGCGCGTAGCCGGGCGGAGGCGCGTCGCGGAGGATGCGCAGCACACGATACTGATCGGTGGTGATGCCATGGCGCTCGCAGATCTCCGCAAAGGTCTGCAGCAGATGATCCGCGGCGATCAACACCCCGACGGCCGCCTGTTCGGCCGGGCTCACGACTCTTGGCTGTTTCACACGCTGGCGAACGGCCATGCCGCAAAATCTGTTCCCAACACGCATTGTCAAGGCGCCCCGTAACGCTCCTGTACCAAACATTGGCGCCGGGAACAATTCTGTGTTCTGAACACGTTCTGCGGTGGTCCGGGAATCAGCCGGATCCGGTGTCGGCGTCAGTGCCGACACTGCCGTGACATCGCAGGCGGTTGTCGAATTCAGCTGCTGTCATCCGACGATCTCTGTGAGTTCACCGCCATCCCATCCGCAGTTCTGTCAGGAGGTCGTCGCGTATGCGTAGTCGCATTCTCGGAGAGACTGGTCGCGGGTCGGCAATTCTGCTCGCCGTCGTCCTCACCATTGGCGCCGCGCTGGCCGTGTGGAAGACTGCATCGGCGCGGGCCACCGCTGCCGCCGCCGCACACCAGCCCGAACCGATCGAAGCAATCACCACGGCTGTCGCGCGCACGGAGCAACACCGTGCGACGACCACGTCCATCGGGACCGTCCTGGCCCTGCGCTCGATCACGTTGCGCACCGAGCTGTCCGGCACCGTCCACGAGGTTGCGCTGGTACCGGGCCGCATCGTGGACTCCGGCACGGTCCTGGTCGCGCTCGACATCTCCGTCGAAAATGCCGACCTCCAGGCGCAGGAAGCACAGACCACTCTCGCGGTGACCAGCCTCGCGCGTCTGGAGCGACTACGGCAGCACGGCGCCGTGTCGGAGGAAGAGGTCGATCACGCGCGCGCCGAGCGTGACGTCGCACGGGCGCAAATCGCTCGCACGCAGGCCATCATCGCCAAGAAGACGATTCGCGCGCCGTTCCGCGCGCGGGTCGGCATCGCCGACGTGCATCCCGGCCAGTACCTGAACGAAGGCACGCAGCTCTCGACGCTCCAGGGCATCGACGGTGCCGCGCACGTGGACTTCGCGGTGGCACAGCAGGTCGCCGCCGGCCTGCGCGCCGGCGAACCGGTGCAGGTGGTGACCACCGCGGACTCGACACCCATAACGGCACGGATCGTGGCGGTTGACGCGCGGGTCGATCCCGTCACCCGCACCACCACGGTGCGCGCGACAATTCTTGGCGCCGCGCCGGCGCCGGGGTCGTCGGTCCGCGTTTTCGTTCCGACCGGCCCGGCCGTCGCAGCCATCGTGATCCCGGTCAGCGCGCTGCGCCGCGGACCGTCCGGCGATCATGTGTTCGTCGTCGCGCCTGATGAGAGCGGCAAGACCCGCGCGCACGAGCGGCCGGTGCGGAGCGGCGCCATGCTGGGTGATGAGATTGTGATTCTCGAAGGGTTGAAGGCAGGAGAGCAGGTCGCCGCATCCGGCTCGTTCAAGCTGCGTGAGTCGGTCCTGGTGGCGGTCGGCGGAGGTGCTCAGTAATGCGATCCTTCACCGATCTCTTCATCCGGCACCCGGTGCTCGCGGCGGTCGTGAATCTCGCGATCGTCCTCGTCGGTTGGCGAGCGCTCGCCTCGCTGCCGGTGCAACAGTACCCCAACGTCCAGAGCTCGTCCGTCGTGATCAACACCGTCTACTACGGCGCGAGCGCCGAAGCGGTGCGCGGGTTTCTCACGACGCCGATCGAGCGTGCGGTGTCGGCGATCAGCGGCATTGACTACGTCGAGTCCACCAGCCGGGCGGGTGTCAGCACCGTCACGGTGCATCTCAAGCTGAATCAGAACAGCACCGCGGCCTTGGCGGAAGTCACGGCGCGCCTCCAACAGGTGCGATCCGAGCTTCCGGCAGAGGCGGAGCCACCGCAAGTGGAGGTGCAGCGCGCGGACCGGCCCTACGCATCCTTCTACCTGAGCTTCTCATCCAAGCAGCGTGACATCCCGGCGATCACCGACTGGCTGTCGCGCACATTGCAGCCGCAGCTCGCGACGATCCCCGGCGTCCAGCGGACGGACATCGTCGGCGGGCGACCCATCGCAATGCGCGTGTGGATCGATCCCGACCGGCTCGCCGCCCACAACCTGTCGCCGGGCGACGTCTTTGCCGCGCTGCGGCGCAACAACTATCTCGCCGCCGTCGGGCAGACCAAGGGCAACCTGGTCCAGGTCAGCCTGCTGGCGAACACCGATCTTCGCTCGACGACCGAGTTTGAAAACCTGATCGTCACCGATCGTGATGGAGCCGTCGTGCGCCTGTCGGACGTCGCCAACGTCGAGCTGGGCGCCGAAGAACCGGATATGATCGCGAAGTTCAACGACCGGGAAGCCGTGTACGTCGGTGTGTGGCCAACGATCGGTAGTAACGAGATCGAGGTGTCGCACCGGTTACACGCCGAAATCGCGCGCATCCAGCCGACGCTGCCGCCCGACATCCAGCTCCAGGTCGCGTATGACGGCACGATCTTCATGCAGGACGCGCTCAAAGAAATCACCAAGACCCTGATGGAGACGATCCTCATCGTGGGGATCGTGGTGTTCCTGTTCCTCGGCTCGATCCGCACTGCGCTGGTTCCGCTCGTGGCCATGCCGGTCTCCCTGATCGGCGCCGGCGTCGTCATGATGGCGTTCGGATTCAGCCTGAATCTTCTGACGATTCTCGCGATCGTGCTCTCCGTCGGCCTCGTCGTCGACGACGCGATCGTCGTCGTGGAGAACGTCGAACGCCATGTGCGACTCGGCAAGACACGGCTGGAAGCCGCGCTGGTCGGCGCGCGGGAGCTCGTCGGTCCGATCATCGCGATGACCATCACCCTGGCCGCCGTCTACGCCCCCATTGGCTTCCAGGGTGGCCTCACCGGTTCGCTGTTCCTCGAGTTCGCCATTACGCTCGCCGCCGCGGTCGTCGTGTCCGGCATCGTGGCGGTAACGCTGTCGCCCGTGATGAGCTCGCGCTTCGTGCATCCGGAGGGACAGGAAGGCCGACTCACCAGGCTGGTGAATCACGCATTCGAGACCGTGCGCAATACCTACGCCCGGCTGCTCGACGGCGCCCTGCAAATGCGCCCCGCGATTGTCGCGGCGGCAATCCTCGTCATGCTGGCGGCCTGGCCGCTGTATACCTACTCCAAGCGCGAGCTCGCGCCGGTCGAGGACCAGAGCCACATCAGCCTCTTCATGCAGTTCCCGCCCGACGCGTCGCTCGCGGCCAACAACCGGGCGTCGCTCGAGGTGGTCAAGGCGATCACGGCGTTTCCGGAAGCGAAGTTCATGTGGTCGCTGACCGCCTCGTGGGGCGCGTTCGGCGGCATGGTGGCCAAAGACTGGAAAGAGCGCGACCGCTCGACCGCGCAGCTCTTCCCGGCCGTGTACGGCGCCGTGTCGCAGGTGCCCGGCGTGCGGGTATTCCCACGCCTCGACCCGCCATTGCCGACGCCCGGCTCGTACGATGTCGAGCTGGTACTACAAAGCGATGCGCCGCCGGAGCAGCTGCTCGGCACGGCCGGCGCAATCGTCGGCGCGGGCTGGCAGAGCGGCAAGTTCCTCTACGTCGATACCGATTTGAAGATCGATCTACCCGAGGCACGGGTCGTGATCGATCGAGATCAGGTGGCCGATCTCGGCCTCGATCTCGCGAGTGTCGGGCGCGAGCTCGGCACGGCGCTGGGTGGGGGCTACGTCAACCGGTTCAACTTCTTTGATCGCAGCTACAAGGTCATCCCGCAAATCGGCGAGGCCGAGCGGACGACCGTCGGTCCGCTGCTGGATCTCAAGATCAAGACGCCCAGCGGCCAGCTCGTGCCGGTATCCGCATTCACGCACATCGAATCCAGCACCGCACCGCGAACCCTGAACCGCTTCCAGCAGCGCAACGCGGTCCGCGTGTTCGGCGCCGTCAATCCTGGAGTTACCAAGGACGAGGGATTGCGCGTGCTCGAGAATGCGGCTGAAGGGCTCCATGCGCCCGGCCTGACGCTCGATCACGCCGGCGAATCGCGGCAGATCCGGCGTGAAGGCGGAGCGCTGACCCTGACGCTGGGCTTCGCCGTGATTCTCATCTATCTCGTGCTCGCGGCGCAGTTCCGGAGTTTCCGCGATCCACTGATCGTGCTGTTGGGCTCGGTCCCGCTCGCGATCTCGGGCGCGCTGATCTTCAGCTTTCTCAACCTGACGACTCTCAACATCTACTCCCAGGTCGGGCTGATTACGCTCGTCGGACTGATAGCGAAGAACGGAATTCTGATCGTGCAGTTCGCGAATACGCTGCAGGAGCGCGGCCTCGCCAAGATGGCTGCGCTGCGCGAAGCCACACTGACCCGCCTGCGCCCGGTCCTGATGACGTCCGCCGCGACGGTGTTCGGTCACTTTCCGCTGGTTCTCGTCTCCGGTCCCGGATCGGCGGCGCGCAACAGCATCGGCATGGTCCTCGTCACGGGGATGTCACTCGGTACGCTCTTCACGCTTTTCATCGTGCCGGTCTTCTACTCGCTCATCGCCGCGGAGCATAAACCGGCGCCGGCCTACGAGCCGGTCGGCCAGGAGGTACTGCAGACATGAAACGGAAACTTGGAGGGGGGGCGCTCCTCGCCCTCCTCATCATCGGCGGCGCCGTGCAGGCCCGCGGCCAGGAGTCGGAGTTCACGCCATCGGTCGCCTTCTGGAAGACGCTGGGCGATACGACGCTCGTACGGCTCGTCGGCGAAGTCGTGAAGTCCAATCACGATGTCGTCGCCGCTCGCGCCCGGCTGCGCGGCGCGCGCGCGTCGCGGCTCCAGGCAGCGCTCGACTTCGCGCCGACGGTCACCGCGACGGCCAGCTACACACGGCAGCGCTTCGCGAGCGCAAGCTTTCCCGGCAGCTTCGGTGGCGCGTTCCCCGATCAGAGCGTATGGGACGCCGGGCTGCAGCTCTCCTGGGAGCTCGATGTCTTCGGCCGGATCCGCAAAACCACGCAGGGCCGCGGCGCGTTGATCGCCGCGGCGGAAGAAGATGTGCAGGATCTTCAGGTGCTGCTCGCATCCGAGCTGGCCATTGCCTACTTCGACCTGCGCGGTGCCCAGGACCGTCTTCAGGTGGCGCGCCGGAACGCCGAGAATCAGCAGCACACGCTCGACGTGACGCTGCAGCGTCTCGAGGCAGGTCGCGGCAACGAGTTTGATTCCGAGCGCGCGCGCGCCCAGCTGAACTCGACGCTCGCCGGCATTCCGGAGCTGGAGGCGTCCATCGCCGCCGTGGAGCATCGCATCGCCGTGCTGGTGGGCGGGCCGGCGAGTGGACTCAAGCAGGAGACTGCCGAGCACGCCGCGGCCGCGCCCCCGGCGCTTCCCGACTCGATCCTGGTGCCGAACCCCGATGTGGTGGTTCGACTCCGGCCGGACGTGCGCAGCGCCGAGCGCCAGCTCGCCGCCGGTAATGCGTTCGTCGGTGCTGCGAAGGCGGCGTATCTCCCGCGCATCGCGCTGGGAGGCGGCATGGGGTACGTGGGGAGCTCGTTCGAGGCCTTGGGAAACTCAAACACGCCCCGCTACGCCATCGGGCCGGTAATCTCCTGGCCCGCGCTCAACCTCGGCCGGGTAAAAGCCGGCGTCGACGTGGCGCGCGCGCAGGAAGCGGAAGCAGAGGCGTACTACCGCAAGACTCAGCTTCAGGCGTCCGAAGAGATCGCGACGTCCGTCGTCACATACAACAAGGCTCGCAGAAGTCTCGACTATCTCGAAGCCGCCGCGCGGGCGAGCGAGCACGCCGCCGCGCTGGCACGGCTGCGCTTCGATGAGGGCGCGACCGATTTCTTGCAGGTGCTGGACGCCGAGCGCACGATGCTCGAGGCGCAGGATCGGCTGGCCGCCGGAAGCACCGCTGCTACGACAGGTCTGGTCGCTGTGTACCGCGCCTTGGGGGGAACGGCGATAGTGCGGTAGGCATGCCGAAGGCTATGGCAGGATGGCTTCGACGAAGCCAAAGCGCGCGCGTCCGGTAATCCGGACGATGCTCGGAGCGTCTGCCGTTGCACCTTTGACGGCGAAGTAACCGAGCAGCGCGCGTCCCGCGCTCTCGACACGAACGCCGGTTGGCAGCCGAATCTGCACGTAACCCATGAACGCACGCACATCGATCGTCGTGACGCCGGGCTCGAACGTCGCCTCGGACAGATCCAGCTCCACGTAGCCGAGTCGAGCCCGCAGTTTCAGGCCGGGCGGTACGACGCCGGCGAGCTTGCGCTCCTGGCCTGAGAAAAGCGCCGTGACATCCGTCGTTTCATGGGCGCCGGTCGTAGGAAGGTCCGCAACGATGGCGTCCAGCTCACGGCTCGTCTGCGCCGCGTAGACCGCCTGGAAGCGGGTTTCGAGGTCCGCCTCGGTGAGATCGTCGTTGGCGAAATGGCGCGTCAGGATTTCGATCACGCGCTCGCGTGCGGCGGATGGAAGCTTCTCGGGTAGCGGACTCACCGCGCGACCTTCGCGACCGTATCCCAGGTCCGCGTGGTGAGATCCTTCCCAAACGTTTTCTGGATCAGCGTCATGAACACCGGACCCTTCGGAGTCGGCAAATAGGCGCTGAAGATTTCGCGATCCTTGATCGAGAGAATGCGCGCGCCGTCCATCTCGACGGGCAGCGCGATTTTCGCTTTGGGCCGGCCGCGCAGAAACGTGACGATGCGTTTTGCCTTGGGATCGACCTTGAAGCGTTCGTACGGATCTGTCTCCAACAGCTTCCGCAACTGTTCTATCGGTCGCACGATCGTGATGAACGCCTGGCCAAGGTGTTCCTGCATGGCGACCTCAGCCTTTTGCTGAAGCGCCTGTTCCGATGTGCTACGAGCGTCGAATACCACATTGCCACTGCCGAGCACCGTCTTTACGTCGGTGAATCCGGCCGCTTCAAAAGCCGCCTTGAGCGCCGGCATTTTGCAGTTCATCGGCATGACGCCTCGGAGAAAAGCCGCATAGCGTGGCATGGCCGAAAGTTAGCGTCTTGTCGAATTCCGCACCCGTCAAACGACTACTGGGTGTCGCGGTCATATTTCAGACATTCCGGAGGACGCCATGAAATACCTGTGCCTGGTCTACCAGGAAGAGAAGCAGGAGCAGAACGTGCCGCGGGAGCAAATCGAGCAAGCCAAGAAGGATTACTGGGCTTTCACCGAAGACATCAAGAAGAGCGGCCATTACGTGGGGAGCAACGGCCTCAAACACACCGACGCCGCGACGACGGTTCGCGTGCGCAACGGCAAGCTCTCGACCACCGACGGGCCTTTCGCCGAGACCAAGGAACAGCTCGGCGGCTACTTCCTGATCGAGGCCAACGACCTGAACGACGCCATCCAGGTGGCGGCGCGCATTCCCTCGGCCAAGTGGGGCTCCATCGAAGTCCGGCCCATCTGGGGTTAACTATTCACCGCTTGTGGAGGCAGCTATGAGATACCTGTGCTTGATTTACGGGGACGAGAAGTGGTGGGACCAGGCGTCGGAAGCCGAGAAGCAGCAGGGCATGGCCGAATACAACGGGTTCACCGAGAACATTAAGAAGAATGGCAACTACGTAGGCGGCGAGGCGCTGCAGCCCACCACCACGGCGAAGTCGGTCCGGGTTCGGAACGGCAAGATCTCGGCCACCGACGGGCCGTATGTGGAGACGAAGGAACAGCTGGGCGGCTATTACCTGATCAAGGCGAAAGACCTGAACGACGCCGTCCAGGTAGCGTCGCGGATTCCCGGCGCGAAGCACGGCACCGTGGAAGTCCGTCCGATCATGGAGTTCAACCAACCGTAAACACGATCGAGTCGGTCTACCGCGCCGAATCCCGCCGCGTTCTCGCCACCCTGATCCGCCTGCTCGGCGACTTCGATCTCGCCGAGGAGGCGCTTCAGGACGCGTTCGCCGCGGCGCTCGAGCGCTGGCCGGTCGAAGGTACCCCAGCGAATCCGCGCTCGTGGCTGATCTCCGCGGGCCGATTCAAGGCGATCGACCGGCTGCGCAAGAGCCGCCGGGAAGTCGCGAGTGAGGCGGACGTGCCGCTCGAGCTCACCGACGCGGAAGACTACGACGTCGCCGACGATCGTCTGCGGCTGATTTTCACCTGTTGCCATCCCGCCCTCAATCCTGACGCGCAGGTCGCCATGACGTTGCGCGAGGTGTGCGGCTTGACAACTGAGCAGGTCGGGGCGGCTTTTCTAACTACGGCGCCGACCCTGGCGCAGCGCATCGTGCGAGCGAAGTCGAAGATCCGTGACGCCCGCATCCCTTACGAAGTCCCAGCGCGCGGCGATCTCCCCGAACGACTCGCCAGCGTACTGCACGTCGTCTATCTCGTCTTCAATCAGGGCTACTTCACCCGTGCTGATCTCGCCACCGAGGCGATCCGGCTGGGGCGCCTGCTCGTCGAGCTGCTTCCAGAGCCCGAGGCGATCGGGCTGTTGGCGCTGATGCTGCTGCACGATGCTCGACGCGCCACGCGAACGACGGCCCTGGGGGAGCTCATTCCCCTCGAAGAACAGGATCGCTCGCGGTGGAACGGGGAGCAGATAGAGGAAGGAGTCACCCTGGTCCAACGTGCCTTGACTTCACGAGGATTTGGGCCGTACTCGCTGCAAGCCGCGATTGCGGCGCTGCACGCCGAGGCGCCGAGCTCGGCGGCGACCGATTGGGCGCAGATCGTCGGGCTTTACGAGGTCCTACTCAGGGCCGAGCCGTCACCGGTCATCGAGCTGAACCGCGCCGCCGCGATCGCGATGCGCGATGGCCCGGAGCATGGGCTCGCGCTCATCGATGCGATTCTCGCGCGTGGCGTTTTACGAGACTATCATCTCGCGCACGCCGCCCGGGCGGATCTGTTCCGACGACTGGGCCGTAAGGCCGAGGCTCGATCCGCATACGAGCGCGCGTTGGCGCTAGCTGTGGAGGAACCGGAGCGCCTCCTGCTCGAACGGCGGCTGAAGGAGCTGTGAGCAGCGGCTGGAGGTATTTAGTCTAGGAATACCAGTTCTTGTCCCACGCGTGGGGCTTGAGCTTCGATAGCATCCCGGCCGGCAGCCCGCCTTTCGTCGCCGCCATCGCATTTTGACGTACGTGCGCCGGCCGGCGCATTCCCGGAATGACCGTCGAGACCTCCGGTGAAGACAGGCAGAATCGTAGCGCCAGCTCGGGCAGCGTCTCGACCTGGTCATCCAACACCTGGGCGAGCGCCTTTCCCCTCCGCTCCGCCTCGACCTTGCGATCGCCCATGAAGTACTCGGCGCGCCAGTCACCGGCGGGGAAAACGGTATTGGCTTTGATCTGACCGGTGAGTGCGCCTTCGTCGAACGGCACGCGGACGATGATGCCGAGGGGCTTCTGCTGCGCAAGCGCGAACAAGGCCTTCTCCGGCGAGCGATCGTAGATGTTGTAAATCACCTGCGCCGTTTCGAAGAGCGGATCGGCGAGCGCGCGCAGCGCGGTCTCGGGCGCATGGTCGTTGATCGAGATCCCCCAGTGCAGGACCTTGCCTTCCTCCTTAAGGCGAACGATCTGCTGGTAAGACGCTTCCCAGTCGCGATCACGGAGCCAGACGTCGTTCCACACATGCAGCTGCTGCACGTGTAAGGCGTCGACGCGGAGATTCTTGAGCGATTGCTCGGTGCAGGAGGCGATGTACTGGGCGGGAAAAACGTCGCCGAGCTTGTAACTCGACTTCCCGGGCCACTGGCGGTTCATCGGCGGGATCTTCGTCGCCACGGTCGCGTGGCCGGACCGGATCTCGTGCTTCAGCTCTTCACCGATCACCTGCTCACTGTGGCCATTGCCGTAGGCCAGCGCGGTGTCGAAGAACATGATGCCCTGCTCGATCGCCTCGCGTAGCGCCCTGCGGCCTTCACTGTCGTCCACGCCGCGCCACATGTCGGCGCCGAGTCCCCAGCCGCCGAACCCGATTTCGCTGACGCGGTAGCCTGTGGTGCCTAGAGATCGAGTCTTCATCCAGCTGTAATAAACGGTGAGAGCATATCCGTACGCCAGATGGCTCCACTGGACAAACCCACTCGCTTAGCACCGCTTGTAGCAGAAGAGGTGCTAAGGAGGACCCGTGTGATCTCGCCGCGACCATGGTACCGGTTCTACGACCCGGGCGTGCCGCCGATGCTCGCGCTCGAACAATTAACGGTGCCGCAATTCCTGGAACGCGCCGCCGCGGATCACCCTCACGCGCCCGCGCTGATCTTTTTCAATCGCCGGCTCACTTACCGGCAGCTCAAGAACCACGTCGACCGCTTCGCCACTGCGCTGGAGCGGCTCGGCGTGACCAAGGATAGCCGGGTAGCCATCCAGCTACCGAACCTGCCGCAGACGGTTATCGCCTACTACGCCACGTTGTCACTCGGCGCGCAGGTGGTGCTGACGAATCCCCTCTACACGCCGCGCGAGCTGGAGCATCAGTGGACCGACGCCGGCTGTCGCGTTGCGATTGTGATGGATGCTCTGTATGCGAGTCGCATCCGGGCAGTCCGCGCCCGGTTGCCGATCGAGCAGTACGTCATCGCGTCGATCCCCGAGTACATGCGGTTCCCCATGAACGTCCTCGCCCGGTTCAAGCTGAGCCGCACCGATCCTCCCCGCGTCGTACGCGTGGCACCAGAATCCGGAGTCCACTTCTTTAGGAAGCTGGTCCGGAACACCGCGCCCGAGCGGCTAAAGACGCGGCCGGTACCGGACGACCTCGCCGTGCTGCAGTACACGGGCGGCACCACCGGCGTGTCCAAAGGTGCGATGCTTACGCACCGAAACCTCGCTGCAAATCTGCAGCAGACCGTGGCGTGGTTCACCGGAACTAAGCGGGGCCACGAAGTCATGCTTACGGCCATCCCGCTGTTTCACTCGTTCGGCATGACCGCCACGATGAACTTCCCCGTGAGCATGGCGGCCGCGATGGTCGTGCTTCCCGACCCACGAGACATCAAGGCGATCGTGCGCAGCATCGTGGAACACCGCGTCACGCTGCTCCCCGCTGTACCGGCGATTTTTAACTCGATCCTCAACTACCCGAACATCGAGCGCCTCGACTTGAGGAGCGTGCAGCGCTGTTTCTCGGGCTCGGCGGCGCTCGCCGAGGACGTGTTGCAGCGCTTCGAAGCCCTCACCGGATCGCGGATCGTGGAGGGGTTCGGGCTCTCGGAGGCGTCGCCCGTTACCCACCTGAATCCGCTCTACGGTACGCGCAAGACCGGCAGCATCGGAGTTCCCATTCCCAACACGGAATCCAAGACTGTAAGCGTAGACGATGGAGTGACGGAGACGGCCCCTGGGCAACCGGGAGAGCTGGCGATCCGGGGCCCACAGATCATGCGCGGCTATTGGAACATGCCGGAAGAGACCGCGCACGCGCTCCGCGACGGCTGGCTTTACACGGGCGATCTCGCCGTGATCGACGAGGACGGCTACCACCGCATCGTTGGGCGCAAAAAGGAGATGATCGTCGTTTCGGGTTACAAGGTGTTCCCCGACGAAGTGGATGGCGTGTTGATGAGCCATCCGGCTGTATTCGAGGCGGCCACCATCGGCGTACCGGATGAGAAGCGCGGCGAGCGCGTCAAGTCATTCGTGGTGCTGAAACCGGGGCAGGCAGCAACCGCGGAGCAATTGCTGGCATTCTCCCGCGAGAACCTCGCCGCCTATAAGGTGCCGAGGGCCATCGAGTTCCGAAGTGAGCTGCCGAAGAGTGGTGCGCTCAAGATTCTCAGACGCGCGCTCGTTGAGGAGGAGCTAGCAAAGACTAAAGCTGCGAACCGGTAGGCGGCTTCAGCCGCTGTTGCCGAGCGGTCTCTGTTTCATGGTTGCGTGCCTATCTGAGGTCGATGCGGACGGCGGAGGGCACGAGTCCCTGCGCTTCCGCAGTGAGCGTGACGGTCCCCGATCGTGTGCCGGCGCGGATGATGACGATCGCCTTCCCGTTGAACAGCCGCACCCGTTTCGCTTGAAACGACGTATGGCTGATCTGATCGCCATTGTCGACACCGACAATCCGCGCACGACCGCTGACCCGGAACCGAATCAGCGGCTCCGCCGTCGGCACCGCAACACCCCGCCGATCCTGAACCGTGACCGTCACGAAGGATAGGTCGTCCCCATCCGCTCGGATGCGGGCGCGGTCGGGGGTGAGTGCGATGCGCGCTGGTGCGCCAGCGGTCCTGACCACGGCCCTTGCCGTTACCTGCCCGCCGGTTCGCGCGACAGCTCGCAGCGTCCCAGGCCTATACGCGACGCGCCACATCACGTGGCCTACTCGGCCCTCCTTGAGCCTCACGCCCTGAAACGCGCCGTTGAGGTAGAGTTCCACCTGCTCTGCGTTCGTGTAGGCCCACACGTCAATCGTGTCGCCCGGCGTCCAATTCCAGTGGGGAAAGAGGTGCAGCATCGGACGATCCGTCCACACGCTTTGATAGAGGTAGAACGGATCTTTCGGGAATCCCGCCAGATCGACCACGCCGAAATAGGAACTGCGCGCCGGCCACTCGTAGGGCGTGGGTTCGCCCAGGTAGTCGATCCCCTGCCAGATGAACATTCCGGAGAGGAACGGATAGCGCTCGAACAGGCGCAGCGACTCTTCGTGCAGCGAGCCCCAGAATGCCTTGCGGTTGTCGTACGATGAGAGCCTGTAGTTCTTGTTGGGCTGCGGTCCGTGATTCTTCACATATGGTGTTTCGTAGCTGGCGACGCTGTCGGAGGGTTGTTCATAGACCCCGCGACTGTTCAGCGCCGACATCGCTTCGGTGATGACGAACTTCGCGCCCAGGTACTGCGTCGGGAAATCCTTCCACACCGCGTGGTGATAGTTGTGGCCGAGCAGGTCGAGCGCGCCGGCGTGAAAGATGGGATTCTGGGGACTGCCGTTATTGGCAGCTGCCGTGATCGGCCGCGTAGAATCGAGGCTCCGCACGATTCCCACCAGCTCGCGAGCAATGGGAATGACGGTGCTGTCGTCATTGGTCCACTGCTCCATCACCTCGTTCCCGATGCTCCACATGAACACCGAAGGATGATTGCGGTCCCGCCGCACCATGTCCGACAGATCGCGCTCGTGCCACGCGTCCCAATCGAGGTGGTAGTCGTACGTCGTCTTCTGCTTCTTCCACATGTCGAAGGCCTCGTCCAGCACGATGAAGCCCATGCGGTCGGTGAGGTCGAGCAGCTCAGGGGCCGGTGGGTTGTGCGAGGTGCGGAGCGCGTTGGCACCCATCGCCCGCATGATCTCGAGCTGGCGCTCGATCGCGCGGGTGTTCACCGCGGCTCCTAACGCGCCCAGGTCGTGGTGCAGGCACACGCCCCGGATCTTCACGTGCCGGCCGTTCAGAAAGAATCCTGAATCCGCTCTGAAGTCGGCCGAGCGCAGGCCGAACGGCGTCGTGTAATCGTCGCATGCGCGACTCCCACACATGACACGTGAGGCCACGCGATACAGGTATGGCCGCTCAAGGGACCAGAGGATCGGATGGGGGACGGTCACGTCTTGCGTGATTTCGGCAAGGGAATCGCCCGGGACACGACCGATCGTTTGCACCGCTGCCACTTCCTGCCCGGCGGAATCCAAGACGATGGTCCCTAACACGACTGGCTGCTCGACATCCCGCTCGTTTCGTATGGTGGTCCGAATCGTCACTCTGCCTGACCCCGCGCTCACGGCTGGAGTTGTGATGTAGGTCCCCCAGCGATCGACATGTACGCGATTCGTCGTGACGAGACGGACGTGACGATAGATCCCGGACCCCGAGTACCAGCGCGAGTTTGGCTGCTGGGAGTTGTCCACGCGCACCGCGATGACGTTGCGTTCCGTGCCGTAGCGAAGGTGCGGCGTTAGCTCGTAGCGGAACGAGCTGTAGCCGTACGGCCGCTTCCCCAGATACTGACCGTTGATCCAGACTTCGCTGTTGCGATAGATCCCGTCGAATTCGACGAAGACGACTTTGCCGGTGTCCGCAGCCGGCAGGGTGAACGTCTTGCGGTACCAGCCGACGCCGCCTGGCAGCGCGCCACCACCGACGCCGGCGGGATTCTGCTCGCGGAACTCCCCCTCGATGCTCCAGTCGTGCGGCACATCGAGCGTGCGCCAGCCGGAGTCGGCGAACGCCAGCTCCTGTGCACCAGCCACATCCCCGAGATGAAAGCGCCATGCGGGATCGAAGCTCACCGTCTGACGTTGGACCAGCAGTACGAAGAGGAGGGCGATCACAGGTTCAGCCCCGGAAATAGAGATAGGCCGCGAGAATCAAAACCAGCACCACGGCGGACGCGATCACTTCGCGGCCGCTCCAACTGGCGCGGGACTGGGCACGGTCTTCTGTCGTGACCGTCCCGTACGTCAAACCCGCCACCTGTTCCGGCGCCGGCGGCGCCGTCGCGTAGCTCACCACGACCATGACCACGACCGAGACGATGAAGATGAAAAGGCTGTAGTACTGGAAATAGAGATTGTTGACGATCCACAGGAACGAGCCCGGTGCGTAGCCGTTGGCGAATCCCGCCAGATGCAGGCTCACGGGCGTGTCCACGGCCAACCGGAACACGCCCAGCACAAACCCAGCGAGCAACGCGGCGAGGCAGCCCTTGGAGTTCAGGCGCTTGTTGAAGATGCCGAACACGAACACCGTGAAGATCGGTGGCGCGAGATACCCCTGGACTCCCTGGAGGTAGTCGTAGAGGCCGCGCGCGCCCTGAATCACCGGAATCCACAGCAGGCTGATCACCACCATCGCCGCGGTGGCGGCTCGGCCCACCCACACAAGCCGATGCTGTGAAGCCTGTGGCCGGAACTTCTGGTAAAGGTCCATCGTGAACAGCGTGGACGACGCGTTGAAGGCACCGGCCATCGAGCTCATCAGCGCGGCGAGCAGACCGGCGACCACGATCCCTCGAAGCCCGGCCGTGCCCCTGCGCATCCAGCATGACGCCAAGACCCGCGACGCGACCCGTCTTCGCCAGTGCCAACGCAATCAGTCCGGGAATGATGAAAAGGAAGACAGGCGAGAGCTTCAGATAGGCGGCGAAGATGCTGCCCCGCCGCGCAGTGCGCTCGTCCTTCGCTCCTAGCGCGCGCTGCACGATGTACTGGTCGGTGCACCAGTACCACAGACCAATGATCGGGGCGCAGAACAGCATGCCGAGCCAAGGGTAGTTGCCGTTGAAGTACCAGGCGATGCGACCGCCTTCCTTCACCGGCGCCCACGTGCCCTGCATTCCGGCGGGGACCAGCGGTTTCCACAGATTGAAGAGATCGGGGTCCAACACGCGCCGCAGCTCGTGCCAGCCGCCCAGCTTGGCGAGCCCGAACACCGTGAGCAGTCCCGATCCCGCCACCAGGATGAACGTCTGCACGGCGTCCGTGTACGCCACCGCCCGCATTCCGCCCAGTACGGTATAGAGGCCGGTCAGCAGTACCACGGCGACTGAGCCGATCCAGAAGCTGTTGAACGTGGCGCCGGCCACCTGCAGCGAGACTTCCGGCAGCAGAGTCGCGAACACGATGCCGCCGGCAAAGATCGAGACCGCGAATTTCGTAAAGACGTGCGCGACCAGTGTGATGACGGACAGCACCCAGCGCGCGGTTGGTGAAAAGCGCCGGCCGAGAAACTCGGGCATGGTGTACACGAGGGCGCGGGAATAGAATGGGACGAACACCCAGCCGAGGACGAGCAGGCACCAGGCGTGGAGCTCGTAATGGGCGAGCGCGACGCCGCTCGTCGCGCCGGCGCCCGCGAGCCCCACGACGTGCTCCGAGCCGATGTTGGATGCGAAAATGGAGGCACCGACCAGAAACCAGCCGAGATTGCGACCGGCCAGGAAATAGTCGTCAGGCGTGTCCTTGTTTCGCCGCGCGACCCACCAGGCCACGGTGAGCAACAGGGTGAAATACAATCCGATGATGACCCAATCGAGCCCGGCCATTGCGAGGCGAGACTACACGTCACCGATCCGATGTCAAGAAAGGCCCTATGATCGATCCGCTGTCACGTCGTGACTGGCTGAAGGCGATGGGGGCGGCTGGTGCAGGCACCCTGCTTCCCTTCCCTTCCGCGTTCGCCCCACACGCGCCGATCCTGCCCCTGAGCTCGACGAGCGAGGTGTTCATCCCGCCGCGCGGTCGCGCGTTCCAGAAGTTTAGTTTCGACTTTCCGGAGCCGTCGGTGGAATTCGCGGGGATGCGAGTCGGCTTCCTCGTGTTCACGCGCGAGAACGCGTATGCGCTCGACGCGAGCGCGATGGCAACCGAGTCCTCCGACGACGCGCTGTCTCTCACCGCGACCCGTTTTCTCTGGGCGGGCGGCCAGGAGCGCGCGAGCGGGCGAGTGACCGCGCGGCTGCGCCGCGATGGCGATACCGTGCTGTGCGATGTCACGGCCGAGATGGATCAGCCGATCAAGGCGGTGACGACGGTGGTGCGGGGTGTGCCGCGCGGCAAGCTCTCCTCCGACGGCGCCGCGCCCTTCGATCCGCGCGACGACGAGGTGCTGTGGGGCTATCCGTTTGGCGGCGGCGATCTGTTCGGCGGCAACACCGCGGGGGGGATGGGCACGCCGCTCGCCGTCGTACAGGCCGGCGACCAGTTCACCGCGCTCTCGTCGCTCGACGATCGCGTCCGCACCAAACGCTTCTACTTTCAACCGGGCGAGCAGGGATATCGCATCGAGCTGGTGCACGAGGTCGAAGGCTGGCTCGACCAGCGAGTCGTCCAGGTACCCACCTGGCGCGTAGGCCGGGCGACGACACTGGACGCAGCGGTCGCGCCGCATTACGCGCACCTCGAGCGCGCGTATCACTTTCCGCGCTGGGAGACTCGCACCGACGTGCCGGACTGGCTGCGACAAACACAGCTCGTCGTGACGCTGCACGGCATGCACTTCACCGGCTACATCTTCAACGACTATGCGCGGATGCTCGAGATCCTGCGCTGGATCGCGACGCAGATCCCCGCCGACCGCGTGCTCGCATTCATCTCGGCGTGGGACGGGCGCTACTACTGGGATTATCCCACGTATCAGGCCGCGCCGCGCATGGGCGGGGAAACAGGGTTGCAGCGGCTCGTAAAAGAAGGGCAGCGGTTGGGATTCCGGATCATGCCCATGTTTGGTGCGAATGCATCGAACCGCAAGCTCGCGAATTTCGCGAACTTCGCCGACGCGGCCACCGCGCGCATCGATGGCGATCCGTTCAACCTGAACTGGGTCGATTGGGACAACGACCGCCATCAGGAAGGTTTCGGCGTCTACATGAACCTGGGCGTCGCCTCCTGGCGCCGCTGGCTCACGGCGCGCATCGCGGACGTCATCGATCGCTACGGCGTCGACGCATATTTCCTGGACATCATCGGCGGCTGGGTGAACAACACGAAAGCGGACATGCACGAAGGTGCGCGGGCGCTCGTCTCCGAGCTGCGCACCCGGTATCCACGTGTCCTCGCCTGCGGCGAGTTTCTCTACGACGCGCTGCTCGAGTTCATCCCGCTGTATCACGTCCACTCGCCGCACGGTGTGCCCTACGCCCGCTTCTTTTCACATCTCTCGCATCCCGCGCCGGGGCGTGGCTCGTCGGGCGTGCACGAGTCGGGGTTCAACCGCTGGGACCAGGCGACGCTGTCGCTGTCGAAGCGCGAAGGACTGATTCCGACGCTGAACGTGGTGGACGACACGTTCACGAAGTACCGCGATCAGATGGCCGCAGTGATTGCACAGGCGAAAGGTTGGGGGACTCCATGATCAGCGCGCGGCGTCGCCGCGAATCATCCGCAACCCGAAAACCGTCGCGATCTGGCTGCCGTCCCTCGCCTGGAAGCGCACCGTCACCTTCTCCTTGCCGCCGACGAGCTCCGCGGGAATCGGATACTCGGCGTCGAAGAAGCGCGGCGTGTCGCTGAGGCGAACCTCCTGACCGGCCACGCGCCGGCCGTCCACGAGAATCTCGAAGTCCGCCGGCGTCCCTCGCCGGTCGCCCGAGTAGTAGGTCGCGATCACGGTCATGGGATGCGCCGGCTCTACGGGGAGATCGTAGGAGAACCAAGTCGTTCCCCGCCGCCCCGGCCGCCCCATGATCCGCTGCGGCACTGCACCGTCGCCGGCCTGATAGTTGAACTGGCGCTCGAACATGACCTCGCCGGGCTGGAGCCAGGCGACGGTGGCAGCTTCGAGCCTCCGCAGCCGTTCCGCTTCGGCCGCATACTCAGCCTTCTGCACATCCCATTCGACCGGCGTGAACAGGTCCCAGTACGTCGAGTACGTGCGGCGATGCAGGCGGAAGAACGGCTGAAACTGGATGTCACTCACGCGGGCCGCGGCATCGGGCTCGCGGCCCACCCCGTCGCTCGTGAACCGGCCGGGCGCGCCGGCCACGGGCTTGAGCCACGCAGTCGGCGGCCGCTCGGCCGCCACGAACACCGGCACCTTTGGCGGCACGTGTGCGGGACGGCCCGGACTCTGATCGGCCCCCATGCGACGCTCGGGCTCCGGCCCTAAATCCCCCGCGAGCACCAACGGTCCCCATAGGATCGACGCGCGGCGAGGATTGTCCGGCAGCGGCTCGAGGCGGAGCGTCTTAGGCAGGGCGACCGCTACGACGTCGCCGGTTTTCCAGACGCGTTTTACCTCCACGTACGCACTTACATCGGGCTCGGACGCTCGGTACTGACTGCGGCGGCGCTGGTCGTCGGCCCCAGGCTCGTCATGCGCCGCGACAAGCGGTTGGCCGTTGACTGTGGCCTGGAACGCCGCCCCCGCCCAGTAGGGACGGCGCAACGACAGCGTGAACTCGCGCGGCGTCCGGAGGTCGAGCGTGAGCTTCGCCGTCTCGCCCTCGGGGAAGTCCGTCTGCACCGCCAAGCGGACGCCGGCCGCCGCCCAGTCCACCGTGGACGGCGCGTACAGGTTGACCCACAGCCGATCGCCGGCCTGGTAGTAGATCCCGTAGCCGTGCAGGGCATGGCTCTCCATGCCCGTGCCGACGTCGCAGGTGAAGTCGTGGAGCATGTCCTGGTACTCGTGGGTCACGCCTTGAGTCGCTCCACCCACCGGCACCATGTAGCACACGCGACCGTCCTCGGGATCGATGGACGCGAGTATGTGGTTGAACAGCGCGCGCTCGTGATAATCCGCGTAATGGGGATCGGGCCACACGGCGAACAGCCGCCGGGTCAGCTTGAGCATGTTGTAGGTGTTGCAGGTCTCGCACGTCCGGCCGTCGATCCAGTCGTTCAGCTGGTCCGGCGGTCCGAAGTACTCGTCCTTGCCGTGACCGCCGCTCGAAAAACTGTGGTGGTGGACCACCTGGTCCCAGAAGAAGGTGGCGGCCAAGAGGTCCTCCGGCCTTGCGGCATACTCGAAGCGAGCCGCGGACCCGATGAGCTTGGGCACCTGGGTATTGCCGTGGGTGCCGGTGAGATCGTCTTGGTGGCGCCGCAGCGGTTCGATGAACGCCCGGTGCTCGAACTTGTAGGAGAGCGCGAGCCAGCGCTCGTCCCCGGTGTCGGCGTAGAGGTCCGCCAGCACCTCGTTCATGCCGCCGAACTCGGCGTTCATCATGCGCTGGAGCTGCGCGTCGTCCAACCCCGAGAGAGTCTTCTCGGCCCACGCCGCGAACTTGATCTCGACGTCCAGGGCCGTCCGGTTCTCCGCGTGCCGATAGGCGTCGCGCAAACCCGCATACGTCTTGTGGAGGGTGTACCATGGCGACCACTCGCCGTTCAAATCGAAAGCCGCCGAGCGGATCTCGCCTCGGGCCAGCTCACCAAACGCCTTGCGGCCGCCGGCCAGCGCGCTCAGGTAGCCGTCGCCGTGCGCGTCCTGCACTGCCTTCAGCTCGCGGACAATGTAGTCCGCGCGCTCCTTGAAGCGCGCGTCACCCGTGGCCGCCCACATCAGGCTCACCCCGGAGAGATGGTGGCCCGCGATGTGGCCGGTGAGGTTGCGCCCGTCCCCATCCCACCCGCCGTAGGGCTCTGCCTTGGGCTCGAGGCCGGCCCGTTTGCGATAGTAGGCAAGCATCCGGTCGGGCTCGAGCTGGAGCAAGTAGCGCGCGCTGACCTCTTGCGCGTGCTTGAGCGGCCCGCCCGTGAGCCTCACGGCACTCAAGGGGAGCGGCTTGGCCTTCACGACCCCCGTGTCCAAAGCGCTGGGCGCGCGGGCGTGCTCGGCGGCGAGAAGCTCCGAGCGGCCGAGCAGCTGGAGCGCGCCGGCCCCGAGGCCGAGTTTCAGCGCGCTGCGACGAGAGAGCGTCATAGGGGAATCTCCAGTGGGCAAATGATGTATCAGTGCAGCGGTCCGGCCGAGACCCGGCTCACCTGAATCCTCCGCCGCGCCCGGATATCTGCCGACGACGCGCCCACGGCCAACTCGATGGGCTCCTCTTCAACCACCCAGCGGTGCGCGCCGGCATCCCAATAAGCCAGCGATGACGCGGGCAGGGAGAATTCCACCGTGCGTGTCTCGCCCGGTTTGAGCGTCACTCGGCGAAAGCCGCGGAGATCCTCATTCGGCCGTTCCACTCGCGAGCCGCGGTGGCCGACGTACAGCTGCGCGACCTCGTCTCCGGCTCGCTGCCCCGTGTTCGTCACGTCGACGCGCACGACCAACGTGTCTCTGACTCGAAGCCGTGCCGCGCTGGGGCGCAGGTTGTTGTACGTGAACGTCGTGTAGCTCAAGCCGTAGCCAAACGGGTAGAGCGGCGTGCCCTTGAAAAACCGGTAAGTGCGACCTGCCATGCGATAGTCAGAGAACGGTGGCAGGTCGTCCACGCTTTTGTAGAACGTCACGGGCAGCCGGCCGCCTGGGTTGTAATCGCCAAACAGTACGTCGGCGAGCGCGCTGCCCGCAGCCTGTCCTCCGTACCAGGCTTCGACGATCGCGGGGAGATGCGCCTCCGCCCAGTTCACGGCGAGCGCGCTGCCACTCATCAAGACAAGAACAGTGGGTTTGCCGACGGCCACGATCCGCTCGAGCAGCCGCTCCTGCGCCGCGGGCAGGTCGATCCGCGTGCGATCGCCACCGCGGAAGCCCTCGATCGCAACTGGCATCTCCTCGCCTTCGAGCCGCGCCGTGAGCCCCAAACAGAGCACGACCGCGTCCGCCTGCTGTGCCACGCGCACGGCCTCGGCGAGGAGCCCGCTGTCCGCGGACGCTCCGTCGACCAGATCCGAGCCGCGCGCATAGAGGACGCGGGTAGTGCGCGACACGGCTTCCCGGATGCCGCGCAGTGGCGTGATGGGATCGGCGGGCTGACCCTCGTAATTGCCGAGCAGCATGCGCCAGTCGTCGGCGTTCGGCCCGATCACGGCGATGGTCCCGAGGTCCTTGCGGAGCGGGAGCAGGCCCCCGGCATTCTTCAGGAGCACGATCGATTTGCGCGCCACCTGGCGGGCGAGCGCACGGTGCGCCGGTTGGTCGAGCACGCCGATCGGGATCTGCGCCCAGCGCACCCGCTCCGGCGGGTCGAACATGCCGAGGCGGAAGCGGGCGAGGAACAGCCGTTTGACCGCGCTGTCGATCGCTTGCTCCGTGATCAGTCCCTGATTCACGGCATCCACGAGGTTCGCGTAGACCCGGCCGCATTCAAGATCGGTTCCCGCTTTCACGGCCAGGGCGGCGGCGGCGGCCGGCGTCGGTGCGACCTTGTGGCGCTCGGAGATGTCATTGATGGCGCCGCAGTCAGAAACGACATAGCCGGAGAAGCCCCATTCGCCGCGCAGGATGTCTTTGAGCAAGAGATCGCTCCCGCACGCGGGGCTTCCGTCCACGCGGTTGTAGGCACACATCAATGAGTAGGCATGGCCTTCCCGAATCCCGGCGGCGAAGTGCGGCAGGTAGCTCTCGCGCAGATCGCGCTCGCTCACGACGGCGTCGAACGTGTGCCGTTCGGGCTCGGGTCCCGAGTGCACGGCGAAGTGCTTGACGGTCGCGACGGTCTTCAGATACCTGGGATCGTCGCCCTGCATCCCGCGGACGAACTGCACGGCGAGCCGGCCGGTGAGGAACGGGTCTTCGCCGTACGTCTCCTGGCCACGGCCCCAGCGAGGATCGCGGAACAGATTGATGTTGGGCGACCAGAAGGTGAGTCCCTGATAGCGCGAGCGCGAGCCCTGGCCCGCGTACTCGTGGTGCTTGGCACGAGCTTCGTCCGAAATGACCGTTGCCATCCGAAAGATCAGGGAATCGTCCCACGTCGCGGCGAGGCCGATCGCCTGCGGAAACGACGTCGCTAGGCCCGAGCGCGCCACGCCGTGCAGCGCCTCGTTCCACCAGTTGTATCCGGGAATCCCGAGTCGCTCGATCGCCGGCGCGACGTCCTGCATCTGCGACACCTTCTCCTCGAGTGTCATGCGCGAGACGAGATCGCTCACCCGACGCTCGAAGGAGAGGTCAGGATTCCGATAGTCGGGCGTTTGCGCGGCGAGACGTGTGGTGAGCCCCCACACGAGCGCGACGTGCAGCACGCGGAGCCGGCTCACGGTTGGGTACGGGCTCCGCCGCCCCCGCTGTCCAGGCCGCTGCCGATCACGTCGCGCAACGGCGTCCGCCGGAGCTCGGCGGCGAACTGTGGGATCGCCTTCGTCATCAGATCGGTGAAACGAGTCGTCGCGTCCGCCAGGCGTTGGGCGAGGACGTCATGCACCGCCACTTGTTGCGTCGTCGGCGCGAAATCGGCCCCGTTCTCCGCGACGTCCGAAAGCAGCGCGGCGAGCCGGCCGTAGAGCTGCATCGGGTTGCGGAATGCATCCTCACGCGCGCCCGTCAGGTTCACGTCGAACAGTACCCCTTCGACCCGGATCGCTCGCCGCTCGAGTGAATCGGCAAGGGTGGCCATCCGCTTGGCCCCCGAGTCCGTCACGAGCGCGGAGTCGCGGAGTTGCGCCGCGAGATCGCGCACCTGTTTGCGTACCCACTCGAGCCGGTTGATCATGCGCGCCACGCTGTCCTGTTCTGCGCGAATGGTGCGCGCGAGCTTCCCCTGCGCCTGTACGTCCGCGTCCGTTCCCGTCGTGTTGGGATCCTTGAGAATAGTGAGCGACTGTGTCGCCGTCACCGGAGGCGTGTTCGAGTCGGCCACTGCGAGCCGGACGGTGTAGGTCGCGGGCAGCACGAGCGGACCGCGGAGTGAGAGATCGAGGTCCCAGGTCACGAGGGGGCGGGTCCCATCCGCACCGACGCGGACGAACGGCTTGCCCGGCGGTGGCGTGCGGAGCTTGGGGGTGGCCGGCGCGGTGTAGCGCAGGTCCCAGCAGACACGATTCATTCCCAGCTTGCGCGCTCCCTCGAGCACGCGCACGGTGTCACCCTGCGCATCGAGAATCACCAGCCTCGCGGGCTTGCGCGGGCGCGTGCTATCCCCAGGCGAGGCCGCGGGGGCTGGCGGTGTGGCGGCAGGGCACGTGGCACCGGGGACGCTGACCGCGCTGGTGGTCGTGTCCGCCAGCGCGGGAGAGACATAGTAGGTGAGCGGCACGCCGGGGGGCCCGTTCTCCGCCTGCACCGCGCTGTTCGGCGCGCTCGCGACCCCCTGCTGGTCGCGCAGGCGGTAGGCGGGCGGCGGCACGAACAGGGTCGTCTTGCTCGCGAGCGTGGACCCGTCGAGCTGCTCAAGCGGCGAAATGTCATCCAGGATCCAGAAGCCGCGCCCGTACGTCGCCACCACGAGATCGTGGAAATGCGGCTGCACGGTGAGCCACGAAACCGGGGCATGGGGCAGATTGGTCTGGAGCGGCAGCCAGGTGGCGCCATCGTCCAGCGTGACGTAGAGACCGTTCTCCGTCCCCGCGAAGAGCAAGCCGCGCCGCACCGGATCCTCGCGCACCACGTGCACGAACGAGAGTGGCGAGCGCGGGAGCGTCTCCGAGATCCGCTTCCAGCTCTTCCCGAAATCAGTCGTCTTGTAGATGTAGGGGTCGAGATCATCGAGCTCGTGCAGGTCTGCCGCGAGGTACGCGGTACCGGCGTCGAAATGTGACGGCTCGACGTTCACGATCTTTGCCCACGATGGAAACTTCGGGATGTTGCCCGTCACGTCGGTCCAGTGTGCGCCATCGTCCGTCGACACATGCACGAGCCCGTCGTTGGACCCGACCCACAGCACGCCCGCTCGGACCGGCGACTCGGCGAGCGCGAACAGCGTCGCGCCGTCGAACGTCATCAGGTTGTCGGTCGTGACGCCGCCCGAGCTCTGCTGGTGCGTCGTGTCGTTGCGCGTGAGATCGGGGCTCAGCACCTGCCAGCTCGCGCCGCCATCCTTCGTCACGTGCACAACCTGGCTGCCCACGTAGACTCGCGTGTGGTCGTGGGGCGAGATGGCGATGGGGAACGTCCAGTTCCAGCGGTATTTGAGATCGGCGGGCCGCCAGCCATAGCCCGCCTCGGGCCACACTCGCACGTTGCGCGCCTGGTCGGTCCGTACGTCGTAGACTTCGAGCCCGCCGTCGTAACAGCCCGACCATACCGTGGCGTTATCCACCGTGTCGGGGATCCCGAAGCCGCTCTCGCAGCCGCCCACGTGACGCCATTGCCCCTCGGTGATCCCACCCGAGAGACTGCGGCTCGGCATGCGGTAGGACGAGCCGTCCTGGCGGTTGCCGTAGAGGTTGTAAGGCACGCGCGTGTCGGTGAACACGTGGTACATCTGTGCGATGGGGAGCACGACGCGGGCCCAGCTCCGGCCGCCGGTGAGCGTGATGCTCGCCCCACCGTCGTGGGCGATCATGATACGGTCGGGGTTAAGGGGGTCGATCCAAACGTCGTGGTTGTCGCCACCCGCTGTGAACCCGGTGCGCGTGAGCGTTTGGCCGCCGTCGCGCGACATGCTGAAGCGCACCGACACGAAGTAGAGCCGTTCTTCGTCGTCGGGCGCGACGGCGAAGCGCACGTAGTACGGCGCGCGCTCGGCCATGTCGTGGTTGCGCGAGACCACGCGCCAGTTGTTGCCGCGGTCGTCGCTCCGATAGAGCGTCGGATCGCGGTCCTCGAGGAGCGCGTACACCGTGTTCGGATTCGATGTCGCGACCGCCACGGCGACCTTGCCGAAGACGTGCTTCGCGTCGGGGAGTCCATGACCGACGAGGCGCCTCCAAGTAACCCCGCCGTCGTACGATGACCACAGCCCGCTCCCCGGCCCCCCGCTTTGCAGGTGCCACGTCTTCACCTCGAACTGCCACATCCCGGCGAACAGCGTGTTGGGATCGCCCGGATCGATGGCGAGGTCCGAGCAGCCGGTGTTCGGATCTACGAACAGCACACGAGTCCAGGTGCGACCGCCGTCCGCGGTGCGGTAGACGCCGCGCTGCTGCTGCGGGCCATACGCGCGTCCCAGCGCGCACACCAGCACGACGTCGGGATTCGCGGGATGGATGACGATCCGGGCGATGCGTCCGGTCGAATCGAGCCCCATGTGCAGCCAGCTCCGTCCGCCGTCGGTGGAGCGGTAGACGCCGTTGCCCAGCGCGGTCGTCGACCGGATGAAGAAGGTCTCGCCCGTCCCCGCCCACAGCACCGTGTGCGCCGAGGGCGCGATCGCGAGCGCGCCGATGGCCTGCGCGGGCTCGCTGTCGAACACTGCGCGCCAGTGCACGCCGGCGTCCTCGGTCTTCCAGATCCCGCCCGACGCGGCGCCGACGTAGGCGACGAGCGGGTTCCCGGGTTCGCCCACGGCTGCAATGGCGCGGTTCCCCTCGGGGCCGACGAAGCGATAGTGCAGCCGGGTCCACAGCGTCGTATCCACCTGCTGAGCGACGATGCTGTGAATCGGGGAGGGGGAGGCCGCAACGAGGAGCGCGAGGCTAAGCCCGCGCGGCCAGGAGGCGTGTTCGGAAGCGCTCATAGATTTCCTCATATGTTCGATGGATTTGCGGGTTCGGAGCCGAGAGGGGTTCACGCGTCAGGGTTTGCTGCACGGCAGCGTTGAGATCCGGAAACGCGCCAGCTCCCACCGCCGCCAGCAGCGCCGCGCCGTACGCCCCACCCTCTTCGCGATTTACCGTCGTCACGGGAAGACCGAACACGTCGGCCTGCAGCTGGCGAATGAACGCGCTCTTCGCGCCGCCGCCCGTCAAAAGCAGGTAGTTCGGTGCCAGTCCGAGCTGCTCGAGAATCGTGAGAGAGTCGCGTAGCGCGAAGCACACGCCCTCGAGCACGGCGCGTGTCATGTGGGCGCGGGAGTGCGCGAGACTGAGTCCCGTCAAGGCAGCGCGCAACGCCGCGTCGCGATGGGGCGTGCGTTCCCCCTGGAGATAGGGAAGGAACGTCACCCCGTCGGCGCCCGGCGTGACGCTTGCGGCTTCAGCGACCAGCCGCGCGTCGCGCTGATTCTCCGGCAGGTCACGCGCGCACTGATCACGATACCAGGCGAACGCGCCGCCGGCAGACAGCACGACGCCCATCAGGTACCAAACACCCGGCGCGACATGGCAGAACGTGTGGGCTCGCAACTGGGGATCTACGCGCGGCTCGTTCATGGGGGCGAGCACAGTTCCCGACGTGCCCCAGCTCGACACCGCCTCCCCTGGCGTAACCGCGCCCACGCCCGCCGCGCCGCATGCGTTATCCGCCCCGCCCCCTACTACCGGCGTCCCAGCCGACAATCCCGTGACCGCCGCGGCTTCCTCAGTGACACGGCCGAGTACCTCCGACGATCCTCCCACATCAGGGAGCAGCGACGGGGCGAGCCCCACCGCTTCCAGCATCTCCGCGCTCCAGCGCACGTGGGCCGGATCGAACATGAGCGTTCCCGATGCGTCTGACGGCTCCGTAGCGATCGTCCCCGTGAGCCGCAGTCGCACGAAATCTTTGGCGAGCAGCACGGTGGCGAGGCGCGCGAAGGCCCGAGGCTCGTGGTTTCGCAGCCACAGCACCTTGGGGAGCGTGAAGCCTTCGAGGGCGGGGTTGCATACCCACTCCCTCAAGTGCGCCTCGCCTCCCGCGCGCGTCACGATCTCGCGACATTCCGCCGTCGTTCTGCCATCGCACCACAGCAACGCGGGGCGGATCACCGCTCCACTTTTGTCGAGAAATACAGAGGAATGCATCTGACCCGAGATCCCCACGGCTGCAACGCGGGCGTCGGCGCGTTGCGCCAGCACGTCCCGGATCGCGCTGCGGCTCGCTTCCCACCAGGCCTCCGGGTCCTGCTCTGCCCATCCCGGCTCGGGAGTAACGAGCGACAGCGGAGCCGTGGCGACCGCTCGAACCGCACCATCCGCGCTCACGAGAATGGCCTTGACGCTGCTCGTGCCGACGTCGAGGCCGAGAAACAATTACCGCACTCCGAGCAGCAGTTCCATCGTGAGCTGATCGAGCCGCTCGTAGGCGTACCCGCGCGTTCGCAGCGCCGCCAGGTCGAACGTGGTGTCGCGCAGTTCGCTGAATGGGACCCGGGCGCTCTGGCCTCCGTCGACCTCGGCGAGCAGCTGCTGGATTTCGGGATCGGCGTTGAAGCGCGCGACCTTCTCCTTGAGAATCAGATAGGTCCGCATGCTGCCGGCGGCAAAGTCCCAGACGCCCGCTTCATCCTCGGTGCGGTAGGGGTGGCTATCGAAGTGGCGCATCCCCGGCCACTTCGCATCCTCGAGCAGCTTGACGAGGAAAAACGCGCCCTTCGGGTCATCGCTGCCGAACCGCAGATCCTGATCGAAGCGCCCCACCTGCTGTCCGTTCAAGTCGATGTGGAACAGCTTGGCCGCCTCGAGCGCCTGGGCGACCGCGTGCGAAAAATCGAGCCCCGCCATGCGTTCGTGCGCGACTTCGGGATTGACGCCCACCATCTCGGGATGCTCGAGCGTATAGATGAAGGCGAGCATGTGACCCGTGGTCGGGAGGAAGATGTCGCCACGCGGCTCGTTCGGCTTCGCCTCGAGCGCAAAGCGCAGATCGTAGCGCTGTGACCGGACGTAGTCGCACAGATAGTCGATCGCGTCGCGATACCACGCGAGCGCCGTGCGCGGGTCCTTGGCCGCGTTCGTCTCGACGCCTTCTCTTCCACCCCAGCAGACGTAGGTGGTGGCACCGAGCTCCACCCCCAGATCGATCGCAGCCATCGTCTTCTGCAGCGCATACGCCCGAACGCGCGCATCGCGACTGGTGAACGCGCCATCACGAAAGGCCGGGTCCGAGAAGAGGTTCGTCGTGGCCATCGGCACCTTCATCCCGGTATCGGCGAGCACCTGCTTGAACTCGCGCACGATCCGGTCGCGCTCCGCTGCGCTCGATCCCGAGGGAACGAGATCGTTGTCGTGCAGATTGACGCCGTAGGCGCCGAGCGCTGCGAGCTTGCGAACGATGGCGGCCGGGGCGAGTGGCGGACGCACCGGCTCGCCGAACGGGTCGCGCCCCGGATTGCCGACGGTCCACAGCCCGAAGGTGAAGTGGTGCTCCGGCCGGGGCTGAAACGCATCCTTGCCGCCTCGTATCATCCCGGCGATACTCGGCTCGCTTTGACCTGTTGTCAAACGGAGAGGCGCATGGTCTGGGAACAGCGTTGGCATCCGCTGCGGCGGGAGTGGGTCATCATCTCGTCCCACCGGAACGAACGCCCCTGGCAGGGTGAGCGCGTGGCCGAGGTGGAGCGGTCACTGCCGCCGTACGTCCCGGACTGCTATCTCTGTCCCGGCAACCCGCGCAGCTCGGGGCGGCGCAACGATCCCTACAGCGGCGTGTACGTGTTCGACAACGATCACCCGTGCGTCGGTCCGGGAGCACCGACCACCACCGCTCCCGCGTCCGCGGTCTATCGGAACAGCACGGCGCGCGGCTGCGCCCGCGTCGTGTGCTACACACCGCGCCACGACGTCACGCTCGCCCAACTGCCCGAGTCAGAAGTCCTCGCGCTCTTGCAGGTGCTCCAGGAGCAATACCGCGACCTGGGCGCGCGCGATGACGTGCGCCACGTGCTCGTGTTCGAGAACAAGGGAGAAGTCGTCGGCGTGAGCAATCCGCACCCGCACTGCCAGATCTACGCGACCAATTTCGTGTTCAAGACGATCGAGCTCGAAGCGGAAGCGCAGGCTGCGTATCTGTCGCAGCATGAGCGGCCCCTGTTTCAGGACATTGTCGCCGCCGAAGAGGCGGACGGCCGCCGGCTGCTGGTTCGGCGCGACCAGGCGCTGTCGTTTGTCCCGTATTTCGCGCGCTATCCATACGAGACGTACGTCGCACCGCGCGAGACCCGCGCGAGCCTCGCGCATCTCACCGCCTCCGAGCTCGGCGACCTTACGGTCGTCCTGCGCGAGACCTTGATCCGGCTCGACAACTTGTGGCGCATGTCGTTTCCGTACGTGATGGTGCTGCACCAGGCGCCCACCGAGAACACGCCGCATCCCGGTTTCCACTTCCACATCGAGATCCATCCTCCCCTGCGAAAGCCCGGACTCCTCAAGTACCTCGCCGGCCCTGAGATCGGGGGCGGGAATTTCCTGAACGACACGGCGCCCGAGGAAAAGGCCGCCGAGCTGCAGGCGGTCTCGAGCGTGCACTACACGCAAGGTGGCTGACGTGAGCGACGTCGAGACACTTCTCGAGCCGATTCTGGCGCTGCACGATTCCATTCGCGACGCCGTGGTGGACGCGTGCGCGGGGCAGGCCCCAGAACAGCTCGCGGCGACGGCAGGCGATGCCGGCGACACGATCTATGCCATCGATCGCGTCGGTGAAGAGGTGCTGGTCGGTGGTCTAAGCGGGCTGGCGCGCGACGAACCCGTGTGCGTCGTCGCGGAGGGAATACCCGATCCGCTCATTCTGCCGCGCGGCACGCGCGAGAGCGACTGTCGCTGGCGCTTGCTGGTGGACCCGCTCGACGGCACGCGCGGCCTCATGTATCAAAAGCGGAGCGCCTGGGTCCTCACCGGCGTCGCACCGAATCGCGGTACGGCAACGCGCCTCTCCGACATCGTGCTCGCGGTGCAGACCGAGATCCCGCTGCTGAAGCAGCACCTGTCCGATCAGCTCTGGGCCTTCCGCGGCAAGGGCATGCAGGGGCGACGCCACAATCGTATTTCGAGCGCGACCGAGTCCCTCACGCTGCGACGCTCCCAGGCGGCCAGCATCGCCCACGGCTTCGCGACGATCGTGCGATTCTTCCCCGGCGCGCGGGACATCCTGGCCGCGATTGACGACGAAGTCGTTCAGGCGCTAGTGAAACCAGAGCCGCGTCGGGCCGCGTGCTTCGAGGACCAGTATGCCTCAACGGGCGGCGAGCTGTACGAGCTGATCGCCGGCCACGACCGATTTATCGCCGACCTGCGCCCACTCGTGAAGTCGGCGAGTCCCCCCCTGTGCTGCCACCCCTATGATCTGTGTACGGCGCTGATCGCGCGCGAAGCCGGTGTGATCATCACCGATCCCTCGGGAGCAGCGGTGGATGCGCCGCTCGACTTGACGACCGATGTGGCGTGGGTCGGATACGCGAACAAGGCGCTGCGCCGCGCGATCGAGCCGGTGCTGCAGGCGGCGCTGCGCCACCGCGGACTTCTGACGTGAATTGGTTCCAACCCGCGCTCGATCTGCTGCAGCGGTTGCCCTCCGAATCCGATGCGCGGCTCCACCGTTTCTTTTCGACTGAACGCCCGGTTGCTATCGCGCGCGCACCAGGTCGGCTCGACGTGATGGGTGGGATCGCCGACTACAGCGGCGCGCGCGTGCTGGAGCTGCCGCTCGCGTGCGCGACGTTCGCGCTCGTACAGGCGCAAGCCACGCCGCGCTGTGAGGTCGCAAGTCTCAGAGGAGATCGCTGGGATTTCTTCGCGACCGGACTTCCCTGGTTTCGCGACGCTCAGACCGATCGCTGGGCGCGCTATGTGGTTGGCGTGGTGCAGGCGCTGCTTCCGACAGGACCCGCAACGTCTGGTTTACGAATTCTCATTCACTCCTCCGTACCGGAAGGTCGTGGCGTCGCGTCGTCGGCCGCGCTGGAAGTGGCTGTTGCTACCGCCGCCGCCGCGAGCCTAGGCAAACGCATCGACCCGGCCGACCTCGCGGCGCTCTGCCAACGCGTCGAAAACCACGTCGTGGGCGCACCGTGCGGGATCATGGACCAGATGACCAGCGCCTGCGGCAAACAGGATCGGCTGCTGCGGCTCTTGTGCCAGCCCGGCACGATCGAAGGCTACGACGATATCCCCGCGGGCTTCCGATTCTACGGTATCGATTCCGGTATGAGCCACGCGGTCTCGGGAGCTGACTATGGGACCGTGCGCACCGCGGCATTCATGGGACAGCGGATCATCACCGCCGAGACTGCATGGCGCGGCGACTATCTGGCGGACCTTACACCGACGCAGTTCGCGGAGCTCGGTCGGTGCCTGCCGGAAGAGATGTCAGGCGCCGAGTTCCTCGCACGCTATCGCGGCATCACCGACACGGCGACGGTCGTGCTTCCCGAACGTCGCTACCCAGTCCGGCAGGCAACGCAGCACCCGGTCGATGAACAAGCGCGCGTGGATCGCTTCGCTGAGCTGTTGCCGACTATTACGCATCAGCCCGACGCAGCGAACGAATTGGGCCAGATCATGTACGCTTCACACCAGAGCTATAGTGCGTGCGGACTCGGCAGCGACGCGACGGATGGTCTCGTCGAGCTCGTCCGCGCCGCTGGCCCCCAGCAGGGTTTGTTCGGCGCGAAAATCACCGGCGGCGGGAGCGGGGGGACGGTAGCGATCTTCGCGACGAGTGAAGCGGAGAGCATTGTTCGCGAAATAGCAGGCGACGCGCGGGTCTTCACGGAGTCCGGGCCCGGAGCAGCGGAGACCGGTGTGTTGCTGCGTTAGGGAAGGCGACTGGCGCCCAGCTTCATGACGCCGTGCCCCGGGTCTTCCCCGGGTTGGCCCAGTGCTTTCCCCGGTTTCTCGCGGTGTGGCACGAATGGCACATTGCCGCTCATGGAGCCTCGCACGTCCTTCTCCCGTTCTCCGGTGGTGCTCGCCGCCGCCGTTGCCGGCACATGGCTCAGCCAGGCGCTTGCCAGCCTCCTCAAGCCGCAGAGCTATCGGGTCCAATTCGCGTCGAGCGGGCGTGAACTCCTGGAGCGGGCGCCGGCGGTGCGACCGGACATCATCGTGCTGGATATGGACCTCCCGGATCTCGACGCGGTATCCGTGTGCCGCACGCTGCGTCAGAATCGCGCGGCGTGGGACATGCCCGTCATGATGATCACGTCGCTGCCGGCGACGGAGGGGCCGCGCCGCGCCGCGCTCGAGGCGGGCGCCTGGGATTACTTAAGCATCGTGCTGAGTCCGGTGGAGCTGACGTTGAAGCTCGACGCGATGGCCCGCCTCAAGCTCGACCTGGAGCGCGCGCTCGAGCACAGCCCCGTGGACCCGGCGAGCGGGCTGTACACGCGTCGCGGGCTCGAGCGACGCGCCCGCGAGCTCGCCGCGGACGCGGTCCGCCGCCGCTCGCCGCTCGCCTGTGTGGCGCTCGGCATCGAGCCGGATCCTAAGGGCGCGCCCGCGCGCGCCGCCGCCCTGCCCGGCGCCGTCGCTTACGCCGCCACAGTCCTGCAAGCGAGCGCACGCGCATCAGACGCGATCGGGGATCTCACAGAAGGTGCCTTCGCGGTGCTCGCACCTGCCACGCCGCCTGAGGACGCTCTGAGCATGGCGCGGCGGCTGTCGCGAGTGATCGAGTCGGCCGGACCCCGCCCCGCCGGCGTGCCGCCGCTGCGAGTCCACGCCGGCTACGAAGCCGCGGCCAACGTGCAGGAGACGCCGATCGAGCCTGTGAGTCTGATCGAGCACGCGGGCGCGGCGCTCATGCAGGCGCGCGCCGCAGGACCGGGTGAGCGGATTCGGGCCTACCGGGCGTAGAGCGACGGTTTAGCCGCTCCGCCCAAACTGGCGCGTGTACTTCACGATCAGCGACCTGGCCTGGGGGCGATTCCACTGGAAGAAGCCGTCGGCTTCCTGGCCTTCGTTGAAGACGACGAACAATCCGGTGCCGGCGGTGCTGAGCCAGCCGAATCGCGCGTTCGCGGTCCACGCGCGTGCCTGATTGCTGTATTGCACGAGCGTCTGAAACAGCACGCGGGGCGTGAAGAAGTAGGCGATGCGGGCCGCGGTCAGCGTGCGGGTGAAGGTGCCCTGGTCCAGGCGCACGTCGTTGTACTCGACGAGCAATGACGTCGTAACGGAGCTTGCATGCCGCGCGGCCAGGGTCACGCTCCCGCCGCGACGCGTCCCATTGTAGAACCCGCCGACGTCGGCGCGCAGCAAGAACGAAAGGGGGGCGCTTGGATTGGTTCCGAAATCGAACCCCATCGAAGTGTAGTCGTACGACCCAACCGGCAGCGTCACGTTCCTCGCGATCGCAAACGGCTGCTGGAGACCCTGATGCTCGATGTTGACCTCGGGGCCGACCATGGCCCCGCTGGCGAGCGACCACTCGGTGATGTCGAGATGGATGCGATCTTCCTGCCGATAGCCGTCGAGCCCGTAATAGCCCCGGTAGCCGACATGCGGATGCCAGTCTTTGAGCCAGGTGACGCCCGGATACCGCTTCTTCCACATCACGGTCGCCTCATAAAACCGGTAGCCGCCGCGGCGATTCAAGAAGCCCACCTCGGGATCGAAGTCCCGCCCGACCTGGATGATCCGCGCCAGGTTGTTCCAGGAACCCGTCTCGTAACCAAGCCGCGCACTGTACGCCGCCGCGTCGCCGTCGGGGCCGGGCGTGGCTGATGCGGCGCCCCACCAGTCGACCGTCCACGCGTCGCGAATGCCGATGCGGCCGTCGACGCCGTACACGCGGTTCCAGTTGCCAGTCTGCGCGGTGGCCATGCGCTGCACGGCGATGACCCCAATGCGCGAGCGGGCGGCGAGCTCGCGCTGCAGCCGCACCACGGAATAGGCTTGATGCTCGGTGAAGATCTCCAAACCGCCGACCGTGAATGGACCGACGCGTCCCGTGAGCCGTCCGCCGCCTACGATGGGCACCGGCTGGCCGAGGGTGTCAATGCCGATGCGGCGCGTGAAAAACAGATCGACAGCCTGGGGCGTGCCGGCGGAGAAGATGCCCGCATTCTCGAGGAAGAAGGGCCGCTTCTCCGGAAAGAACAACGGAAAACGCGTCAGATTCGTGCGCTGCTCGTCCACCTCGACCTGCGCGAAGTCGGTGTTGTACGTGAGATCGAGCGTGAGACTCGGGGTCACGCCAAACTTCATCTCGCCACCGATCTCCCCGCGCTCTCGAGCTTCCGGATCGACGACGTAGTTGCGTTCCACGCCCGTAAGAGCGTACGGCGTGACGGTCCACACGCGTCGCGACGGCACGTGGATGCCGTCCAGCGTCCCGGCGCGCGAGATCTTCATCAGACTGAACTGACGCGGGATGAAAGACCAAAACGCCTCTTCGTTTTTCCGGCGGATGCTGCGCACGAGATTCAGCCCCCACGTCTGCCGCTCACCCGCACCGTACCGCAACGTCGTGAACGGAATGCGAAACTCGGCGTACCAGCCCGCCGAGTCGACCGACGTGGCGACGGTCCACGTGCCGTCCCAGTTGAGATTGAAACCTCCCAGGGACCCGGCCATCGCCCGGTTTTGGCCGGGCAGCTGGATGCCGCCCCCTTCGCCCTCGTTGACGACTTGCGCGTCGTATTCGATCCCGGCCGGAGTGGTGGTGAATACGAAACCGTTCTGCCGATCGTGGTAGGTATCGAGGAGGATGCCGAAGTAGTCGCTCTTCGAGATGTCGCCGTCGCGCACCTTCTCGCCCGCCACGATGCCGGCCGGGTGTGAGTCGTAGAGCCAGGCACCGACGTACAGTGCTTGCCCGTCGGTGAGGATGCGGACTTCAGTGCGTTCGGTGATCGGCGCGCCTTCGTGCAGCTCGCGCTGGATGAAGCCGGTGACAGGCGTCGCTTGCAGCCACGCGGGATCTGTAAGGCGGCCGTCGATGACGGGCGGAGTGACGACGGCGTGCGCCCGAGCGACACACGTCGAGCGGGTTGGCGCCGTCGAATCGGACGCGACCTGGGGTGTCGCCGCCAGGCGGTTCGACGCAAGGAGCAGCACCCCGAGCAGCAGGCGGACGGACGGTGAGCTGGTGTTCATCGGCACTGAAGCTATTGAACGGCGGGCTACCTGTCAGGCGATCCTAGGCTGCGAGTTTACGCATTCGTTTCAGCCCTGGAACCCCGTGCCCCGTCGGGCGGTACCCTCGGAGGATGTCGCTCCCTTACCCGTGCCTTGCCCTCCTGCTCGCCGCCGCCTGCGGCGGCGCCGCGCCCGAGCGCACGCGCAAGGCCGCCACCGCGGTTGCGCAGGACACGGCATTTCGCGGCACAACGGCCCCGCTGCGGCGAGCCGGCCGCACGGCCGCGCTGCTCCGCGCCGTCCGCGCCGACTCGCAGCCCGGCTACGACCGCATCGTGTTCGAGTTCGCGGGCGACAGCATTCCCGGCTACCGCATCGAGTACGCGAGCAGACCCGTGGTCCGCTGCGGGTCGGGCGATCCCGTCGCAGTCGCGGGGAGCGGCCGGCTGGTGGTGCGGTTCGAGCCGGCCCGGGCGCATGATGAGATGGGCCACGCAACGATCGAGCGGTGGACGGCGGCGCCCGGCCTGCCGTCAGTCAAGGACTGGCGGATCGTGTGTGACTTCGAAGGGCAGGTCGAATGGGTGCTCGGCGTCCCCGCGGGCACGCCCTACCGCGTACTCGAGTTGACCGCACCGGCACGGTTGGTCCTGGACGTGCGGCACGGACGGGAACCGTGATCGCCGCACGCCGGGTCGCGAGCATCGTGCTGCTCGCCGCGGCAGGCCGTCTCCGTTCGACTCCGCGTTCGCCACGGCGGGCGCCGAGTTCCAGGTGCCTCCGGAGGTGCTCAAGGCGATCGCTCCGTCGTCGTTGCGGACGCCGTGCGCGTGCGGGAATAGCCCTGCATTCGCGGGCCCCGACACCATACTTGCAGAAGGTCCTGAGACGCTCTAACGTCTGCACGGGCAATTCACCAAGGCGGGCCGTGCCGGACGACGCCAAGTCGCGTTACGTCATCCAGCTCGAGCGGCCGGGCGAGCGGGTGGACATGGAATTCGTCCGCGCGCTGCTGGGCGATACTGGGGTCGAGCTGGACGCCGGATACGGGCCGATCCCCGTCAACCCCGGCCTCGGGCGCTTCGTCGTGCGCGGCTTCGCATCACCCGAGGCTCGCGCGGTCGCCGAGCGGATCCCCGGCGTCAGGTTTTTTGCCGACGCCCTGCAAGAGCCGGCCGGCTGACTCGTTTGGGACGCTTCGTGCCGAGGCCGAGCGCGCGAATCGCGGCCGCCGCGTCGATCACCCCGTAACCCAGGTCGTAGTCCCAGCCGCGCCCGGCCAGGTCGTGGGCGCTGCGCTGCAGTGCGCCCTTGAGCTGCGCGGGGGTGAGCGCCGACGCGGGGAGGCGTTGGCGCAACGCCGCGGCGACGCCCGCGGCCACGGGGCTGGCGGCCGAGGTGCCCCCGTCGACCGGCCAGACGCCCGAGCCCGCGAAGTGGCTGAAGCCGGCGAGGTCCGGCTTGCGCGTGTGGAGCCCGCCCGGTCCCTGCGACGAATAGCCGAGGCGTCGATCGGTGACCGTGACGGCGGCGACGGTGACGACGTCGGGATGGGAATTCGCGCCGTGGATGCTCTGTCCCGGACCGGTGTCGGCGGTGCCGCAGCGGCCGTCGGGGCAGGGCTTGCCGCAGTTCCCCGCGGCGAAGAACACGTCGGCGCCCGCCGCGACCAGGCTGCCGGTGATCTGATTGAACGGATGGTCGGGGTTGGCGCTGTAGTTCTCGGGTGAGCCGATCGGCGCGTCTTCGGAGCGGTCGAACATCCCCCAGCTGTTGTTGACTACCCAGCGGCCAGGATTCGCATTCACCTGTTCGATCAAATCGGCGAAGGCGGCGATGGCGTCCGACAGGAACGCCGCCCACGTCCCCGCCTGGGTTCGCAGCAACGCATAGTCGTAGATCCTGGCCTCCGGCGCGACGATGCGCACATCGTAGGCCACCATCGTCCCGTGATCGGGCTTGGCCGAGCCCGGCACGTAGTCCGGACCGGGGGCCCAGCCGCCGGCCACGGGGATGCGGCTGCCGTCAATGCCGGTATCGACGACGGCCACGTGGACGTTTTTCCCAGTCAAGCCGTGCGCGCGCAAGGCTGACACGCCGAGCCGGCGCGCCACGTCGGCCGCCGTGCCGACGCCCGCGCTGCCGCAGTAGGCGGAGGGGAACACCGACACGGCGGGGTCGGCGAACACGCCGACGACGTCCGTACCGCGCTCCCGACGCAGGCGGTGCACCGCCTCTTCGTCGTCGAAGATCGCGCGGACGGCGTAGCTGTCGATCGGCCCGCCGCCGGGGCGCGCATAGCGGAAACCGCGGGCGGCGGGCCGCTCCGCAGCGGGGCCCAGCCGACCTGCCACGCGAACTGGGTGGTAGGTGTCGTCGAGGGCAAAGCCTGCGACGTGGAGCAGCCTCTCGAGTTCCGCGCCGGCGAGGCCGAACGACCGGCTCCGCCAAGCGCGGTGCAGCGACTCGCCCTTGCCGACCAGCAGGATACGCCGCGGCATCGGTGGACCTCCCGAGTGGCGTGGTCAGGGCGCTGGGTCCCATACCCCGGAACTACGGCCAAGGATTCACCTCCGCCGCTTCGACCCGAGCACCGAATGCCTCACGATCCGGTCCGGCACGGTGTCCCCATGTCGCAGAGTGAAGACTGTTTTTCGCGTCAACCCGAGATCGAGCTCCACCACGAAATGGCTGCGGTCGCGGGCGATCCGCCAGGCGCGTGACGCTTTGGGCGCACCGCCCCCCCCCGTCACCGCCCGAGCAGCGGTGACGACCTCCTCCGGCGGGTCGGCGCTCGCCGCCAGCTGCGCGCAGGTCGAGCAGCGGCGGGATTGTTGCGTCAGATCGGCGGTGCACACTTGGCGGCCGCAATAGCCGCACGCCGCGCGATGCTGGGCGCAGGCGTCCTTGCCGCACACAGGACACGCCTCCACTTCATCCGATGCGAAGATCGCCGCCGCCTCTTCCGCGCAGGCGGCCCGGTGCTCTCCGCAGACCAGGCGGCGCGATGCGTCGGTGCGATGCAGGTGGCGCGAGCAGTGCACGTGCCCATCCACCACGCACACGGCCTGATGCGCCGTGCAGACGGACTTGCTGCAGCTCGCGCACTGCGTCACCTCGTCCACGCCCACCGGCTCGTTGGTCCCCCCCTCGCAGTAGCGCACGCACGCGGTGCACAGCCGGCGGCTGCCCTTGGGCGCGTCGGGCCGGCTGTGCTGGGCGTGGCGATTGCAGACGAGCCGCCCGCAGCTGCCGCAGGCCTCGAGACACGCCGAGCAGGCGGGGTGGTCGCTCTCCGTGCAGACACCCTCGTGGGTCGAGCAGTGCTGCATCCGGCAGGACTGGCAGACGCGCGCGTGCTCCTCGCAGGCCGGCTGCTCATCCACGCGGCAGCTGGCGATGCCGTGATCGGCGCAGAAGTCCTCGGCGCACACGGAGCACCGCATCGAGCAGGTATCACAAGCGCAGTGCCCCGCCTCGTGCCGGCACACGACGAGCTCCGTGGGCTCGCGGCCGCAGTGCGGGCACGCCACCGCCCAGGCGGCCGTTCCCGCGAGCGGCCGCTGAGCCGCGAGCTGGGCGCGGCGGCCATACGTCGATCGCAGCTCCCACTCGACGCGCTGCACCAACACGCGAGCCTCGACGAGCTGGAGCGGGTGCACGATCGCCTTGACCTGGTGGCGGCGCACCTCCTCGGTCCGGCGCCGCTCGTGCAGCGCGGTCATGGTGCCTTGCTCTTCTGGATCGGACTTGTCGGCGAGGATCGACGCGAAGTAGCGGTCGAGCCGATCGAGCTCGGTCGCGACCTCCTTTTCCGCGACGGCCTGCCGGGCCGCAACTCGCTCGGCGCTCTTCTCGCGCAGGTTGCCGATGAGCAGCTTCAGCAGCTCGTCGGGCCCGCGCGGCGGCACGGGAGCCGCGTCGGGGATCACGCCCGCGGCCGCGGGTTCTACCCGCTGCGCCTCGAGATCCTGGAACAAGCGGGCCACGTCGTCTCTCGCGCGCGTGCCCGTCGACAGATCGAACACGTCGCTCTCGACCAGAGCCTCTTCGACCGCGGCGCCGGCGCGCAGCACGACGCGGGCGACGAGCCGTCCGACGGGATGCGCCGCTAGGCCCACCTTTCTCTGCTGTGCCGTGCCATCTCGCACGGGAACGGGAGGCGCCACACTCGGGGCGACGTCCTGGGATTCCGCGGCGACGGGGGGCGGGGGGGGCGGGGGGGGCGGCGGGATCATACCGAGCGACAGGCGGCCCGCCCGGGTCCGGATCGCCTCGAGCAGATGCGTGAGGAATGGACTGCCGAGCACGGCGATCTCGGCGTCGGGGCTTCGCTCCAGGGCGTCGAGCGAGAGTGCCAACCGCACTGACTCGCGGCCCTGGAAGTGGGCGCGCTCGGCGGGCGGCAGCTTCAGCTCGCGAAGATCCGCGCCCTTATCCAGCAGCTTGACCCCCGCGAGATCGCAGTAGCGCTCGACGAGCGGCCGGATGCGCGCATCGGCGAGCGGATCGACCTCGCTTGCTGCCGCTGGCGCTGGTGCGGGAGGTTTGCGCTTGGGCTTGGGCTGGAGCTTGCGGCGGCCTGTCACGTGGCGTCCACCTGGATGTCCACGAGCACGAGGGGCAGGTGCTCCACCTGCGCCACGAGGGTGATGGCGCGTCCCGAGCTGCCTATGCCGGTGAGCCGCACCAGCTCTCCGTATTGGGGATGACTGCCGGCCGGCTGCGGCGTCGTGGCGCCCCCCCCTCCGATCGGCTCGATCGACTCGAGCGCCTCGAGGACTTCCGTCACGTGCACGCCGAGGCGCCGGCGCTTCGCGTCCCAGCCGGCGGCCTTGGTGACTTGGCTCGTGCCGAGGCCGAGTCGCAGGCGGCCGGGGACGGACAGCGTGTCGAACCGGCGCTCGAGCCGGGTGGCGTTGTCGTCCGGCGCGATGAGGGAGTTCAACTGCTCTTGCTCTTTGCCGACGGCGCTGCTCTGCTCGATGTCGGCGCCGATCGTTTCCACCCGGCGCGCGAAATCCTCTTCGTTGTCCGCGGCGAGCCATTCGTCGGCGAGCCGGCCCTCGAACGTGTGGGCGCCGCCGAACTCACCGAGGATCAGGTCCAGCTCACCGACGACCAGCTCGAACAGCTTGATCTTGCGGTC
>WNEY01000365.1_pt1 | contig 46463 bp, 57 predicted proteins | sample 5400531 | NCBI WGS metagenome assembly WNEY01 (sample SAMN13153338, study PRJNA577476) | soil metagenome | isolation source: 200 cm saprolite under Douglas fir tree site 1 | place: USA:California | collected 2015-04-18 | reverse complement strand
CGGGATGCGAGCGGTTTCGATCCTCAGCGCAGCCGCGTCGTGGACCGGGCATTCCTTGAAGATACGGACATGATCTACTTCGTCCGCCCTGACATGAGCGACTCCGGAGAGAAACGGACGCCATCGTGCATCGGGCTTCAGAAGCCAGTCGATGACGGCCCGTGGGTATCCGTGCCCTGGCGGGCGCGGCTTCCGAAGGCCGCGTCGGCTCTTGAGGTGGCGCGCCGCCAGCCCTCACGCGAGTGGTTTATATTACGTCAGCGCTGGAGGGGAGGTTTTGGCATGCTTGCAAAACATCTGAATACGTCGTAATCGCCGAAGATCAACGTTATCTGGGAGGAGACAACGATGAAGCCTGTCGTGCTCGCCTTTGCCGCGTTGATGCTCTCGTTGCCAACAATCGCGGTGGCTGCGCCGGTCGTCTTTGAAGCATCTGGGGCAAGCCCGTCCGACATCCTCGCCACGGTCAATGCCTTCCGGACGTTTCTCGGAGCCAACAACGGCGTGGGCGGATCGTTTCCGGATGGACGCCGGGAGATCAACTGGGATGGCGTGCCCGATGCCTTTGCGGCACCCAACAGCTTCCCGGCCAACTTCTTCAACTTCAATTCCCCACGTGGCGTCGTCTTCTTCACCCCGGGTACCAGGTTCCAGGTGAGCGCGGACGACTCCAACCCGACGAATACCCCGGTCCGGTTCGGCAACATCCACTCCGTCTTTCCTCAGCTCTTCAGCACCTTCAGCCCCCAGCGACTCTTCACTGCGCTGGACAGCACGATCACAGAAGTCCTCTTCTTTGTGCCCCGCACTCATAGACCGGCGACGGTCGACGGCTTTGACGCAGTCTTCACCGACGTCAATACTGACGACAGCACGAGGATCGAGTACTTCGATGTGAGGATCTTATCGACAAAGACCGCGGTGCGACGAAAGTTGTCAGGATAGCTCAATCCATAACTCATCAGACCACCGGCCTCCACAAACGTTTTGTCCGAATACATCGTCGGCAACCGACTCTCGGCCGCCAGTCTCAAGAGCTGAACTTGCTCGGTGCGAAAGATCACGTCGCCCAGCGCCAGGAGGGCACCGGCGCGGCCTCGCGCCAATGCTGAAAATGCGCTTGTCAGTTCGTTCGAGTTGCGAACTTCCAGAACCTGAAGCTCCACGGCCAGCGCACGGCCGGCCACTCGCGCGCCGTCCAGTATCGCCGCCGTGTATACGGGATTGAGCGGGTTGTACAGAACAGCGACGCGGGCGAGCTGCGGGACCAGCTCCTTAAGGAACTGGAGCTGCTTCCCGCTCAGATCGCCGCGAAAGTTAGACACCCCGGTCACGTTTCCTCCCGGGTGGGCGAAACTGGCCACGAGTCCGCTGCCCACGGGGTCGCCCGCCAATGTAAACACGATCGGCACCTTCGTCGTCGCTGCCTTGGCCACCAAGGCAGGAGGAGTGCCGTCCACTACGATCACATCCGCTTTGAGCCGGAGCAGCTCGGCCATCAGGTCGGGCAGGCGATCATTCGCCCCATGCGCGTACCGTGGCTCGATCGCGATGTTTTGCCCCTCCGTGTAACCCACATCGCGCAGCCCTTGTCGGAATGCGGCAAGGAAGGCACCGTGAGAGTTCGGGGATCCGCCCATGAGCCAACCAATGCGCGGGATCTTCCCCGCTTGCGCCTCGGCCGCGAGCGGCGCAAGGAAGAGGCTAACTGTGAGAGCGACCGCGAGCCCGATCACCCGCATTGGGCACCTCGGTTGAGGATGGCTGCCGGGGAGTCTAGCAGACCTGGATCACTCGCGGCTTGTAGGCTCCAGCGTCCAGCTGTTGCCAGCGCCACACGCTACGTGCCTTCTCTATTGTTTGTGTTCGCGAAGCGCGACGTCATCAATCCAGACAGTGCCTGGAGCCTCAATGACGAAGCGGAGGTCGATATAGTCTGAGTCGCCGGTGTTGAACACATGTCGATACTCGCGCCATCCAGCGATTTCGTTTTCGACGTAGGTTCTCTTTGCCCACTGAAGATCGGCCGTCAGAAAGAGGGGCCTTGGCTCCGCCCTGCTTACCAACGCCCAAAACGTCGCCGCGTAGTATGTCCTTGGTCTCAACCCTGTTATTCGTTGGGAGAGCGATCCCCAAGAGTGATTGGCCATCAGGCTGCCGTGGTCAAATCGGAATGCGGCTACTCCGGAGTGGCGGTCGGTTGTATCCAACATCCCATGAGAATCTGCGCCACCAGAGATGATGTAGGGCAGCCGGTTCAGCTCCTCCGTGAAACTGCCGTTCCTAATTCGATCCTCTAGGTAGCCCGTTCCCCAGAAGTCCGTCCCGTTCTCAAACCCGCCGTTGCGTACGCGGCTCTGGAGCGCCCGCGCCTGTTCTTGCTCGGTGAGGAACCATGCGGCCGCGCCGCCCAACGCGCCAGTTATGAGAGCGACGGCCAAGACAATATCCACGGGGTGCGTCCTCCCCAGGCCGGACCAAACGAGGCGTCTAGTCGGCTCCGCAGTAAGTAGAAGGCCATAGCCGATGACGGCTGAAGCCACGGCAGCGTAGACGCCCCAGGAGAAGTCGATTAGACCACTGACCTGGTTGATGAAGATTGCGAGCAGGATGCTAGCAAGGCTAGCTAGGAGTCGCCGCACTTTGCGAGGCCACTCCTTTTTCGGAGGAGGTTAATCATCCTGCACCCGGCGCGTCTTCAAACGCGTGTTTTCGCGTTACCTTCTTGCGGAACACAAGATACACGTCGCAGAGACTTAAGAACTCCTCAAGGTTGGGATAGTTTCTCCACGGCTTCTTGAAGTGCGGGTACAGATATTCGACGAATGCCAGAAGCTGGTCGCCGATTGACTCAGACCGGACCATCCGGCCCAGCCTCGACGGAGGCAAGTCTACCCCTCCGCAGCGAGCGACTTCCAAGCAATCTGGGTGGGCGATGTCCGCCACGCCATCGCATCGCTCTATGAGCCGCCAAGGGGCACGGAAACGTGCTCGTGAACGACAATCCAGCCGGCCTTACGCTGCTCCAACACGAGCGTCCAGCGCCGTGGGGCTCCACCATTCTTATCCGGAATCACGGGTGGCACGGCCATGGCAGCATCGCTTGGTCAGGATGAAGGTCGTCTGCGCGTCGTGCGAGCAGGAAGGTAAGCCCAGCTACCTGGGTGAGCGGGAACCCTATGACAACCCGGCGACGACGCACGGAATCTGTTCGCGTCACAAAGAACAGGCGCTCGAAGCCCTGCCCTCGCAGGCGTTTCCGGATGCCGAGATGCTCATCGTGGTGCGCCGGAACGACACCGAACTCTACGAGTACCTTCTGCAGAGGTTCGCCGGTGTGCCAGGTGTGAGGGTGATTCCGGAACGTCGCCAGCCCGACCGCCCGGTAGACGAGCGCGATCGCAAAGAGCGGCGCATCCGACAAGGCACGGTTTCTGCGCTGGGCTACACCGTCGTGCGATTCAAACGGAAGCCGCGCGCGGGGAATAAGACAGACCGCATTGACCTGTGACATTCGTCCGCTGCGTGCAGCAAGTCCAGTTCGGCGTCCAGCGGCGTAACCCACCGCTCAAACACCACCCCACACGGACACGCCACGGTGAGTAGGTAGCCGTTCAAGGCTGGCTCGGTCGCGTCCCCGGTCAGCAGGCCGTGCGGGCGGTGGTCCGCGACGAACTCCTCGAGGTCGGCAAGAAGGGTCATCGGTGTCGTTCATTTCGCCTTCGGCCCGCGCCGGTCTGCGGTGTCGGGGAGACACTGGAATAGGTAGAACTTCCGGAGCGCGTGCCAGTTCACCTCGTCGAGTCGTGCTGCCTCGTCCTCACGACCCTACGACGCTCTGTTCTGCGTGCGATTCGAGGGCTTCGTTCTGGGGTTAGAAGCGGAAGGAGACCCCCACGAGCAGATAGTGAGTGTTGACATCCGTACCCAGTTTGGCGTTCCCGAGGACGTCGTCCCTGAACGTGAACTCCGGGCTAAAGTGGGTGAACCGATATTCGCCGAACATGGCGATGTTCTTGGTGAACTGCCACGCTACGCCCGCACCCACTTTCACGCCGACCGAGGCATCGGTGTCAGACTGGTTGGACGGCTCAAAGTTCCTGCTGTCTTCCACGTGAGCGACAAAGATCGCCGGTCCGAGGGTGACATACGGTTGAAGCCGGCCGTTCGGAAACTCTGGGCTCTTTATGAGCGGGTACCGGAGCATCGCGTCGAACCCGATCACCCAGACAGCGAGATCGAGGTCATCGAACTGGTCGCTGACGCAGAAGTGTCGGCAGAAGGTACGCGTCTGCCGACCGACGTTCGGTCTGAAGTGCGAGATGTCCAGCCCAGCGCCAAGGTTGAGTGGGCCGAGCGCGAACGGAAACCAGTAGCCTCCCCGGAGGCCTCCCGCGAGCGACTTGTCAAACGTGACGTCTAGCGTTGTCACCTGATCGCCAGTGGTCGGGAAATTCGTTTCGACATCGTGCTTCGCTGTGAACGCACCTCCGAGGTACAGGTCGCCGAACCACTCAGCCGATACAGGAGCCGCGACGGCCAAGCACGCCAGGAGGGCCGTCAGCATCAGCAGCGCCTTTGTCTGCCTGAGCCCTGCCATGACTACTCCAGTGCCTCCACTGGACATAGAGGCCTCCTGCTGAGAGAGTGTCGAAGAAGTGCCAGTACGCATTGCCCGACCGGCACACACTTAATACCCGACATACCCAGGGGGTCAAGCGTATTCGCGCCGGGTGCCTGTAACGGTTGGACGTTCCGACAGTACCCACGAGATGTCTCCGCTGGTCGAGGCAGGGATGCCCGCACTCACACCACCGAATTGGCCCGAGACGGCATCGTAATCCGGATGGAGCGCCAAGTGGCGCTGACGATGCGGAACCTCTTCCTCACTTCCCCTTCGGCCTGCGCGGGTCGATGGTGTCGGGGAGGCAGACGTAGCGATAGCTGATTGTTGTCTTCCCGGTCTTCACCGACGCTTCCTGGCGTTTTGCGTCCTTCGTTACGATCTGGACGGGAGAACTCTTAAGCTCGGCCAGCGCGTCAGCGAGCGCTCGGTCGCAATCCTCCTTCGTGGTGTACGCGCGCACAGGTTCCGTAGAGGTGTTTTTCGACGACTGGATCATATCCTCCCACAAGACCCACGCGCACTCCGCGTAGGTCGTCGCAGCCGACATGAGCAGGCCGAACGCGACGAGCAGTGACGCCCTTCGTGCGAGTCGCATCATCGCTTGCCCTCCTCTCCCTCACGTTGATGCGCTCATGGGCGCTCCAGCTTCGCACACCGACGGTAGCGGGCTGGTCTACCCGCTGGACGCGAGCGTGGGCGATCTTGCCTCCTGCTGCCGCGTATGGGCTGGCGACGACTTCCCACTCTCCGGTCTCGTCAGAGAAGCGGTCGCCGACTTGAAGCTCCATCGGCAGAACCTGCTCGCGCCGCTGATCAGCCAACGCGGCGGTTCGCCGACTGGCGCATGGTCTCTCGGAGCGCGTGGAGCGCAGCTTCGGCCTCTCGTATCAGCACATCCGCAGCATCGCCCGGTTGGTGGCTTTGCTTCACCAGACGTTGCACTGCCTCGCGCGTCGCCTGCGCACTGCGTAGGACTTCCGTTGGCAGCGTCACGCAGCCGTAGAGATGCACACGGACGCTATCGGTCAGATCCCGACGACACCATGGGCACACGTGTAAGCGGACGCCGAACAGATCCTGTGAGGCAAGTTCGCGCAGGCGGAATTTTCCGGTGCACGTAAAGCACTCAGCGACTTGGTGCTCCCGACAGTAGACGAAAAGGAGCGTGCGCTCCTCGGCGGTCAGAACACGAGGCCGCCGACAATCGAGATGGCCCAGAAGCCCGTAGCCGAAGACGATGGTGTCCTCCGGCGAGATCATCCAAGAGCAGTGCGGGCACGTCGCCGTCTGCTGTTCCGCCAATGGAGCACCCCCCGATCCGAAACGATCAGCCAGATGCCATTGGGGCAAGACGCCGGCTTGCGTCAACCCAGGTGCTCCAGTGGTAGGCGCGGCGAGGATAGCAGCTAGGCGCGGCGAGTCAAGCCCGGCCACACCCGCCCTCTGAAGAAGGCCGGGTGGTTTTCTGTTGTCGCCGTCCTAGCTACTCACGCTCCGCTGTCGTCTCCGCAGCTTCGCGAGGACGTGAAGCGGGGCGCTGCCTAGTCATCGCAGGCCCGGTTGATCACCGCGCCGCAAGTACACGCTATCCATACACGCTCGTCCTGGACACCGCTGTCCAGATCGCCGCAGCGCCAGTGTTCCTGAAAGAAGGCGCAGAGGGCCACAAGGAGGCCGTTCCCCACCCGAGCCTTCGAGGAGTGTCACGTTCAGGAGTCTAGCCGAACGCCAGGACACGCACCAGCACGGCGCTGCACGTCAGCCAGCGTTACATCACCGTGCTGCAAACCACCTGCCTTAAGTTCGCCGCCGACGACAACAACGTGCTGATGCGCGGCGGCGGCCAGTGGTTGCTCCGCGGCGTGTCGCATGTGCTCCGGGTCAGGATCTTTCGCGTCGTTCGAGCACCGCGTGAAGCATTGGATCAAGCGCACCGCCGAGATGACGGGCGAGACGCCGAATCAGCGGGCGGCCGCCGAGCTCGTGCGCCGCGACGACGCCGAGAAATCCGGACGGATGCGGTATCTCTATGAGGTCGACCTCGCGGATCCGACGCTCTACGACCTGGTCGTCAACACCGAGAAGATGAAGTACGAGGCGGTGGTCGCCGTCATCGAGGGGCTCGTGCGCCGTCCCGAGATGGCGACGACCGACGTCGGCCGCCAGATGGTCGCGTCGCGCGCGCTGGCGTCGCGGGTGCAGGATGCGCTCGCGACCCACCCGGAGGCGCGGCGCTACCGTATTACCGTCGAGGCCCATAACGGCGTCGTGACGCTGGAGGGAACCGCGGCCCTCGAGCGCGCGGTCCAGGTCGCGCGTGAGGTGGTGGGCGGCCGAGAATCCCGTGCCTGCACTCAGGTGCTCAACGCGCAGCGTATGGTCGGCATACTGCGCCACCACGCGACCCACCGCCGCGCTTGATGCCGCACTGAGCGATTTCATCCGAACACCGTCGGGGTCGGGAGGAAGGAGCGTCGCGATCTCATCGAACAGCACCCCGACGTCCACGGGCTCACGGACGAGGATCTCGGGATGACCAGCCGATGATTGCAGGAACAAGCCGATCCGATCGACTGACCCGACGATGATCAACGGGCCCTCCGGGAACTTGGCCCGAAGGCTCTGGAGGTCCAGTATCCTCTCCAACGAGGCGGCTCTGAGGTCCAGGATCGCCAGATCCGGCATCATGCTGCCGAGCATTTCGAGGGCCTCACTGATCCGGGCCGCCACATCCACGCGGCAGCGGGGCTGAAGCGCCACAGCAAGGGCGGCACGGAAGCCGGGGTCCAAGCCGATGACCAGCACTCGGCGTGCTTGGGAATCGCCACCGCTGGGTCACCTCGCGCGGCGAGAAGTTGCCGGACGACCATCTCCATCACTTCCGGCTCGGTCGGCTTGACGAAATAATCGGCCGCGCCCCGTCGGATGGCTCTGAGGGCACTCTGTGAGGTATCGATGACCGAGCTGATGACGACGATGAGCCCCGGCTTCAGCTTGAGGGCTTTCTCCAGAACCTCTAGGCCATGGAGTCCAGTCGGTGCTGGGGCGGGCGGACCAGGTGATCGAATAGCGCGTGCTGGTCCGCGAACCCTCGGCCCGTGACTGACCGCCTCAGCCGCCTGCTCCTCGTCACGCTGGAGGCGGCTCGCGTGGACGCCGACCTACCCTTGCTCGGGGCCCTCCGCTCGTGGCTGAACTCGTGGTGGGGTATCGGCGACGTCGAGCGTGGCATGGCGCGTCAGGGCTTCGACCTCCAGCTCACGCGGTACGACGAGAAGGGCTGGCGGGCGACGTTCTACACGGCCGGGATGGAGCACTCGATCACGAGCGCAAAGGCCTCGGCGTGGGAGCGCACACCGTGGCATGCGGTGCAGGGAGCGGCGCGGGACGCGCTGAGGAGAGCGGAGTGAACGCGATGGAGGCTACGACTACTTCGTGTGCCTCTCCACATTCCATAGCTGAAAGCAGTCGGCGTGGAAACACAAAGACCGCTTTTCACCTGTTAACGGACCAACCTCCATCATTACCTGGTCCGCTGTGATGATCGCCCCGCAGGCATCGCATATCGCGCCGTCGCCAGGACTTCCCCTGGCTCTCGGGCTGCTGTCGCGCGGCAAGCGACCGTTCTGGAGCTTCCCCCGGATTCGGAGAGCCAGGAGATGAAGTGCTTCGGCGTTCATCGCGGATGGCTAAGCCCCGGCCCGTCTTTCGCCGAGACTGGTGAGTGGGAAGTCATGGGCGACCTGTCGGTTGGCTCGTGCGATCTGCGGGGACCTGGACCGTTCCGTCACTCTCGCCCTCGGCTCCGGCCCTCGCACGACTGGCGGTTGAGCGCAGCCCCGCCGACACCGTGGACCCGCGCGGACCGAAGGGGAAGTGAGGCAGGTTACTCCCCGAATGGCGCTGCCATTTCCGGACCGGCGTCGAATCCCCTCGCGGACTCTAGCCACAATGCGTGACATCGCGGATGAAAGTGGACTTCTCGTCCCTCGGAGGGGTGGAACGGATGAAGATCAACAATTCTCCTGCCGCATGGGGCGCATAGGCAGCCAGAACGTTGACACTGCTGCGCTTTTTTGCTGGAATCGCCGTCGGCCGGCTGCTGAGTGATATGCAAGTGGATCTGCGCTTTGACCCGAGCGCAATCGGCGCAGAGGCCTTCCGTCTTTAGCTCGGCAATCTCGCGGCAGATCCTACAGACCTGCTTCGTCTTTCCTCTGTTTCTGTTGAGGAAACTCAGACTCGCATTGAGCGTCATAGTCCCTCTTCTGTAAGATGTTTGAGAAAGGGCGAGCGCCGTCTCGCGCTCGCCCACGCCGCTGTGAGCGCTACTGGGCTGAACCTTGAGATGGCACGATGGTTAGCGACTCGCAATCCGGATGCCGCCGATCAGTGGTCAGAAAGATCAAGCGGTTACATCAGGATCGCGCGCCTGTCGAGACAGTCTGACCGACCAACAGGCCAACTAGGCGAGACGCTCCCATTTACGGAACGGCTGAGTCACAGTAAGAATCTCACCTCCAAGCATCGAGAGCGCGGGTCTTCAGCCCGCCGCCAACGGTGCCAGTCGCAGTGGTCGCCGCAGCAAAGGGCGCGCTGTGGTTCGGTTACATTCCGTGCGGTGCTGGTGCGCGTCGTGGCCTTCGGTTAGACTCCCGCCAGCCATCCTCGAACCGAGGTGTCCATGCGGCTGATCGGGTTCGCGGTCTGTCCCGCGCTGCTGATGGCGGTCGCGTTCGCGGCCCCCTCTTCGGCCTTCGCCCAGGCGCCGAAGCCATCCTCTGTCGTCGGGTATCTCGGCATTTCGGCGCCCACAACACCATCGGTGGCAAGACTGTTGGATGCCTTCAGGCTAGGCTTGCGCGAGGCCGGCTGGATTGAGGGCCGGACATTGCGGATCGAATTGCGCTGGTCGGAAGGACGACCGGAGCGCTTCACAGAGCTGGCGAGGGAGCTCGTTCGGCTCAAGGCCGATGTGATTGTCACGGCTGGTTCCCAGGCCACGCAGGCGGCAAAGGAGGCGAGCACGACAATCCCGATCGTCTTCGTCGGGGTCGGGAACCCCATAGGGGCAGGCTTCGTCGCCAGCCTTGCCCGTCCCGGCGGCAATGTGACAGGTGTGACGAACCAGTTCAGTGATCTCAACGGGAAATGGCTGCAGATCGCACGGGAAGCGGTCCCTGGTCTCCGCCGTGTTGCAATACTTTGGAGCCCAGCGGATCAGAGTTCGGCCGTCAGCTTCAAGGAGGCTCAGGAGAGCTACCCGGCCCACGGCGTGAAGGTAATCTCTGCTGCGGTGCGGTCTCCCGAAGACGTCGACGGCGTGTTCGATGTTCTCTCTCGGGGCCGCCCTGATTTCCTCATGGTCCATCCCTCGCCAGTGATTTTCTTCCACCGTCAGCGAGTCGCCGAGTTCGCTCTGCGACATCGGCTCCCGACCAGCACAGGCCAGCGCGGCATGGTGGAGGACGACTCGATGATGATGTCGTACGGTCCCGACGCGGCCGACCTCTTCCGGCGCGCCGCCGTCTACGTGGACATCTCTAAGCACGCTGGCCGTGTCAACGGCGAATCGATTGTTGTCGAACAGCTTGCGGCGCGGTCCTCAGCACACCTCCTTGGGTGGACGACAGCGAGGATACCCAGGTATGCCCTCGGAGGCGAACGTCGATCCTAGACGAAAAGCGCGATGCGTCATCACCAGGTGGCCGTGCGCCACACATCTCTCCGGGCGCTGAGCGCCCATGATGTCAGTTCCGCTTCACCGCGAAGCACGTGAAGGGGGCTGCCCAATCAAGATAGCGGTCCGAAGACCATGTCAACGTCCGAGCTCACCCCCGCACGACACCGTGACGGACGACGGTGAAGTAATCGCACTCCTGTTTCCAGACGTGAAAGACGATCTCCACGAGTCGGCGCGCCAACGCGACCCGCGCGACTTTCTTTCCCCGCCGCTTCTTCACCGCATGAAACCAGGCCCGCAGGGGCCCGGGCCGCCGGATGGCCTGGGTCGCGGCGAGGACCAAGACCCACCGCAGCAGCCGATTGCCTTCCTTCGTGATGTGACCGGCGCGAACCCGACCGGCACTGCCACGGACGCGCGGGGTCAAGCCGACGTAGCTGGCGACCCGTTTGGCGCTGGCGAAGCGCGCGATGTCCCCGAGCTCGAGGACGAGCACAATCGCGATGAAGGGGCCGATGCCGGGGATGGTCGTCAGGCGCCGCACGCGAGGATCCGCGCCCCAGCGCGTGACGAGGTCGGCATCGAGGCGTCGGATCTGCGCATCGAGTGTGGGCAACAGCGCCCCACAATCCTCGCGGATCCGGCTCGGGGTCTCCGCCAACGGCAGCTGCCGCAACTCGCGCTGGCCACGCTGGGTCAGCCAGCTCTTGCCCGAAGTCGGCTGCAGGTTGCGGCGAGCGAGCATGGCGTGGAGGCGATTGCGGATCACGCCGCGCAGCCAGACGAGTTGAATGCGGTGACGGATGAGTTCGCGCGCCTCGCGCAGCGCCGCCGACGGAATCCAGACCGTGGGCAGCAGGTCGCCGCGGAGCAAGAGCGCGAGACGCTCGGCGTCGACGCGATCGTTCTTGAGGCGGGCCGCGGCAATCGCCTTCGTCTGCTTGGGATTCGAGAGCACCGGTTGATGGCCGAGTTGCTCAAGGAGATCGACGAGCCACCACCAGGTCCCCGACGCTTCGATCGCGATGGGAGTCTGCGGTGGGAGTTGCGAGAAGAAATTCGTGAGTCGCACGGCATCGTTGGCGAGTCGTTGTTGGACGATTTCTCCGTCGTCCGTCAAGACGGCGATCTGCGAGCTGCGTTTGTCCAGGTCGACGCCCACGTGTACCATCCTCTTGGCCTCCTGTCTCAGAGAGGTTTGCCACCGCCTCTGAGGAGCCAGCCTATTCCAGGCTGGGCAGGAGGCCAACGTGCTTATGACATCAAGATCCTCAAGGGCGCGAAGCCTGCTGATCTTCCCGTCGAGCAACCGACGAAGTTCGAGCTGGTCATCAATCTCAAGACTGCCAAGGCGCTTGGGCTCACGATCCCGCAGACGCTGCTGCTGCGGGCGGATCAGGTGATCCAGTAGCGCGTGCTGGCCTGCGCGGGCCGAAGGGAAGATGATCGATCAACACGAAGGCAACGAAGCGAATCCTGATCGTCGATGACCAGCCACGCGTGCTCGACGTGCTGCGGGAGATCCTCGCCTCCTTCCAGCACGGCCACGCTTATGAGATCACGACGGCGCGTTCTGTCGCCGATGCGCTCGTCATCCTGCAACGTGAGCACTTCGACCTCATTCTGCTGGACATGGTCATGCCGGGAATAGGCGACCCCTTGCTCCGGAGACAGGGCCTCGACCTGCTGAAGCGCGTCCGCGACCTTGGCGTGAATGCGCCGGTCCTCATGATGAGCGGCGACTGGGAGAGCCGGAAGGAGGCCGACGCGCTGATCCAGGGGGTATTCGCCTATCTGCACAAGCCGTTCGATCTGCGCGAACTGGACCGTCTCGTCGCCCGCGCCATCGCGTCCGCGACCCGTGGCTGAGCGCGGCGCACGGCCCGAGAAGAAGCGCGAGCCGACAGCGCCGACTGGCAGCAAGGTCCTGCCGATGGAGCTTCAGGTCGGCGATCGCCTCGCCTACGAGACCGGCGAGTGGGAGATCATCGACCGACCGTACACGACGGTGGGCGGCAAGACCGCCCATGCTCGCGTCCAGAGGGTCGGCGATCCATCCGTCACCGCAATACGGACCTGGGCCGCGCACGAGCGCATCGCCGTGAGGCGTGCGACCGCCGAGGAGGGCAACCGATGATGCGACTCGGACGAAGGGCCTCGCTGCTCGTCGCGTTCTACCTGCTCGCTTCGGCTGCGACGGCCTACGCCGAGTGCGCGTGGGTGCTGTGGAGTGCATCAGGCGGCGCCTCGCTCCCTGTCAGTGCGTGGGATGCGAAGTCGCGGTGCGAGGAAGCGAAAAATGAAAGGCTGCGCGCCCTCAGCGGTACCGTTGAGCGCAAGGACGTGTCGTTCGTCTGCCTCCCCGACACCGTGGACCCGCGCGGGCCGAAGGGGAAGTGAGCGATGATGTTACGATGCTACCCTTGGTCGTAGCTCGCCAGCGCCTTGACCGCTACGAGAAGTTGCCGATGGCAAGATCCGGCCCGGAACGTCTTGTGGCGTGTGATCTTGGTTGCGCTCTCCGGAGAGCTGCCCCCGTTCTGCCGGTTCGTGGGATCGATTAACCCGCGGATCGAACTTGTCGCATGGCCGTCGGCTCGCGACGTTCTCTGCCTCTATGACCGACCGGGTGAGGCCGGTGATGTGGGACAGGTCACTCGGGCGGTGCTGGCGAAGCTTCGGAGGTCGGGGACCGCCCGGCAGCTCTATGGGACCGGGCGAGCGATGAGTGTCATCCGCGACCTTCTGGCAGGGCGTTACGTGCAGCGTTCCTAGATCAATGAGTTCTAGGCTCGTCAGGATTGACTAATTCGGCGGTCCCCAACCGATCAGACGGGAAGACGACGGACGGCTGGCGAGAGAACGGCGCATGCGATCGTGGGTGCACCGAGTCCTGAAAGAGGACCTGGGCAAGAAGGCCACGGAAGCCGAGTGGACGCTGTTATGGCTGGCGGCTGTGACGAAGATCGCGCTCGACGGCATGAGCCCAAAGCAACGGCACGGGAAGACGGGCATGAGGTTGCAGATGCACCTGGCGAAGATACTCGCAGGGCTACGGCGTGGGCGTGGTCATCGATAGCCCGCACGAACCTGTGCACGACCAGGACGCGACCAAGGCGTGACCTGAGCGTGACCAGGACTTCTCAGGGCACTTTCCCCAGGTCTCACCGGAGCGCTCGGGGGCCTGCGCTGGCGCGCGTGTGTGGAACATGCCTACCGGTAGCCGAGGCGCAGCAGGCGCCGGGAAAGATCCCACGACTAGGGTATCTCTCACTACGCTCCAGACCCACGAACGTCGACGAGGCATTCCGACAAGGGCTGGTGCTAGTCCGCGCAGACGAGATCATCCAGTAATGAACCGCCGGAGGTTCATCGCCGCGGGTGCCATGGCCATCCTCGGTGCGCCGCTCGCCGCGGAGGCGCAACGCTTCGGCCAGCTCCCGCGGATCGGCTTTCTCAGCAACTCGGCGCCGACGACGACCGCGAGCCCGGAACGGGAGGCGTTCCGTCGAGGCTTGCGCGAGCTGGGCTGGATCGAGGGCCAGACCGTGACGATCGAGTATCGCTGGGCGGAGGGGAACGTCGATCGGATTTCGGCTCTCGCCGGGGAGCTAGTCCAGCTCAAGGTCGATGTCATCGTGCTGGCCGGTCCGCTCGCGATCCGTGCCGCGCAGCGAGCGACCAACACGATTCCCATCGTCTTTGTCAGCTTGGTCGACCCGGTCGCTGCCGGGTTCGTGGCGAGCCTCGCGCACCCCGGCGGCCACATGACCGGATTAGCGTCTCAGTACGAGGAGCTGATCACCAAGCAGGTTCAGCTGCTGAGGGAGGCCGTCCCGAAGGCCTCTCGGATCGCGCTCCTCCAACACCGTGAGAGCCTGCCCGCCATCCTGAGCGCGGCAGAAACAGCAGCGCGGAGCCTCGGTCTCACGGCGCGAACCCTCAAGGTCGGCGAAGTGGCCGAGTTCGAGAACGCCTTCAGGCTGGCACTGTCGGCACGTGGATCGTTACGACAAGCATTCCGCCTTTCGTTTTCACCGAGCTGGCCGCTTTCAATCCAGGCGGGACCGTCACCGACACGCATGCCATCGCCCACAGCTCCGAGAACCCGTTTCTCCCGCCTGCTATCGCGGTAGACTCCAGCGACTCGTACGGGAGCTGGCGGCGGCTGAACGACTCTGACCAGTTTGCAGTAACGTTCAAGAGGCTGCTCTTTGCCGGGGCCAACACGCCCACGGCACTCTATGGCCCATTTTTTCCCGGACAACACGTCGGCTTCGAGACGGTTCAGGCGGTTCTGACTGTGCAGGCCCGCTCAGATGGAGACACCTTGGCGGGCCCGTTCACCGTTCAATTCGCCAATCTTGGCGGACAAGTGGTGTTCGCCGGTAGCGGGACGATTTCTGCCAAGCGTCTCAAGATCGAGCCTCTGACCACACCTTAAAGCCTGGGTCTCGCGGAATCGGGCCCGTTGTTAGTGGTCGTCGGCCTTCCACAGAGCACAATCGCCGGAGCATGAAAAGTTTAAGTGGTCGGTGCTGTCTAGGAGCCCGAGCGGGCGCTTTTGATTCTTGGCCTTGCGAGATGCGTGAGGAAACTCTACGCCTACGCCGTCGGGGTCAATCCCGCCTTTTATGCGAAGTACGAGTTCGCGGCCTACATGAAGTTTCTGACCGAACAGAATCTTCTCACGCAGCCAGCCGTCGGGCAGTATCAGATCACCGTCAAGGGTCGCACGTTTCTTCTTTTCATGGTCAACACCGGCAAACCGCATGCCTAGTCATCGCAGGCCCGGTTGATCACCGCGCCGCAAGTACACGCTATCCACACACGCTCGTCCTGGACGCCGCTATCCAGATCGCCGCAGGGGCCTCCCGAGGATCGAATCCTCCCGGAGCGCCAGTGTTCCTGAAAGAAGGCGCAGAGGGCCACAAGAAGACCGTTCCCGGCCGAGCCTTCGAGGAGTGTCACGTTCGGGAGTCTAGCCGAACGCCAGGACACGCAACAGCACGGCGCTGGCGCCGGGTCAGCGACTTCTTATCGAACTTCAAACGCCGTTCTGAGTTGCCTACTTCGTTCTTCACCCTTCGAGCAAGAGACGATGATCGGCCACTCCCCCGGCGTTGTGTTTGACCCCACTCGCCATTGCCACACCACCCGGCCCTTCCCATCGGCCATCTTCGGACCCAGGCCCTTAGCCCGCGACAGGCTTGCGTTGTTGCCGGCCGCCGTTGCTGTTACCGTGGACGACGCGTCAGGTGAAGCGCGCCCTTCAACGAAAGGAAGGCCATGAAGAAGCTCGCACGTCGATTCACGATCGCGGTAGTCTGCGCCAGTTTTCTCACCGGCTGCGCCACCGTGGGTCACGCCCCGGTGACGTCGCTCATTACCCTCAACGAGAAAGGTCCCGTCGCTGCTGGACCGGCCGCGGGCAGCTCCAAAGTCGGCCGTGCCGAGGCCTGGGGCATCCTCGTGTTCGCCACCGGGGACGCGAGTATCACCGCGGCCATGAAGAACGGCGGGATCACGCGGATCCACCACATCGACCACGAGACTCTCGGCATCCTCGGCGTCTACGCGAAGTACACGACGATCGTCTACGGCGAGTAACGTCCCGCTCCGCTTCGCCTGATCTCAGCGCCGGCGCGCGCGGTCTCTTCCGCGCGCGCCGTGTCACAGCGGGCCAGGAACTCCGGGCATCCCCGAGCGCGTCCCTGAAGTAGCCTCCGCGACGACCCGACCAGACCGCCTCGGGGGTTTTGTCGGTTTTGTCGGTAACTCGCGCGTCTCCTCCTGTGGCGCACAGCGGGGCGGCGAAACGAAGCCGAACCGGTCATGTAACGCGCGTCGCGTCAGACCGGATCCCCCAGTGGCTTTTCTAGGCGATGAAGGAGACGCGATTCACCGGATGTCGCGCGGCACGTACGGCGCGCCAAATCGGCTCGGGCTGGAAGCGGTTTCGGCCACCTCGCGGTGCACAACCCCTTCACCGAGCATTTACTTCAAAGACCTGTAAAAAGTTCCTCCCGCGTGGCGAGAAAGAACGTACCCGGCGCCGCTAGCTTCGCGCCGTCGATTTCAGGGCGAGCGTCCGTTCGTCAAATACCGTAGGAACTTCAGATCCCACACTTGGCCTCGACTCAGTACCGACCGAGGCCGCCCGGGCGACTCCCGCGTCTGGCACCCGCGATGCATCCTCGTGTCAGTCCCGAGCGGGCCTGACGTGCCGCTGCCCCAAGGATGCGAACAGATTGCGTTCGTCGCCGGAAGGAGGTCCCAGATGAGTACTCCGGTTCACAAGGGGATCGTGGAATCGGTAAAGGACACGTTGGTCGGCTCAATCAAGGGGACGGGTGAGATTTTGACCACCGTCGTCGACACCGTCAGCGGCACGCTGGTCAGCACCATCAAGGGCACCGGCGCGGTCGGAACTGCGCTGACCTCGACGATCTCCGACGTCTTGCGCGGCGCCATCACGGGTACCGCCCAGGTCGGCGGCGACCTGGGCGCGACGGCCAAAGGCGGGGTCATCGGCGTTCTCAAAGGCACCAAGGAGGTCGGAGCCGAGGCCGTCGGCACGATCAGCACGAGCGCCCGCGTCCTCGTCAAGAGCGCCGCCGAGGTCGGCGGGGATGTCGGGCTTGTGGCGCGGAACGCCGTCGAGGGCGCGATCGCCACCGCCAAGAGCGTTGGCCTCGGCGCCGAGGAGGCCGCTTCGGCCGCCGCGACGGGTGCCCTCAAGGGGGCCGGCGAGATTAGCCAAGAGGCCGTCGAGCGGGTCCAGAGAGCCGTCACCGGCGTCATCGCCGGCGTCAAGGTGGTCGTGAAGGAGCCCTTCAAGTAGCGTCCGCGCCGCCCATCGCTCGCGAGGAGTGCCCTACACTCCTCGCGGGCGCGGCGAAGACGCGATGGATGCTCATGCTCGTCGTCCTGGCGTCTGCGGCTCTTGCGGCGCCGCTCGGCGCCCAATGGAAGCCTGACTGGCAGAAGCATTGTGACGCGTGCATCGGCTACTTCACGAGCAATCCCGCGGAGGTCCAATGTCAGAGAGACGATGCGCCGACTATCCTTAATGCTTCGCGGGTGGAGGACGCGCCTGCCTGATGGTCAGGGCCGTAGCGGCCGCGAAGGCTGATGACTGCGACAAAGCGTTCAAGCTCACCCACGATGGCACGGCACAAGACCACCTGAAAGCGGCGGGTCCGCGGGCGGTGTGCGGTTACCTGATGGCCAAGTAGTCGGCCGAAGGAGGCTCGTTGAATGGCGCTCCCGATTCGCCGCCGTTGGGTCTGGCTGCTGGGTGGGCTCGCGCTGCTCATAGTCCTGGTCTACGGCGCCGCCTGGTTCGCGAATGAGCCGCTGCGCCGCTACATGGAGGCGGAGGTTAATCGTCGCTTGACGGGGTATACCGTCCAGATCGCCGCCCTGCATGTGCATCCCTGGACCGCGTCACTGGAGCTGCGCGACGCGACGATCGCCCAGGATGTGAATCCCGACCCGCCGGTCGCCCAGGTCTCCCGACTCGTCACCCGCATCGATTCGCGAGCGCTGCTCCATCGCCGGGTCGTCGCCGACATCAGCTTCGATCACCCGACGGTCTATCTCAATCTCAAGCAGGTCCGCACCGAAACCACCGAGAAGACGGCGCTGAAGGACCGGGGCTGGCAGCAGGCCCTGGAGGCCCTGGCGTTCGACCTCAAGATCAATCGGCTGCGGGTGCTCGAGGGAGACGTCACCTATGTCGACCAGGGCCCGTTCAAGCCGCTCCACGTCAGCCGCGTCAATCTGAGCGCCGAGAACATTCGCAACATCGCCTCGAAGGAGCAGGTGTATCCCTCTCCGATCCACCTCGAGGCGGTGGTGTTCGACGCGGGCTCGGCGTGGCTCGATGGGCATGCGGACTTCCTCGCCGAGCCTCATGTGGGCGTCCAGGCCACGCTCCGGCTGGACGAGGTGGCCCTCGACTACTTCAAGCCGATCACCAATCGCTATAACCTGGCCGTGCGCAACGGCAGCCTGTCACTGGCCGGCAACGTCGAGTACGCGCCGAAGATCACGCGGTTGATCCTCGACCGGGTTCTCGTGCAAGGGGTCGCCCTGGAGTACCTGCACCTGCCCCATACCGCCGAGGCGGAGAAGGCCCGGGCGCAACAGACCACGGAGGCGGCGAAGCAGGTCGCGAACACGTCGAGCATCGAGCTCCGCATCGATCGGCTCGGCGTCCTGAAGAGCACCTTCGGCTTCATGAACCAGGCCGCGAAGCCACCCTACAGACTGCAGCTGACCGATACCAACCTGACGGTCGAGCATCTCGGCAACCAGCGGCGGGACGGCCGTGCCACCGCCCGACTCACCGGACAGCTCATGGGTCGCGGAGAGACCCGGGTAACCGCCACGCTGCAGCCGCAGGCGGGGAGCGCCGATATGGAGGTCACGGCGCAGATCGAAGACGCCGACCTGGTCCGATTGAAAGACTTGGTCCGGGCGTACGGCGGGTTCGAGATCACAGCGGGCGAGTTCTCGGTGTACTCGGAGCTGCAAATGAAGGACGGCGCCATCGCGGGATACATAAAACCGCTGTTCCAGGGCGTCGAGGTCGGCACCGACGGCGCGGCCGTCGCTGAGAAGGGGCTCCGCCAGCGGCTGTACGAGGGCCTAGTCGGGATCGGCACAAAGGTCCTCAAAAACCGGCTGCGGGGAGAGGTCGCGTCCGTGGTATGGGAGACGGTGGGCCGACTGTTGCAGAACGCCTTCCTCAAGCCGATCGAGCCGGGCTTCGAGCCACAGCAGCGCCCGAGCGGACGCCCGACTGGGAGCGCGGCTCCTGAAGCCCGTGACCGACCGGCGCAGCAGACGAGTCCGCCGGTAAGCACCCAGGCGCCGTGACCGCTACCGCATCCACGAAACCGACTGTCTTCACGCGACACGGCGGGAACGCGGTGGCGCGCAGCCCGACGGGTCAGACGGTGATGTCCGCGAAGAGCGAGGCCGCTGGCGGCGGTTGCGCATCTTCCTGGGCTCCGTCTATGCCCGGTCGGGCCGAGTCTCCGAGGCCCTGCCGCTCCTCGAGCGCGCTGCGGCCGACTCCATTCCGCCCCCGACCTGGGCGGCGGTGCGTCTGGGCGAGGGCTATCTGCTCGCCGGTCAGGTGGGCGACGCGACGGCAGCCGCCGAGCGTCAGCTGCAGGCGACCCGCGACCGGAAGGAGCTCGGGAACCAGGCCTGGGCCCTCTGGCTCTTGGGTGATATCGCCTTACGCCGCGATTCCCCAGAGATCGAAACAGCCGAGGACTATTACCGTCACGCCGTGGCGTTGGCCGAAGAGCTCGGCATGCGTCCTCTCGTCGGCCACTGCCACCTCGGCCTCGGCAAGCTCTATCGGCGCACGGGCAAGCGCGAGCAGGCGCAGGAGCACCTCACCACCGCGACGACGATGTACCGCGAGATGGACATGCGGTTCTGGCTAGAGAAGGCTGAGGTTGAGATGAGGTATCTGTCATGACGAACTGCGAGGAGACTCTGTGTTCGTCCTGCTGAGACTGATCATCAATGCGGTGGCTCTACTCGTCACGGCATGGATCGTCCCCGGTATCCATCTCGGTGCCGCCGGTCCTCACCCGACCAAGCACGACTGGGCCACGTTACTGATCGTTGCATTGATCTTCGGGGTCGTAAATGTGGTGATCCGTCCAATTATTGTTCTTCTGTCCCTACCCCTCGAAATCATTACCCTGGGCCTGTTCACCTTTGTTATCAACGCGTTCATGCTGCTCCTCACCAGTTGGGTCGCGCAGGGCATGGGTGTTGGGTTCCGTGTTGATGGATTCCTCCCGGCGCTGGTCGGGGCGCTGATCATCACGATCGTCAGCTTTGTCTTGAGCCGGGTCCTGACCAAGACCCTGACCAAGACCCTCTAAGAACACGGCACGACGTCATGGCTGGAGAGAGACGGAGGCGGAGATGACTTCCACGTCGTAACCCGCCCGTCAGGACCGCGAGGAGGAGAAGGTGGCCTACCGCTAGTTCTCAGAGTCCTTGGGGCGGTAGTTGGTGCGTTCGGTGGAGGCTTTCTTGGTGTGTTCATCCTCATCGTCGTGATGATCTTCACTGGTCAGTCGTTTGGGTTGCGCAGCGCTCTGCCAGGTGGTGCTGTAGGCGCGGTAATTGGCGGGATCACGGCCGCCGTAACCTCGGCGCGGGCCAGGATGTCCGGCAGCGCTAAGGTCCACTCGGAGTTCTGCCGACTCGGCCCCCGACTACGTGGCCGCGGCCATCCTCTCGACCGACGTTCAGAAGATCATCAAGACGAGATCATCAAGACGTCAAGACGTTCGGCGTCGACAAGTACGGCCAGGCCCTGTTCGTGCCGCACGTCCGTGTGTAGCGGACGACCTTGATGGAGCGCGCCGTGCAGAGCGACCCTGTGTGACGTCTGGCGTCCATAGATCGGGCCGACGGACATAGGGTAGCCGCACTCACGGTCGATGGCCTCGCGGTCCTCGCTGAGGACGACGGTCACGCCGACAGTCCTCCTTCGAGGTCTCCTTCGACGTCGCGTGCGTGGGATCGTGGGCTGACATGCCCGAAGTCATGCCCAACCGGGTGCGCCGGGGTACAGTTCGGTGCGCCCCCGTGCGCCGCGCGAAAAGAAACCGCCCCGGAAACGTTGAATATTCCGAGACGGTCTGTACCGCCGCGAAGCTTATGAGACCCCTGCTCTGCCGCTGAGCTACACCGCCCGGAGCAGGAGAGCCGGAACGCGTACCCGAGGGATTCTAGCCCAGAACTGGTTGATTCTGCGGGAATTGACAGGGAAGATGTTTTGCTATAATTCGCCCGGACTATTCATGCGGAGGAGTTTTCACATGCAGTTTCGGATCTACGCGTGGCACGATGACGTCGACCTTCGCCGCAACGATACCGCCGAGGACGGCGACACCGAGGAGAACGAGGAGCTGGACGACGACGACGACTTCGACGATGACGATGACTTCGACGACGACGACCTCGACGAAGATCTTGACGACGACGACCTCGACGATCTGGACGAGGACGATCTCGACGATGACGACGAGGAGGAGGCGTCCCAGGCGGACGACGACGAAGGCAAGTAGCGGGTAGCCCACCACGCGACGAGGAGGCGGCGAAGATGGATGCTTGGCTGTTCCTGCTGCGCTGGTTTCACTTTCTCGCCGGCATCACCTGGATCGGGATGTTGTACTACTTCAACTTCGTGCAGGTCCCGTTCTTCGCGGGGGCCGAGCCGGCGGTGCGGACCGGCATGATCACGGGTGGGCTCGTCAGCCGGGCGCTCTGGTGGTTCCGGTGGGGCGCGATGCTGACGTTCATCACCGGCTGGCTCTATCTGTCGCACAGGTTAGGCCAGCTCGGTCTCCAGCCGTTCTTCAGCACGTCGTACGGCTGGGCGATCTTCATCGGCGGCATCATCGGCAGCCTCATGTGGTTCAACGTCTGGTTCATCATCTGGCCGGCGCAGCAGGTCGTCATGGCGTCGGCGGCCCGGGTCAAGGAAGGCGGCCAGGCGATCCCGGAGGCGGCCGCGCGCGGCGCGCGTGGTGGTGTCACCTCCCGCACGAACACCCTGCTCTCGATCCCCATGCTCTTCTTCATGGGCGCCGCCAGCCACTGGGCCTTTTTCACGCCGACGGCGCGGCCCGCGAAGATCGCGATGCTCGTCGTTTTCGTGATCATCCTGGCCATCGTCCAGGCGAACGCCGTCGTAGGACCCGCGACCCCGGACAAGGCGAGCGCGGGCAAGAAGCTGCTGAGCACGGTCAAGGGGACGTTCTGGGCCGGCTTCGTGCTCACCGCGATCTTCGTGATCGCGCTCAAGATCATCTTCGGCTGATCGCAGGCACGTTCGACGCGGAGGCTCGGCGGGGGGATCCCGCCGGGCCTCCGGACGTCAGCGCAGGTAGTCGGCGAGCGCCGCGAGATCCGGCGCCACTGCCGGCAGCGGGACCATGACCTTGGTCGGCCGCTTCGGCGCGTACCCGGGCGGGTACGTCCCGTTCAGGACCTTCGCCTCCAGCAGCGCGCGCGACGAGCCCTTGACCGGCGGGCCGACGGGGCCCGGCTGCGCGGGGTCGCTGTTGTGGCACGCAATGCAGTGGGCGAGATAGACCTGACGGCCCCGCGCGGCGCTCGGCGAAAGCCCGCCCTCCGAGCAGCCTCCCGCCGCGACGGCGAGCGCCACCATCGCCAGCGCCGCGCCCCTCACGCGAGGTCCTCCAGGAGACTCCTCTTCGTCTCGTGGGAGAGCACGGTGCGCGCGCGCGCGTTCGGGTGCTCGACGCCCAGCGCGACCTCACTCGTCCCGAAGCGCTCACGCGCCTCGAGTGGCAGGGCGAAGCGGACGAAGTGGACGGCACTCAGCTTGCCGCGCTCCTCGTCGGAGTGGCCGGCCTCGAAGTCGCCCACGATCACATGGGGCCCGACGGACATCGTCACATAATCGCGCGTGTCGATGCCGAGCAGCTTGTCGAGCACCGGCTTGATCTCCGCGGCCTCGGCGATCTCGATCATCAGCGTCGCCGACAGCTCGCCCGGGTGCGGGAGGAGGGCGTTGTAGACCCCGACCTCCTCGGCCATCTTCGTCTCGTCCACGATGCGCTCGGCCCGGACCATCTCCTGGATCTGGAACCAGACCGTCGCGCGATTCTCGAAGACGAAGGTGAGGTAGCGACCGACCGACACGCGGCGCGCCTTCTTCAGCTCGACGATCTGGCGGCGGCGGGCGTCGCGGAGTTTCTCGTACTCGACGAGATTCAGGATTTCGGAAGGGACGAGCGAATTCATGCGCTCACTCCTCGAGACCGTAGGCCGTCGCCAGGATCTCGATGGGATGCTTCGGCTTCCGGCCCGTTCCCTGCTCGATCTGGAGCGCCGCCAGCGGACAGTCGGTGGCCGCGGTCGGCGCGCCCGCGGTGGCGATCGCGTCGAAGAGCGGCTGCGCGAGCCTGAGCGACAGCTCGTAGTATTCCTTCTTGAAGCCCCAGGTGCCGTCCACGGCGGAGCACTTCTCGACCACGTGGACCGAGGCGCCCGGAATCGTGCGGAGCACGTCCGCCGACTTGTGGCCGATGTTCTGGGCCCGCAGATGGCAGGGCACGTGGTACGTCACGGCGCCGACCGGCGCCGTGAAGTTCGTGTCGAGCTCGCCCGCCGCGTGCAGCTTCGCGAGGTATTCGAAAAGATCCCGTGTGTTCGCCGCGACGAGCTTGGCGTCCTCGGAGCCGTCGAGCCACGGGTACTCCTGCTTGAGCATGTAGCTGCAGGTCGGCCCGGGCACGACGATCTCACGCCCTTCCCGGACTGCCGCCGCGAGGCTCTTGACGTTGTCCCGGATGAGGGCCTTCGCTTCGTCCACCGCACCGCCATCGAGATATGGCATGCCGCAGCAGCGCTGCGGCGGCACGCTCACGTCGACGCGGTTCCGCTCGAGCACGCCTACCGCGGCGCGCCCCGTCGCCGGCTCGTAATACTCGACGCTGCACGTATGAAACAGCGCGACTCGACGCGCGGCCGCCGGAGGAGCCTGGTGAGCGGCGGGTTCCCGGGCGGTCGCCCCGCCCGCCGCGCTCGCAGGACCCACGGTCTTCCCTGCCGCGTGACGTCTGAACCAGCGGCTGAACGTCTTGCGCTGGAACTTGGGCATGTTCCGCTTCTTGTGGATACCCACGACGGACTGCATGAACGCTCGATGCACGCCCAGTTCGTTCGCCCAGTTCGACAGGGGCGCGCCGAGGCTCCCGAGCCGGCCGACGAGCTCGGCATTGCCCAGGAGCTTGTCTTGAAGCGTCACGCCGTCCGTCCGCGCCCCGGCGGCGCGCGCGCGCAGCATGAGCCGCGGGAAGTCGACCTCCCAGCGGTGCGGCGGCGTGTACGGGCAGTGGTTGAAGCAGAGCTTGCACTGGTAGCAGAGATCGACGACTTCCTTGACGTCGGCAGCGGGCAGCTTCTCCACGTCGCCGTCGACGGCATCGACGTCCATCCGATCGAACAGCACCTTGAAGGACGGGCAGAGCGGCAGACACCGCCGACAGCCGCCGCAGATGTCGTAGACCCGCCGCAGCTCCTTGTCGACCGCGGAGAGATCCCAGAACTCCGGATTCCTGATATCGAGCGTTCCCATGATGGAATCGGGAGCGTTTGGCTGCCGCACGGGCTCGAGGCGGGAGGGGCGGCAGGAGGGGTCGACCGGACCCGTTCCCGCCAACGCTGAAGCGAGAGTCGCGCGCCCGGAAGGAGCCCAGCCGCCGCGCAGCAGCGAACGCGTGCCGCGTGGTCCGGCGACCCCTCCTGCCGCCCCTCCCGCCTCGAGCCCGTCGTCAGCTAAATCGCTTCAGCTGGATCCTTCCCGGCGATCTGCTGAAGACCCTTGTTGAACCGCCCGGCGTGCGACTTCTCGGCCTTGGCCAGCGTCTCGAACCACTCGGCCAGCTCGTTGAAGCCCTCGCCGCGCGCGGTCTTGGCCATGCCCGGGTACATCTGGGTGTATTCGTAGGTCTCGCCGGCGACGGCCGCCTTGAGGTTCTTCTCGGTCTTGCCGATCGGCTCGCCGGTCGCCGGGTCGCCCACTTCCTTCAAGAAATCGAGATGGCCGAACGCGTGGCCGGTCTCGGCATCCGCCGTATCCTTGAAGAGGCCGGCGATGTCGGGGAAGCCCTCGATGTCCGCCACGCGCGAGAAGTAGAGGTATCGCCGGTTCGCCTGCGACTCGCCGGCGAACGCTTCCTTGAGATTCTCGTAGCTCTTAGTGCCCTTGAGACCTGCCATAGCTCCTCCTGTATTGGGTGACTGGCGGTCGGCCGCGTTGCCGGCGGCACGCGACGCAGCGACCGTAGTACTCGGTTCGGTGCTCCAGGACCTCGAACCCGATGCGCGCCGCAACCCGGCGCCGGACGCTTCGCTCGGCGCGGGCGGGCACGTCGTAGATCCGGCCGCACGCGAGGCAGGTGAAGTGATCGTGCGGCGCCGTGTTTCCATCGAAGCGCATGCCGCTCGCATCGGCGCGCTCGGCCAGGAATCCCTCGGCGGCCAGCATGCGGAGGTTGCGATGGACGGTCGCGAGGCTCACCCGCGGCAGCCGACGTCGCACGCGCTGGTAGACGAACGCGGCCGTCGGGTGGGCGTCGGTCGCGCGGACGACGTCGAGAATCAGCCGGCGCGGCCGCGTCAGCCGGAACCCGCGTGCGCGCAGCGTGTCGACCCCGTGGTCCTTGTTAGGAATCATTATCAATTACTACATCGTCGAAGCGTACAGACGCCGGCCCCGCGTGTCAAGCGGCTCGCGCTCTGGCGTGCCTGGGGAACTTCCAGTAGACTACCCACCTCAGGAGGACCGTTCGAATGGCTCGGCCCCTCGGGCTTCGCATCCAGGGAGCCCGACAGAACAACCTCAAGAACATCTCGCTCGAGATCCCCCACGACCGCCTCACCGTCGTGACCGGGGTATCCGGCTCCGGTAAGTCCTCCCTCGCCTTCGACACGCTCTTCGCCGAGGGCCAGTGGCGCTACATCGAGTCGCTCTCGACCTACGCCCGGATGTTCCTCGATCGGGTTGACCGTCCCGACGTGGACAAGATCGAGCAGATCCGCCCGGCGGTTGCCCTGGAGCAGAAAAACCCGGTCCGGACGGCGCGCTCTACGGTCGGCACCGCCACCGAGATCTACGACTACCTCCGGCTGCTCTACGCGAAGATCGGCCACGTCCACTGTCCGAGCTGCGGCGCGCCGGCCGCATCGCACTCGCCACAGTCCATCGTCGATGCGTTGCTCGAGGAGCACCCGGGGGCGCGCGCGATGATCACGTTCATCCTCGCCGTCCCCGCCGGGCTCCCGCCCGCGGAGCTCTGGGCGAATCTCACTCGGCGGGGCTTCGCCCGCGTCCGGGTCGACGGCGACATCCTCGACCTCGCCGCCCCGCCGCCGGTCGATTTCGGCGAGCGCAAGGCGATCGCGGTGATCCTCGATCGCGTCGTGCTGGACTCGGCGCAGCGCGGTCGCATCACCGAGTCGGTCGAGGCGGCGCTGCGCGAAGGCGGCGGGCGGCTCGCGGTCGAGGTCGTCGGGGCCGGGACCCGCGAATTCGGCGAGGACTTCCGCTGCAGTGGATGTGGCGCCGTCCTCGATCGGCCGCAGCCCCTCCTGTTCTCGTTCAACCACCCGCTGGGGGCGTGTCCGGAGTGCAAGGGATTCGGCAACGTCCTCAAGTACGACGAGGCGCTCGTCGTGCCGGACCGCACGCTGAGCCTCGCCGACGGCGCGGTGGAGCCGTGGACGCACCCCTCGGGACGCTGGTACCAGCGCGAGCTCATGAAGGCGGCGCGGCGGCGGAAGGTCGACACCGAGACGTCGTGGGAGAAGCTTCCCGAGGCCACGCGCGGGTTCGTCTACGCCGGCGACGGGAGTTTTCCCGGCATCCAGGGCTTCTTCGAGGAGGTCGAGTCGTACCGGTACAAGCTCCACGTGCGCGTCTTCCTCTCACGCTATCGCAGCCAGTCGGTCTGCCGGACGTGCCGTGGCGCGCGGCTCAAGCCCGCCGCGTTAGCGGCTCGGGTCGCGGGGCTCACGATCGCCGAGTTCACCGCGCTCACGATCGACGGCGCGGCCCGGCTCCTCGGCAACCTCGGCCTCAGCGCCTGGGAGGCGCTCGTGGCGCGCGAGATCCTGCGCCAGCTCAACGCCAAGCTCACCTTCCTGCTCCGCGTCGGGCTCGGCTACCTCACGCTCTCCCGGCAGACCCGCACGCTGTCGGGCGGCGAGGCGCAGCGAATCAACCTGGCCAATCAGCTCGGCTCGCAGCTCGTGGGGACGCTCTATGTGTTGGACGAGCCGTCGATCGGGCTGCACGCGCGCGACACCACCCGGCTCGCCGAGCTCTGCCACGAGCTCGCGCAGGCGGGCAACACCGTGGTGGTCGTCGAGCACGACCGCGAGTTCATCGGGGCCGCGGATCACATCGTCGAGCTCGGACCGGGCTCGGGCGAGCGCGGCGGCGAGATCGTCTTCAACGGTCCGCAGGCCGAGTTCCAGCGGGCGACGCACTCGCTCACCGCGCGCTATGTCTCGGGACGCGAATCGATCCCGGTGCCGCCGTTCCGGCGGAGCGGGCGGCGCGCGCTGACGCTCGCCGGCGCACGCCAGCACAACCTCAAGAACGTGACCGTCCGCGTCCCGCTGCACACGCTCACCGTCGTGTCGGGCGTGTCGGGTTCGGGCAAGTCCACGCTGGTGCACGACACGCTCTATCGAGCCGTCGCGCGCGCCTTCAAGACCGACTTCGCGCCGCCGGGCGCCTACGACGCGCTGGTCGGCATCGAGTACCTCAAGGGCGTGCGCCTCATCGACCAGGAGCCGATCGGCCGCACGCCCCGCTCGAACCCGGTCACCTACGTGAAGGCGTTCGACGAGATCCGCAAGCTCTTCGCCGCGCTCCCGCGGGCCAAGGCGCTCGGCCTCGACTCGGGGGCGTTTTCGTTCAACGTCCAGGGCGGCCGGTGCGAGTCGTGTCAGGGCGACGGCTTCCAGAAGGTCGAGATGTACTTCTTCGAGGACGTGTACGTCTCCTGCCAGGAATGCGAGGGGCGGCGATACCGGCCAGACGTCCTCGGCGTGAAGCTCCGCGGCCGCAACATCAGCGACGTTCTGCACATGACTGTGGACGAGGCCGGCGACTTCTTCGCCGCCCAGAACGGCCTCGCGCGACGACTGCAGACGCTGCAGGCGGTGGGGCTCGGCTATCTCCGGCTCGGGCAGGCGGCGACGACGCTGTCGGGCGGCGAAGCGCAGCGGCTCAAGATCGCCGCCGAGCTGGGCGCCCGCGCGACCGGCGAGATGCTCTACATCCTCGACGAGCCGACGACCGGTCTCCACCTCGACGACGTCAAGAAGCTCCTCGGCGTGCTCAACCGGCTGGTCGACGCCGGCAACACCGTGCTCGTCGTCGAGCACCACCTGGACGTCATCAAATCTGCGGACCACGTCATCGACCTCGGCCCCGAGGGCGGCGAGGAGGGCGGGGAGATCGTCGCCGAAGGCTCGCCCGAGACAATCGCCCAGACGCCGGGCTCGTATACCGGCAAGTTCCTGGCGGAGGTCCTCCCGAGGCCCAACGGCAAGAACGGCCCTTCCTGAGCGCCCCGGCCAGCGCCTTCGCCCTCGGGTGGGCGAGGGAGACCACCGACGGACGGGTGCTCGCCGGGATCTTCAATGGCCTGACCCGCCCCCGGCCGGCCTGCTAGAATCGCGGGGATGCCGACCCATCTGTTTATCGTCAACCGACTGCATCCCGATCTCTATGAGGACCTGCGCAAGCGTTTCGCCAGCGATCCGAACGTGAAGGTGACCCTCGACCGTCGACTCGGGGCCCGTCGAATGCGGACGGCTCCGGCGGCAGCCGAGCGTCGCAGAGCGGAACGTCGGTCGCGGCCGGAGGTCGATCAGAAACTTCAGACCGCCTCCCACACGATGATCGTGAGTGGGTCGTCCGAGGCGGCGAGCCTGCGTGAAGCCCGCGAGTGGGTCGAGGGGCTCCACGACCGCGTCGGCGCGATCCGTGATGTTCTCGACAGTTGTGATCGGCTGCGGCGCGAAGTCGAAACGATCAAGCAGGCACACGAAAGGCTCCGGTCGGACGTGGACCAGGCCAAACGAGAGCTCGAAGACATCGACTCCGCCTTCGCCCGCGCCCTCGCGCGCGCGAACGACATCCTCTCCCGATTGCGCGGGGGGTCACCGCAGGGCCCCACGGGCTGAGCGCCGCACTACGCTCGATCCGGGTCGATGACACAATTGGCAACAAAATGGTAGCATCGCGCGGCCGCCGGATAGCGGGGGGATAGGCCCAACGTCCAGAACACCGAGGAGGCACCCGAGGGATGGTCGTCCAGAGTCGCGGGCTCCGGGACAAGTACTGCATCGTCGGCGTCGGAGAGACGGAGTACTCGCGCAGCTCCGGGCGCACGACGCGGGCGATGGCCGTGGAGGCGATCCGCAAGGCGATCCTCGACGCCGGGCTCAAAGCGGCCGACGTGGACGGGATGCTCGACTACCAGGGCGGCGACTCGACGCTCGCCAACAGCGTGGCCTCCGACCTCGGTATCCGGTTCAACTTCTACATGGACGTGATGGGGGGCGGCTCGTCCACTGAGGCGCTGGTCGGCCTCGCGATGGGGGCGATCGAAGCGGGCATGTGCAATACCGTCGCGATCTACCGCTCGATGAACGGATACTCGGAGTTCCGCATCGGTGGCACCGGAGCGCGCGCCGCCCAGCCCGTGCGTGGGCTGGACCTCGCGCAGGTGCCCTACGGGATGCGGAGCGCCGGCCAGAACTTCGCGCCGACCTTCATGCGCCACATGTACGAGTACGGCACGACCTCCGCGCAGGTCGCCCACGTGCGCGTCGCGCACAGCAAGCACGCCTCGCAGAACCCGAAGGCGCTCCTGAAGGAGCGCGTGACGGTGCCGGACGTCCTCAACTCGCGCTGGATCGTCAAGCCGCTCCATCTCCTCGACTGCTGCGTCGAGACGGACAACGCGACATGCATCATCGTCACGTCGGTCGAACGCGCACGCGACCTGAAGCACCGGCCCATCCATATCATGGGCGTCGCGGGGCGCGTGTCGAAGCCGCGCCTGGACTTCCACTGGGCGTATGGCCCCATCTCGCGGGTGGCCGGCTACTACGCCAAGGACATCGTCTTTCCGCAGGCCGGGATCACGCCCGAGGACGTCGACGTCACCGGCTCCTACGACGCCTTCACATTCACCACCATGCTCCAGCTGGAGGAGTACGGGTTCTGCAAGAAGGGCGAGGGCGGCGCCTACGTGTCGAGCGGGATCATCGAGCTCGGGGGCACGCGTCCCAACAACACGTCGGGCAGCCACCTCTGCGAGGGCTACACGCACGGCATGTCCATGGTGATCGAGAACGTGCGCCAGCTCCGCGGCACCGTGGACGACTACTGTCCGCGCGCCGCCGAGGGCATCCACACGTACGACTATTCCCCGCGCCAGTGCCGCCAGGTCAAGGACGCCGAGATCACGATGAACCTCGGCTGGGCCATGCCCGCGACCGGCAGCGCGCTCATCATGCGACGCTAGGAGTGTAAGCCTGCGGTAAAGGAGCCTTTCATGCCCCAACCGGTCCAGTACCGCGGCATGGCGCTGATCGTTCCCGACAACGACAGCGAATGGAAGGAGTTCTATGCGCACGCGCGCGCCCACCGGCTCGTCGTGCGCAAGTGCAAGGCCTGCGGGCTCATGCGCTACCCGCCCACGCACGCCTGCCCCTGGTGCATGGACCTCGGGTGGACGTGGCAGGAGGTGTCCGGGCGCGGGACGATCTACTCCTACGAGATCGTCGCCCATGCGATCCAGCCCGGCTTCAAGGAGATGACTCCCTACGCCGTCGTGCTGGTCGAGCTGGACGAGCAGCGCGGTCAGCCGACGCCCGACGAAGCGTTGCGGGTCATCGCCAACCTCGTGAAGGTGGACTTCACGGCCGCGTCGGAGGCGGACGTCGCGATCGGCAAACGCGTCCGTGTCGTCTTCCAGGACCTCGCCGACCACATGGCGCTGCCCCAGTTCACGCTGGCCGAGGAGCCCGCGGCGGGTCGCGTGTGGAGGCTCCCGGAGTGAAGTTCGGCCTCGGCCTCTCCGTTCAGCATCTCCCCGAGGAGCCGCAGGCGGCCCGCTTCCGCGAGCACATCGAGCAGGTCCGGCTTGCGCGCGCAGTCGGGTTCAGCTCAATCTGGGCGAGCCAGCACTATCTCTCCGATCCGTTCACGTACTTCCAGCCGATCCCGACCCTCGCGCGCCTCGCCGCCGACGCCCGGGGCATGACACTCGGCACCGGCGTTCTCCTGCTCCCCTTGCACCACCCCGTCGAGATCGCCGAGCAGCTCGCGACGCTCGACGTGATCACGGACGGCCGCCTGATCTTCGGTGTCGGCCTCGGGTACCGCAACGTCGAGAACGTGGCGATGGGGCACGACCCGAAGGAGCGCGTCGGTCGTCTGATCGAGGGCCTCGAGGTCGTCGAGCGGCTGTGGAGCGGCGAGCCCGTCGCCTACGAAGGCCGATACTTCAGCCTGCGCGGCGCGCGCATCTCGATGCGCCCGCTCCAGAGCCCGCGCCCGCCGATCTGGCTCGCCGCCAACGGCGATGCCGGCGTCAGGCGCGCCGCGCGTCTCGGCGACGCCTGGCTGATGAACCCCCACGCCAAGCTCGCGACGCTCGAGCGCCAGCTCGAGCTCTTTCGGGCCGCGCGACGCGAGCTCGGGCGTCCGGCGGCGATCGAGACGCCGCTGATCAAGGAGTGCTACGTGGCGCCGGAGGCCGCGACGGCCGTCACGGAGGCGCAGACGGTCCTCGGAGCGAAGTACCAGGCGTACCGGCGCTGGGAACAGGACAAGGCGCTGCCCGCCGGCGAGACCTTCGACGCGAGCTTCGACGAGCTGGCGCGCGACCGCTTCATCATCGGAGACCCCGCTCGGGTCGTCGACGAGATCGCGCGTTATCGCGAGCGGCTCGGCGTCACCACGATGATCTTCCGGCTCCAGTGGCCGGGCATGGACCAGGAGAAAGTTCTGCGCTCGATCCGGCTCCTCGGCCACAAGGTCTTGCTGAAGTTCCTGAGCGGCTAGTCCACCAGGCGCCCGTTCAAAACAGCGCGATCGGATTCACCGGCGAGCCCGTGGTGTGTTGGAGCCGGAGCGGCGCGATCGTGAGCAGGAACTCCCAGCGCCGGTGAGCCGTGCACGCCTGCGCCAGCTCTTCGAGGTTGCCGTTGTCGATCAGCCAGAGCCCCATGCCGACCAGCCCCACGATGTGCACGATGTCGGTACCGAGCATGGCGATGTCGCGGGCGCGGAACCACGGCATCGAGGACACGTGGGCCGCCGGCGAGCCGTCCTTCCTGTACCAGCGCCGTGGCGCGCTTGCGCTTGGCGGGCGTGATGAGGTTGATCGTGCCGAGCTGGTCGTCCGCACCCCACCGTCCCCAGTTGCTGAGGCTCGAGATCATCTTGATCACGTCGCGCTCGGTCACAATCGTCGCCACCGCATCCTCCTCGGATCAAAAAAACTCGAACGAGACCGGCTCGCGCTCCATCCTGAGTCGGAGGTCCGCCATGAACACGAGATACGGATGCGCCCCGCGCGCGAGGAGCGCGTCGCGGTCTCCGCGGAGGAGTGCGGCCGCGTCCGCCGCGTCGAGCCCCAGCTCGCCCATCGCAGCTCGGGCGTCCTTCACAAATCGCGCGCGGAAGCCGGCGGCGGACTTGAGCGCGAAGAGGCAGCGATTCAGCCGGTAGGCGGAGGCCGGTGGAAACCGATAGTGCGGTTGGTCGTTCACGGAACCCACTCGACCACCGCGTTGCCGTGGTGCCACGAGGGCTCGTAGCAGTACACGTCGGCCTTGGCGTCGCCCAGAGCGCCGAGGAGCGTCGCCCACGTCCGGAGCTCGATGTTACCCATCTTGTCCAGCTCCTCGCCGGTGACCGCGGCCAGTTCGCGACCCCGGCCATCCTTCAACGCGTCCAGCAGGCGCCGGTCGTACTCGAACTCCGGGGACGCATACCGATCCGTCCCGGGGAAGTGGGACATGCCGCCCGACGCCATGAACGCCACCCGCTCGGGACGCGCCCGGAGGATCTCGCCGAGAGCCCGACCCCACTCGTAGCAGCGCCGAGGTGTCGGCTGGGGCGGCAGATACACGTTCACGTGCAGCGGGACGATCGGCACCGCCGGCTCCGGCATCGTGAAGTGGAGCGGAACGTAGAACGCGTAGTCGAGCGGGGCCTGCTGCGTGTAGAAGAGATCGAAGCCGCGCTCGACCCCCTGCTCGACGATCGATCGGGCGAGGGGCTCGTGGATCGGGAACCGGTAGCGATAGCGCCCGAAGGTTCCCGCGCACTCGGTCCCCACGTACACGGCGAGCGCCGGGACCGCGTCGAGGAAGAACGCCTCGACGTGATCCCCGGCGACGATCGCGAGCGCGTCGACGCGGAGCGCCTCGAGCCGCCGCTTCACGCGGGCGAAGGCGGCGTGGACGCGCAGGACGAGGTCGCGGTCCTCGGTCCCGGGGCGCGCCAGGAGCTGGGGCGTGTGGGCGCACGCGAACGCCCCGACCAGCATCGGTCTCAGTCCCGCGACGCTTTCACGCGGTGATTCTCCTCACGATCTCGTCGAAGGCCTTGTCGGCGAGCGCCCGCACCTCCTCGCGCGTGAGCGGCTGGATCGGGTGGGCCACCACGACGGTCTGGTAGTTCGCGGCGCCGAGCGCCTCGGCCTGGGCGCGCGCGGCGCGGGTGAACTCGGACGAGATGACCGTCGCAACCGGGATACCGCTGTCCTCGAAGAACACGCCGTCGTGCACACTGCACGTTGTGCACGACCCTCAGTCGGCGAGCCCCTCGACGACGACGTCGGTCGCGCCGACGATCTCCTGGCGGAGGACGTCGGGCGCCGGCCGCGCGAAGGTCGGCTTCTTCTTCCGGATGATGGCCTTCGGCGTCGCGCGCTCGCGCAAGAGTTCCTCGAGGCGGTCGAGCAGATGGTTCCCCTGCGCTTTGGAGATGTCGAGCAGCGTGACGACCTTGCCGTCGAGGCTCGCCGGCCTCGGCGCCGTCTTGCGTGGAACGGCGACCGAATCGGTGGGGTCGAGATACTCGGTCATGAGAGAACCCTCCTGAAGACGAGGTTGGAGCCCTTGGAAAACGTCCAGCCCGGCACGATCGCGGAGAAGCGACCCGCGGTGCCGCCGGCGACCACCAGCTTGATGTTCTCGGGCGAGCGGAACTTCGGGATCATCGCGCGCTCGCCCGCCGGGTGGGCGAATTTCGCGAGCACGTGCTCGGGCAGCCCCTCGCCGCCGTTGTGCCCCGGCACGAGCTCGCACACCGGCCACTGCAGGCGCTCGTGGAGCCAGCGGCGCACGTCGGCCTTCTTCCAGGCCGCGTCGCCGAGGATCTTCGCGTGCTCCGGAGAGAGTACGACGAGCGTGTCCCCCCAGTGCGTCATCTTGTGGTGAGAGATCACGGCCATGCTCGCGGCGAGCGTCGGCAGAAGATCCTCGGGCGTGCGGCTTCGCTGCGCGTAGACGCCGAGCGGCGCGTCGGCGGCGAGCAGGGCGACCGTGCTCTGCTCGGGCGCGAACCCGTGCTCGACGGCGAGCGACTCCCAGGGGCTCGCCTCCTCGTGCTCGCCGATGCAGTACGTGTAGCGCCCGGGGTGGGCGAGCGTGGACATGCTGACGACACCCGGTCGCGCCCCGCCCAGGTTGACGCAGACAAGGCGTACGGCACGACCGATCGTCGCGTTGGCGCGCCAGCCCGAGCCGAACACCCCGGCTCCGGAGTTGATCTCGAGCGGCCCTCGGATGGGACCGTTCACGATCACGAGAGGTGACGGCGCGTTCGTGGTTGCCGAAACGCCGTGGAGATCGAAGGCTTCGTCACAGACGGCTTCGACAGCAGCAATGACGACAGGAAGATATTCGGGCCGGCACCCTGCCATCACAGCGTTGATCGCGATCTTTTCGACGGTGGCGCGCCCATAGTTGGGCGGGACGAGCGCCACCAGCTCGCCGGCCTCGCGCCCGGACGCCGCGACGGCCCGCTCGACGAGAGCGCGGGTCGGCGGTACGACCGGAAGCCCGTCGGTGACGCCACGGGCGTAGAGGCTCTCGATCGCGTGGCCCAGGTCGGGGTCGACCGGCGACATGGACAGAGGCTAACACAGTCGAGCAGATAGTCCGGTGGCGCCGCGCTGCGTCGATCCGGGTCAGGCCCTCGTCAGCGAGTCGCGATCAAGTCGGCGAGCGCCGAGGCGGTTCGGCCGGCGATGGCGGCGAACGGCTCCAGATACGCGTGGTGGTAAACCGCCGCGCCAAGCAGGCCGAGCAGCACGGCCAGAACGAGGACGCCGGCGACGACATGGCGATAGCGGCGCCGGACCCGCAGCACTGCAGCGCCGAGGGCGACAAGAACGAGCACGCCGATGAGCGCGGGCGCGACCGTCCCCAGATGACCCATTTGCCATGCGAAGAGGCCGATGAGCAGGGCGCCCAGTGTGGCGAGGGCCGGGAGCACATGGTGGTCTTCAGGCTCGGGTGAAAGTCCGAGCATCATGCGGCAGAGCCGCCTCTGCCGCGCCGCTTCGTGGCCCTCGGCCCGCTGGAACTCGAGCTTCATAAACATCGAAGAAGCAGCAAACCACGCACCAGAGGCGGGCACTCCGCTAAGTATCCGGATTTCAAGCTCCGGTGAGGGCGCCCGGTCTCGGCCCGGCCGTCGCGGGACTGGCCGACCGATCAGAAGTTGAGCGAGCGGACCGGGCGCGGGCGATTTCCGGATTTGGTCGGCACGGGAATCCCTCGACGCCGCGCCGGCGTCACAACGATGTACACCGAATGAATGAGCGACGGAGGACGTTGACAATGGCGAAGAGAATCTTAACCCCTATCGATAGTCGAGAGCTGAGCGAGACTATCGTCCCTGTGGTCGCGGCTCTCGCGCGTGGCGCCGGCTCGACGGTTCGTCTCCTCAGAGTGTTTCCCGTTCCGGAGCATGTGACTGGTCCATACGGGCGGACGATCGCGTACGTCGACCAGGAGATGTCGCGGCTGACGGCCGAGGGGCTGGACCAGCTCGCGCATGTCGAGGCCGAGCTCGAGGGGATTCCGGTTGAGCGGGTCGTGCGCTTCGGCGATCCGGCGGAAGAGATCCGGCTCGAGGCCGAGGCGTTCAACGCGGATCTGGTGGCCCTCGCCACGACCCGCCGCAGCCGCCTGGGCAGCGCGCTGGTCCCCAGCGTGGCCGAGCGAGTAGTCCGCGACGCGCCGGTGCCCACGCTGGTGCTTCGCGGCTGAGAGCTACGCGAGCATGTGCCGCACCATCTTGCTCTCGACCAGGTAGACCACCATCTCGGCGATGTTGGTCGCGTGGTCGGCCACGCGCTCGAGGAAGCGCGAGACAAGGATGAGCCGGATGGCCCGGGGGATCGTCTTCGGGTCCTCCATCATATAGGTCAGGAGCTCCCGGAAGATCTGCTCCTTCAGCGCGTCCACCTCGGCGTCCTCGCCGCACACGCGGCGCGCCAGGGCTGTGTCGCGGCTGACGAACGCGTCGAGACTCTCCTTGACCATGCGCTGGGCCTTCTCGGCCATCCGCGGCAGGTCCACGTAGGGCTTGAGCTGTGGCTCGGGGTTCAGCTCGATCGTGCGCTGAGCGATGTTGACGGCCTGGTCGCCGATGCGCTCGAGATCGGTGACGATCTTCATCGCGGTCGTGATGAAGCGGAGGTCGCCGGCGGTCGGCTGGTGGAGCGCCAGGAGCTCCACGCACTTCTCGTCGATCTCCACGTCGTAGGCGTTCACCTGCCGGTCGCGATCGATGACATCCTGCGCCAGCTCGCTATCGCGCTCGATGAGGGCGCGCATGACCCGGCGGATCTGGTCCTCGACCAGCCCGCCCATGGCCAGGAGGGTCTGCTTGAGCGCATCCAGCTCTTCGTGAAAATGACGCGGCATGGCCGCCTCCGCTCTCAGCCGAACCGGCCGGTGATGTAGTCCTCGGTCCGCTTGTCGCGCGGGTTCGTGAACAGCTCTTTCGTGACCCCGAACTCGACCAGCTCGCCCAGCAGCATGAAGCCCGTGTAGTCCGACACGCGGGCTGCCTGCTGCATGTTGTGGGTCACGATGACGATCGTATAGCTGTTCTTCAGCTCGAGCATCAACTCCTCGATCTTGGCCGTCGCGATCGGGTCCAGGGCCGAGCACGGCTCGTCCATGAGCAGGACGTCCGGCTCGACGGCGATCGCCCGGGCGATGCAGAGGCGCTGCTGCTGGCCACCCGACAGACCGAGCGCGCTTTCGTTGAGGCGGTCGTAGACCTCGTCCCAGAGGGCCGCCGCCTTGATGCTGCGCTCGACGATGCCCTCGAGATCGGCGCGGCTCCCGACGCCGAGAATCCGGGGCCCGTAGGCGACATTCTCGAAGATCGACTTCGGGAAGGGGTTGGACTTCTGGAAGACCATCCCGACGCGCCGACGCAGCTCGACGACGTCGAGCGCGGGGTCCTGGATGTCCGTCCCCCCGATGCGGATGACGCCGGCGGTCCGGACCCCGTCCACCAGGTCGTTCAGGCGGTTGACGCACCGGAGGAGGGTGGACTTGCCGCAGCCGGACGGGCCGATGTACGCCGTGACCCGGTGCTTGGGGACGGACATGGAGACGTCCTTGAGGGCAAGCTTCTCCCCGTACCAGAGCGAGAGGTGCTCGATCTCCACCATCGGCATCTCCATGATAGCCGCGGTGGTGGCAGTGGGACGAAGGCTCGCGGTCACCGAGACGTTGCCGGCCATGGGGTTCCTCCCTACACCGCCGAGGTCGCGTATTTGCGGCGCAGACGGTTGCGCGTCGCGATGGCAAAGAGGTTGAGCAGCACGACGATCAGGAGCAGCAGCATGGTCGTCACGAACACCATCGGCCGCGCCGCGTCCACGTTGGGTGACTGGAAGCCCACGTCGTAGATGTGGAAGCCGAGGTGCATGAACTTGCGGTCGAGGTGGATGAACGGCCAGTAGCCGTCCAAGGGCAACGCCGGCGCGAGCTTGACGACGCCTGTGAGCATCAGCGGTGCCACTTCGCCGGCCGCCCGGGCCATGGCCAGGATCAGCCCCGTGAGAATCGACGGCATCACGGCGGGGAGCACCACCCGGAGGGTCGTCTCGAGCTTGGTCGCGCCCAGCGCCAGAGACGCCTCGCGCGTGCCCCGGGGAATCGCCGCCAGTCCTTCCTCGGTCGCGACGATGACCACCGGGATCGTCAGGAGCGCCAGCGTGAGGGAGGCCCACAGGATCCCGCCGGTGCCGTACGTCGGCGTCGGCAGGGCCTCGGCGAAGAAGAGCCTGTCGATCGACCCACCGAGGACGTAGATGAAGAAGCCCACGCCGAACACGCCGAACACGATCGATGGCACGCCGGCGAGGTTGTTCACCGCGATCCGCACCGTGCTCACGAAGGTCCCCTGCTCCGCGTACTCGCGCAGGTAGAAGGCGGCGAGGACGCCGAGGGGCGTGACCATGATCGACATGATCACGACCATCATGACGGTGCCGAAGATCGCCGGGAAGACGCCGCCCTCGGTGTTCGACTCCCGCGGGTCGTCCGACACGAACTCCCAGACCCGGGCGAGGTACCGGACGCCCTTCCCCGGAAGGCTCATCGCGTTCGGCGCGTCGATGTGCAAGAGCTGGATCAGGGGCAGGTCCTTCTCCTTGCCTCCGTCGGCGGTGACGACGACGCTCGCGGTCTGGCGCCCCCGGAGATCCGCGAGCCGCGCCTCCTGCGCCTGGTAGCGCGTCTGCAAGATCGCCATCTCCCGCCGAAGCGATTCGACCGCGGGACCACTCGTCACGCCCCCGAGGGCGAGGCGCTGGAGTCCGAGGCGGATTTTCTCCTGGGCGTAGTTGATCGCGCCGACCTCGCCCTTCTCGATCCGGCGGATCTCCCGGCGTGCCCGGGCCGCGTTGGGCAGACGGCGCTCGAGCTCGGCGAGGCCCTGCCGGGGCCCGACCGCCACGGTCCGGCCGGACTCCCGGACTTCTCTGATCGTTCCGATCAGGAGCCCCCACTCCGTACGTTCTATCAGCACCACGTCCGCCGGGTGGTCCCGCCGGGCGATCGTCGCTTCGTCCATCCACTGGAAGTCGGCGCCGTAGAGGTCGCGGTTGGCGACCTGGACCTTGATCCGGTAGTCGCCCGTCTTGCCGGGCACCCGCTCGCGCTCGACGACGAGGCCGGTGACGACCGTGCCGTCCCTGAGCGTCATGCGCAGCACGTTCGCGGGCCAGAAGAAGCCCAGGCCACTGGTGAGGATCAGGGTGACGAGGCCCACGACGATGATCAGGGACGACGCGAGAGCGCCGCCCGTGAGCCAGATGAACGGCTCGCCGCTCCGGAACAGCTTCTTCACAGGTACCGGTACTTCTGCCGGAGCCGCAACCGAACCAGCTCGGCGAGCGTATTGACGAGGAAGGTCAAGCCGAAGAGCAGGAGGGCGGCGAGGAACAGCACCCGGAACAGCGTGCCGCCCTCGGGGGCCTCGGGCAGCTCGACCGCGATGTTGGCCGACAGCGCGCGGAACCCGTTGAAGACCGACCAGTCGATGACCGGCGTGTTGCCGGTCGCCATCAGCACGATCATCGTCTCGCCGACGGCGCGGCCGAAGCCGATCATGACGGCCGAGAAGATGCCGGGGCTCGCGGTCGGGAGCACGATCCGCATCGCCGTCTGCCAGCGGTTGGCGCCGAGCGCCAGCGAGCCGGCTCGCAGGTGCTGCGGGACATTGGCGAGCGAGTCCTCCGCGATGGTAAAGATGATCGGGATCACGGCGAAGCCCATCGCAATGCCGACGACGAGCGAGTTGCGCTGGTCGTAGGTAAGGCCGAGCGCCGACAGGAGCCAGCCGCGGTAGTTGCCCCCGAGCAGCGCCGTCTCGAGAAGCCCGCCGAGCCAGAAGGCCAGCCAGGCCGCTGCGATCACGACGGGTACCAGAAGAAGCGCCTCCGTCCCCGCCTTGAACCGGCCGCGGACACCGATGGGCAGCAGGCGCCAGCCGAGCAGCGTCAGGAAGATGCTGGCCGTCATGACCAGCGGCATCACGAAGATGCCGGGCACGATCCGCTCGACGATGGGCGCCAGCCAGAGCCCGGCCAGGAAGCCGAGCACCACGCTCGGCAGCGCCGCCATGATCTCGACCACCGGCTTCACGTATCCCTTCACCTTCGCGTGCATGAACTCGCTGACGTAGATGGCGGCGAGCAGCGCCATCGGCACGGCGAAGATCATCGCGTAGAAGGTGCCCTTGAGGGTGCCGTAGATCAGCGGCGTCAGGCTGAGCTTCGCCTCGAAGTCGTCGGTCCCGCCGGTGGACTGCCAGACGTACGCGGGCTCCGAGTATCCCTCGTACCAGATCTTCCCGAATACGGTCCGAAGGGTGACCTCCGGGTGGGGGTTGTCGAGGGTCCACTGGCGCAACCCGCCCGTCTGGTCAGCGACCAGAAGCGCGTCCCCCTTGGGAGCGAGCACGAGCGAGTGAAGCGGCTTGCCGCTGTCGGCCCGGAGCGTGATCAGCGTCTCACCCGATGTGCCGTAGTGGACCTTCACGTCACCGGCGCCGTCGGCCGTCGCGAACCCCTTGTCGCGCTTCGACGCGGCGACTGCGACCACCGGCTTCGGGTGGCCCTGGAACTGGTAGACGCGCGTGAGCCGCCGGGGCCCGCCGCCGGGCGGCGGGATCACCTGCCAGGTCGACACGCCGCCCGCCTGGTCGCCCACCACCAGCGTGCGGTCGCCGATCAGGAAGCCGAGCGCCGTGACGGGCACCGCGGCGCTCGCGGTGACCGCGACCGCGTCGATGGCTTTCAGCGCATCGCGCTCGCGGATGTCGTACTGGATCACCTGCCCTCCGGATGTGCCGACGAACAGGTCCTCGCCCCGCCCGTCCAGCGCGAGCGCCGTGATCTCGCCGCCCTCGATGGTCAGCGCCTGGAGCGCCTCCTCGCGGCGCGTGCCGCCGATCAACGCCTTCTTCTCGACAACCGTCTGGACGACGAGGTCGCGCGGCCCGACCTGCGCGACTATGACGCCCCCCGAGGGAGGCGCCGCGAGCGCGAGGCGCCGCACGGCGCGCTTTTTTTCGGGATCGAGGGAGCTCACGTCGCCGAAGACGGGCTTCGGGATGATCGTGCGCCCGCCCTCGGCGAACGTGACGTCGAACTTCATCTCCAGCGGGATCACGCGGCCATCCGAGGTGCCCAGCAGGAGGGGACCTTTCGAGGAGACGGCGGCCACCGTGACCTTGCCACCGCTGAGCGCCGGTAACGGCATGGGCCCCGGCACCGCCGCGCCCTTGAGCGAGACGAAGCTGACCGTGCCGGCCTGGGTGATCGCGAACGCGATCTCACGGTATTCGTCCACGCCGACTGCGTCGCCGCCCGCCGGTCCGGAGGCGAGCGTCGCGTCCGGCACGGCGTAGGTTCCCGCCGGGGTCGCCGTCGGCTTCCGGAAGAGCGGCCAGACCTCGCCGACGATGACGAAGAGGATGGCGAGGATCGAGGCGATGATGATGACGCCGCCGAGGATGACCAGGCGAGAGGCCCAGCGGTCGAGGACGATGCGACGGCTCGTCCTCGTCCGCGAGATTTCGCGCAGCGTATCGGTCCTGATGGCCACTTACTGGATCTTGTTGAGCTCTTCCTTGGCGATCGTCGCGGGGATGGGGAAGTAGCCGTCCTTGATGACCACTTCCTGGCCATCCTTGGACAACATGAGCTTCACGAACTCCAGCGTCACCGGATCGAGCGGCTTGCCCGGCGCCTTGTTGACGTAGACGTAGAGAAACCGCGCGAGCGGATACGCTCCGGCGTAGGCGTTATCGGGGTCCGCCTCGTAGCACCTGGCGCCTTCCTTCTCGGCGAGCGGGACGGCGCGGACACCGGCGGTCGCATAGCCGATGCCGCTGTAGCCCGCGGCGTAACGATCCACCGTCACGCCCTGGACCACCGACGCCGAGCCCGGCTGCTCCTTCACCTCGTCCTTGTAGTCGCCGTTCTTCAGCGAGTGCTCTTTGAAAAACCCGTACGTGCCGGAGGCCGAGTTGCGGCCATAGAGACTGACAGGCCGGCTGGCCCACTCTCCGGTCAGGCCGAGCTGGCCCCACGTCTTGATGTCTTCCTTGTACCCGGACCGCCGCGACTTCGAGAAGATCGCGTCGACCTGCGGCAGGGTCAGGCACTTGATCGGGTTGTCCTTGTTGACGAACACGGCGAGGGCGTCGACCGAGGTGCGGATCGGCGCCGGCTTGTAGCCGTACTTCTTCTCGAACTGGTCGATCTCGGTCCCCTTCATGGAGCGGGACATCGGGCCGAGCTGAGCGGTGCCAGAGATCAGCGCCGGCGGCGCCGTGGACGAGCCCTTGCCCTCGATCTGGATCTTGGCGTTGGGGTAAAACTTGTTGAACGACTCAGCCCAGAGCGTCATGAGGTTGTTGAGCGTGTCCGAGCCGATGCTCGAGACGTTGCCGCTGACTCCGCTGACCGGCTTGTACGGCGTGAGCGCCGGGTCAAGCTTGGGTGGTCCCGACGCGAACGCCAGGCCCCAGCCGACCACGGTGACGACCGCCAGCATCGGCACGCATACCTTCTTCATCAATCGTTCTCCTTTGGTCTCTTCCCGGGCCATGATCGCGCGCTCGTGTTTCGCCCACATAAAGGGCGTGTTACAAATGTGTTACGGTTTGTCTCGGAAGCGGTACCCGACGCCCCGGACGGTCTCGATTCCGGGCTCCTCGAGCCTCGCGATCGTGAACTTTCCGCGCAGTCGCGCCACATGGACGTCCACGGTGCGAGGTTCGACGAATCCGTCGCGGCCCCACACGATGTCGAGCAGCTCCTCCCGTCCGAACACCCGCCCGGGGGTGCCGGCCAGGTCGCGAGGAGCTCGAACTCCTTGGGCGTGAGCTCGACCGGTCGGCCCTTCATCCTCACCTCGAAGCGATGGCGATCGATCTCCAGATCATGTTCCCGGGCGAGCCGGAGCGCCTCGTTCCCATTGCCGGACAGGATGACGTCGTAGCCTTCCTTCGTGAGGTTGTAGCGGATCAGCTCCGCGACGTCCTGCTCGTCCTCCACGAGAAGCACCCGGCCGAGACGCTGGCGGCCGGGCTGGCCCGCCCCCGGCGGGACCCGGCGTCGGTCCGCGGTCATCATGTCGGCCTCCCGTGCGGTGCTCATCACAGCGGAGTGTCGGCGTGGCGGGTTACAGGACGATGACGGTCAAGTAAATCTTGGGTGACGGGTTGGGGCTGGGGATGAAGGGCAGCGGGCCGGCCCCGGACGGCTCGTCGCTTGGCCGTCGCTCGGTCCGCGATTGTCGTCTAGACTGCTCGCCGACGATGAAGCCCCGTCGGGACTACACGGGTAGCGGGACGTGAACAAGCAGCGAGTCCTGTTCCTCTGCACGCACAACTCGGCGCGGAGTCAGATGGCAGAGGGCTTCCTACGCTCGATGGCGGGCGACCGTTTCCAGATCGCGAGCGCGGGCACCGAGGCGACCGGCGTCCACCCTCTCGCAGTGAAAGCGATGGCGCAGGTCGGAGTGGACTTGCATGGCCACGCGTCGAAGACAGTGGGGCAGTTCCTGGAAGAACCCTGGGACTACGTGATCACCGTGTGCGACGCGGCGAACGAGGCGTGCCCCGTCTTCCCGAAACAGACCAGACGACTGCACTGGAGCTTTCAGGATCCCTCGCTGGCGAGCGGCACGGAGGATGAGCGACTGCAGGTGTTCCAACGAGTGCGCGATCAAATCGAGCGAAGACTCTCGGACTGGATCAAGACACGGGAGCGCCCGAAAGAAGGTCCTCGACCACGCCAACGAGCGCCGCGAAGTCGATTCCTCCTGTGACTTCCACGAGGGTGACGCGACCGAAGAGCTCTCGGTAGCGATCGCGCTCGGCGTCGGTCATCGAGGAGCCGGGCGCGCGATCGAGGTCGAAGGCGCCCAGATTCTTGTAGACGATCGGCACGATCTGGAGCGAAGACCTGGACAACCTACTGCCGTTCTAGGGGACGAGCTAGGAGTCACGGTGAGCGTCCCGACAGCGGGCTTCGTCGTCTTCGGCGCGCGTGAGGCGCCGGTGCTCGCTCTCGAACACGAGTGAGGGAGCGCAGCCGGCGGTCAACCTAAGCTTCTCGCGGTGAGGAGAGGAAATGGGTGCGCTCGTGGCGGTCACGGCCGGTACGGGCCGCCCCGGTGGAGGGCTTTTGAAGGGCCTACGCTCTCCGCCTTCGCCTACGCGCCCGGCTTTCCGGCAGGTGAGAGCTCACGGGGAGTAGGGCAAGTCACGGACTTTGGATTTGCCGAGTGCCGTTTGGACCTAGGCCCGCTGCGCACGATGGGAGGGCGGCCAGAATGCGATCGCGTCGCGCGGGCGGAAGCGGCTCGCGTGCGAGCCACTCACAGAAGCCGCCTGATCGATCGACCGCCCACTCGGCGACCTCAGCTGTGACGCGAAGTCCTTCGCCGAGCTTACGGTCGGCGAGGGACCCGAAGGTCGCGATGAGCACCCGGGCGAGGGCGGCGGCGACGCGGTTGTCGATGTACACGTAGGCCGTAAGCCTCGGATTGACCACGCCCTCTCGCGGCTCGAAGTCCAGGATCGTGAGCGCGCTTCCGCTGATCGTGCCGAGAATTGGGCCGGTGTGCTCCCCCTGGGAAAGGAGAACGAGCCGTCGCGGTTCGCGTCGGAGCACCTGAGCAATCCCGCGGGCTCCGTCGCCATCGTTGGCCCGATAGCGGTCGTCATCGAGTGCTTGAATCTCATAGCTCCCGAGTTTGCGGAAGCGCGCCGCGGCGGCTGTCACCTCTGGCGTATCCACGAACGCGATGTAGACATCGAACGGGACACGCGCGGAGCGCCCGTTCACTGTGCGGCTGAGCGTGGGCTCGATCCAGACGCGCTCGACAGCGGCTGACACGTCAGGCGGGAACGCCTCGCGCGAGCCCAGGAGAGGTGGCCATGGTCTTGCCGGGGCCCCACCGGCGCCCGTCGCGAGGGTCAGCAGAACGGTCGCCGCCGCGAGAAGCACGCGACACTTGAAATGAGAGCTAGGATTCACGAGGAGCCCACCTCGGCCTGTTTCACTTTGTCCGGGCGTCACCGTTTTTCGTGCGCCGACGTGTACGTCAGACCTCGAAGCCTGCCGTACACGTCCGTTCCTGCCCTCACGTGAAGGTTACGGCGCCTGCGGAATCGTCTGGTCGCTCTTCAAATCCGCGCGGGCGACACCCGCGAGCGGCGCTAGAACGGCGACGAGCATCAGCGCGAAGAGAATCGCTCGCTTCATCTTGATCCCCTCCCTTTCAGTCGTCCTTACGATGACGGGCGTTCCGGAGGGATTCAGAGAACGCGAATAAAAGATCAGTATCGCCACCCTAACGGCACGCGGTAGGCAGCGACGCAAATGCGAAGCGGAGTTAGAGACGATCGTCAACAAGGAGAAGCTTCTCACCACTCTTGAGGAGGCCGTCGTGAGGATGACGCCCCAGATCGTCAGGGAGACACATTATTTCCCACTGCCGAAGCGCTGCTGGATTATGTTTTCGCGCGCGTGACCCGCCAACGCCGCCATCTTCGAGATCGTCAAGAACGCGCTCTATCCCGCGTCCTTGAGACACCGCTCGCGGTTACAGCGATTCGAGCAAGTCGGACAACAGTCCGCGCCGGTGGACCAATCGCTTTGCGACATCATCTTGCCGAGTCGCTGTGGCAAGAACCCGTGCCCGTGATGGACGCATCTAAAGCACGGACAGCACCAGAAAGGGAGAAGTGTCAATGAATCCAGCAGGTCTGAGCCTTGCCGCCGATGAGGAGGGCGCGGCACCCGTGACCATCCTCGACGGACTCGGTCGAGTGGTCCGGATCATCCCAGCGGAGGAATTCCGTCGAATCCACGGAGTTCCCGAACGGCCGACGACAGACCACTGGCGTCGCAGAAGAGAGCGCGTCAAACCGAGCGAGATCGAGCAGGGCGCGATCGAAAACGTTGTGCCACGCTGATCAGGCAAGACGCCCGAAAGCCAAGGCCAGACGGCCGCATCTTCTCGGTACAACGCATGGAGGGAGGCCGGCCCCTCAGCCGACGAAGTCGATGATCGCCGGGATCACGGTGTTGGGCGCTTCCTCCATCAGCCAGTGACCCGCGCCCGCCACCACCTGGCCGCGGACGTCGGATGCCACCAGCCTGGCCTGCTCAATCAGGAAGGTGCCCCCGGCCTTCTCGCCCGACAGGACCAGCACCGGCATGGAAAGCAGCGTGCTGCCCATCCGGGCGAAGTCCAGGGCGTCGCGCTCGAAATTGCGGAAGTACTCGAAGCCGGCGCGCATGGCCCCGGGCTGCGCGTAGGCCCGGGCGTAGAGACGGCGATCGGCCTCGGGCACCGAGCGCTTCCGATCGGCGGCGAAGTCGTTCCAGAAGTGCTCGAGGTAGGTGCGCTCACGGCCTTTCACCAGCGCCAGCGGCACGTCGCCGTAGAAGTGGAAGTGCCACAGGTCGCGCA
>WNEY01000517.1_pt1 | contig 46567 bp, 51 predicted proteins | sample 5400531 | NCBI WGS metagenome assembly WNEY01 (sample SAMN13153338, study PRJNA577476) | soil metagenome | isolation source: 200 cm saprolite under Douglas fir tree site 1 | place: USA:California | collected 2015-04-18 | reverse complement strand
CCTCGCGGGAGTCGAAAACGCGATGGCGGTCGCACAGGAGGAGATCTTCGGGCCCGTCGTCACGGTGATCCCGTTCGAGGACGAAAAGGACGCGATCCGCATCGCCAACGACGTGCGGTACGGGTTGATGGCAACGGTGTGGACGGGCGATCCCGCTCGTGGCCACCGCGTCGCGAGCCGCATCAAGGCCGGCACCGTCGGGATCAACATGCCGTACACCGCGTTCCCGGGCATCCCCTTCGGCGGCTACAAGCAGTCGGGATTCGGCCGTGAGCTCGCCCTCGACACGCTCGAGCTCTACCTCGAGACGAAGAGCGTGGTCGTTTCGACGAGCCCGAAGCCGATCAACCCGTTCGGGCTCTAGTCGCGAGGCTGTCACAGAGTCGTACCCGTGCCTGGCACCGGTACGGTCCCGCGGAGTCACGCCTACAAGGGATGATCCTGGCGTGCGCGTGCACGAGCGCCTTGACGAGCTCTATGCCATCGGCGGCGGGGTCGGCGCCAACCGTGTCGCCGGCACCGAAGGGGAGGATCGAGCACACGAACTGGCCGGAGGGTGGATGCGGGAGGCCGAGCTCGACGTCGAGGTGGACGATGCCGGGAATCTCATCGGCCGGACGGTAGAGCCGAGCGTCTGGACCGGCTCGCACCTCGACTCGGTGCCGTACGGAGGCAAGTTCGACGGTGCGCTCGGGGTCGTCGCGGCGATAGAGGTGGTCGAGCGCGTGGGGAAGGGCGCCGTCGTTGTGTTCAGAGACGAAGAGCGCGGCTGCGTCGGCAGCTCGGCCTTTATCGAGCGTGGAGCGTTGCCCGAGTGCTTCGTCGAGGTACACATCGAGCAGGGGCCGGTCCTTGAGCGGGCGGGCGTTCCGCTGGGACTGGCGATGGGAATTGTCGGCATCGTGCGCGGCGAGCGCACCTTCGAAGGACAGGCCGGCCATGCGGGCACCGTTCCCATGCCCGGCCGTCTCGACGCGCTGGTGGCGGCGGCCGAGTACATCCTGCGGGTGCGAGAAATCGCGAGCGACATCGACGGGGCCGTGGCGACCGTCGGCCAGGTCGACGTCGAGCCCGGAGCGGTGAATGTGATCCCAAGCCGGGTGCGGGTCTCTGTGGATGCCCGTGCGCCCGATCGGGAGCGTCTCGACCGCCTCGTCGCGGAGCTCGAGCTTCACGCGGACTTCCGCCTCGAGCCGGTTCCGATGGCCGAGCAGCCGATCGGCGCCTTCCGTGCGGAACTGGAGGAACGGGGTCTGCCCATCCTCGAGCTCCCCTCGGGAGCCGGGCACGACGCGGCGATCCTGGCAGGCGCAGGCGTCCCGACGGCGATGCTCTTCGTCCGCAGCCTGAACGGCGGCATCAGCCATTCGCCGCAGGAGGAGTCCTCGCCGGCGGACGTCGAGCTGGCCGTCGACGTGCTCGCCGGGGCACTCGCCAGGCTCACCTCTGGCTCGCCCTAGGCACCGCTCGCCGGCAGCCCTATAGTCGCGAGCGGCACCCCCGGGACAGGAGAGAGGAGAACATGAGGAAAAGAAAGCTCGGTTTCGCCCTGCCGCTCGCCCTCGCCGCTGCGTTGATCCTTGCGCTCGGCGTCTCGACCGGCTCGGCGAGGACACAGAAGAAAGCGGCGGCTTTCAAGGCCGCCTGGATCTACGTCGGTCCGCACAACGACAACGGCTGGTCGCAAGCACACGACAAAGGCCGCCTTTACGTGCAGAAGCAACTCGGCTCCAAAGTCGAGACGACGTACAAGGAGCTCGTGCCGGAAGGCCCGCAGACCACACAGGTCATCGAGAGCCTCATTCGAGACGGCAACAAGATCATCTTCGCTACCTCTTTCGGCTTTCAGCCGGCGATGGTGGCAGCAGCGAAGAAGTACCCGGACGTGAAGTTCGAGATGGCAACGGGCACCGCGCAGTCCACGAACATGGCGGAGTACTTCGGGGCAGGAGAGGACGGGATCTACCTCTCCGGGATGGCAGCAGGTGCCGCAACGAAGAAAGGCGTCATCGGCTACGTCGTTCCGTTCCCGATCCCTGAGATCATCCGCCACGCCAACGCGTTCACGCTCGGTGCGCAGGCAACCCACCCGGGCGCAAAGGTCAGACTGATCTGGACGAACGCCTGGCTCGATCTGGGCAAGGAGAAGAAGGCTGCACAGAGCCTCGTCTCGGCCGGCGCGGATGTTCTCGGTCAGAACGTCGACAGTCCGACGACCGGTCAATTCGCGGAGTCGAAAGGCGTTCCGTGGGTGGGCTACGACTCGGACGCGCACACGTTCGCTCCGAAGCAGTGGCTGACTGCTGCGATCTACAACTGGGGCCCCTACTACCTACGGAAGACCAAGGCCGCGATCGACGGGACCTGGAAGACCAACTTCTACTACGGCAGCCTCAAGGACGGCATGATCGGCCTCGCCTCTTACGGGCCGAAGGTGACGGCCAAGACGAAGGCTGCGATTGCGGCGAAGAAGAAAGCGTTGATCAAGGGCACGTTCTACGAGTTCGCAGGTCCGCTCTACGACCAGAAGGGCAAGCTCCGAGTTCCGAAGGGGAAGCGCTTGACGGTCAAGGACCTCTACGCGATGAACTGGCTCGTCAAAGGCGTGATCGGCAGCGCCAAGGGCTGATTCCGTGGGCGGGGAAGTCGAGGCTTCCCCGCCCGACCCTCCCACCATGCCGGCCGCCGTTGCCCTGCGGGGAATCACAAAGCGGTTCCCCGCGGTCGTCGCGAACGACCACGTCGATTTCGAGGCCGCACAGGGCGAGGTGCACGCCCTTCTGGGCGAGAACGGCGCCGGCAAGACGACGCTGTCCAACATTCTCACCGGTCTCTACCGGCCGGACGAAGGCGAGATCCTTCTCGCGGGCCGGCCGGTCAACTTCCACTCGCCTCGCGACGCGATCGCAGCAGGGATCGCGATGGTGCACCAGCACTTCCGCCTCGTGTCGCCCTTCACCGTCGCCGAGAACGTTGTCCTCGGCGACCAACGGGATATCGGGCGCTCGTTCTTCGTGCGTCCACGTGCGATCGAAGCTCGAGTCGAGGAGCTGTCACACCGGTACGGGCTCGCCGTCGACCCCCGCGCGCGCATCTGGCAGCTCTCGGTCGGTGAACAGCAGCGCATCGAGGTCCTGAAGGCGCTCTACCAGGACGCACGCATTCTCATCCTGGACGAGCCGACTGCTGTACTGACCCCGCAGGAAGCAGACGCCCTCTTCGAGACGGTGCGTGCGATGGCGGCGGACGGACGCACTGTGATCTTCATCTCGCACAAGCTCCATGAAGTGAAGGCGGTCGCCGATCGAGTCACGGTGTTGCGCCGCGGGCGCTCGGTCGCGACGGTCCCTGCTTCGGAGGCGACGCCACGGTCGCTGGCTGCGTTGATGGTCGGACGCGAGGTCGAGATCGGGCGGCGTCACCGCGATCGCCCAACCGTGGGTGACGCGGTGTTGGAGCTTGACAGAGTCTGGGCCGACGGCGACCGCGGGGTGCCGGCCGTCAAGGACGTGTCGCTCTCCGTCCGCAGCGGCGAGATCGTGGCGGTCGCAGGTGTGGCGGGGAACGGTCAGCGCGAGCTTGCCGAGACGATTGTCGGCATGCGAGCTGCGACCAAGGGAACGGTCGAGATCAGTGGGCGTCGAGTGCGTAGCGGCGATCCGCGCAGCGCGATTTCGGCTCGCGTCGCCTACGTCCCCGAAGACCGGCTGGGCACGGGTGTCGCGCCGGGTTTGAGCATTGCGTCGAACGTCGTGCTCAAGTCGTACCGCCGGTCGCCTGTCTCACGCGGACCCTTCTTGCGCTTCGCGCGCATTCGCGAGCTCGCGGACCGCGCGATCGACAAGTACGACGTTCGCACTTCCGGGTGTCAGGTGCCGGCCTGGCAGCTCTCCGGCGGGAACGTGCAGAAGGTCGTGCTCGCGCGCGAGTTTTCCGGCGAACCGGCGGTCCTCATCGCTGCCTCGCCCACGCGTGGTCTCGATGTCTCCAGCATCGAAACGGTTCACTCCTACTTACGCGAGGCGGCGTCAGCGGGAGTGGGCGTGTTGCTCCTCAGCGAGGATCTTGACGAGATTCTCGCGCTCGCTGACCGGATCGCCGTGATGTACGAGGGCGGCGTCGCGGGCGAGCGAGAAGCCGAGTCGGCCACCGTCGAGGAGCTCGGCCTGCTCATGGCAGGCGGCCAGGAGCAGGACTGATGCGGATTGAGCGTCGCCTACGACAGCCGTGGTGGCTCGCGGTCGTCGTGCCGATCGCCTCGCTCGCGGTCGCGTTCTTGTTGTCCGCCGCCGTGTTGCTGCTGACGGGCCATGCTCCGATTCATTCCTTCCACCGCTTGTTCGACGCGGCGTTCATAGCGCACGGGGCGCTCGGCGACACAGTCGTCTCGGCGACGCCGCTCGCGTTCACGGGCTTGGCTGCCGCGGCCGCCTTTCGCATGAACCTCTTCAACATCGGCGGTGAGGGCCAGCTCTATGCCGGCGCGATCACCGGCGCCACCGTTGCGCTACTGATGGCCGGTGCGCCGTCGCCGCTCGTGATCGCCGGCATGATCGCCGCCGGAGCTGTCGGAGGCGCGCTCCTGGCGGCGATTCCCGCCGTCCTGCGGGCGTTCTTCTCGACGAACGAGATCATCACGTCGCTGATGCTCAACTACGTCGTCGGCCTGGTTCTCGAGTATCTGATCTTCGACAGCCACTCCTACTTGCGCGACACGAGCGGCTTCGAGGCCAGCGTCTTCCCGCAGGGAAAGATGCTGGGCGATGAGGCCACGTGGTCGAGCTGGAGAGTTCACAGCCTGGTGTTGCCACTCGGCTTTTTCCTGGCGATCGGAGTTGCCGTAGTCGTCTGGGTGTTGTACGCACGAACGCGCTTCGGCTTCGAGGTGCAGGTGATTGCGGACTCCCCTCGCGCGGGCCGCTACGCGGGAATGCGGACCCGCCGAAAGATCCTCGCCGTCATGTGCATCTCCGGTGCGATCGCGGGGATCGGAGGCGCCAGCCAGGACGGCGACTTTCGCCATCAACTCGATCCGCGCGGGCTCCGTCAGGCGAACTACGGGTACACGGGCATCGTCGTCGCAGCACTTGCACGCTACAACCCGTTGGCGGTCGTGCCCGTCGCATTGCTGCTCGGCGGATTGCAAAACGCTGGTTTCGCGCTGCAGGGTGCTGATTTCCCCAACGGCCTCGTGGGCGTGATGCAAGGCTTGATCCTCTTCTGCGTTCTGGGCGGCGAGCTGTTCGTCCGTTACCGGGTGCGCTTCGAGCGTGGACCACGCGCGGCCAAATCGCCGGCACCGGAACCTGCGCCGTGAACAACAGCCTCGTAGTCGTCGTGCTCGCCTCGGGCGTTCTCTATGGGACGCCGCTCCTGTATGCAGCGCTCGGCGAATTGCTCGCCGAACGCGCCGGCGTGCTCAACCTCGGCGTCGAGGGGATGATGCTCGTCGGCGCAGTCATGGGCTTCTGGGCCGTCCAACGGTTGCACGGTGCGTCGCCGCTCGTGCTTGCCGCGGGAATCGGCGTAGCGGCGCTGGCCGGCGCCGCGATGGCAGCGATCCATGCATTTCTCGTCGTGACCCTGCGTGCGAACCAGATCGTCTCCGGTCTCGCGCTGACGATCTTCGCCGGTGCCGCGGGGCTCTCGTCGTACCTCGGCAACGATCTGAAGCTCACCGGCTCTCCTGCGAGACATCAGTTTCAGGAGGTCTTTCCCAAGTCGTTCCAGGACCTGCCTGTGATCGGTCCGATGGTCTTCGGACAGTCGGTCCTCGTGTACGCGTCATGGGTCTGCGTCATCCTTGTGGCGCTCTATCTCACGCGAACACGTACGGGGCTCAATGTGCGTGCGGTCGGCGAGTCTCCCGCTGCGGCCGACGCGATGGGGGTCAACGTCGCCGCATATCGCTATGCGCACACGCTCGTCGGGGGAGCGTTTGCAGGTGTTGGCGGCGCGGCGTTCAGCCTCTCGATCACGCCGCAGTGGGCTGACGGCCTGACTGGCGGCGCCGGCTGGATTGCGATTGCGCTCGTCATCTTCGCCTTCTGGCGGCCGACGCTCTGCCTGCTCGGCGCCTACTTCTTCGGTGCGTTCACGGCACTGCCGTTTGCGCTGCAGGGTCACGGTGTGACCGTTGCACCAGAACTGTTCCAGACGCTGCCGTACGTCGCGACGATCGTGGCGCTCGTGCTCGTGTCGTCGCGGGCGGCGCGATTGCGGTTCGGTGCGCCGGCGGCGCTCGGTTTACCGTACGTACGCGAAGAGCGCTAGCACCCGTCGAAGATTGGATAGCGGCTCGTCCCGTCGATGCAGTCGGCCGCGTAGAGCGCGGTGCCGACATCCCCGGTCCACAACGAGTGCCGGCCGCGGCCGTGGTCGCTGCGCAGTCGTTCGACTTGGGCGAGCGCATGCATGGCGAAACGGCGCGCGCGCTCGAGCCACTGCTCGTCGCCCGTTCGTGCGAAGGCTTTGAGGAACGCGTAACCGTTGCCGGCGGTGCCGTGACAGATGCCCGGCCCCTTCTCCAGACCCGGAGGGCCCGTGTGCCACGCGAGCTCCGCGCCGGCGCGGAGGAGGCCCTCGTCGAGGTAGGTCGCGGCGCCGATGACGATCCCTGGACCGCCCGCACACCACTGGACGCGGATCTGCCCGTCCGGCCCAGGCAACTCGGGTCGCGGCCGGGGCGGCCAGTTCGCCAAGCCGTTGGCCTGGACGGCATTGCCCGCGAGCAGTGCGGCGCTCTCGCGCTTCAGCGTGTCGGCCCGATCCTCGTCGAGTAGCGGGAGCAACGCCTGGACGTTCCCGACGAGCCCGTGCGGCGGCGTGAGGCCGCGCAACTCCTGGCCGTAGAGGCGCTGGGTCCAGTAGCCCTCTTCGTCACGGCGTGCCAGCAGCGCGTCCGCGCTCTCGTTCCACGCGTCCCGCCAACGCTCGTCTGCGGTCCACTCGAGCATCGCCTGCGCCGCGAGCAGTGTGCCCGGCGACCCCCACATCACTTCGTCCGCCTCGTTGTCGACGTTGGCCCGCACGCGCTCGAAGAGCTCGTCCGCGAGCTCACGGCTCGGAGAGAGACGCCAGCCCACGAGGAGAATTCCGGTCTCCCCGGTCAGCAGCGCGGAGTCCCGTAGCGCAGGGAGCTTCATGCCCTTCATGTAGTCCGGTCGCGCACGGAACAACTCGACGTTGCGGCGCGCGAGGTCGGGGAGGTCGAGCTCGGTCGCGGTGTGGCCGCGCTGCCGTAGCCGGTCGAGCGCCCATAGGACTCCGGCCGTGCCGACGTAGAGATTCTTCATCGGGCTCGTCCCGTGCCAGCCGTCCCACTCGTTTGCCTGCCAGAAGAGTCGCGGCCCGCGAAAGGCGGCCTCAGCGTCCTTGACGATCTCGCGGATCGCCGCCCGAGTCCGCAGCTCGCTCCAGGGCGTGTCGACCAGCGGCTCGAATGCCTCCGGCCGGTAGAGCATCAAACCTCGCGAAACGCGATCGCCTGTGCGCCTTCCCAGAGCGTCCGGCGGCCGAGCTCCTTGAGCTGCTCCTGCCCCTCGACGAGCGTCGCGAAGTGGTTGGCCCACAGGTGTCCCGCCTTCGATGCGAAGGAGCAGTACCCGTAGGGAAAGAGCAGCTCCGTTTCGCTCTGACCGCCCGGGTAGAGGGCGAGCTCGCCGGGGTGCGGGTACGAGGTGGCGTTCTCCGGCCCGATTCCGAGCGCGCGGTCGCCCCAGGGAATCCAGTTCGACTCGCCGCTCCAGCGGCAATGGATGATGCGGTCGTCGAAGGGGAGGATCAGTCTGAACGCAGCCACGGTCTGGGGCGCGAGCTCCTCTTCGAAGCGCGCAAGGAAGCGGAGGTCGCCGGCCGTGATCTCGAGCATGCTCAGGGGATTCTCGCGCCTTGGGCGATCCAGCGCCCGAGGAGGTCGCGCTCAGCCTTGGTCATCGCGGTGACGTTCCCGAGCGGCATCGCCTGAGTTTGCACGGCCTGCTGCTCGATTGCAGTTGCCTGCGCCTTGATCTCTTCCGGCGTGTCGAGCTTGATCCCGCGCGGTGCCGCGTCGACCTTCGTCGGATGCTGCGAGTGGCAGGCGGCGCAGCGCTGGTCGACGATGCGCGCGACCTGCGCGAACGAAACCGTCGGCGTTCCCGCCGACGACTGGCTTTGAGGGCGGATCAGGATCGCCAGCACGGCGATCGCGATCGCCGCGCTGGCCGGGATCCACCAGACCGTGCGTCCCAGGTGGCGCAGGTTGAAGAAGTGGCGGACCCAGGCGCCGATGACGAGCAGCACGACGAGGATCAGCCAGGAGTAGCTGTGCCCGTACGTGAACGGGAAGTGGTTCGAGAGCATCGTGAAGACGACGGGCAGAGTCAGATAGTTGTTGTGCACGGACCGCAGCTTCCCGCGGGCGTTGGCCGCAGGGTCCGGCTCGCGCCCGGCTTGCTTCGCGCGCACGAGCTCCCAGTGCGCCGGGATGATCACGAAGAAGACGTTGCCGACCATCATCGTCCCGAGCATCGCCCCGATCTGCAGGTACATCGCGCGCGCGCTGAAGAGGTGGCCGATGCCCCAGGCAGCGACCGTGATCAATCCCAGGAGGATCGCCGCAAGGACGAAAGGTTTCGACGCGAGCAGGCGGCAGAGAACGTCGTACACGAGCCAGGCTGCCGCCAACAGACCAATGCTGATCGCGACCGCCTCACCTGTCGAGAGGTCGGCGACGCTCTTGTCGATCAGGTACGTGTCGGCGTTGAGGTAGTAGAGGACGATCATGAGCGCGAAGCCGCTCAGCCACGTCGTGTACGCCTCCCACTTGAACCAGTGCAGCGTCTCCGGGAGGACACGCGGCGCGACGAGGTACTTCTTGATGTTGTAGAAGCCGCCGCCGTGGATCTCCCACGTCTCACCGCCGATCCCGGCTTCTCGCTCGCGCTCGTCCTGCGGCGGCCGGAGATGGTTGTCGAGCGCGATGAAGTAGAACGACGACCCGATCCAGACGATCCCGGCGATGACGTGCAGCCAGCGCGCGAGCAGGTTGAGCCAGTCGGTGACGTACGGATCGAGGGCTAGGAGCGACGCCACCGGTCCTCCGCGATTGCCACCAATTCCTTGACGGCTGTGTCGAGTTCCTCCTCGCGCGAGCGTTCGAGCCGCTGGCGCAGGATCGGGACGATCTCGCTCTTCGGGCGGCGGTTCACGAACACGACGAAGCGAAAGCCGAACCGTTCCTCGTACTCGGTGTTGAGTCGCTCGAGCTCCACGAGAGTTTTGGGATCGTCGTCGCTTCCCTGCTCTGCAGATGAGCGCTTGGACAGAGTCTTCGCGCCGATCGGTGGATGTGCATTGAGCGCTTCGAGCTTCTCTTCTTCAGTCAACTCGCCGACGACTGCCTGGGCGGATCCGAGCGGGTCCTCGAGCGCGGCGAGCTTCTCGACGAGCCGCGTGCGTCCTTCGAACAGCTCCGCGAGCTCATCGGTCGTCAGCTGCCGCGGTAGGTCGTGCACCCGTAAGAGGAGACGAGCAGGGGGATGTGGTAGTGGCCGTCCTCGAGCTCGACCTCGACTCCGATTCCCTTGAAGAACGGCGAGGGAGGGCGGAAGAAGAGGCGATAGACGCCGGGCTCGAGATCCGTTGCTAGCGGGGTGATGCGGCCGTCGGTATCCGTGTCGCTGGCGGTGACGAGGTCCTCCCGCCAGAGCTCGACGCGGACGCCGGTTGCCGGCTGCCCACGCTCGAGGTCGAGGACATGGGTGGAAAGCGAGATGCTCATGTTGCGAATCTTTCCGCCTGGACGCGATGTTCCTTCGCGATCTCGCCTTCATCGGCATGGACGAGCTGGCCGTCGCGGACGACCTCCTCGCCGCTGACGTAGAGACGATCGACCCGATGAGGGCCCGAGAAGACGAGGCCGGCGACGGGATCTTCGGCACCGCCGAGCTCGAGGCCGTCCGCTCTCCAGACCGCGATGTCCGCGCGCTTGCCGGGCGAGAGCTCGCCGATGTCGTCGCGACCGAGCACAGCCGCGCCGCCACGCGTGCCGAGCCGCAGGGACTCGCGCGGGTTCAGCGCCTTCGGGCCGCCGCGGACGCGCGCCACCAGCAGCGACTGCTTCACCTCGAAGAACAGGTCGCCTCGCTCGTTCGAGGCGGAGCCGTCGACGCCGAGGCCCACACGCACATTTGCGTTCAGCAGGTCGCGCACGCGCGCGATGCCAGCACCGAGACGCATGTTGGACGTTGGGCAGTGTGCGACCCCGACGTCGTGTGCCCCGAACTTCGTGATGTCGTCGTCCGAGAGGTGAACGCAGTGAGCGCACCAGACGTCCTCTGCGAGCCACCCGACCTGTTCGAGATATTCGACCGGCGTACAGCCGTAGAGCTCGCGGCAGTAGTCCTCCTCTTCGATCGTCTCCGCGAGGTGCGTATGCAGCCGCAAGCCAAGCCTCCGCGCGAGCTCCGCCGATTCGGTCATCAGCTCCCGCGTGACCGAGAACGGCGAGCAAGGCGCCACCGTGATCTCGACGTGCGCGCCGTCGGCGAGCGCGGCCGCCGCTGCCGTCGCGGCAAGAGCATCGTCGCGCGTCTCCACGACTGAGTCCGGCGGGAGCCCGCCCTGCGATTCGCCGAGATCCATCGACCCTCGGGCCGCGACGATGCGCACGCCGAGCTCGCGCGCCGCGCGGATCTCCGCCTCGAGTAGCCCCGTCACGCCGGGCGGGAAGAGATAGTGGTGGTCGAACACCGTGGTGCAGCCGGAGAGGGCGAGCTCGGCGAGGCCGACGCGCGCGGCGGCGTACTCGGCCTCCTCGTCGATCGCAGACCAGATCGGGTACAGAGCCTTGAGCCAGCCGAAGAGGTTCTCGTCCTGCGCACGCGCACGTGTGAGGTTCTGCCAGAGGTGGTGGTGCGTGTTGACGAGCCCCGGAGTCACGACCGCGCCCCCGAGATCTTGCACCTCGTCGGTTTCGGGCCTCGGGCCTGCGCCCGCGGCTTTCACTAAGCCGTCGTCAACGAGGATCCAGCCGCCCTCGTACTCGGTGCCAGCGTCGTCCATCGTCACCACGTGGGCGTTGAAGAGCAACGTGCTCAAATCTTCAGCGGCACGATCTGGAAGCGGTCGACGTCGACAAGACCGCGGTCGGTGATCTTCAGGCTCGGGATCACGGACAGCCCGAGAAACGACAGCGTCAGGAAAGGCGTCGCACCCGACCAGCCGAGCTCGCGGGCGGCGTCGTTGCACGCCAGGCTCTTCTCGATCACCTCTGCGAGCGGTGCGTCGGCGAGCAGTCCGGCGACAGGAAGCGGCAACTCGGCCTTCACATTGCCGCCGTCCACGACGACGATGCCGCCGCCGAGCTCGCCGAGCCGCTCCACTGCGCGCGTCATGTCGTCGTCGTCCATTCCGACGACGACGATGTTGTGCGCGTCGTGCGCGACGGTCGACGCGAGCGCGCCGCGCTGCAACCCCGATCCGCGGACGAACCCATGCCCGATGCGGCCCGTTCCGAGATGGCGTTCGATCACCGCGATCTTGGCGAGGTCATTGCCGGCGTCGGCGACGGCCAAGCCCGCCACCGTCGTCGGCTCGACTTCGACCGACTCGGTGACCACCTGGTCGGGCACGAGCCCGATCGCGCGCGCCTTGCCGGCGTCCCACGGGATCTGGAAGTCAGCCGCGTTCACGGGTTTGTTGCGCACGGAGTGCTTGACCCACTCCGGGACGTCCGGCTCCGGGATCTCTTCGACCGGACGGCCGCCTTTAAGTGTCAATTCGGGCTCGAACCGTTCCAAGTCAGGCAGGAGCAGCAGGTCGGCCTGGTAGCCCGGCGCGATTGCACCCAGGTGCCAGAGCCGGTGCCACGTTGCAGGATTGATCGTCGCGAGCACGACCGCATCCTCGGGCGCGATGCCCGCCGCGACCGCCTCGCGCGCCATCCCGTTGATGTGACCGTTCTCGGCGATGTCCTCCGGGTCGCGGTCGTCGGTGCAGAACGCGATCCGGTTTGTGCCGAACTCCTTCACGAGGGGCAGGAGCGCCTGCAGGTTCCGGGCCATCGACGCCTCGCGGATCAGTAGCCACATGCCGCTTCGCAGACGCTCACGTCCCTCCTCCACCGTCAGTGCCTCGTGATCCGAGCGGATGCCCGCCGCCACGTAGGCATTCAGTGCCTTGCCGCGCACCCCGGGTGCGTGGCCGTCCACCTGCACGCCGTTTGCGAGCCGCAGCTTGTCCAGCTCGCTGGCATCGCCGCTGATGACGCCGGGGAAATTCATCATCTCGGCGAGCCCGAGGACGCGCCGCCGCCGGAGCAGGCTCTCGAGGTCGCCGCTCAGCAGCGGGCGTCGTGGCGACTCGAACTCCGAGGCGGGAATCGTTGACGAGGCCATGAAGTAGAAGTCGAGCGGTAGTCCTTCGCATGCGTCGAGCAGCCAGTGAACGCCATCAGTTCCGAGGACATTTGCGAGCTCGTGAGGGTCGAGGACGACTGCAGTCGTGCCGAGGGGAAGCACGAGGCGAGCGAATTCGTCCGGCAGCAACTTCGTCGACTCGAGGTGCATGTGTGCGTCGAGGAAGCCGGGGACGACGTAGCGCCCCGACGCGTCGACGACGTCGCGGCCCTCGTACTCGCCCAGTCCGGCAATCCAGCCGTCGGCGATCGCGATGTCGGTGTCGAGCCATTCGCGCGTGAACACGGAGAGGACGCGGCCGCCGCGTACGACGACGTCGGCGGGCTCGTCGCCGCGGGCCACGGCAAGGCGTCGGGAGAGATTGCTCGACATGCCGAGGCGATTCTCCCATGACGGCGAAGTACGCTTGGCCCCCGTGGACGTGCTGACGCCCCGCACCCTTGAAGAGGCGTTGCGCCTGAAGGCGGAGCGTCCCGACGCCGTGCCCATCCAGGGCGGGACTGACGTGATGGTCGACCTGAACTTCGACCGCGCAAGGCCCGTCGCGCTCCTGAATCTCAACGAGGTGGCGGAGCTGCGGGGCTGGACGCGGCAGAACGGGACGATGTGGCTCGGGTCAGGCCTGACCTATGCGGACGCCATGGAGCGGCCGCTGGCCGAGGCGCTGCCTGCTCTGGCGGAGGCGGCGCGAACCGTCGGCGGGCCGCAGATCAGGAACCGGGGGACGATCGGCGGCAATCTCGGGACGGCTTCGCCTGCGGGCGACGCACTGCCGCCGCTGCTCGTGTGCGGTGCCGAGGTGAAGGTCGCAAGCACTCGGGGCGAGCGAATTGTCCCCTTGCCGGACTTCGTAGTCGGGCCGAAGCGAAATGTGCTTGCCGAAGACGAGCTCATCCTCGGTGTCTCGGTCGAGGCGACGGAGAGCCGGCAGACGTTCATGAAGGTCGGACCGCGCAATGCGATGGTGATCGCGGTCGTCTCGCTCGCGGTGCGCATCGACGGCGAACACGTGCGCGCGGCGTTCGGCTCGGCCGGTCCGGTGCCGACACTCGTACGCGCGGATATCAGGGACGCGGATTCGTTTCCGCAACGCGTGGTCGAGGCCGCGAGCCCGATCGACGACGTTCGCGGCACTGCGCTGTACAGGCGGCACGCGCTGCACATCCTGACGAGGCGCGCGCTCGACCGGTGTCTCGTATGAGGATCGAGCTGAACGTCAACGGCGAGCAGTGCGAGGCGGACGTCTGGGAAGGGGAGAGCCTCCTCTATGCCTTGCGCGAGCGGCTGGGGTTGCCCGGTTCGAAGAATGCGTGCGAGCAGGGCGAGTGCGGCTCGTGTTCAGTGCTCCTCGACGGGAAACTCGTGTGCGCTTGTCTCGTCCTCGCCGCTCAGGCCGAAGGGCACGAGATCGTCACGGTCGAAGGGCTGGCGGAGGACGGGCGCTTGCACAAGGTACAGGAGGCGTTCGTCGCAGCGGGCGCAGTGCAATGCGGCTTCTGCACGCCGGGGCTCGTTGTTGCAACGGCCGATCTGCTCGCGCGGAACGTCTACCCGAGTGACGACGACATCCGCGAGGCGCTGTCCGGGAATCTCTGCCGCTGTACCGGCTATACGAAGATCTTCGACGCGGTGCGAATGGCGGCGTCCTCCTTGTGAGCGAGACAGCTGCGCCAAAGCTGGAGCTCGGCCGCGTCGGCGAGAGTGTCCCACGCGTCGACGGGATTCCGAAGGTCACGGGCGAGTTTGCCTACTCCAGCGACCTGCAAGCGGCGGGGATGCTCTGGGGCCACACGGTGCGCAGCCCTCACGCACACGCCCGCATCGTTTCGATCGACATCTCCGCGGCGGTCGGCATGCCCGGCGTGCACGCGGTCCTGACGCATGCGGACATCCCCGGCGAGAAGCGCTACGGGCTGGAGTTTCAGGACCAGCCGGTACTCGCCTACGAGCGCGTGCGCTACTTCGGAGAGCCGGTTGCGATCGTCGCCGCGGAGCATCCGGAGCAGGCGCGCCGCGCCGCCGAGCGGATTCGCATCGAGTACGAGCAGCTCGAGCCGGTCATCGATGCAGAACGGGCGACGGAGCAGGAGCCGCTCCATCCCGACCGGCCGACGATGGGCCACGGCTATCGCGACGATCCACGTCCGAACATCGTGCGCTCGCTCCTCATCAGACACGGCGATCCCGAGGCTGAGGGCGAAGTGACGGTGTCAGGCATATACGAGGTTGGGATCCAGGATCAGGCCTTCCTCGGACCGGAGTCCGGGCTCGCCGTGCCGGACGGCGAGGGCGGCGTCGACGTGTACGTGGCGACGCAATGGCTGCACGTCGACCGCGACCAGGTCGCCCCGTGCCTGAACCTGAAGCCCGAGCAGGTGCGCATCCATCTTGCCGGCGTCGGCGGCGCTTTCGGCGGCCGCGAGGACCTGTCGATGCAGATCCACGGTGCGCTCCTTGCTCTGCACACGAACCGTCCCGTGAAGATCGTCTACAGCCGCGAGGAGTCGTTCGTCGGCCACATTCACCGCCATCCCGCGAAGATCTGGGCAGAGCACCGCGCGACACGTGACGGGAGGCTCGTCAACGTTCGGGTGCGCATCCTGCTGGACGGCGGCGCGTATGCGTCCAGCTCGACTGCGGTAACGTCCAATGCCGCCTCGTTCGCAGTCGGGCCGTACGCGGTCGACAACGCGCTGATCGAGAGCACGTGTGTCTACACGAACAACCCACCGTGCGGCGCCATGCGTGGCTTCGGCGCCGTCCAGGTCTGCTTCGCCCACGAGGCGCAGATGGACAAGCTCGCGGATGCGCTCGACATCGATCCGATCGAGCTACGGCTACTGAACGCGTTGGGGCCCGGCGGTTCCCTGCCGACGGGCCAGAAGATCACCGGCACGCTTCCCGTCGCGGACGTGATTCGCCGCGCAGCGGCGCTCGACGTCCCCGAGCCGGAGGAGCTCCCGCGCGATCCGATGCGCCTGCCCGGCGGGTCGGGCAACACCACGCGCGGCGAGGGCGTCAAGCGTGGGGTCGGCTTCGCGGTCGGCTTCAAGAACATCGGTTATTCGGAGGGCTTCGACGATTACACGGCGGCGAGAGTGCAACTGCATGCCGACGGCAGCGCCACTGTTCATTGCGCGGCCGCCGAGGTGGGCCAGGGGGTTGCGAATGTCATCGTCCAGGTTGCCCGCACCGAGCTCGGCGTCCGTGACGTCGTGCTTGCGCCGCACACGACCGCAACGGTCGACTCGGCCGGTTCCGCGTCGGCTTCCCGAATGACGTGGATGGCCTCCGGTGCGGTGCGTGACGCGTGCCGGGCAGCGCTGGAGGAGCGCGACAAGAAGGGCGGCAATGGGGAAGTGGACGTCGAGCGGATCTACCGCCATCCGCGCACCACGCCGCTCGACCCCGAGACGGGTCAGATCACTGGTGAGCGCACGCACGTGGCCTACGCGTGCGCCGCCATGCGCGTCGTCGCCGAGGTCGACGTGGAGTTGGGACTGACGCGAGTCGTGTGGATCGGGACCGCGCAGGACGTCGGCAAGGCCGTGAATCCCCAGGCCGTCAAGGGACAGATCGAGGGCGGAACAGCGCAAGGGCTGGGCCTCGCGCTGATGGAGGAGATTCAGACGCGCGACGGGCTGATCACGAATGCGAGCTTCACCGATTACCTGATCCCGACGACGCTCGACATGCCGCCTGTCGTCTCCGAGTTGATCGAGGAGGCCGAGCCGGATGCGCCCTACGGCGTCAAGGGTGTCGGCGAGCCGCCGACGGTCGTCTCGACGGCGGCCGTCGTCGCCGCGCTCCGCGCGGCGACGGGACGGGATCTGACTCGGGTTCCGGTGCGGCCCGACGACATCGTCGGCCTCTAGGCGTCACGCTTACGTCACGGTGTCCGACACCTCGCCGTCGATGCCAGCCGCTCCCGGGAGCGGCTTGGTTGCGACGATTGGGCCGAGCCTGTGGAACGTCCGTCACATTCCCGTCACGGTGTCTGACACCTTGCCGTTGGGAATAGTCGGCATGGCGGGAAGAGTCAGCTGCTCTTGAAGAGCGAGAGCGCCGCGCCGGCGCCCAGTAGGGCCAGTCCCAGCGCACGCGTCCACGTGATTGCGATTTGATCGAAGCCGAACCAGCCGAAGCGGTCGATGAGCGCGGCCACGCAGAGATTGAACGCGATGATGATCCCGATCGTGGCGGCAAGGCCGATGCGCGGCGACGCAACGGTGATCGCGAGGATGATCAGCACGGACAACGCTCCGCCGGTCCATAGCCACACCGGCTGCCGGGCAACGTCGCTGAGTCCGCGGAAGCTTTGCTTGGCGACGAGCAGGAGAGCGAGCCCGATCACCACTGCGACGACCCCCGAGAAGGCGAGCGCGGGGAAGATTCCCGCGCGCCCGCCCAACTCGCCCATCACCGCCGCCTGAACGGCGCCCGCGAGGCCCGCAGCCACCGCGAGCGCGACGGCGACTCCGGTCACGCTCCCGGCGCTCCCTCCGGCATCTGCACCGACTCGTCGCTTTGGAACAACCCGAAGGGATTGCCTTCGGTGTCCTTGCACCGGGTGAACCAGCCGACTCCGGGAATCGGCTGCTTCTCCTCGGCCTCGCCGCCCGCTCCCCGCACCGTCGCGATGTCGGCGTCGATGTCCTCGCCTCCGTAGTAGACGAGCGGGCCTCCGTCGCCTGCGTAGACGGCTCCGCCCTGATCTCCCTCCTGGTACATCCGGTAGTCGATCCCCGGCATGCCCATGCCCTCGATCGTCCAGCCCCCGACGGCCTCCCAGAACTTCTCCGCGCGATCGAGGTCTTGCGCCGGAAACTCGACGTGCACCATCTTCTTGCCCATGCTCTCCTCCTTTTGGGATGAAGCTATACGCTCACGCGGTCTACCACGAGGGGGAACGGATGGTTCGCGCGATCGTGCTGTACGAGCAAGAGCCGGACGCGGCCCGCTACGCGCAACACGTCGAGCTGTGCCGCAAGGTGCCGGGTGGAACGTTTCGCCACGGACGGGTCTTCGGTGCGCCGATCGGCGAGCCGCCGTACGGCTACTACGCCGAGTGGGAGTGGCCCGACATGGACGGGTTCAAGTCCGCCGCACGCAGCGCGGAGTTCATGGCGACCGGCAAGGACGCGATGGAGATGGGCGGGAAGTTCACCGTGATGTTCGCGGACGTTGACTGAGCCGACACATCCACGTCCGTCGTCCCCGGACGAGCTCGGCTTCGACTCGATCGTGTACGAGAAGGCGCCGCCGCGCGCGACGATCACGCTCAACCGCCCCGAGGTGCTGAACGCGTTCGACTTCCGGATGCTGCGCGAGCTCGCACGCGCCTGCGAGGACGCCTCGTGGGACGACGAGATCCGCGTCGTCGTCCTGACCGGTGCGGGCCGTGCCTTCTGTGTCGGCGCCGATCTCAAGTCCTGGGCCGCGGAGTACCTCGGCAACCCGAAGGAGTACTGGAAGTGGTTCGGCGCCTTCAAGGACGCGCACGACAGATTGCGCGAGATCGGCAAGCCCACAGTTGCCCGCATCAACGGCATCGCGGTCGGCGGCGGCAACGAGCTGCAGATGGCATGCGATCTCGCGGTGATGGTGGAGGACGCCTTCATCCGGCACGTCGGACTGGAGCACGGCTCCGTGCCGGCCGGGGGCGCGACGCAGTGGTTGCCCGTGTTCGTAGGCGATCGGCGCGCGCGCGAGATCATCATGCTCTGCGAGGAGCTCCCGGCAGCGAAGGCAGCGGAATGGGGGCTGATCAATCGCGCTGTTCCGGCAGCCGAGCTCGATGCCGCGGTCGACGAGTACGTGGAGAAGCTCGCGACGAAGCTCCCGCAGACGACACGCTATGCGAAGCAGCAGCTCAACTTCTGGCGCGACCTTTCGTGGCACGAGACCGTGAACCACGCACGGGACTGGCTCGCGCTCTCGATGCTGGGCGACGAGGCGCAGGAGGCGGTGAAGGCATTTCTGAAACGCTCGTCCTCGTAGAGCGCGCCGACTCGATCGCCGTCGTGCTGCTCAACCGGCCGCAGCAGCTGAACGCGCTGTCGGGCGAGTTGATGCAGGAGCTCGTGAGAGCGCTGCGCGAGCTCGACGAGGACGACGACGTCCGCTGCATCGTTCTCGGCGGGAACGAGCGCGCGTTTGCCGCGGGCGCCGACATCGCCGAGCTGGCCGCGGGAACACCCGTGTCGCTGTACCAAGACCGCCGCCTCGACCGCTGGGACGAGATTCGCAGCCTGCGCACACCGCTCGTCGCGGCCGTCTCCGGCTTCTGCCTCGGCGGCGGGTGCGAGCTTGCCATGGCGTGCGACCTGATCATTGCGTCCGAGTCCGCCAAGTTCGGCCAGCCGGAGATCAACCTCGGTGTCATGCCCGGCGCCGGCGGAACCCAACGCCTGACGCGTGCAGTCGGCAAGGCCGTGGCGATGGACATGATCCTGAGCGGCCGCATGCTCGGCGCGGAAGAAGCGCGCGACCTCGGGCTCGTCGCCCGCGTCGTCGCACAGGAGGCGTGGCTCGAAGCGGCGAAGCGCGTCGCGGGAGAGATCGCGGCGAAGAGCCCTGTCTCTGTGAGGCTCGCCAAGGAGGCGATCGACGAGGCGTTCGAGACGCCGCTCTCGGCAGGGATCGAGTTCGAGCGGCGCTCGTTCTTTCTCGCGCGAGCCTCCGAGGACGCAGACGAAGGCCTGTCCGCGTTCGTCGAGAAGCGCAAACCCGGGTTTCGCGGCCGCTAGCCCCGCTAACCCTCGAGCTCTGCCGGCACGAGCTCGAGCTCTTGCTCGCGTCCGGAGCGCACGACCTTCGCACGAACGGCTTGACCGATCACCTCGCTGACGACGACCCGCTGCAGATCGTCCATGCCCTCGATCGCCGTCCCGCCGAGCTCGACGATCAGGTCTTCGGCACGCATTCCGGCGCGGTCGGCCGGACCGCCTTCGACCACCTGCGCAATCTCGACGCCGCTCTTTCTCCCCAGCTCGCGCGCGAGCCTGGGCGGGAGTGGTCGCGGACCGCCCGCGATCCCGAGGTAGGCACGGCGGAAGCGGCCCTCGGACATCAGCGCCGCGACGATGCGCCGAGTCGCTGCGTTGATCGGCACGGCGAGCCCGAGCCCGACGCCGGCGACGGCCGTGTTGATCCCGACGACGCGTCCGCGCCCATCGGCGAGGGCGCCGCCGGAGTTCCCGGGATTCAACGCCGCGTCCGTCTGGATGACGTTGTCGACCACGCGCACGTTCGCGCCCGAGCGTGTCGGCAGCGAGCGGCCGAGCGCCGAGACGACGCCGGCGGTCACCGAGCCTGTAAAACCGTGAGGGTTGCCGATCGCGACGACGAGCTGGCCGACTCGCAACCGCTCTGCGTCACCGAGCTCCGCCGGCACGAGGTCCCGTCCGTCGACCCGCAAGACCGCGAGGTCCGAGAGCGGATCGGAGCCGACGACTTCGAATTCGAGCTCCCGTCCGTCGACGAAGGAAGCGCGTCCCTTGCCCTCGGTGCGCGCCACCACGTGGGCGGACGTGAGCGTGAAGCCGTCGGGCGTGATCACGACGCCGCTGCCGCCTCCGTCGAGGATGCGCCCGCCCCGAACGCGCCGGGAGACGCGGAGATTGGCAACCGACGGCGAAAGCCGCTCCGCGACGGTCGTGACGGCCAGCGAGTAGGCGTCGAGCGCCTCCTCTTCGGAGACCTCACTGGACGGCGACGAGGTAAACGTGAGCTCCATTCGGCCAAGCTAGCACCGCCACCGATGGCTACGTCGATCTGCGAAAGTCCTCGCGATGGCCGAGGTCGAGACGACTCGCGAGGGCGCTGTCCTCACGATCACGCTCAACCGTCCGGACGTCCTCAACGCCTTCAACACCGAGATGCAGAAGGCCTTCGCCGCTGCCCTGAAGGAGGCGCGCGGCCCCGACGTCCGCGCGGTCGTCATCACCGGCGCCGGACGCGGGTTCTGCGTCGGCCAGGACCTGACGGAGTTCAAAGAAGCGGCGGGCGACATCGGCTCACGTCTCCGCGGGACCTACCACCTGAACGTGCTCGCGATCCGCGCGCTCGAGAAGCCGGTGATCGCGGCGGTGAATGGGGCTGCTGCAGGCGCAGGCATGTCACTCGCGTGTGCGTGCGATCTGCGCATCGCAGCCGACTCTGCGAGTTTCGTGCCGGCCTTCATCAACATCGGGCTCGTCCCGGATTCGGGCAGCTCCTACTTCGTCACGCGCATCCTGGGGCCGGCGCGTGCGTTCGAATGGCTCGCGTCGGGCCGTAAGCTGGCAGCCGCGGAGGCGCACGCGTGGGGTCTCGTCTCAGAGGTCGTCGAGTCAGAAGCGCTGGCCGCTCGAGTCGCAGAGGTTGCGGCACAGCTCGCCGCGCTGCCGACGCGAGCGATCGGGATGACGAAGCGCCTGATCGATCACGCTCCCAACGCGACGCTGGAACAGCAGCTCGAACGGGAGGCCGAGCTTCAGACAGCCGCAACCCAAACGGCAGACTTCAAGGAAGGCGTCGCGGCGTTCCTGGAGAAGCGGCCGCCTGAGTTCCGCGGGCACTAGTCCTTATTACAGACGGACATGCCGAGCTGGGTCGCCAGCGCGTTGCTCTTCGAGTTGTGTTCGGTCGCCTTGGGCACGACGGCCTGCACGCCCTTCAAATCGCCCGCCTTCGCCTTGTCGCGAATCTCCTGCAGGTCGTCCTTGAGACCCCTCACCTGTGTCAGCCATTGATCGGAGAGTGCTTTCTCGCTCGCGGGCGGCTCGAGCTTGTCGATGTCCCTGATGGCGTGATCGAGAATCGGCAGCGTCTTGTCGGCGACCTTGGCCAGGTCGGACAGGTTCTTCGGGTTCGCGAACGCATTGGCCTGCTCGTTGTACTTGCCGCAGATGTCGTCGGCCTTCGCTGCGTACTCCTCCTTGGTCAGCGGCTTCCCACTTCCACTTCCGCCGCCGCAACCGGGAAGCAGAACAACGAGCGCAAGCGCGATCAGAGCTGCCCGTCTCATAGCCACTACGGTATCGGCCGTGGCTGACGGTCGCGTCCGGATCGAGGCCGGCGAGCCTCTCCGCCGCTGGCGGCTCGCCGTGCTGTTCCGGGTCCTGCTCGCCATCCCGCAGTACGTGGTGCTCTCCATCTGGACCGCACTCGCCGTGCCCGCCGTCGCGATCGCCTGGCTCGCTCTCTTGATCGAGGGACGGCTGCCGTCCTTCCTGCATCGGTTCCTCGGTGCGTTCCTTCGCTATCAGGGGCAGGTGAACGCGTGGTTCGACCTGCTCTCGACGCGGTATCCGGATCCTTTGCACACGGGGGAGCATCCTTTTCGGATCGAGCTGCCCGACCGATTGCGGCAACCAAGGCTCGTGACGCTGTTCCGCCTGCTGCTCGCCCTGCCCCCGCTCGTGCTCGCGAGTGTGTTCAACATCGTTCTCTCGCTCGCCTCGATCGCGGCCTGGTTCGTCTCTCTGGCGCTCGGCAGAACGACGGCGGGCCTGCAGGAGCTCGGCACGTTCTGCGTGCGTTACCAGCTCGAGACGCAGGCATACGTGACCCTGCTCACTTCCACTTACCCACGGCTCGCGGCGCCGGAGGTTACGACAGCGCCTGAATGACTTCGTCGTGCTCCGGGAAGCGGCCTTCCTCCTGCTTCGAGAAGATCAGGTTCCCGTCGGCGACGACGTCGAACTGACTCTTCGCGCCCGAGACGGCCTCGGCCTCGTGAGCGGTGCTCTCGTTCAACTCGGCCGCGAGACTCGCGGCCCGGCGGTCATAGCCGTCTCAGACGGGGCAGTAGTAGATCTCGATCTTCATGTGCCCGAGCGTACCGAAGGGCGCGGTCACTCCCGAGGAATACGAGCGAGCGGCACCGTGTTATGAATGTGGCACGCGATCTACTTGACCGGGTCGCACAACGATCGGGGAGGGCTTATGAGCACGTCCGCTTCAGATCAACCCAAGGCTGAGATCGTCCTGATCCACGGCATGTGGATGACTCCGCTCAGCTGGGAGCACTGGGTGAGTCACTACATCGACCGCGGCCACCGCGTCATCGCTCCCGCATGGCCCGGGCTCGACAAGGACCCGGAGGAGCTGCGCCGCGATCCGTCGCCGCTCCGGGGGATCGACATCACCAACGTCGTCGATCACTACGACAAGATCATCCGCGGGCTCGACCGGCCGCCGATCATCATCGGCCACTCGTTCGGTGGCCTCTTCGCGCAGCTCTTGCTGGACCGCGGGCTCGGGGCCGCCGGAGTTGCGCTCTCGACGGGAGCCCCCAAGGGTGTGCTGAAGCTGCCGCTGTCCACACTCCGAGCAGCCTGGCCGGCACTGGGCAACCCGGCGAACCTCAAGAAGGAGACACCGCTGACTCCGAAGCAGTTCCACTGGTGCTTCACGAACGCGCTCAGCAGAGACCAATCGGATTCTGTCTACGAGCGCTACTACATCCCGGGAAGCGCGCGACCCTTCTTCCAGGCCGGCCTGGCGAACTTCAACCCGAATGCCAAGACCAAGATCAACTACAAGAACCCGGCGCGTGCGCCGCTGTTGCTCGTGACCGGCACCGAGGATCGGATCTGTCCGCCGTCGGTGAACGAGTCAAACTTCAAGCAACAGCGGAAGGCTCCATCTGCGACCGAGCACAAGGAGTACCCAGGCCGGTCGCACTGGCCCGGCCAGGACGGCTGGGAGGAGCTTGCCGACTACATGCTCAACTGGACGACCGAGCACGCGCGATCGGGTGCCGCACAGCCCGCCGCGACGGCGCGGGAAGAGGCGTCCATCCCGCAGAACTAGATCGTCTTGAACTGCTCGAACGGCTGCCTGCAGGTCGCGCAGTAACGCAGCGACCTGCAGGGGGTCGGGCCGAAGATGTTCTCGAGCCGCGTCTCGGTCGAACCGCAGTAGGGGCAACGGTGTGCGTTGCTCTGCAGCTGCACGAGTGTCGGCGGAGTTGCCTCACGGGGCGCCGGCGGAGCGAAGCCGGAGGCGCGCAGCTTCTCGCGCCCTGCGGGAGTGATGCGGTCGGTCGACCATGAGTCGTCCAGGCAGACGTTGATCTCCGGCTCGGCGCCGAGCGCTCGAATCTGATCGGCCATCGCGTCGCGCATGACCTCGAGCGCGGGACAGCCGAGGAACGTCGGCGTGAAGTCGACACGCACGTGACCGTTCTGTACCTCGACCTCGCGGACGACGCCGAGGTCGACGAGCGAGATCACCGGAATCTCGGGATCCGGGATCTCGGCCAGCGCATCCCAGACCTGCGCTTCGGTCACCATTTCGTGCCCGCCGGCTGCGAGCGCCTCACCATCGTCATCTCCTCCCACAGTTCGGGCAGCTCGGAGGTGTGCTCGCCGCGGAGCTCGGAGTCGAGCAAGGCGGCTGCCTGAGGACGAAGCTCTTCGAGCGCCGCGGCGAAGCGAGGCTCGCCTTGCAGCCGATCGAACCACATTTGTGCGTGGATGCGGTGGTACGCCTCTTCACGGTCGATCTTCGCGGCGAGGCCCGCGAGCTCGGGATCGTCGGATCGCTTCAGGCGCTCGAGCCTGATCGCGTCCGCCTCTTCGTAGAGGTAGTGGCGCGCGATCGTCTGCGCCCAGTCCATGAGACGCAGCTCGACGAGCGGCGCGCAGCGGTACTCGTCGGGCGACCGATCGAATGCGAGCTCGTCCGCGGTCGTGCCGAGCGCGCGCGCGACCAACTCGTAGAGAGCGCGCGCGTGACCGATCTCGTTTTGCTCGTTTTGCGCGATCGAAGAGAAGGCGACGTCCTCTTCCAGCAGCGGCGCGATCCCCGTCCACTCCGAGTCGCGCCAGCCGAGGATCAGCTCGTCGTCAGCTATCTCCAGGAGCAGCTGCTGTTCCTGCTCGTTCACGTGCCTCCTTCAACTTCTCTTTCAGTGGATAGCCATCGACGCGGTGGTAGTTGCGGTTCAACTCGTCGACGAACTCGTGTATCTCCATCACTGCGGAACGCGGGACGATCCAGAGTGCGGTCGACTCGCCGCGCCGTCCGTACTGCTCGCGCGCGTAGACGGCTTCGGCGAGCACGACCTGGCGCACCCACGCGGAGTTTTCGCGTGCCATCCGCCTGAGGTCTAGCCGATCCTGTGACTTCGGGCCGTGTCCGGTCACGACGCTCTTCAACTCGTCCCAGTCCGGTTCGCCGTACTCCCACACGCCGTCATCGTTCTTCCGCAACTTCGGATCCGGAACGGTCAACCCGAGCTCCCAGATCTGCGGGACGTACCCGTCGAGGAACTGCTGGCGCGCCTCCTCGTTCCCCTGCGACTTGATCCGCCAGACGTACATCGGATCCTCTTCCTTGTCGATCGGGTTGCCGTGGAACTGCATCAGCGGTCCCCACCAGCGCGTCACGGCTTCCTGCACGAGCTCGCGTTGGTTGTCGGTGCCGTTCATCAGCGTCAGGATCACGTCGCGGCCGTGGAGGATGTGGAACGACTCCTCCCAGCAGATCTTCTTCATGATCCGCGCGTACGGCGCGTATGAGCATTTGAGCAGTGCCTTCTGCGAGATGATCGCGGCCGCGTCGACGAGCCACGCGATCACGCCGACGTCGCCCCACGTCTTCGTCGGGTAGTGGAAGACGTTGTGGAACTTCGACTTGCCCGAGATCAGGTCGTCGAGGCATTGCTCGCGCGGCTTGCCGAGATCCTCGACCACGCGGTAGATCAGCTGCGAGTGGCCGACCTCGTCCTGCACCTTCGCGGTCAGCGCGAGCTTCCGCTGTAGCGTCGGCGCGCGGAGGATCCACTCGCGCTCGGGTAGGACGCCCATCAGCTCGGAGTTGCCGTGCATCTCGATGAACTTGATGAGCTTCGCCCGGTAGTCGTCGGGTAGCTCGTCGGTGGCCTCCACCTGGCCCCCAGACTGGACGTACTCGAGGAACTCCTGCTCGCTCATGGCCTCCCTACCTAACGATCGTTAGGGTCTATTGAAGCATGTCCACCCGAAAGTCGGAGCTAACCCGCCAGGCGGCCCGGCTCTTCGCCGAGAAGGGCTACCACGGCACCTCGATCGGCGATCTCGCGGAGGCGATGGGCGTCCAGAAGGGGTCGCTCTACGCCCACATCGATTCCAAGGCCGACCTGCTCTGGGAGGTGGCCCGGGATGGGGCTGCTGCGTTCCATGCAGGGCTCGACACCGTCCCGGACGAGCTGCCGGCGACCGAGAAGATCCGGTTCGCGCTCCGCGCGCATCTGCGCGTGATCGCCGAGCAGCTCGAGATCGCGACGGTGTTCATCCGCGAGTGGCGCTATCTCGACGGGGAGCGGCGCGAGCAGTTCCTCGGCGAACGCCGGCGCTACGAGGAACGCTTCCGTGCGCTGTTTCGCGAAGGTCGAGAGCTTGGGGGACTGCGCACCGACCTCGACGATGCGACGTCGACGCTGCTCGCGCTTTCGGCTGCGAACTGGGCGTACACGTGGCTCCGCTCCGGCACTGACACGGACGAGCTCGCGGATCGCTTTTTCGCGTTGCTGCTCGACGGCATGCGTGGTTACGCAACGCCAGGATGAAGCGCGCGGTCCTCATCGTCAACCCGTTCGCCAGCCGCGTCACCGAGGAGGGGATCTCGGCGGTCGAGCGCGCATTGATGGGCTCCGTCTACCTGCGCACGGTACGAACGGAGCGCCCCGGACACGCGGTCGAGCTCGCACGAGAGGCAGCCGACGCCGATGCGCTGATCGTCTTCTCCGGCGACGGTGGCTTCAACGAGGTGCTGAACGGCGTGGAGCGGAACGATCAGCCGGTCGGTTTCGTGCCCGGAGGAGGCACAAGCGTGCTGCCGCGAGCGCTGGGGTTGCCGCGCGACTCCCTGGCGGCGGCCGAGCGGTTGGCCGGGGCACTTCTCGAAGACAGGACGAAGACGATCTCGACCGGGCGCGTCAACGGCCGGCGCTTCGGCTTCGGCGCGGGAATCGGGATCGACGCAGAAGCGGTGCGCAGGATCGACGAGCGCGGGCGGTCTCCTGAGGGAGAACGGCCCGGCGATTTCGCCTTCCTCGGGACGTTCGCGCGCATGCTGATCGAGCGGCGCGGCCGGCTCGAGCCGGTGCTCGACGTGGAGGGCTACGGGCGCGCCGCCTTCGTGCTCGTCGCCAACGTCAACCCCTACAGCTTCCTCAAGACGGTCGCGATCAAAGCGAGCCCGGAGGCCGCATTCGAGGCCGGGCTGGACTTTCTGGCTCCCGTTTCGCTGACGCCGAGGACGCTGCCGCCCCTTCTGCTCGCCCTGGCGACCGGGCGGCCCGCGCGGAACGCGCTGCGCGGCCACGACCTCGATCGGATTGCGGTGCGAAGCGATCGGCCCCTGCCGCTGCATGCGGACGGTGAGGATCTTGGAGACGTGACCGAGGCGGTCTTCGAGGCCGAGCGCGAGTCGGTCACGGTGCTCGTCTAAATACACTTCCGCTCGATGGCCCAGGTTCTTCCGGCCGAGCGCGACTTGAGGCGCGTGATCGGCGACGCGGACGGTGCCGGCGACCGCAAGGTCGAAGGACTCGGCGAACAGGAGCTACTCGAGATGTACCGCTCGATGGTTCAGCTGCGCACGTACGACGAGCGGTCGGTCGTCTACCACAAGCAGGGCCGGATCGGGACGTACGCCGTCTTCTGGAACCACGAGGGGATGCAGGCGGGCGCGTTCCAAGCGCTCGAGGACGAGGACTGGATCTTCCCGTCGTACCGGGAGTCGGCGATCGGGCTGCTGCGCGGAATGCCACCCTCGACCGTCCTGTCGTGGTGGCGCGGTCATCCCGCCGGCTGGTGGAACCCCGAGGACTACCGCGTTGCGTCGATCTGCGTCCCGATCGCGACGCACGTTCCGCATGCGGCGGGTCTCGCTTGGGGGAAGAAACTCAAGGGCGAACGTGCCGCGGCGATCGTGTTCTTCGGCGATGGAGCGACGTCGGAAGGTGCGTTTCACGAAGGCGCGAACTTCGCTGCGGTCACGGGTGCACCGCTCGTTCTGTTCTGCAACAACAACGGCTGGGCGATCTCGACGCCCGTCGAGGCGCAGACGCGGGCGCAGACCCTCGCGGACAAGGCGGTCGGCTACGGGATGCCCGGGGTGCGCGTCGACGGCACGGACGTGCTTGCCTGCTACGAGGCGACGCGGGAAGCCGTCGCGCGCGCGCGCAAAGGCGAGGGCCCGACGTTGATCGAGGCGGTCTCGTACCGCGTCGCGCCGCATGCGACCGCCGACGATCCCGGTGCGTACATCGATCTCGAGCGCGTCGCGGAGGAACGGAAGCGTGAGTGTGTCGGCCGGTTCGAGGGCTATCTGCGGCGGGCGGGCATCCTGCACGACGATCTCGCCGCATCGATCCACGCGGAGGCCGCGGATGCGATGCGCGAGGGCATCAAGGCGGCGGAAGCCGAGCCGCCGGCGGATCTCGCGCTTCTGTTCGCGAATGCGTACGTCGATCCGCCGGCGTCGTTCGGTTCCGACCTCGACGAGCTGCGAGGCACAATTGGCTGAGCGCTCGATTGTCGAGGCGATCAACGACTGCTTGCACGTGGAGCTGGAGCGCGACCCGTCCGTAATGGTGATGGGCGAGGACGTCGGCCGTGCGGGCGGCGTCTTCCGTGCGACTGCGGGCTTGCGTGACCGGTTCGGGCCCGATCGCTGCTTCGACACTCCTCTTGCAGAGGCGGGCATCCTCGGTACCGCCGTCGGCCTTTGCATGGCCGGCTGGCGTCCCGTCTGTGAGATGCAGTACGACGCGTTCTCGTATCCCTGTCTCGACCAGTTGATCAACCACGTCGGGCGCTACCGCTGGCGCACCGGTGGGAAGATGGAGTTCCCGATCGTCGTGCGCATGCCCTACGGCGGCGGCGTGCGCGCGCCGGAGCTGCACGACGACTCGCCGGAGACGTACTACGTGCACACGCCGGGCGTGAAGGTCGCGATCGCGTCGACGCCCGCGGACGCGAAGGGGATCCTCGCCGCAGCGATCCGCGATCCGGATCCAGTCGTCATCTTCGAGCCGAAGCTGCATTACCGGACGATCAAGGGCGACGTGCCGGAGGGCGAGCATGTCGTCCCGCTCGGGAAGGCACGGCTGGCGCGTGAGGGAGACGACGTAACGCTCGCCGCGTACGGATCGATGGTGGCCGTCTGCGAGGCGGCTGCAGATGTGCTCGAGGACGTCTCGGTCGAGGTGCTCGACATCCGCTCGCTGAAGCCGCTCGACGAGGATGCGTTGCTGGCGTCGGCCGCGAAGACCGGCCGGGTTGTGATCGTGCAGGAGGCGCCGCGAACGTGCGGATTCGCAGCCGAGCTGGCTGCGATCTTGGCCGAGAAGGCGATCCTCGACCTCCGCGGCCCGGTGCTGCGCGTCACCGGGTACGACGTGCCGTATCCGTACTGGCAGATCGAGGACGCGTACCTTCCGTCAGTTGAGCGCGTCGCCGCCGCTGCTCGTCGCCTGCTGGAGTTCTAGGGCAGGGACGAACGAACGAGCTCCGGCACGAGTTCTCCAACCGTCGCCCGCCTTTCGACGTGCATCGTCCCGGAAATACGTCCGGCGCGCACCTGTCTGTGGAGGAAAAGTCACACTTTCGCGCCGAACGCCGTGTCCGCTTCAGCCCGAACGACACGTCTCGGCGAGCCATGGTGGGGACGGTCCCCGGCGAGGCCAGCCGGGACTAGGGTCCACGAGACATGGCCGAGAGGCAGACCAACGAGCGGGTGCGGCTCTGGTTCGAGCGGAGCGGAGCTGGGTTCCGGCTGCGCGACGCTGCGACCGGTGAGCTCGTGCGCGGCGAGGATCCGCGCATCAGCGTGATCAAGGTCGCCGGTGTGTCGTACCGGCTCGACGCGCTGCAGGACGATGCATTCGCTCCGGGCCGCCGGCTTGCGCTCGTCCCCGAGCCGGACAACGAGCACGATCGAAATGCGATCGGTATCTGGGACGAACACCGCCGAGTGCAGGCCGGTTACGTCCCTGCAGAGACTGCGCGTGAGCTCGAGGCGGACGAATGGCAAGCCGTCTCGTTGTGGGAGTTCTTCGAAGACGGCCAGCGCGGCGGCCTGCGCGTCCTGCTTGCGCCGCACGACGCCTGGATCGGACTGCCGCGCGCATGAAGCACGAGATCCCGCTCGAACGGCGCACCCTGCACGGTCACTTCTCGCGTGACCTCGAGCCGATCCTGACGGTCGACAGCGGCGATGCCGTCGCGTTTTCGTGTCTCGACTCGGCTTGGCACTCCGCGCCCGGGGAGAAGTTCGAGCCTCGCGACGAGGAGCTCGACGGCGGACATGCGCTCGTTGGCCCGATCGAGGTACGCGGCGCCCGAGCGGGCCAGACCCTCGCGGTCCGAATCGACGAGGTTCGGGTCGGCACATTTGGTGCGACCCATGCCGGCGGTTGGCCCACGCCTCTCAACGACCGGCTCGGCATGAGCGACGGTGAGACGCTCATCCTCCATTGGGACCTCGACGCGGATGCCGGCGTCGGCTGCGATCCGCGCGGACGCGAGGTCGAGCTACGACCGTTTCCCGGCGTGCTCGGCATGCCTCCACCCGAACCGGGCGTGCATCCGACGGCACCACCGCGGCGCTGGGGCGGCAACATCGACTGTACGGAGCTCGTTGCGGGGACGACCTTTTTCCTGCCGATTCCGGTCGACGGTGCGCTCTTCTCGGCCGGAGACGGCCACGCGCGCCAGGGAGACGGTGAGGTCTCGCAGACGGCGATCGAATGCCCGCTCGACCGGCTCGAGCTCACGCTTTCGGTCGAAGACCACCCCGAGCTGAAGACACCGATCGCCTGGACGCCCGACGCCTGGCTGACGTTCGGCTTCGACGAGGACCTCGACGAAGCGGCGGCCCTGGCCACCGATGCGATGCTCGAGCTGATGAGGCGCGAGCTCGAGATCGAACGCGTCGACGCCCTCGCGCTCGCAAGCGTCGTCGTCGACCTGCGAGTCACGCAACTCGTCAACGGCGTCAGGGGTGTGCACGCCGCCTTGCGCCATGACGCAATAAGAATGTGACCGTGGCCTACGAGTTCAAGCTTCCCGACCTCGGCGAGGGATTGACGGAAGGCGAGATTTCGCGCTGGCTCGTCTCCGTGGGGCAGGAGATTGCAGAGGACGACCCGCTCGTCGAGATCCAGACCGACAAGACAACTGTCGAGATCCCGTCGCCCGCCGCGGGGACCGTGACCAGCATCCTCGTCGAGGAAGGAAAGGTCGTCCCGGTCGGGACCGTGCTCGTCGTCATCGGCGGCGAGCCGGACGGGGAACGGCCGAGCACCGCGACGAAGGCTGCACCGCCCGAGCGCACTGCGAAAGCAAGAGTCACGCCGCTCGTGCGCAAGATCGCGCAGGAGCTCGGCGTCGACCTCGACTCGCTCGCGGGCACCGGCCCGCAGGGACGCATCACCGAGGACGATGTGCGCGCGGCGGCCGGCCCGAGCGAGGGCAGGCGCGAGCCGTTGCGTGGCGTTCGGCGCATGATCGCCGAGCACATGGCGCGCGCGCACCGGGAGGTGCCCGCCGTCACCTGGGTGGAGGAGTGCGACTTCTCCGGCCTAGATCTGAAGCAGCTGGTCCCGACCGTGCTGAAAGCCTGCGCCGAGACGCTGAAGGAATTCCCGGAGCTAAACGCCCGCCTGGAACGAGACGAGATCGTCTTCCTGGATCGCTACGACCTCGGCGTCGCCGTGCAGACCGACGACGGCCTCGTCGTCCCGGTCGTCCGCGACTGCGCCACGCGCTCAGTGGAAGAGCTGGCTGCGGACGTCGCGCGCCTCGCTGAGAGCGCGCGCGCGGGAACGCTCAAGCCGGAAGAGCTACGCGGCTCGACGTTCACGGTGACGAGTGCGGGCAAGCTCGCAGGCCTCATGCAGACACCGATCGTCAATTACCCCGAGGTCGCAATTCTCAGCATCGGCCGCATCGGGCCGAGGCCGGTCGTGCGCGACGGCGCTGTCGTCGCAGCGCAAATCGGGTACTTGTCGATCACGTTCGACCATCGTGTCGTCGACGGCGCACGCGCGGCCGAGTTCGGCCTCGCCCTCATCCGCAGGCTCGAGGAGCGATGAGGCGGGCGCCCGGCTGGAGGGCCGGGCGCCCTTGTCGACCTCAGTTGTGCGGGTCGCCCTCGTTCAACTGTGCGCGGATCTCTCCGCTGGGCCAGAGTGTCGTGTGCAGGTTCGCGTACGTCTTGCCGGCGTCAATCGCCCGCACGAGCTCGTCGTATTCGCCGGTGCCTATTCCCTGTGCTCGCGCGCCCGCAGTGGCCGCGACGTTCGGTGACACGTCGGCGGCGTGGATGGTGCCGCTGATCGTCCCCGACTGCGGACAGGTCTGCGTTCCGGCCGGTCCGTTGCCGAGGTTCGTGCACAGGAACACGGAGATCCCTCCGGTGATGCCGCGCTGCCCGAAGTGGATGTGCGATTGTGTCACGTCTCCTTCGAGGTCGCCGTACGTCAGTTGCCACGAGATCGATTGTCCGTCCTTGCTGACGTCGGCCGTGAACTCGGCGCTGCCCGTCGAAGAAATCGCAGCCGGCGTCTCCTGATAGCCGCTCATCGTCGCGGTGAGGTGGTTGAACCCGGCACCCGATCCGCCGGCCAGTGCGAATGCGACGATCCCCAGTGCTGCGACGCCGACTGCGAGCGCCGCGATTACTCCCCTTCGTCTCATTCCCTTGCCCTCCTTGCCTGCCCCGATCTAGGGCGCCCGGGCACCGGGGCAGTGGCACCCGGGCGTCACGGGACCTACGGTGACAGGCGGGAACCGGTTTGTGGGCTACGCAACTGCGGCTGCGAGATGGGCCCGAGCATGTCCTCGATCTTCGGAGCGCTCGCACGCCCGTCGATCCGGTCGACGACCCTGCAAACGGGGCCCGCAAACTACACTCGGTTTCAGATGGGAAGCTGGTACTGGATCGGTGTCTGCGCAGGGCTCGGCGTCGCGGTCGGCGTGCTGCTGGCGGGATTCCTGACGGGTACGCGAGCCGCGCTGACGGCAGCCCTCCTCCTCGCCGCAGGTGCGGGCGTTGCGGTGGGCTTCGCCCTCGGCCAGTGGGACGAGGCGGTCGGCGGCGGCGTGGGCGGTGCGCTCGGTTCCATCGGCGCGGCGCAACTGGTGTCGGGGACCATGCGCCGCGGCGGTTCCCGGTTCGGCACCGCGGTCTTCATCGCCCTCGCCGCAGTCGTGTTTGCCGCGGTCGCCTGGATTCCGGTCGCGGGCTATCTGGAGGCGACGCTCGTTCCCGCCCTCGCGGTGCGCCTGCGCGGCCGCGCCGGCGAGCGCTACGCCGGGTTGCGTTCGCTTGCCAAGCACTAGTGGCCCGAACGACCCCATTCGGCGGCGTGCGGCCCGCGATCACGCGGCGCCAGAGTCCACCCTCGCCCTTAGCAAGGCTGTCCAGCCTTGCTGCGGTTGGGTGCGGCCTCCGGCTTGGTGCTCGCGACCCGCACGTCCACTGATGAGATCGTCCGGGCCACTAAAACTCATCCTCATCGTCATCGATGGGCTGACGCCGTCGGTGTTCGAGGCGGCGGTCGGCGACGGTCGCGCACCTGCGCTTTCGTTTCTCGCGGAGCAGGGGTCGTACTCGCGCGCGATCTCGACGTTTCCTTCGCTGACGCCCGTGTGCCTCTCGTCGATCGCTACGGGTGCGCATCCGGACGTCCATCGCATCCCGCATCTGGTCTGGTACGACCGCGAGCGCGAACGGCTTGTCGAGTACGGCTCGTCATTCGGAGCTGTGCGGGCGGCGGGAATGGCGCGCTCCCTCCTCGACACGATCATCAACATGAACCGGCTTCATCTCGGGACGGAGGCGGTAACGCTCTACGAGTCGCTCGAGGATGCCGGGCTGACCGCGGCGGCGATCAACATCACCTGCTACCGTGGGCGCACGCCTCATCTGCCGACGCTCCCAGGCCTGACGATTCCGGCCTACGGGCCGAAGCGCTTCTTCTTCTACAACCTGTTCGAGTCGGATCCAACCGGCGCGCCGCTCGCGGTCTTCGGACGTTCGCACGGCTCGATCGACGGTTACGCGGCCGCGGTCGGACGCTGGCTCGTGACCCGTGACGGCTTCGACTTCCTCGTCTACTACCTTCCGGACTACGACTTCGCCTCTCACGCGCATGGTCCCGACGAGGCTTTCGAAGCCTTGGCGCGGAGCGATGCGGCGATCGGCGCGCTCCTCGACGCCGCGGGCGGGCCTGACGAGTTCCTCGAGCGATATGCGGTGGTGCTCTGCTCCGACCATGGTCAGACACATGTCGACCGACACGTCCGGCTGGAGAGGTCGTTCGGCGACCTCGACGATGTGCTCGTCACGGCGTCGAACCGGGCGGGGATGGTCTACCGGCTCGGTGAGCGAGCGCCTGGCGCGCGGTCGCTCGCGGAGCGGCTCGACCAGGAGGAGTCGGCGGAGACCGTGCTGTTTCGCGAAGGAGCGGACGCAATCGCGCGGCGCGAACGGGAGGAGCTGCGCTTCACACCGCACGCCGGAGCCTGGACCACCAGCGGGGACGAAGGATTGCTCGGGTATCCGGGCGGACTGGAACGCGCCTGGGCTGCGCTCAACAACCCGAACGCCGGTGACGTGATCGTCTCCGCGGCGCCCGGGTTCGAGTTCGCCGACCTCGCCGGCCATCATCACTCCGGCGGAGGCAGTCACGGCTCGTTGCGGCGCGGCGACTCGGAGGTTCCGATGCTGACGATCGGGATCGATGCGCAACCGCAGTCGATCGTGGAGATCGCGCCCGCCGTGCTCCAGCACTTCGGCGTCGCGCCACCCGCGTACGCGCGTACGCTGACGCGTGCCGCCTGATCCCGCAGCAGAGGCCAGGAGCCGGATGGTCGACGCGCAACTGCGCGGCAGGGACGTCGTCGACGAGCGGGTGCTCGCCGCGATGGAACGAGTCCCGCGTGACCTTTTCGTGCCGGAGAAGGTCCGCCACCGCGCTTACGACGATGCGGCGCTGCCGATCGGCGACGGCCAGACGATCTCCCAGCCGTACATGGTCGCCCGGATCTGCGAGGCGCTTTCGCTGACCGGGCCCGAGCGCGTTCTGGATGTCGGCACGGGCTCTGGCTACCAGGCCGCGGTGCTCGCCGAGCTCGCGGAGGAGGTGGACACGATCGAGCGCATCCCGGAGCTGGCCGAGCATGCCCGTGCAAACCTCGCGGCCGCAGGCTACGGCCGGGTCACTGTCCATGTCGGCGACGGGTCGCGCGGCTTGCCCGAGCGGGCGCCGTTCGACGCGATCGCGGTCGCAGCGGCGGCACCGGAGCTGCCACGAACGCTCTACGAGCAGCTCGAGCCGCGCGGGCGGCTCGTGGTGCCCGTGGGGCGGCGAGGGATGCAGCGCCTCGAGGTGATCGTCCATAGCCCAGAGGGCCCCGCCGTCCTGCGCTCCCTTCCCTGTCGTTTCGTCCCCCTCCTGGGAGAAGAGGGGTTCTGAGACGTTTGCGTCCGGTCGGTCCGGGCACGATGGGCCTGCCTGTGCGTCTGCACGGGATCCAGCTCGGGCGGCCGGTCGACCTGCTCCTCGATCCGGACACGCGGCGGGCGGTCGGGCTCGATCTTCTGTGTGGCGACGAGGTGCACCGCTTTCTGCCTGTTGCCGTTCGCCAGCTGCCCATCTCCGGCAACGACGACGTCCTGCAGCAGTCCGACCTTTCGTCCGTGCCGCTCGACCGGGCCCCCCCGCAGTCGGCCGAGCGCAAGCGTGCGGGCACGGTAGAAGTCCAGCTCGTGCTGCTCGAGGAGGATTTCGTCGCGGTCGACCGCCGCCGTCGGGAAGTCGCCGCGATCGTGGCGAACGAGCGCATCCCGTTCGATGCGGCGCTGCGATTCGCTCCCGCACGCCGGTCTGCCGCCTAACCTCTAGTCTCTCCAACCTCATGGATGAGCGGGACGCAGCAGTCGCCGCGGGGCTGCGCGCCCGCGCCTATCAAGCACTGCGCCAGCGGAGCAACTGGGAGCAGCTGGCGAAGTTCTGCGCCGTCGGGGCCTCGGGCTACATCGTCAACCTGATCGTCTACGTTGCGCTGCTCGACGGAGCCGATCTGGACTATCGCCTGGCGGCGACGGGCTCGTTCCTCGTCGCCGTCACCAACAACTACCTCTGGAATCGGCTCTGGACCTTTCGCCGAGACCGCGGCCACTTTGCGCACCAGGGCCTGCGCTTCCTCGCGGTGTCGGTGATCGTCTACGTCGGCAACCTGGTGATCCTCTCTGTGCTGGTCGAGCTGGGGGTTGGGAAGATCGTGTCGCAGGCGATCGCGATCGTCCTGGTCACGCCGGCGAACTTCATCGGCAACAAGCTCTGGTCGTTCCGGAGACGGCACTGAGGCTGCTCCTGTCCGTGGCCGTCGCCGTGCTCGTGGCAACGGCTTTCGTTTCGAGCGCCTCGGCCGCCAACCCTCGAATGACGAAGGAGCGCGCAACGGCGCTCTTCCTCGGCAACGACAAGGTTGCGGATTGGGTCGACCGCTACCCGCAGAAAGGACGTGTTACCGATGCGACCTACGAGGCCGATGCGTCGAAATGTTCCGCGGGCGCACAGAACGGCTGCTGGACCGTGCATGTCTGGTGGAGCAAGAACAAGCGCGTCGACGCCGGAGAGATCGCGCAGGGCAAGGTCGATGACATTTCGGGCAGGGTGACCGAAGCGTGGACGGGCCCACAGGTCGCCTGGAAGATGGCCCGGGGCTACGAGGGCGCATTCGGAGGCAAGAAGATCAACTCCTGGCCGGTCTGGCTCGCCTTCTGCGTGGCCTTCTTGCTCGGGCTCGCAGACTTCCGCAGGCCGCTGTCGCTTCGAAATCTCGACCTGCTTGCACTGCTGTCGTTCTCGGTCTCGCTCTGGTATTTCAACGACGGAAACATCTTCGCAAGCGTGCCTCTCGCGTATCCGCCGCTCGTGTACCTCCTCGCACGCTGTGTCTGGGTCGGTGTGCGCGGCCGCCCCGCGCGTGCAGCGCGTCCGCTCTGGAAACCGGTTGTGCTGCTCGCCGCAGCGGTCTTCCTGATCGGCTTCCGCGCGGGCCTCAACCTCGAGGACTCGAACGTGATCGACGTCGGCTACGCCGGAGTGATCGGCGCGCAGCGCATCGCGAGCGGCGTGATGCCGTACGACAATTTTCCCAAGGAGGACGAGCTCAAGGCGTGCGGGCCGGCCGACTCCGCGGGCGAGATCCGCGACCGGATCCAGTCCAACGGGCGCTGCGAGTCAGCGAACCCACTCGGGGACACCTACGGTCCGGTTGCGTACGAGGCGTATCTGCCCGGCTACTGGATCCGGGGCTGGTCGGGGAAGTGGGACAAGCTCCCGGCCGTGCACCTCACCTCGATCATCTTCGACGTGCTCTGCGCGCTGGGGCTGGGGCTCGTCGGCTTACGCTACGGCGGCCGTTGGCTGGGTGCCGCGCTCGCATTCGCTTGGGCGGCGTTCCCGTTCACCCAGTACGTCTCCATGTCCAACACGAACGATGCGATCGTGCCGGTCTTTCTCATCTTCGGCTTTTGGTTGGCGAGCTCTCCCAGGGCGCGCGGGTCCACCGTCGCTCTCTCCGGCTGGACGAAGTTCGCGACGCTCATCGTCGCGCCGCTCTGGCTGACCTATCCCGGCCCGGTCCGGCGACCTCGTCCAGCGCTTGCCTTCGCCGTCGGGTTCCTGGTCGCCACCCTCGTCGCTTTCTCCGTTCTGCTGCTCGACGGCCACCCGATCCAGGCCGCGCAGACGTTTTACGAGCGGACGCTCAAGACGCAGATCACTCGTGAATCGCCGTTCTCGCTCTGGGATTGGGCGCAGTACCACGCGCGGGGAATTCCGGATCTCCACATCGTGCAGCGGGTGCTCGAGGGACTGCTCGTGCTCGGCGCGGTGGCGGCGGCGTTCGTACCGCGCACAAAGACGCCGCTGCAACTGGCCGCGTTGACCGGCGCACTCCTGATCGGCTTCGAGGTCGTGCTGACGCACTGGTTCTACCTCTACATCCCCTGGTTCTTCCCCTTCGTCGTGTTTGCTCTGCTCTGGAATGGTCCTGAGCAGTTCGAAGCCGGCGTCTGAGCGCTCCGTGGTCGCCGCGGCGTTCGCGGCGATCGCGCTCTTCGTCGTGTCGTGGACGCTGCTGCACGTCGGCTTCTACAAGCACAAGCAGCTGATCGACACGCCCGTCTACCAGCACTACGGCAATGCGATCGCAGAGGGAAAGGTTCCGTACCGCGATTTCAAGGTCGAGTACCCGCCCGGCGCGCTACCCGTCTTCGCTCTTCCCGGGCTTGCCGAGCCCGGCCGGGATCAAAACGTGTCGACCGGCTTCCGCCGTTCGTTCGAGACACTGATGTGGTTGTGCGGCGCCGCCGCCCTGGCCGCCATGGCGGTGGTCCTGCGCATACTCCGGCGAAGCACGGTGAGCGTCTGGGCTGCGCTCTGCTTTACAGCAATCGCTCCACTCCTGCTGGGCTCGGTCCTTCTCAGCCGCTTCGACCTCTGGCCGGCGGCGCTTGTCGCCGCTGCCTTGGCAGCGCTCGTGTCGGGACGGCTGCGTCTTGGCCATGCATTACTCGGGCTCGGTGTCACCGCGAAGCTCTATCCGGCCGTGTTCGTGCCGCTCGGCGTTGCGTTCGTGTGGAAACGGGCGGGCCGGCGCGAGGCGCTCACGTGTCTGGCACTCGCGCTGGGCGTGGTCGCGGCCGTCTTTGCCCCCTTCGTGATCCTGTCCCCTGGCGGCGTCTGGCAAAGCGTCAGCGTTCAGTTGACCCGGCCGCTGCAGGTCGAGAGCCTCGGGTCGGCGCTACTCCTGGTCGCACATCACGTGTTCGGGCTCGGCGTGACGGGAGACACGAGCCACGGTTCCCAGAATCTCGCCGGTAACGCCGCCGAGTGGCTCGCGGTTATCTCGACGGTGCTGCAGGCGGGTGTGCTGATCTGGATCTGGGCCGCATTCGTACGCGGGCGGGGGGACGCCGAAGCGCTCGTCAGTTCGACCGCCGCCGCGCTCTGTGCGTTCGTCGCCTTCGGGAAAGTCCTGTCGCCGCAATTCATGATCTGGCTGATTCCGATCGTGCCGCTCGTGCGTGGCCGCCGCGGGCTCGGAGCGAGCGCGCTACTCGGCGTCGCGCTCGTCCTGACGCAGATCTGGTTCCCGTTTCGCTACTTCAGGCTCTCGCTCAACTTCGAAGCCGGGCTTTCGTGGGTGCTACTCGCGCGCGACCTGACGCTGGTCGCTCTCGTTGCGGCGCTCGTGGTCACGTTGGGCCGTGCGACCGCCGCTCGCTAGCGCTCTTTAAACCGGCACGCGCACGGCCTCGCAACTCGTTGCGCGACCGTCCGCGCCGCATTCGACGAGGACGCCCTCGATCCGCACGTCGCCCGACGCCGTCTCGAAGCGTATGGGCATCCCGGTGCGCATCGCCTTGATCGCAAGCTCGGCCTGCACGCCGATCACCGAGTCGTGCGGCCCGGTCATCCCCGCGTCGGTGATGGCCGCCGTGCCACCGGGTTGAACGCGTGCGTCGTTCGTCTGGATGTGCGTGTGCGTTCCGAAGACCGCGGTCACCTTGCCGTCGAGCCACTTCGCCAGAGCGACTTTCTCGCTGGTTGCTTCGGCGTGCATGTCGACGACGATCACCGGCGTGCGCTTGCGCGCCTCGTCCACGAGCTCGTCGATCACCTCGAAGGGACCGACGGGTGGACCGAGGAAGAGCGAGCCGAGCAGGTTGATCACCGCGACCTCGTTGCCGTCGGAGGCCTTGACGAACGTGAGGCCTTTGCCGGGAGCGCGCTTCGACAGGTTCGCCGGTCTGATCAGGCGGTCGCTCTCTTTCAGGTACGGAATGATCTCAGCGCGCCGCCACACGTGATTGCCGAGCGTCATCACATCGACGCCGGAAGCGAACATCTTGTCCGCGAGCTTGGGCGTGATGCCGACGCCGTCCGCGAGGTTCTCTCCGTTGAGGATGCAGAGATCCGCACCCAGTTCATCCCGCAGTGACCGAAGGCGTCCCTCGATGGCCCGCCGGCCGGGCACACCGACCGCGTCGGCAATGAACAGGAGCTTCAGGGTAGTAGCGTCGCGGCGGGGCGCAGCTCGATGGCCACGTGGTTGCCGGCGTCCTGCGTGTACTTCGAGAGCGCCTGCTTCTCGACTCCGGACAGATCGAGCATGCGGCCGACCTTCGTGCTCGACGCAGCGATCATCGAACCGACGGTGAGAGCCGGGTCAGGGCTCAGGTGGGTGAGCGAGACCACGAGCGACGGTGCAACCGACGGTTGGATGTCGATGCGCGAGCCGTAGGCGCGGCCGTTCAGGATGTAGTCCGAGATCCCGACGATCGTGCCGTCCACCGGCGCGTAGACGTCCGTGCCCGGCAGGGCGCCGACGTCCAGCACTGCGGTCTCGCCGCCGCTCAACTGGTAGTAGACGAAACCCGCGCCGCCGCCGCCGAAGATCTTGTGCGCGAGTCGCGAGAGCGCACCTTCGTTGCCCTGACGGCCGAGCGGGCTCAGTGGCAGCGCTCCGTCGCCGGAGGAGTGATAGCCGATCGCGGTGACGCGGCTCTGTGCGACCGGCAACTGGATGCGCAGCCCGCTGTGCAGAGCGACCGTGAGCGGTGTCGGGGGGCCGACGGGCAACAGCCGGCCGGCCGGGCCCGGCAGCGCCTGCGACGGTTCGCGCGTTGCTCCCTGCCCGAACGCGGTAATCAGCAGCGTCCCCAAGAGGACGCCGCAAACGACGGTGAGGACGATGAGACGCCGTGCCCGGTGAGGCACAGGTTCGCGCCCGGGACGCTGGCGCGCCGCAGGGACTCGGCGGGAGGGGGCCGGCACTCGCGGCACCGTAACGGACCCTGACACCTCCTTCAACCGATGAGAGGGCCGACTTTGTGACACCGGAACCCGCGTATGCACCTGCATTTCGACCCACAGCTCGTGACGGTCGAGCGCGAGGTTGCCGTCCGCAGCCCAGTCCCAGTCCCAATCCGGGGGTCGCGAGGTGGGGAACCGTATGACCTCCGCTGTACGATCACCCGCATGCCCGCCAGGGCCAAGATCGAGATCCCGCGCTGGATCCAACTGGCCGGGTTCCCGGTCCTGCTGCTCTTCCTTTGGGTTGCGGCGGGCGCGGTCCGTCACGTCGTCTTTCTCTTCCTCGTCGCGCTGCTGATCGCGCTGCTGCTGAGCCCTGTCGTCCGGCTGGTGCAGAGGGTCCGAATCCCTCGCGGCTTCGCAGTCGCGTTCGTGTACCTCGTCTTCGCGGTTGCGTTGATCGCCGCCATCGGGGCTCTCGGGACCGTGGTCGTCAGTGAGACGAAGACGGCCGCGAAACGGGTCGATTCCTACTTTACGAACGTGAACGGACGAACCGGCCTCGTCGAGGCCGATCGCGACGTGAACCGCCTGCAGGATTGGCTCAACGCGCACCGCCTGGGCGGGATCAAGATCGAGAATCGCGGCCACAGGCTCATACGCGACATCCGCAAGCACGACATCGGCAAGTACACGAACAGGTTGGTCAACTTCCTCGAGGGTGCGGCGGTCTCGATCGGGAAGCTGCTCTTCAGCGTGATCGTGGTCTTCGTCGTGTCGATCTACATGCTGCTCGACTTTCCAAAATTGGAGCGCCGGATCAACAGGCGGTTTCCAGCCGAGCCCGGCTCGGTGCCGTTGGTGCTGCGCATGGAGCAGTCGTTGGCGAGTTACGTCAAAGGCCAGTCAATCGTGTCGCTGATCATCGGCACGAGTGCGGGCGTGGGTTTATGGCTCTTCGGTGTGCTCGGGTGGCTCCCGAACGGCCAGAAGTACGCGCTGCTCTTCGGCGCGTGGGTTGCGATCACCGAGCTCATTCCGTACCTGGGACCGTGGCTCGGCTCGATCCCGCCGTTCCTGTACGCGCTCGTCATCCATCCTGTGTCGGCGGTCTGGGTCGCGTTGCTGTTCCTGGCGATCCATCAGGTGGAAGGTCACATCGTCGTGCCGAACGTGATGGGGAGCGCACTGCGGTTGCATCCGTTGCTCGTCATCTTCGGGCTGCTCGCCGGCGGCGAGATCTACGGCTTGCCGGGCGCGTTGATCGCATTGCCGCTGCTTGCGGCTGCGCGGGCGATGTGGGAGTTCTTCGGCGAGCGTGTCGAAATGGAACCGTGGGACGAAGGGGAGGTGCCGCCGGTCGACGTCGGTTTAGAAGAAGCGAAGCCTCCTCCGGCTGCGGCGAGTCGTTGAGCGACGCGGTGCTGCGCGCGCGAGCGGTCGCGCGCCGTTTCGGCACACAGGTTGCACTCGAGCCCACCGACGTGGACGTCAATGCCGGCGAAGCGCTCGCGCTGATCGGCCCGAACGGCGCGGGGAAGTCGACCTTGCTGGCGCTCCTTGCCGGTGCACTCGAGCCGAGCGCCGGGACGATCGAGCGGGTCGAAGTGCAGGTCGGCTGGGTGCCGCAGCGCACGGCGTTCTACGACCGCCTGACGGCGCGGGAAAACCTCGAGTTGTTCGCACGACTGGAAGGCGAGCCGGATCACGCCGCGGTGGCGGAGAAGCTCCTCGGGCGGTTCGAGGTCCCCGCCGACCGCCCCGCACACACGCTCTCCGTCGGCAATCGCCAGCGCCTGAACGTCGCACTCGCGCTGCTAGGTAGTCCACGTGTGTTGCTGCTCGACGAGCCGACCGCCGCGCTCGACCCGGGGCAGCGCCGCCGACTGTGGGAAACGGTGACCGCGTTGCGTGACGAAGGCGGCGCGGTGGTCTTCGCGACGCAGAACCTCGAAGAGCTCGATCTCTACGCCGATCGGGTCGCAGTCCTCCAGCGAGGGCGGCTGACGTTCGTCGGGCCAACCGCGGCTTACGGCGAGCTTCATGCCGAAGAGATCTTCACGTGAGGCGCTCGGCCCTCGTCCTGCGGAAGGACTTGCGCGTGCTCGTGCGCTCGCCCCTCCTGCTCGGTGTCTTGATCGCCTACCCGTTGTTGGTCGCAGGGCTCGTCGGCCTCGTCGCCGGCTACGGGAGCTCGAAGCCGCGCGTCGCGTTCGTGGACGAGGATCACCTGCCGCAGGTCGTCTCTGTCGGGGGGCATCGGTTTCGGATTCAGGACGCGATCGACGAGGTCGGCAAGAACGTCCATCTCGTGCGGATGGACCCGGTGACGGCACGGCGCGCGCTCGCGACCGGGCGGGTCGTCGCGACGTTGACGGTTCCTCCCGGCTTCCTCGCCGACCTGAAGAGTGGCCTGCACTCGCCAAGCCTCGTCTACCAGGTCACGCGCGGTGGGATCTCCTCGCGCGTGACCCAGCAGGTGCAGGCGCTCGTCTACGGGCTCAATCGCCAGTTGCAAACCGCGTACGTGCAGACCGACTTGAGGTACGTGCAGCTGATCGTCACAGGAGGACGCGCGGAGTTCGGCGGCCGAACCTACGACGTCCTCGGCCTGGCGCGCATGCAGAAGCTGCTGCAGCAGTTGCCGCCGGGCCCGCAGCGCGACCGGATCGCCGAGTTCGCCCGCATCGCCGGCGTCGCGCTGGCGCAGACGGGCAGCCTACTCGGCGCAACGGCGAATCCGATCGGGCTCGAGCGGGCGCACGAGGATTCGCGCAGCTCGCTCCTCTCCGCGCAGGTGCAGTCGTACGCGCTGGCGCTGACGATCACCTTCCTCGCGCTGCTGCTGGCCGCCGGCGCGATCGCCAGCGAGCGCGACGAAAATGCGATCGGGCGGCTCAGGCGCGGACTCGTCTCCATGGGTGAGCTCGTGTCCGCGAAGGTGGCACTCGCCGCAGTGGTCGCGCTCGCGCTCGGGCTGACGATTGCGGTCGTCTTCGGCGTGATCGTCGAGGCCGGCGGCGTGGCCGGCGGGGAACCGTGGCAGCGCTTGCCCCTGCTTGCGGCCGGGCTCGTCGTCGCGGGAGCGGCGCTGGGAGCGCTCGGTACCCTGCTCGGCGCGCTCGCACGGGAGACACGTACCGCGTCGCTCGTCGCCGTGCTGGTGGTGATGCCGGTGGTGTTCCTCGGCCTCGTTCCGCGCGAAGTCGCGCCGGTTGCCGGCTGGCTGAGCGACGGGCTGCCGTTCGCCCATGCGGTGCGCTACTTCTCGGCCTCGCTCTACGACGCGAGCCCCTGGGGCGAGGTCGTGCGCGAGCTCCTGTGGCTGGCCGGCCTGGGCTTCGTGTTCGGGGGCCTCGCTCGACTCGCCACGCGGCGGCTCCTGGCTTAATGGCTTGTATGTCGTGACCGGCGACGTCCGCTGGGGGAACCTCCCGGTTCCTCCAGACCCCCTCCACTGGTCCGCTTCGCGGACAGGCCGCTGCGCGGCCGGGTCTAGGCTGTAGGAGTGAGCACTTTTCCGGTCACCCGGTTGCGCAGGCTGCGGCGGACGAGCGGGCTGCGCGGGCTCGTGCGCGAGACGCGCCTCGATCTCGACGACTTCGTCATGCCGCTCTTCGTCGGGCCCGAGCCGCTCGCGAACTCGGACCTGCCCGGCATGGCGCGCCACTCGGTCGAGTCGCTCAACGCCGAAGCCGACGAGCTCGTCCGGCTCGGCGTCAAGGCCGCGATCCTGTTCGGCATCCCCGACGAGAAGGACGAGGAAGGGTCGGGCGCCTGGGACCTCGTGCTGATCACCGATGTGTGCCTCTGCGAGTACACCTCGCACGGCCACTGCGGAGTCATCGGCGCCGGCGAGGAGATCGACAACGACGCGACGCTCGAGCTGCTGACGCGCACCGCACGAAGCCACGTAGAGGCAGGAGCGGATGTCGTCGCGCCGAGCGACATGATGGACGGCCGCGTCGGCGCGATCCGAGAGGAGCTGCCGGACACGCCGATCATCGCGTACTCGGCGAAGTACGCCTCCGCCTTCTACGGCCCCTTCCGCGAGGCCGCCGAGTCGGCTCCTGCGTTCGGAGACCGGCGCGGCTACCAGATGGATCCTGCGAACGTGCGCGAGGCGCTTCGCGAGTGCGAGCAGGACGTGGCCGAGGGCGCAGACGTCCTGATGATCAAGCCCGCGCTTCCCTACCTCGACGTGATTCGCGCCGCACGGGAGCGGTTCGACCTTCCGCTTGCGGCTTACAACGTCTCGGGCGAGTACGCAATGGTGAAAGCTGCCGCTGCGAAGGGATTCCTCGACGAACGGCAAGCCGCGCTCGAGTCGTTGACTGCGATCAAGCGTGCCGGTGCAGACTTCGTCATCTCCTACTGGACGAAGGAGCTGGCCTCCTGGCTCTAATCTCCCCGAAAAATGCTGCGCATTTTCCGGGGTTCGTGGGTAGGCCCTCGCTTCGCTCGGAGAATGATGAACGGCAGTGATACGCGCGTCCTTCGGACGCGAAGTGAGTTGTTCCGCCGCGCGCTTGACCTCATCCCCGGCGGTGTCAACTCGCCCGTGCGCGCCATGCGCGCGGTCGGGCTCGACGAACCGCTGTTCGTGGGCCGCGGCGAGGGCGCGTATCTCGAGGACGTCGACGGCAATCTCTACGTCGACTGGGTGATGTCGTGGGGCCCATTGCTGTTCGGTCACGCCGACCCCGAGACGGTCACGGCGGTGCGCGATGCGGCCGGGCGCGGGACGAGCTTCGGCGCGCCCACCGAGGCCGAGGTCGAGCTCGCCGCTGAGATCGTCGACGCGGTCCCCTCGGTCGAGAAGGTCCGCCTCGTCTCGTCCGGCACCGAGGCGGCGATGAGCGCTGCGCGTCTTGCCCGCGCGTTCACGGCGCGCGACCGCATCCTGAAGTTCGCAGGCTGCTACCACGGTCACGTCGACGCGTTGCTCGCGAGCGCCGGCTCCGGTGTCGCGACGCTCGGCTTGCCGTCGAGCCCCGGCGTACCGCCGGCGACCACGAAAGACACGATCGTGTGCAAGTACAACGACGTCGACGCGGTTGCCTCCACGGTGGCGGAGTACGGTGAGGGCCTCGCTGCGATCATCATCGAGCCCATTGCAGGGAACATGGGCGTCGTCCCGCCGGAACCGGGCTTTCTTGAAGCTCTCCGCCGCCTCTGTGACGCGTCGGGAGCGCTCCTCGTCTTCGACGAGGTCATCACTGGCTTCCGCGTTGCCCGCGGCGGTGCGCAGGAGCTCTTCGGCGTCACGCCGGATCTGACGATCCTGGGGAAGATCGTCGGAGGCGGGCTCCCGCTGGCTGCGTTCGGCGGCCGAGCCGAGATCATGGATCGCCTCGCGCCGAGCGGGGACGTCTACCAGGCCGGAACCTTGTCGGGAAACCCGCTCGCCACCGCGGCGGGGCTTGCGATGCTGAGGCGGCTGGGCGATCCGGCCGTGTACGACGAGCTCGAGCGGCGCGGTGCCCGACTCGAACGCGGGCTCGGGCCGCACGGCCGCTTCCAGCGCGTCGGCGCGATGGCCACGCTGTTCATGATCGACGAGCCCGTTCGCAACTTCGACGACGCGCAGCAGGCCGACACTGATCGCTACGGCGCACTCTTCCGACATCTGCTCGAACGCGGGATCTATGTTGCGCCGAGCCAATTCGAGGCCATGTTCATCTCGCTCGCCCACGGCGATGAGGAGATCGACCGGACCATCCAGGCCGTTGCCGACTTCGACGGCTGACCTTTGGGAGACGATCGCCGCGGACGCGGGCCACGAGAGCGCCCTGTGGAACGCGGCGCTGCGCCCGCGCGAGGAACAGGAACGAGAACCGGTCTTCTCCCGGCTCGGCGAGCCGAGGTATGCGCTGGGGATCGAGACGATCTACGAGGGCTACCTTCTGCACTACGGCCGCCCGCGGCTGTTCTCCCCCGAGGACCTGGACGCAGCGCTGCTCCTCGGGCTATGCACACGGGCTCGTGCGCATCGAGGAGGTCGGAACCGTCGAGGCCGTCAGTGACCTCGCCGAGCTGATCGCGCTCTGTGCGTATCTACGTGCCGAAGAAATCGTCGGTGACGGGCCCGTGTGGGCAGCAACTGCCGCGGCCCTTGGCCGCGGCCAACTGGACTCCGGCCGGTCGTCCCTTCGCCTCGACAACGATCCCGGCCGGCTCGAGCGGCTGGCCCGGGCCAAGGCCGGGGACGCGGCGGTCGACAGTGCCCTGGCGACCCATCGCGGGCGCCTGAGTTAGAGTCACGCCGATGCTTGCGCTGCTCCAGTTGCTTGCGGCTGAGGACGCCGCGACCGAGGGGAAGAAGGTCATCACGGGCATGCTCATCGTC
>WNEY01000062.1_pt1 | contig 46658 bp, 42 predicted proteins | sample 5400531 | NCBI WGS metagenome assembly WNEY01 (sample SAMN13153338, study PRJNA577476) | soil metagenome | isolation source: 200 cm saprolite under Douglas fir tree site 1 | place: USA:California | collected 2015-04-18 | reverse complement strand
CGGGGCAGGGCGCGGTCGCCACCGTCGACGGCCACCGGGTGGCGGTGGGCAACACCCGGCTGATGGCCGCCCAGGACGTCAGCCTCGGCGCGCTTGCCGCCCGGCAGGAGGAGCTCGCCGCCGGGGGGCGCACCTCGGTGCTCGCCGCGGTCGACGGCCTGGCTGTCGCGGTGATCGGCATCGCTGACGCGGTGCGGCCCACGTCCGCGGCTGCCGTCGCGGAGCTGCGGGGGCTCGGCGTCGAGGTGGTCATGCTGACCGGTGACAACGCCGCGACTGCCGGGCGGATCGCGGCGCAGCTGGGCGTCACCACGGTGATCGCCGAGGTGCTGCCCGGTGACAAGGCGGCGAAGGTCAAAGAGCTTGCCGACGCCGGCCACCGGGTGGCGATGGTCGGTGACGGGGTCAACGACGCGCCGGCGCTGGCCCAGGCCGATCTGGGGATCGCGATCGGCGCGGGCACCGACGTCGCGGTGGAGACCGCTGATGTCGTCCTGATGCGCTCGGATCCCCTCGACGTTGCGGTGGCGCTGCGGATCGGCCGGGGAACGGTGCGCAAGATGAAGCAGAACCTGGGCTGGGCCATCGGCTACAACTCCGTCGCGCTGCCGATCGCGGCCGGGGTCCTCGAGCCAGCTTTCGGGCTGGTGCTTCGCCCGGAGATCGCGGCGATCACCATGGCCGGGTCCAGCCTGCTGGTCGCGGTGAACGCGCTGACCCTCAAACGGCTCAGGCTGCCAGACCCTGCGCCCGCGGTATCACCACCCCGCCCGCCCGCAGGCAGCTAGCCGGGCCGGCCGGCGTGCCCGCCGCCGAGCCGCGCTGACATTCCCTCAACTGGGCTGTCAACCCTGGCACGCCTCCGTCGCCGGTTCCCGGGGATCCCGTTACCTGACCTTCGCCGTCGGCGCGGAAGCCATCCGGCACGGGCCGTCCCGCGCTTGCGAGCGTACACGCGGCTGGTCCAGCCGCGTGTACGGCCGCAGGCCCTGCCCGCACAAGGTGACAATGGTCAGGCGGCTGGGACTTACGGCCCTGGCAATGCCTTATCCGGCGAGCACATCCTGGCCTGAGACGGAGGCCCTTGCAGACGGTGCCTTCCGCAAGTACCTGACCGGAGCCTCGTCATGAAGATCGTGCTTATCGTCGTTGTCGTCCTGCGCTGGTTGCCGTTGCGGGGTTTGCGCTGGCAGTGCGGATCGTCAAGCAGTACGAGAAGGGCGTGCTGTTCCGGCTGGGCCGGCTGCAGGGAGTGCGGGATCTCGGTTTCCGGGTGATCGTCCCGCTCGCGGACACGCTGCGCCGGGCGTCGCTGCGGGCTGACGGCACGTCGGGAAACGGCAGTCAGGTCCGGTGCCGTGATGTATTCCCACGGGCGCGTCGGCGGCCGGTAGGCCGCGGTGGCCTCGATGTGGGCGCAGCCGGCCGCCGCCGCCACCTGCACAGCTCGATCGGCTGCGCGGCCAGCTGCGGCCAGTACCTGAGCGAGCTTCGCTGGCAGACTTCAATCTGCGGGTCGGCCTCCGATCTCCGCTGGCGTGGCGAGTTCATCTTGCCCGATCGTGACGGTCACGCGCCTGATCAGGCCGCGGTGATCGGCGCGCCGGAGAGCGGCAGAGCAGGCGGTGTCGCTGCCGCAGTTCTCGTTGCCCCGGCGACATCGCTGCCCCGCTGCTGCTGAAGTGGCAGCGTCGCTGGCCCACCGCTGCTGTACGTCCGTGGGGTTTTACAGCAGCGCTGGCTCTTTGGTGCTGTAGCTCACGCCCCGGAAGGAGTGGATCGGCCCGGTCTTGAGTCCAGAAACCCGCTAACGGATGGATCAGGGGTACGTACTGCGGCTGCTCGTGCAACTGCGCCGCCGTCGGCACCGGCCAGCCCAGCAAGGGGAGCAAGGTACAGCCCCTCGCCCAGCACTGGCAGGGTCGGCCCGGAAGGTCACCAAGAATTGCGCGGCATCTGAGCCGTCGTGGGAACGACGAGCGCCGCCGGGTCAGCCTGCCGCCTGATGCGCCGTTGCCGTAGGTTTGGGCAATGGCTGCGACCACTAATCTGCGCTGGGGCATCATCGGCACCGCCAACATCGCCCGGGCGCAGTTCCTGCCGGCGCTGCGGGTCGCCGGCGGCGTGGCCGCTGCCGTGGCGGGCCGGGACGGAGAGCGGGCCAAGCAGTGGGCGGAGCATTTGGGCGTCGAGCGGGCGATCGCCGGTTATCAGAACCTGATCGATGATCCGGAGATCGACGCGCTGTACAACCCGCTGCCGAATTCGATGCACGCCGATCAGGCGATCGCCGCGCTACGGGCCGGAAAGCCGATGCTGTGCGAGAAGCCGCTGTGCGGCACGCTGGCCGATACCGAGCGAGTGCTCGCGGTCGCGCGAGAGACCGGAACGCTGCTGTGGGAGGCGTTTGTCTTCCCGTTCAACGAGCACATGGACCGGGTCAGGTCGCTGCTCGCCGATGGAGCGATCGGCGAGCTGCGCGAGGTGCAGGCCGACTTCCACTTCATGATCACCAAGCCGGACAACATCAGGCTGTCGGCCGGCCTTGAAGGCGGCGCGCTGCGCGACGTCGGCTGCTATCCGGTCAGGCTCGCCCAGGAGGTATTCGGCGAGCACGAGACCGCGTGGGCCACCAGGGAACTCGGCGGCGACGGCGTGGACGTCGAGACCTGGGGCACGCTCGGCTACAGCGGCGGCCGGAGGCTGCTGCTGTCCTGCGGCATGCGCCGCGGTACCGACACCTTCTCCCGGTTGCTCGGCGACCAGGGGCAGATCCAGCTGAGCAATCTGTACCACCCTGGGCCTGCCGATCACGTGATATTGCATCCGACTGGCGGTACTTCAGTCGAGTTCCAGGCCAGCGTCCACGAGCCCGCGTTCACCGCCGCGCTGCGGCATATTAACGCGGCGATTGCCGGCCAGGAGCAGCCCCGGCTGCTCGCCGTGGATACCTCTCTGGCCACGGCCCGCGCCTTGCATGACCTGTCCGCTGCCTAGAACCGGGGTTTACTAGACCTATGGGTTCCGCCCTGGTTGGTTACGGTTCAGCCACAATGGGTCGCTCAGGTTGCGTGGATTCTTGCGCAATGGTTGTCTCATCAAAGTTTTAGCATTCCTAGTGCAAGGACAGCGCAGTGCAAGGACAGGTCCTTCGTGGGTTTTGACTCGTTGGATGTCAGCGGGCTGAAGGTTAGCTTCGGCAGCCTGACCGCGCTCGACGATGTGTCGCTGACAGCCGGGCCCCGCATGGTGACCGGAATCATCGGTCCCAACGGCGCGGGCAAGACCACGTTGCTGAACGCGATCTGCGGGTTCGTCAAGCCGCAGGCCGGCGCGATCACGTTCGAGGGCAAGGACCTGATCAAGGCCCGCCCCGACCAGCTTGCGGGTTATGGGATAGGGCGTACCCTGCAGTCCGTCGGGCTGTTCAGCGGGCTGACCGTGGCTGAGAACGTGATGGTCGGAGCCGGCGTTCGGTCGCGCTCGGGCTTCTGGTCGGCGCTGAGCGCCTGGCCGAGGTCCGATCAGGACGAGCGCGTGCTGCACGCGGCGGCGATGGCTACGTTGGACCGAGTCGGCGTCGCACATCTATCCGAGCGGTCCCCGGCCACGTTGCCGCACGGTTCGCGCAAGCGGGTCGCCCTTGCCCGGGCACTGGCCGCGCAGCCCAGGATGCTGCTGCTCGATGAGCCGGCCAGCGGTCTGGCCGAAGATGAGCTGCCTGAGCTGGGCGAGCTGATCACCGAGCTGGCCAGGGACGCGGGCGTGCTGGTTATCGAGCACCGGATGGACCTGATGATGTCGGTCTGCGACCACATCTTCGTGCTCGATTTCGGGGTGCTGATCGCCCAGGGCAGCCCGGCGCAGGTACAGGCCGACCCGCTGGTGACCGAGGCCTACCTCGGAGCGGTTCATCAAGCGCCACCGCATGGTGGGGAAGACGCATGAGCAGCCCGGCGGCGCTCGAAGTGCGCGAGGTTTCTGCTGGGTACGGCGCGGTGCCGGTCTTGCGCAGCGTGACGATCACCGCGCAGGCCGGCACGATCACCGCCGTGCTCGGCGCCAACGGCGCTGGAAAGACCACCTTGCTTCGCGTGATCGATGGCTCGGTCAAGCCGAGCCAGGGCCAGATCTGGCTGGAAGGCACGAACCTGGCTGGCCGGCGGCCTGAGGAGGTCAGCCGGGCGGGCGTGGCGCACGTGCCCGAGGGCCAGGGAGTGATCACCGAGCTCACGGTGGCCGAGAACCTGCAGCTCGGGTTGCTGCGCCGGCCCCGCTCCGAGCGAGCCGCGGCGCTCGCTGACATCTATAACCGGTTCAGCGTGCTCGCCGACCGCCGGTCTAAGCCGGCCGGCACGCTGTCCGGCGGCGAGCGCCAGATGCTGGTGGTCGCCAGGGCGCTGGCGACCAACCCGCGGGTACTGCTGCTCGACGAGCCTTCGCTCGGCCTCGCCCCCAAGATCGTGCGCGATGTCCTTGATCTGGTCAGCCAGCTCAAGGCAGAGACCGGCCTGACGATCATCCTGGTCGAGCAGAACGCGCGCAGCGCCCTGGCCATCGCCGACCTCGGCATCGTGCTCAACCTCGGCTCCGTCGTCGCCACCGCTCCGGCCGGCCAGCTCGCTGCCGACGAGGCGCTCCGACGACACTACCTGGGCTTTTAAGCAGCGTTTTAGGAAGGACAGCTCTGCGGATGGTCGAGTTCCTCGAATTCACCCTTCAGGGGGTCAGTGCCGGGCTGATTTACGCGGCGATCGCGTTGTCCCTGGTGCTGATCTGGCGCGGAACCCGGGTGCTGAACTACTCCCAGGGGGCGATGGCGATGCTGACATCGTTCATCGCGCTCGAGATCGAGTACCGGACCGGCAACTACTGGTTTGCCTTTATCGGCGCGCTGATCTCGGGCCTGGTCGTCGGAGGGGTCACCGAGCGGCTGGTCACCCGGCAGGTCACCAACAAGCCGCCGCTGAATGCCGTGATCGTCACCATCGGGCTGCTGATCGGCATCGAGGGCCTGGCCGGCGTGCTGTTCGGCGGCAACAACCGGTCATTCCCCACGCCGTTCTCACCGAATGGGCTCAGCATCGGCAGCGTCGCGCTCGGCATCACCACGAACGACATCTTCATCGCGGTCGCCGTGCTGGTCGCGGCCGGCTTGCTGGCGGTGGTCTTCCAGCACACCTCGATCGGCCTGCAGTTGCGGGCGACCGCGTTCAACACGCCGGTCGCCCGGCTGCTCGGAGTCAGGGTCGGCGGGATGCTGACCCTCGGCTGGGCGCTGGCCGGCCTGCTCGGAGCGCTGGCCGGGATGCTGGTCAGCCCGTCGACGCTGCTGAGCCCGAACAGCATGGACACGATCTTCGTGCTCGGCTTCACTGCCGCGGTCATCGGCGGCCTGGACAGCCCGGGCGGCGCGATCGTCGGTGGCCTGGTCCTTGGCATCGTGCTTAGTTACGCCGGCGGTTACCTCGGCAGCGAGGTGGTCAACCTGTTCGGGCTAGCGGCCTTGCTGCTCGTGCTGATGCTCAGGCCCACCGGACTGTTCTCCTCCGCACCGGCAAGGCGGGTGTAGCTAGCGATGAACTCCCCGCAGATTCCTGATCAGGTATTCATCGGGGCGGCCAACCGCCTCGTGCCCTGGGTGCTTCGGACAACCGGACGCCGGCACGTCGCGCTCGCGGTAGCCGGCGGCGTCGTGCTGGGCATCGCGTCGATCTTGCTCGACCAGTACCGGGACTACCAGATGGCGCAGGTGGCCGCGTTTGTGGTCGCCGTGGCCGGACTGACCGTGCTGATCGGCCTGTCCGGCCAGATCTCGATCGGTAACGGCGCGTTCATGGCGGTCGGCGGCTACGTCGCGGCTTTGCTGTTCATGCGCCTGAACTGGCCGCTGATCGCGATCCTGATCATGTCCACCCTGGCCGCCGCCGCCGTCGGAGCTGTCTTCGGAGTGGCCGCCGCCCGGCTGCGCGGCCCGTACCTGGCCGGCGCGACGCTGATGCTGGCGGTAGCGCTGCCGTTCTTCGCGACGAGGTTCTCCAGCTTGCTCGGCGGCGATCAGGGCCTGGGCTTCTTCGTCACGGTGCCGGGGTTCCTCGGGGTGAACTTCTCCCCGCTGCGCTGGCAGGCCTGGGTGAACTGCGCCGCCGCGCTGATCGCGATGGTGCTGCTGGCCAACCTGGTGCGCAGCAAGATCGGCCGGTCGTGGCGGGCGGTCAGGGACGACGAGGTCGCGGCCGCGCTGGCCGGTATCAACGTCGCCCGGATGCAGATACTCGCGTTCATCGTCAGCGCGGCCTGCGCGGGCCTCGGCGGCGTGCTGCTCGCCGTCGTGGTCGGCACCGTCTCGCCGAGCTTGTTCACCCTGGGTCTGTCGATCCAGTTGCTGACCGCCGCCGTGCTCGGCGGCCTTGGCAGCCTGTCCGGCGCGATCTGGGGCAGCATCCTGCTGGTCATCGTGCCGACCTACCTGACCAACGTGGCGACCAGCCACGGCCTGACCCAGACCACCAGCTCGTCCATCCCCATCCTGGCCTACGGCATCGTGCTGATCGTCGTGATGCTCCTCTTCCCGCGCGGCATCGCGGGCGGGATCTCCCGGCTGATCGGCCCGGCCAGTCAGCCGGACGCCCGGTTCGAAGGACCGGCCACCGCACTGGCCTCGTGGCGCCGGCGCTCGCCGGCGGCAGACCGCAAGGAGAAAGGAAGAACATGATCAGATCGCATCCGGCGAGGATGGCGGCCATCGCCGGACTCGTCACCCTGAGCCTGGCGGCAGCCGCCTGCAGCTCATCGAGCAGCAGTAACGGCGGCGGTAAGTCGGGTGGCGGCGGCAAGACCCCGCTAACCGCCTCCGCGCCCGGCATCACCACCTCGACGATCACGATCGGCTCCCACCAGCCGCTCACCGGCATCGCCGCTCCCGGCTACAGCGAGATCGCTCCGGCATCGAACGCGTACTTCCAGTACGTCAACGCCCACGGCGGCATCTACGGCCGGAAGATCGTCTACAAGTACCTGAACGACCAGTACAACCCGGCGATGACCTCGACGGTCGTGCACCAGCTCATCCTGCAGGACAACGTCTACGCCATCTTCAACGGCCTTGGCACCCCCACCCACCTGGCCGTTGCCCCGTTTATCAACGGCGAGAAGGTCCCCGACGTGTTCGTGGCCTCTGGCTGTGAGTGCTGGAACAACCCCAGTTCCCTGCCGGACACGTTCGGCTGGCAGCTTGACTACGTGCGCGAGGGCAAGATCCTCGGTAACTACATCAAGGAACACTTCAAGGGCAAGAAGGTCGGCGTCTTCTACCAGGACGACGAGTTCGGCCAGGACGGCCTGAAGGGGCTCACCTTTGAGGTGCCTAAGTCCCAGATCGTGTCCAAGCAGAACTACGACCCGACCAACATCAAGATCGGCCCGCAGATCGCCGCGCTCAAGGCGGCCGGTGCCCAGGTCGTGGTCTCGTTCACGGTGCCCGCGTTCACCGCGATCATGAAGCTCACCATGCTCGGCCTGAAGTACAACCCGCAGCTCGTGGTCAGCGACGTCGGCTCTGACCCGATCACCCTGGCGGGCCTGCTCGCCGCGTTCGCCAAGAACAAGACCGCCGGGTTCGGCAACTCACTTACCGAGGGCATCATCACCGACGGCTACCTGCCGTCGACCAGCGAGACCTCGAACAGCTGGATCACCCTGTTCAGCAAGATCCAAAAGCAGTACCTGCCCAAGCTGCAGCTGGACGGCAACGTCCTGTACGGGCTGTCGGTCGGATACACCTTCGTCCAGGCCATGTTCAAGGCCGGGCGGAACCCGACCAGGCAGGACCTGATCGACGCGATCAACGGCGGTCTCCCGCAAGACGCCTCGGTCGCGCCGTACGCCTACTCAGCCACCGACCACGACGGCATCACGGGCGCCTACATGGCCGTGATCAAGAGCGGCGCACTGGAGCCGACCGGCGGCGTGTTCGTCACCGATGACACGCCGGCCGGAGCGATCACGGCGCTTAGCGCTACGCCGCCTGACGCCCCGGCGAGCGGCATTCCTTCGCCGTAGGTTACCGCCAGGTAACGGGGCCGGCCCGCCTTCGCGGGCCGGCCTCACGGCTACTGACAGGAAAGTGCGGCACCCGTATGGTTCTTCCATGACCGGTGAAGCGGCGTTTGGCGACACCGTAACGGGCTACACAGGCACGATTCCCCGGCTGCTTGACCGGGCGGGGCGACGCGATCCCGACGGGATCTGGCTGCGTTCCGACGGGGCAAACCTTTCCTTCGCGCAGGCGGCCGGCGAGGTCGGGGTGCTCGCGGAGGCGCTCGCCGACGTCGGCATCGGCCACGGCGACCTGATCCTGGTCACGGCCAGGACCACGCCCGCCTACCTGCTGGCCTGGCTGGCGCTGGCCAGCCTGGGCGCGGTCACCGTGCCGGTCAACCCCGCAAGCAGCGAGGCCGAGTTCGCCGGGCTGATCAGGCAGGTCGAGCCGCTGGCCGTGCTGACCGACCCCGAGCTGGAACCGGCGATCAATGTGGCCGTGCAGCAGGCCGGCAAAGGCGGCCGACGGGTGCGAAGCGTTATAAATGTGCATTCAATTGGTGACGGGAAGCCGGGTGAGCGGTCTGCTGCCCTGCCGGGCGCTGACGTTCGTCCCGATGACCTGGCGGTACTGATCCCGACCTCGGGCACCACCGGTCGGTCCAAGCTGGTCATGCAAACCCACCGGGCCTACGCGATGGCGGGCGAGGGCTTTCCTTACTGGATGGAGCTGGACGCCAGCGACCGGCTGATGACCTCGCTGCCGCTGTTCCACATCAACGCGCCGATCTACTCGGTGCTCGGGTCGCTGGCGTGCGGCGCCGGGCTGGTGCTGCTGCCCAGGTTCTCCGCCAGCGGGTTCATCGACGCGGCGCGTCGGCACGGGGCGACCGAGTTCAACGCGATCGGGGCGATGCTCGAGATCTTGATGCGCCAGCCCGAGCGGCCCGACGACGCGGACAATCCACTGCGCCTGTGTTACACCGGGCCGGCTCCCGAGCAGGCCAGGCAGGAGGAGATCGAGCGGCGGTTCGGCCTGCGGATCGTGGTGGGGTACGCGATGTCGGAGTCGCCGTACGGGCTGATCTGGCCGCATGGCTCCCGGCCGTACGGCACGCTCGGCACCGTGCGGCAGCATCCGTATCTCGGGACGATCAACGAGGCCAAGGTAGTGGCGGTCGACGGTGCGGGCGACCCGGGCGGCGACGCTGGGCTGACCGAGGCCGAGGTCGAGCTCGGGTCGGGGGAGACGGGTGAGTTGCTGCTGCGCAACCCGGTGCTGACGCCGGGGTACCTGGGCATGCCGCAGGAGACGGCCGCGGTGCTGACCTGGGACGGCTGGCTGCGCACAGGGGACCTGGTGACCATAAACGACGACTGCACCTACACGTTCGTGGGCCGGCGCAAGGAGGTGTTGCGCCGCCGGGGCGAGAACCTGTCTCCGCTCGAGGTCGAGGAGGTGCTCGACAGCCATCCGGATGTGGTGGAGTCGGCGGTCGTCGGCGTCGCCTCGGAGCTGACCGAGGACGAGATCAAGGCGTTCGTGGTGCTCGCTCCCGGCGCCCAGGCCGATTTCGACGCACTGGGTGCCTACGTGGGCCAGCGGCTGTCGGCGTTCAAGGTGCCGCGGTTCTGGCAGCTGATCGATGCGCTGCCCCGCACGCCGACCGCGCGGATCGCCAAGCATCGGCTGCCGGAGGGGCATCAGCCGGAAGAGTACGACAGCCAAGGGTTAGCCTGGCGGGCTAGCCCTGGCTGTCGGCCGTCAGGAAGTGGTCAGATCCGGTAGAACAGGTTCAGGAAGCGGTCGGCCAGCGCAGTGTCGCCAAATTCACCTTGAGCTAACGGCGCTCATCCGGGCGAGGGCCTCGCCGTACCGGACGGCCACGAGTTGCGCGACGGCCGGGTGGGCACCGAGGGGAGCGGCACACGGCGCGTCGAGCGCGTTGCTGAGCTGGGTGAGTTCGTCGGGATTGGTCTCCGGCCCGATCACGCACGGGGCGATGGCCGGGTGCGTGGCTCCCGCCTCGACCAGTCGCTCGATGGCCGCCCTGAGGCTGGCGATATCACCGAGCGAGGCCGGAATCACCGGAACCGCGAGCCTGGCGGCGAGCAGGACCGCGGTGACGCCGGCGTCGGCGACCGCTTGCGGGCCGCGGTCGGCGATCACGAGCACGCCGTTGGAGCCGATCGAGATGTTCAGACCACGGGCGCGACCGGCCCTGGCCAGGCCGACCTCGGACAGCCGGTCGTGCAGCGCCCCGGCCAGCAGCGGATGCGGGCCCAGATGCGGGGCGAGCATGACCTGCATCGGTACCTGCGACAAGATCGTCGCGACCCGGCGGTCGAAGTCCGGATGCGCTCCGGCCAGCAGCGGCACGATCACGGCCTGCGGGACGATACCGGTGCCGTTGACGCCGCCTGGGGTCTCGACCGGAGCCCGGGCTGAGTGCGCGGGGGCTGAATGCTCAGGGCCTGAATGCTCCGAGCGATGCGAGTGGCCCGGCCGGTGGGTGCCGTTAGCTCGATGCGAGCCGTCGCCTCGCTCGAACCCTGGCGGCCCCGATGGTTCGAGCGGCGTCGGCGACCCTGGTGGCTCTGGTGGCTCGGCTGGCTCGGCCGCGAGGAGGTCCATCAGCAGATCGGAGCTTCCGTCTAGGAAGCCGATCCTGATTTCGACGCCGGGGCAGGACTGCGCCGTCGCTTCGGCGATCTGGTCGGCTAGCTCGGCGTAGGCGTGGGTACTCGCGCCTGGGACTGCGAGTACGAGAGCGGGAGCGTCAGAGGAAACGCTGATCCGGTGGGCGCTGCGGTGCCGTCCAACCCGCCGGAGCGTGCCAGTGCGGCGGGGCAGGATCGGCCCAGCGCTGTCGTCCCGCGCTGGTCGGCGCTGGGGCAGCGGTGCCGCGGACGGGGTCAGGTCGGTCACGCTGATGTATCGTAATGCCCGCGCTGCGTACCCGCCGTCATTTCGTGATGTTCGCACCGATACGTCAGGCTGAGGGTGATAAGTGTTAGTCGCTGCGAAGCATACTCCGGTAAACCGAGATCAGCGCAGACTTTTGCTGATCGCTGAGCCGGTTGTCAGCGTTGATCGCGTCCTCGACGGCCGGGTGGTCTTGTTCTGTCTCGTCTGCCACTCCGGCGACCTGATGTAGCAGGCCAGCCTGGGTGAGCAAGGTCTCGGCCGAGACGTTGAGCGCATCGGCGATCAGCTTGATGACACGCATCGACGGCTGATGCAGGCCGCGCTCGATCTGGCTCAGATAAGGATTGGACAGCCTGGTCTTCTCGGCGAGCTGGCGCAGGGAAAGGTTGGCCTGCTTGCGCTGGTTGCGGATGAAGCCGCCGAGCGCCTGCATCTGGGCATCCCAAGGTTCTTTCAGCGTCATTGCCCATGCCCTTGCTGGTCAAGTGGGAGCGGCCGGAAGGCGCGGCCGGCAGCCTAGCTGCCTGGCCGCGCCCTGACTGGCGACGGAGACTGGCGACGGAGACTGGCGAAGGACCTGGTCGGCTTACTTGTCCGCCGGCTTGGTCTTGGGCTTGCTCGAGCTAGCGCTCTTCGTGGCGGCATCGGGCTTGGCGTCGCCGGACACGGTCACATTGCTGACCTTGGTCGTGGTGCCGGTGCTGGCGGCGGGACTCGGCTTCGCGCTCGTCCGGGGCTTGCTGGCGGTGCTCCGCTTGCTGCTGGCGCTCGACTTGACGGTGGTGCCGGACTTGCTGGCGGTACTCGTCTTGCCGTTCGCTGGCTCGCCGATCTGCGCGAGGCGGGTCGCGGCCTGCTGCGCGAGCGGCGCGGCGACACCGGCGACCTGGCCGATCACGACGCGCCGTACTGACCTGGCGTGTCCGGCCAGCTCCTCGGCACTGGCGCGGAGCTGCTCAGGCTTCGGCAGCCTAGTCTGCAACCGGGTCGGCAGCTTCGAGACCAAATGCGGCGCGCGCTCACGTAGCTGCGCGGGGCTCGGCAGGTTCGCAAACTGCGGCCTAATCTGGTCGGCGGCCGCCCGCACGGTCTTGACCGTGCTGTGCACCCGCTCCTGTCCCTTCCGGGCAGCTGCCATGACCTGGCTCTGCAGCTCCTGCCCGGCTGCTCGATAGTCGTTCATAGGGATCCTCCCTCTCATGTTCTGAAGCTAACTATAGTTTGCAAGTGCGGCATATGTCAAACGCGCCAGGTCGGGGGGTTGTCTGCCCTGGTCGGCAGGCGGCCAGTCGGCAGGCGTCCGGCTAGGTCAAAGGCCGACGGCTGGCGGGACTTGGCCTAGTTCAAGAGGCTGCCCAGCGCTGACCGAGATCATTCACCGGTCGCTGCCAAGACGGGCGGTAGTTAGCAGCATCGCTGCCCACCTGATGTTGCTCTGACCGCCTCGGTGCCGGAAATTCAACGTGATCATGCAATGCCGCTTAGCTTGCTGCCCGCAGGATTCGGCTCGAGCGATGAGCCCATCGCCTGCTGAACTGACCGGGTGCCGCTGCCGTGTATATGGCTGTGGCGGACGACGGGGCTGACCAGCGCTCAGCAAGTTCAAGCGACCTGACCGCGTCTGGCCACGGTTGCGTCCCCGCCGCGAAAGCCAAGAATCCGCGAAGGCACGTGTGGGCAGTGGAGGCGCACTCATGAGACGACAGAGACTGACCTTGGGACTGGCGAGCGGCACCCTGGTGGCGGTATCCGCCCTGGTCGCGACCGGCTTCGGCCCGCTCGGCGCGGCGGCCGGCGCTGCGCAGGCAAGGCATGACAGCGGCGGTACGGTCCTCCAGACGAACCTGGTATCTGACCTGCCTGGCGCCGCCGGTGTCACCGACCCCAACCTGATCAACCCCTGGGGTATCTCCGAGAGCGGCACCAGCCCGTTCTGGATCTCCGACAACAACGCTGGCCTGTCCACGCTTTACCAGGTTCCGGGTGCCGCCAGCGCGCCGGTCAGCATCAATCCGCTGGCGGTGAATATCCCGACGCCGGTCGGCCTCACTGACGGCACGCCGACCGGCACGGTGTTCAACGCCGGCGTGACCGGCGGAGCGTTCCCGATCACGGGCCTGAACAAGAGCGGGCAGCAGACGACCGCGCCAGCGGTGTTCCTGTTCGATACCGAGGATGGAACCATCGTCGGCTGGAACCCAGGCATTGATCCGAGCCAGAACTTCGCTGGCCCGGGCGGCGTCAGCGCTCAGGGTGTCATCGCCATCGACAGCTCAGGAAACAACTTCACCAATCCCGACCCGGCCCAGCAGACCGGCGCTGTCTACAAGGGGCTCGCGATCGCCACGGCCAGCACTCCGATCATTGCGAGCGATGCCAACAGCACTTCGGTGTTGTACGCGTCCAACTTCCGGGCCGGGACGATCGAGGTCTATGACGCGCACTTCACCAAGGTCACGTCGCTGCCAGCCAGCGCGTTCGCCGATCCCGACCTGCCCCGCGGCTATGCGCCGTTCAACGTCCAGGTGCTGAATGGCAAGGTCTATGTGACCTATGCCCGGCAGGACGCCGACAGGCATGACGACGCGGCCGGGTCTGGCCGCGGCTTTGTCGATGTCTTTAACCTCGACGGCACGCCGGGCCTCGCCCACAGGACAATCAGGCTGGTCTCGCGCGGCTCGCTCGACTCGCCGTGGGGCCTGGCGATCGCACCGCAGAACTTCGCCGGCACCCAGGCGCCAGGCAACGACCCGGTGCTACTGGTCGGTAACTTCGGCAACGGCTTCATCAACTCCTTCGACGCCGTGAGCGGCAAGCGCCTCGGGCAGCTCAAGGACCCCGATGGCGAGGCGATCCAGATCGACGGGCTTTGGGCGCTGAAGGTTGGCAACGGCGGGGCCGGAGGCCTGGCTGACACCGTGTACTTCACCGCCGGCCTATTCGGCGAGTCGCACGGCCTGTTCGGCGCGCTGTCCACTGTCGCTGCCGGTACGCCTGAAGGACCCGCCGAAGCCCAGTGGGTCCAGGCCAATCTTGACCTCGTCCAGCTTGACCTCCAGCAACTCACCCAGGACACGAGTTCCGGCGCGTCGGCGGCCACGATCAAGCAAGACGCCGACACCCTTCATGCGGACACCCGCCACCTGCTGCACGTCGAGCGGGACTTCGCCAAGGACGCCCTCGACGACGCTAGCCACTAGAGTCACGCCCAGGCGAGCCTGGTAGCTGAGGCGGGGGCCGGACGGCCCCCGCCTCAGGCGGAGCCGCGGGCTTTGACCAGGCCGGTTTCGTAGGCGAAGACGACGGCCTGGACGCGGTCGCGCAACCGTAGCTTGGCCAGCACCCGGCCGACGTGGGTCTTCACCGTCGCCTCGGAGACGAACAGCCGGTCGGCGATCTCCGTGTTCGACAGGCCCTGCGCGATCAGCGCGAGCACCTCGCGCTCCCGGCTGGTCAGCCCGCTCAGGTCGGGTTCGGCCTCGGCCGCACCCGAGGGCAGCATCGGCGCGAACCGGTCGATCAGCCGGCGGGTCGTCGACGGCGCGACGACCGCGTCGCCTGAATGCACCGCCCTGATCCCGAACAGCAGTTCCTCAGGCGGGACGTCCTTCAGCAAGAACCCGCTCGCCCCCGCCTTCAGTGCGGCAAACGCGTACTCGTCCAGGTCGAAGGTCGTCAGCATGAGCACCCGGGGCCGGTCGCCGGCCTGGCAGATCCGCCTGGTCGCCTCGATCCCGTCCAGCTTGGGCATCCGCACGTCCATCACCGCTACGTCGGCCTGGATCCGGCGCAGCGTCTCGACGGCCGCCAGGCCGTCGGCGGCCTCGCCGACGACGGTCATGTCCGGCTGGGCGTCGAGCACCATCTTGAACCCGGCCCGCACCAGCTCCTGGTCGTCGACCAGCACGATCCTGATCGTCATGCCGCGCTCGCCGGGACGGGCACGACTGGGAGCCAGGCCGTGACCTCGAACCCGCCGCCGGGCCGGGGACCGGCCTGCACGGTCCCGCCGTACAGGGCGGCCCGCTCGGTCATCCCGGTCAGGCCGTGCCCGGCGCCGTCGCAGGCGGCGGTTGCGCCCGCCCCGTCGTCGGTGATCGCGAGTTCGAGCGCGGTCTCGGTGTAGCGCAGCACAACATTGACCGTAGCCGCGGCGCCGGCGTGCTTGCGGGTGTTAGTCAGCGACTCCTGGATGATCCGGTAGGCGGTCAGCGCCGTGCCCGCCGCGAGCGGCCTCGGCGCGCCTTCGACCGTGCACGTCACGGCCACCCCGGCGGCCCTGGTCTGGTCGAGCAGTTCGTCGAGCTGGCCGAGTCCGGGTTGCGGAGCGAGCACCGCCAGGCCGGTGTCGTCGTCGCCACGGCGGAGCACGCCGAGCAAGGCCCGCATCTCGGTCAGCGCCTGCCGGCCGGTCGCCGAGATCGCGGCCAGCGCCGCGCGGGCGCGCTGCGGATCGGCGTCGATCGCGTACGTCGCGCCGTCGGCCTGCACGACCATCACGCTGACGTTGTGAGCGACCACGTCGTGCAGTTCCCGGGCGATCCTGGCCCGTTCAGCCGCCGCCGCGATCTGGGCGTGGGTGTCCCGGTCCCGCTCCAGCCTGGCCGCGCGCTCCTCGAGGTTGATGTAGTAGGCCCGGCGGTACCTGGTCGAGTCGCCGAGCACCCAGGCGATCAGCGAGGGCCCGACGAACGCCACCGCGAAGATCGTCAGCCAGCCGGCCTCGCTAGTGACATGGGTCGGCAACAGGAACTGCAGCCGCAGCACCTCCATCGCCGATCCGAACACGCAGATCCCGAGCCCGATCAGGGAGTTGCGCCTGGTCGAGTACGCCGCCAGCGAGTAGAGCAGAACCAGGATCGACAGGTCAGACAGCAGTGGCCTGGAATTAAAGATCACCTGAAGCCCGCCGATCACGATCACCGCCGCGAACGCGCCCACCGGGTGCGCCCGCCGGAACACCATCGGCACGGTCAGCGCCAGTACGACGAGAATCAGTGCATAGCGCGCTCCCGCGATGGCGCTGGGGAGGCCGCCGAGCACGAGCGGCACGGCCATGCCGGCGTCGACCAGGCGGGGGTGGCGGCGAAGCCATGCGTACAGCGCTGACACGGCATAAGGCTAACCGCGCCGCCGGGCTGGCACGTCATCCTGCGGGTTTGCGTTCGCGTCAGCCAAACGGATGACGGCGCGATGGCGGGCCGGATGACGCGCCTGCGGCCCGTCCTGGACGACCATGTGGGCTATGGCAAACACAGCTGCAATGTCACACACGGGCGATCCGGTATCGGCGGTCAAGGTCCGCGGGCTGCGCAAGCAGTACCAGGGCAAGGCCGCGGTAGACGGCATCGACCTGGAGATCGAGCGCGGCGAGGTGTTCGCGCTCCTTGGCCCCAACGGGGCGGGCAAGACCACGACCGTGGAGATCCTGGAAGGGCACCGGCGCCGGGACGGCGGCGAGGTGAGCGTGCTCGGCATCGATCCGGCCGCTGGCGACCGGGCCTGGCGGGCGCGGATCGGGATCGTACCGCAGTCGGAGTGGGCCACCGGCGAGTTGACCGTGCGCGAGATGGTTGCCCAGTTTGGCGCGTTCTTCCCCCGGCCGCGCGATCCCGACGAGTTGATCGCCGCCGTCGGCCTCACCGAGCAGGCGGGCAAGCGGCTGCGGCGGCTTTCTGGCGGCCAGCGCCGTCGCGTGGATGTGGCGATCGGCATCGTGGGAGGGCCCGAGCTGCTGTTCCTCGACGAACCAACCACCGGCTTCGACCCGCAGGCCAGGCGCCAGTTCTGGGAGCTGATCTCTGGCCTGTCCCGCGACGACACGACGACCTTGCTGACCACCCACTATCTGGACGAGGTGCAGGCGCTGGCCGGCCGGGTCGGCGTGCTGGCCGGAGGCCGGATCGTCGCCCTCGGACCGCCGGCCGAACTCGGGCGATCCGCTGACGAGGCGACGGTAACCTGGCAGGCCCCGGACGGGATGAAGTCTGTGCAGACGACTCAGCCGACGCAATGCGTTATTCAACTGGCAAAGAGCACTAATGGGGAAGTGCCTGGCCTTCAGGTCACCCGGCCCTCGCTCGAAGACCGGTATCTGCAGCTGATCGCCGCGGCGGAGCGGGCCGGGCACACCACCGAGATTGGAGCAGCGCGATGATCGCCGCCGCATCGCAGGCCGGCCGGATGGACCAGGCCGCGAGCCGCTTGCCTTCGCTACCGAAGCTGGCTGTCGTACGCGGGCTCGTCGAGATAAAGCTCTTTTTCCGGCAACGCGAGTCGGTGGTTTTTACGTTCGCGCTGCCAATGATCTTGCTCGTGCTATTTGGCCAGATCTTTAACGGCACGATCGGGAGCACCGGAGTCAGTTTCAGGCAGTACTTCATCGCCGGAATCATCGCGAGCGGCCTGATGTCGGCCACGTTCGTCAATCTCGGCGTCAGCATCGCCGCCGACCGTGATGACGGCACCCTCACCCGGCTGGCCGGCACGCCGCTGTCGCCAGTCGGTTACTTCGCCGGCAAGGCGATCTTGGCGTTCGTAGTCGCCATGGGAGAAGTCATCGCACTGCTCGCGCTCGGGGTCGGGCTGCTCGGCCTGCAACTGCCGCCCGACACCGGCCACTGGCTAACGCTCGCCTGGGTGCTGGTACTCGGCGCCGCCACCTGCTCGCTGCTCGGCATCGCGCTGAGCTGCCTGGTCAGGGCCTCGACCCGGAGCGCGGTAGCGGTGATGAACCTGCCCTACCTGGTGCTGTCCTTCATCTCCGGGGTCTACTTCGTATTCAGCCAGTTGCCGACCAGCCTGCAGCGGGTGGCGGCGATCTTCCCGCTCAAATGGATCTGCCAGGGACTACGTTCGGCCTTCCTGCCCGACAAGCTGCTCGCGGCCGAGTCCGCCCACAGCTGGGAACACGGCCGCATCGCACTGGTGCTCGGGGCCTGGCTGGTCGCAAGCTTGGTCATATGCATCCGAACCTTCCGCTGGCAGGACGCGGGTCGGCGGTGAGTTGCCCGGCCGACGTTGTGCCGATGGTCGAAGCGGGGCCGACGGTCGAAGCGGGGCCGGCGGTCCAGGTCGACACCTGGACCGCCGGCGAACGGCGCTGGGACCTCTACTTCTTCGTCGTCCTAGTCGCGACGTTCGGCATCACGCAGGTGGCCGGGCCGGCCAGCGGGCTGGACCGGCTGGTAGCCAGCGCCACACTGGCGGCGATGGTGCCGTGGTACCTGCTGGTCGGGCGGCCGGCCATGTACAGCGGCCACCAACTGGCCTGGCGCGGGATCATCTACCTGATCGGCCTGGTCCCGCTGCTCGTCCTGGCCCAGATCTTCGTCAATTCGATTACCTTCATCCTGCTGGCGCTCTGCCCGCAGTGCTTCATGATCGTGCCGTTCCGGCGGGCCGTGGTCGCCGTCGTCGCGCTCAGCCTGACCGAGCCCTTGGTCGCGCTCGCGCAGGGCGCCCCGGCGGCGGAGGTCGAGTCGCTGTTCGGGATCGCCGTGGCCGGGATCGCGTTCTCGATCGCGTTCGGCACCTGGATCATGAAGATCATCAGCCAGAGCACAGAACGGGCCGAGCTGATCGCGAAACTCGAGCAGACCAGGGCCGAATTGGCCGAGGTCAACCGCGAGGCCGGGGTGCTCGCCGAGCGCGAGCGGCTGGCCAGCGAGATTCACGACACGATCGCGCAGGGATTCACCAGCATCGTGATGCTCGCCCAGGCGGCCGAGTCGATGATCGACTCCGACCCGGCCCTGGCCCGCAAGCAACTCGAGCTGGTCGGCCGGACCGCGCGGGAGAACCTGGCCGAGGCCAGGGCGCTGGTGGCGGGGCTGGCTCCGACCGCGCTGACCTCGGCGACGCTGGTCGACGCGCTGGCCCGGCTGACCGAGCGGGCCGGGCAGGAGCTTGGCATTTCGGCGGAGTTCGGCGTGGCGGGGGAGCCGCGGACGCTCGGAACCGGCGCCGAGGTCGTGCTGGTGCGGGTCTGCCAGGAAGCGCTGTCGAACGTGCGCAAGCATGCTCAGGCCAGGTCGGTGCGGGTTCGGCTCAGCTTCGCCGGCCCGAGAGTGCGGCTTGAGGTCGCCGACGACGGGGTCGGGTTCGAGGTCGGCCGGGACGACGCCGAATGCTTTGGCCTGCGGGGCATGCGGGCCAGAGTCGATGACATCGGCGGAAAGCTCGACGTGACCAGTGCGCCGGGAGCGGGAGCCACGGTCAGCGTGGAGGTGCCGTGATCCGGGTGCTGCTGGCCGATGACCATCCGGTCGTGCGTGAGGGCCTGCGGGGCATGCTCGCGGCCGAGCCCGATCTGGAGGTGGTCGCCGAGGCGTCTTCTGGCGACGAGGCCGCCGCGCTGGCGCTGGCCAGCGGTCCGGACGTGATCTTGATGGATCTGCGGATGCCCGGCGGCGACGGGGTAGACGCGATCACAAGGCTGCAGGCCGATGGCAGCAAGGCCAAGGTCATCGTGCTGACCACCTACGACACCGACGCGGACATCCTGCGCGCGGTCGAGGCCGGTGCGACCGGGTATCTGCTGAAGGACACCCCGCGGGCCGACCTGATCGCGGCGATCAGGGCCGCCGCGCGCGGTGAGACCGTGCTCGCGCCGGTCGTGGCCGGGCGGCTGGTGACGCGGATGCGCGGGCGTGGTCCGCAGCCCGAGGCACTTTCGGCTCGGGAGACCGAGGTGCTGGCGCTGGTGTCGCGCGGGTTCACCAACGCGGCCATCGGCCGGGCGCTGTTCGTCAGCGAGGCGACCGTCAAGACGCACCTGACCAGGGCTTGCGCCAAGCTTGGGGTAGCCGGGCGGACCGCTGCGGTGACGAAGGCAATCGAGATCGGCGCGCTGCCTTCGCCAGGCCAGCCCGGCTAAGGCTAGCCTGGCAGACATTGTGGTCAGAAGGCTAGTCTACCTTTAAGATCGGGATTATCTCGAAACCATTCGGGACGCTTGCCGGCCGGGTTGGCGGGGCCGCCGGTAGCATGGCGGCCCAAGTCGGCTCGCGGTGCTCGGCCGGGTGGTGGGCGGGACCCCTCGAACCCCCGCTAGAGCTTGACCGGGTTAGGCAGGCGGAAGGTGATCTGTGTCGGTTGAGCGCTGGCCGGTTCGGTGGGCGGGGAAGACGGTGATTGTCGAGTTTCCCGCCGAGATCGACGTGAACAATGCGGGCCGGATCCGAGCGCTGCTGATGTCGCTGGTCGAGGAGAGCGGTGCTCAGCTCGTGATCGTGGACATGGCCGGGACCACGTTCTGCGATTCGGCCGGGGTCACCGCCTTGGCGACGGCGCACCGGAAGGCGGCGGCGCAGGGCGCCGAGATGAAGGTCGTGGCCGCGACCGCGCCGGTGCTGCGCATCTTCGAGCTGACCGGGCTTGACCAGGTGCTAGGAGTGTTTCCCAGCATGCAGGCTGCCCTATCGTAAATCGGCTGCCCTGCCAGTAAATCGGCTGCCCTGGGATAACGCGTTTACCCCAGGGCAGGTCTTAGCCGAGAGCCGGGCCGCCGCGGCTGGCTGAATCGAAATCGCCGGTGCCGTCGGGCGCGCCAGTACCTGGCCGCTGCGGATAGACGGTGCGCCCGTTGGCTGGCACCATCTCGGGGTGCGAAATCCCCGCCGAGATCTGCCTGATCTTGAGATAGCGCTTGACGTCAGGCCAGGCCACGGCGATCCCGAGCCCGAGCCCCAGCGACGCAGCCAGGCCGAGTGACATCTTGATCATGGCTCCTGTCTTTCCCTGACGCTGGTCGGTTAAGCCGCTCGGCGCTCGGTCCGGCGCTCCGCCGCGGCCGGCTTGGCCATCAGGTGCGGGACGCTCGGCGCTGGTGCCGTCGCCGCGGGCTTGGCCGGAGCGGCCTTGGGGGCGGAGGTCAGCTCGATGGCCCGCTCGTAGGCGGCCAGCGTCTCGCCGGCGATGCGATCCCACGAGTACCTGGAGGTAGCCCGGTCACAGGCCGCGATGCCAAACGCGGCCAGCCGCATCGGAGTCGAGAGCAGGTCGTGCAGGCGGCCGCCGAGCATCTCAGGTCGGCTCGGCGGGATCAGCATCCCCGAGGTGCCGTCGATGACGGCGTCGGGGTAGCTGCCGACCGAGGTCGCGATCACCGGCACGCCGCAGGCCATGGCCCGGATCGCGGCGATGCCCAGCGGCTCGTAGCGGGCGGTGCTTACCAGCAGGTCCGCCGACCTGAGCAGCTTGGGCAGCTCGTCGTCGCTGACATGGCCAGCCAACTTGACCCGGTCCGCGATGCCGAGATGGGCCGCGAGCTTGCCGAGGATCCGGTAGCCGTGATCGGAGTCCAGGTCCTCCGCCGCCGGTCCGCCGACGATCGTCAGCTGGACGGTCGGCAGGTCGACCAGGCAGCGCATGATCTTGTCGAGACCGCGGTACTCGGCCAGCGAGCCGATCGCGATCAGCTGCGGCCGGTGATTGCGCTTGGCGATCCGGCCGGTCGGCTTGAACTTCTTGGTGTCCACGCCGCACGGGACGAGGCGGACCTTGGCGTTCGGGGTGCCGAGCCGAGCCAGCTCGTCGACCTCTTCTGTGGTGCAGGCCAGCACGGCCGTGGCCGCCCTGGCGATACCCGGCTCCAGGCGGAGCCGGACGCTGTCGGACGACCCGGGAATCCGGTGCCGTCGCTCGGCGGCACCGAGCGAACCGAAGCTCACCACGACCGGAACCGGGTGCTCGCGCGCCGCGCTGAGCGCGGCCAGGCCGTTGGTCCAGTGGAAGGCGTGGACGACGGCCGGGGTGTTCTTGGCCCAGCGAGCCGACAACTGGCTGGCGATGTCCTTCACGTACTGCGCGAGCTGATCGGCGGGTACCGGCGCGAGCGGTCCGGCCGTCAGGTACTCCGCTGACAGGCGAGGCGCCAGGGCCTGCCGGTCGGGCTGGTCCGCCGACTCCTTGCGGACGTAGATGACTACGTCGTGGCCCTTCGCGGCCAGCGCGCGGCCGAGCCCGCTGACCTGGGCGGCCTGGTCGGCTGAGGATGGATCAACGCCGTGAGCGGTCGGTACTGTATGCCGTGCGACGAGGGCGATCTTCATCCCGTTGGTCTCCTTGCGGTGCCGGCTGGGTCACAGCGAACCGCCGGGGAGGCCTAGCGAGCGAGATGCCCGCCCAAAAACAAATTAGGCACACCCAGCAACGTCACGCCGTGACTGTTGGGGTGTGCCTGCGTCGTAAGCACTGCCCATCACGTTAGCCCATACCAGGGGGGCTGTCCAGCCGCGGCGCGCCGTCGGGCGCAGCACCGCAGGTCACGGGCCTGGTGCTGGGGCGCGGTGTCGGGCTGCGGTGTTTGAGCGCTTTCGCTACGGGCAGCCGGTGCTGAACGACGGGCCTTGCCCGTTCCCCCTAAGGGAGGCCAGCATGACAACATCGATGATTCTCTTGATCGTCGTGATCGTGGCCTTGCTCGCGATCATCGTCGGCCTCTGGGCCTCGATGGCGAACAGGCGAAAGAAGCTGCAGGAGCAGTTCGGCCCTGAATATGACCGCCTCGTGACGCAGAGCCAGAGCCGCAGGATGGCCGAGGCCGAAATGACCGAGCGTGCGCGCCGGGTGAAGAAGCTAGACCTGCGAGAACTCAGCGAGCCCGCCAGAGAGCAGTACATTGCGCAGTGGGCCGGGTTGCAGGAGCGATTCGTCGACGACCCCGGCGCCGCGATCGCGGACGGCCAACGGCTCGTCGAGGCGGTCATGCGCGATAGCGGTTACTCGGCCGTCGAGTTCAACCAGACGATCGCCGACCTATCCGTGGAGCATGCGCAGCAACTCGATCACCTGCGGCAGGCGCACGAGATCGGCGAGAAGGCAGCCGCCGGGCAGGCGAGCACCGAGGAAGTCCGGATCGCAATGCTGCACTACCGCGATCTGTTCAGCGAATTGCTTGCGATCCCGAATTCACTGGCCGGAGGGACTACCGGGACCACAGAGTCTCCCGAGACAGCCAGGGAGCGGGAACGGCAAATCGCGGCCGACGAGGCACCGAACGGCGCACCGGCGGTCCGGCCGGCCGACACGGCGGTTACCGGACCCGACCCGATCCAGGTTCCGCATGACGATGTCATGATCCTCCCCGATGACGATGACCCGGCCATTGACGAAGAGTCGGATGCGGAAGAACTGGAAGCCGGCACCGCCCGCCGGGGTCGGCGATGAATGCGGAACCGCACCAGACAGACATCGACCGGACAGGTGGCGCAGAAATGGCAGAGGACTACAACGACCACAACGCGTACAACGCGGCCGAGCGTGACCCGGCGGTTGGCAATCCGGCCACGGCGGACCAGGGGGCGGCGATTCCAGTCGGGCTCGCCGAGCCGATCGATGCCACAGAGTTGACCGATCCAGCCGAGCCGGTGGATGCCGATCCAGCCGAGCCGGTGGATCTAGCCAAACCGGTGGAGCCAGCCGAGCCAGCCGAGCCGGTCGAGCCGGCCGAGCCGGTCGAGTCGGCCTGGCCAGCTATCGGGGTCGTATCCGCCGATGACCAGAAGCCTTCGCTGAGCCGGGTGTCGACGACGTCGCGGGCGGACCTCGACCGCGACCGGGGCGGCGACCAGGAGCGCTGGCACGACATCGTGGCCGGCTTCATCGACGACCCGCGCGGCTCGGTCGCCGAGGCCGCCGAACTGGTCGAGTCCGACGTGACCGCACTTATCGCGCTGCTGTCCAGGCGCCGGGACACGATGGGCGAGGGCTGGCAGGCCGAGCGGTCAGCGGACGCCGGCGGCGCCACCGAGGAACTGCGGCTCGCGCTGCGCGACTACCGCGACTTCGCCCGGCAGCTAACTGCGAGCAGGAAGGCCCTGAGCTAGGGCTACTCCAGCCGCATATGCAGCCGGACGACGGTGCCGTCAGCGCCGGTTCGCAACTCGACTAGGTCGCAGACCTGGTTGACCAGCCACAGGCCCTGGCCGCCCGGATGGTCCCGGTTTGGCGACCGTCGGCCGGCCAGCGGGTCGTCTATGTAGCCGGAGTCGTGCAGCTGGCAGATCAGCTCTCCGCCGGCCCGCCACAGGCTGAGCGTCCCGCCCGCGCTGGTATACCGCAGCGTGTTGGCGGCGACCTCGCTCGCGGCCAGAACGAAGTCGACCGCCTTGGCTTGCGGCAGGCCGGCCCGTTGCGCGTAGTCGGCGATCAGGTTGCGCAGTTCCCGCAGGCCCTGCTGGTAGCCGACCACCTGAGCGCCCGCCGGGACCGGCGCCAGCGGCCGGTCGCAGACCGAAGGCACCAGGCCGGGACCGGTGAACGCCTGGCTGTGCTCCGGCGGGCCGTCCGGCGTCGTCACCTGCGGATGGGTGCGGCGCGCGTCCGCGATGACCTCGCGGGGAAGCCTGGCGGCGTCGTAAGGGCAGACGATCGTGGTCGCGACCCCGGCGAACGCCAGGTTGATCAGCGCCTCGTGCCTGGTCGCCTCGCACGTCTCGGCCGGGCTCCGCCCCGGCCAGATCGGCTCGCCGACGAAGATGGACGGCTCGCCCGCCGCGCTCTCGGTAAACGCCTGGATCGCGGGCATGATCCTCGCCGGGTTGCGCCCGAAGTCGCAGATGTCGGCGAAGGCGACCGGCGCCGCGACCGGCAGGGTCTGGCGAAGTCTGGCGTGCCGGTCGCCGGGGATCGCGATGAACGACGGCTCGGCCCTGGTGGCGAACCCGCTGACGAACGCCGCGATCGCCGAGAGGTACTCATCGGTGTCGCGGTAGAAGAGCGCGAGATGCTGAAGGCCAGAAGCGGTATTACCGGCCACATCCATTCCGAACCCCACCCACGCCATCTCTGCGTCCGGTGGCCAAGCAAATCAGTGCTGGACGTCGTGCCACCAAGTATCTCACGATATACATAGCAGGCGTGTGGCGCCCGTTGCTGGCGTGGTGCCACGCCATACTATGTGGCTCTCAACTTCAGCTCCGGCGTTACCGCGTGGGGTGCAGCTTGGAAGAATTCCAGGTCTCCTGGCAAGATCACGACGGCGTTGGCGTCATCAGCCCGCGGGGTGACCTCGACATCGTGACGAGCCGTCAGCTTGACGACGCCTTGTCCCAGGCGCGCAAGACGCATGTCCAGCTCGTGCTTGACCTATCCCGCGTCGACTTCATGGACACCAGTTCGCTCGCGGTCATCGTCGGCCACTGGAAGAGCCTTGAGGAAGCGGGCGGGTCGCTCGCGCTCGCCGCAGCCAGGTATCAGAGCACCAGGTCGCTGTGGATCACCGGCCTGGCCGATCGCATTCCAATGTTCGAGAGCGTTAACCTCGCGCTGGAAGCCGCCAGGTCGACGACTAAGAACCGCGCAGAGTGACGGCCACCAGGCACGCGTCGTCGTCGGTGTCTGAGAAGGTATTCGCGACCAGGTGGTCGGCGTAGCTGTCGATGTCGGTCACCGGCCTGCTCGCCACCTCCAGCATCGCCTTGATGCAGTCGTCGATGGACCGGTCCCGGCGCTCGATCAGGCCGTCGGTGAACAGCAGCAGCGTGTCCCCGGCCAGCAGCGGAGTGCTCTCCTCCTGGTATGCCGCACCGGGATCGGCGCCCAGCAGTACCCCGCGCGGCTGCGGCAGCAGGCTGGCGGTGCCGTCCCTGACCAGCACCGCGGGCAGGTGACCGGCGCGAGCCCAGCGCAGCACGCGTCGCGCCGGGTCATACAGTCCGCAGATGGCCGTGCCGAAGGTCTCATCGGTCAGGTGGCAGGCGACTTCGTTCAGCCAGGCGATCAGCGCGGCCGGGCCGGCCCCGGTGATCGCCAGTCCGCGCATGCAGTTGCGCAGCGCGACCATACCGGTGACCGCGTCGATGCCGTGTCCGGCCACGTCGCCGACGACCAGCATGACCTGGCTGCTGGGCAGCAGCACGGTGTCGTACCAGTCGCCGCTGACCAGATGACCCTGGCCCGCCGGCCGGTACCTGGCCGCCACGTCCAGGCCGGCCGCCTCCACCAGGTGCGAGGAGCGCGGCGTGATCGCCTGCTGCAGGCGAAGGGCCAGCCGGTGCTCCTCCTCGACCCGCTCCTGGGTGTCGGTGAGCAGGTCGCGGGTGGCGGCCAGGGCCAGCTCGGTGTGGTAGTGCGCTGAGACATCCTGATAGGCGCCGCGGACCGCGACCAGGTCGCCGTACTGGCCAGTCACCGGCTCGGCGAACGCGCGGACCTGCCGGATACTCGCGTCGTCGGCCCGCACGATGCGGAAGATCGCCGCGGTCGGCACCTTGTCCTGCAGCAGCCTGGACCGGAATGACTCGACCGCGGGCACGTCGTCGTGCTGGGCGTAGCTCGGCAGCTCGGCAAGGCTGACCGGCTCGCCTTCCGGCACTCCGAACAGCGCGAACATCTGCTCGGTCCAGTGCACGGCTCCGGTCGCCAGGTTCTCCTCCCAGCCGCCGAACCGGCCCAGCCGCTGCGCGTTCTGCAGCAGGGCGGCTAGCCGCTCGGCGTCGGCCTCGTGCCGCCAGCTGAGCGCCACGCCATCGAACAGCCGGACGATGCGGACGTTGGCCACGACCACCTGCCCGGTGCCGGCGACCGTGCCGATCACTTCGCCGGCCACCCGCTGCGGAGTGCCAGTGCTCAGCACCTCGACCGCCCGGTGGAACAGGCCCGCCGGGATGGCCGCCCACGGATAGGCCTCGATCAGCGAACGGCCGCGGATCACGTCCGGCGGGCGGCCGTCCGGGTCGCGGAAACCCTGGCTGACATGCACGATGCGAAAGTCGCTCACGGCACCGGCAGCGTCCCTGATCGCCGAGGCGAACAGCGCGGACTCGGCCAGCCCGTCGAGCAGGCCGAGCACCCAGGCCTCACGGTGATCAACGGCCAGTTCCGAGCCGGAAGACCGGGCACCGAGCGCGTGCGCGGCCAGCCCGGCCAGCGCGTCGACCTGTCGCCGGAGCCAGTCGGCGAACTCGCCGATAGGAGTCGGCCAGCAGACTTCGAGCGCGCCGATACACCGGCCGTTCTCGGTCCGCACCGGCACCACGGCCCTGGCGCCCTCGTCCCAGTACCCGATCAGCGCCGTTTGGTCACCGGCCGGGCGGCCCTTCGCCCACCAGAACTGCGCTCCGTCGCCCGCCGACTGCCCGGCTAGCGCGTTGGCGCCGGGCGGTATCCGCTGCCACCGGCTGGCTTCGGACGGGTCGAAGCCAGCCTGCCCGGCCAGTTCGACGGCGCCGTCCGGCGCGATCAGCCAGATCGCCACCCCGACCGCTCCGGCGTCGGCCAGCGTCTGCGCCAGCATCGCGGTGGCCAGCGCCGTGCCGTCCGGCGCTAGCTCCATCGCCGCTCCGGCCACCGCGACCGACGGCACCACGGGTTCGCTCGATTGTTCGGATAGCCTGGATATGGTGATCGGCTCACCGACAATATCGCTGGCTAGCTGGATTAGCGGGACCCCGGCATCCTCGGCGATCTTTGACAACTGGCGGGCGGCATCCGCCGCCGTGCAGCCTAGGCGCTCCATCAGCACCCCGCGCGCGAGATCGATCACGGCTCGCTCGGCGGCCTCGGATTGCAGCTGGTCTAGTTCGGTTCGCTGCCTGGCGACAAGCTCGGTCAGCCGAGCGACATAGGCGTCCCCGTTGACCGTCACGATCCCTAACCTTTCCTGACTGGCTTGCCCACGTCGAGTGGATTCGCCTTAAGTTCCGAATCGCCGGTACCGAGTCAGGCAGAATTAAATTTGCGCAGAGGCACCGCGCAAAGCAGCTCGAGAGGATTTACTGTGCCCACGGCTACGAGATCTACTCATCAGCCGCCAGATCCGCGATTGTCGCAACTTCTCGCCGGCCTGACCGCTGTCCGCGGCGGCGACTTCAGTACCAGACTGCCGCTGGCCGCAGATCCGCTCATGGACGAGATCGCCACGGTGTTCAACGGCATGAACGACCAGCTCGCGCTGTTCACCTCCGAGGTTACCCGGGTGGCCAGGGAAGTCGGCACCGAGGGCAAGCTCGGCGGGCAGGCGCACGTCCCCGGCCTCAGCGGTACCTGGCGCGACCTGACCGACTCGGTCAACGCGATGGCAGGAAACCTGACCTCCCAGGTCCGCTCGATCGCTCAGGTGGCGACCGCGGTGGCCGACGGCGACCTGAGCCAGAAGATTACGGTCGAGGCCAAGGGTGAGGTCGCGGCGCTGGCCGACACGATCAATGAGATGGTCGACACGCTGTCCGCGTTCGCGGGCGAGGTCACCAGAGTGTCCCGCGAGGTCGGCACCGAGGGCAAGCTTGGCGGCCAGGCGGACGTCCAGGGCGTCTCTGGCACCTGGAAGGCGCTCACCGAGTCGGTGAACGTCATGGCGGCGAACCTCACCGACCAGGTCCGGGCTATCGCCGCTGTGACGACGGCGGTTGCGAAAGGCGATTTGACCCGGAAAATCCGGGTAGACGCCCGCGGCGAGATTCTTGAGCTGAAAGAGACCATCAACACGATGGTCGAGCAGTTGTCGGCGTTCGCCGACGAAGTCACCCGGGTGGCCGGCGACGTGGGAACGCACGGCACGCTCGGCGGCCAGGCGATCGTCCGCGGCGTCTCCGGCACCTGGAAGGACCTGACCGACAACGTCAACGTGATGGCCTCGAACCTGACCGACCAGGTGCGCTCGATCGCTTCGGTGGCCACGGCGGTGGCCAAGGGCGATCTCGGGCAGAAGATCACCGTCGAGGCTAAGGGTGAGGTCGCGGCGCTGGCCGACACGATCAACGGGATGGTCGACACGCTGTCCGCGTTCGCCGGCGAGGTAACCCGGGTCGCGCGCGAGGTCGGCACCGAGGGCATGCTCGGCGGCCAGGCGACCGTGCCCAACGTGGCCGGGACCTGGAAGGACCTGACCGACAACGTCAACTCGATGGCCTTCAACCTGACTAGCCAGGTCCGTAACATCGCCGAGGTCACCACCGCGGTCGCCCAGGGCGATCTGTCGAAGAAGATCGACGTGGACGCGCGCGGAGAGATCCTCGAGCTGAAGACCACGATCAACACCATGGTCGACCAGCTCTCCTCGTTCGCCGCCGAGGTGACGCGGGTAGCGCGCGAGGTCGGCAGCCAGGGTCGGCTGGGCGGCCAGGCCGAGGTCGAGGGCGTGTCCGGCACCTGGAAGCGGCTGACCGAGAACGTGAACGAGCTGGCCGGGAACCTGACCCGCCAGGTCCGCGCGATCGCCCGGGTGACCAGCGCGGTCGCGACCGGCGACCTGACCCGGTCGATCTCGGTCGAGGCGGAGGGCGAGCTCGCCGAGCTCAAAGACAACATCAACGCGATGGTGGAGTCGCTCCGTGATACCACTAAGGCCAACACCGAGCAGGACTGGCTGCAGACCAGCCTGACGAGGATCAGCAGCCTGCTGCAGGGGCACCGGGAGCTGCCCGCGGTCGCCGAGCTGATCATGAACGAGCTGATCCCGCTGGTCAACGCCCAGCACGGGACGTTTTTCCTGGCCGAGAGCACCGGTGCGGACAGCCAGCTCAAGCTCATCGCCGGATACGGACTGCGGGCCGACATCGAGGCGCCGAGCCACTTCAGGCTCGGTCAGTCGCTGATCGGCCAGGTCGCCAAGACCCGCAAGCCGATCGTGCTCACCGACGTTCCGGCCGGGTACATCCGGATCTCCTCCGGACTCGGGGAGGCCGCCCCGCTGAACCTGATCGTGCTGCCGATCCTCTTCGAGGACCAGGTACTCGGTGTCATCGAGGCGGGTTCGTTCTTCCCGTTCACCCAGGTACACAAGGATTTCCTCGAGCAGCTGATGGAGACCATCGGCGTCAACGTCAACACGATCATCTCCAACGCCAGGACCGACGCCCTGCTCGCCGAATCCCAGCGGCTCGCGGCCGAGCTGCAGGCCCGCACCAGCGAGCTGCAGACCGGGCAAGACGAGTTGCAGCGGTCCAACGCCGACCTTGAGGACAAGGCGGTCCAGCTCGCCCGGCAGAACCGCGACATCGAGCTGAAGAACGAGCAGATCGAGCTGGCCAGGCAGGAAATCGAAGAGCGGGCCAGGCAGCTGGACCAGGCCTCGCGGTACAAGTCGCAGTTCCTCGCGAACATGTCGCACGAACTGCGCACCCCGCTGAACAGCCTGCTGGTGCTCGCCCGGCTGCTGGCCCAGAACCACTCAGAGAACCTCAGCCCCAAGCAGGTCGAGTACGCCAACGTCATCCACTCCTCGGGCACCGACCTGCTGCAGCTGATCAACGACATCCTCGATCTGTCCAAGGTCGAGGCCGGAAAGATGGACATGCACCCCGAGCGGTTCGCGCTCAGCGGCCTGGTGGAGGAACTTGAGGCGATCTTCCTGCCGCTCACGGCGGAGAAGCGACTCGACTTCACGATCAAGCTCGACCCGAGCGTCCCCGCCGCGATATACACCGACAAGCAGCGCCTGCGGCAGATCCTGCACAATCTGCTGTCCAACGCCGTGAAGTTCACCGAGCGAGGCAGCGTCGAGGCCAGGATCTCGGCCGACGCAGGCAGCAACGGGGCGGGCGGCTCGATCGAGTTCGCGATCATCGACACCGGCATCGGCATCGCCGAGGAGAACCTCTCCTCCATCTTCGGCGCGTTCCAGCAAGGCGATGGCACCACCAGCCGCCGCTACGGCGGAACCGGGCTTGGCCTCGCGATCTGCCGCGAGATGGCCGCCCAGCTCGGCGCCCGGATCACCGTCTGCAGCACGATTGGCTCAGGCAGCACGTTCAGCCTCTACCTGCCGGCCGCCTGGCACGGCCCGGTCGAAGCGATCGTGCCGGACCTGGCCGTGGACAATGCCGCCGCGGTGGCGGTCGCAGCGGTGCAGCGACGGGCCGCCGCCGAACTGCCGCCGGCTGGCCGGGCCCAGGTCCGTCCGGTCGTGAAGTCCGGAGCGCACGACACCCTGCGGGGGAAACGGGTTCTGATCGTCGACGACGACCCAAGGAACGTGTTCGCGCTGACCGTCGTGCTCGAGCTGTACGGGATGACCGTCATCCACGCCGACAACGGCGAGCACGGCATCGAGGCGCTGCTTCGCGACGACATCGACTTGGTGCTGATGGACGTGATGATGCCGCAGCTGGACGGGCACGCCACGACCCGCGCGGTCAGGCAGATGCCGCAGTTCGCCGACCTGCCGGTGATCGCGGTGACCGCCCGAGCGATGCACGGTGACAAGGACAAGTCCATCGCCGCCGGCGCCAATGACTACGTCACCAAGCCGGTCGACACCGAACAGCTGCTTACCTGCATGGAGCGCTGGCTGCGGGCCTGAGCCCGGCGACCTCGCCGGGTGTGCTCAGCACTAGGAAAGTGGCACGATTAGGTGATGATCGGCGTCGACGCGGCAGGCTGGCCTGGTTCAGATCTGGCTGGGTTGTTTGACCTGCCCACCGCGTCGGACGCGCGCTCGCTCCACCGGCTCGCCGCCGCCGCCGAGCAATCCGTTCTCGGCTGCTCGGCCGCGAACGCGGCGACCTGGCGGACCGGTGAGCCGCAGCTGATCGCCTCAACCCACCCGGACGTGCCCGGCCTGATCGAGGTGGAGGTCCAAGCCGGTCGCGGTCCGGTGCTGACCGCTCTCGCCCAGGCCGCGGTCCCGGTCAGCTGCCCGGACACGCTGATCGAGCAGCGCTGGCCGGAGTACGCGAAGGCGGCGGTGATCGCCGGAGTCCGCTGTTCGCTCACGTTCGCCCACATCGTCGGTGCCGACGCCGTGTCGCTCACGCTGTTCGGCGCTCGCCCGCAGTCCATCGATCCCCGCCAGGCTCAGTCGGCGCAGGCACTCGGTGCGCTCGGCGGCGCCGTGCTCGGCGCGGTGTCGGTCTACCGCGACGCCCGGCGGACGGCAAGCCAGCTGCAGGATGCCGCGGATGCCCGGGCCGTCGTCGACCAGGCCAAGGGCATCCTCATGCACGCACTAGGCTGCAGCGCGGATGAGGCTCTGCGGCATCTGCGGGAGACCTCGCAGCGCAAGAACGTCAGGGCGATCGACGTGGCGCGCGAGATCGTGGCCTCGGTAGCCTGAGATGCGATAAGGAGTTCACCTTTTGGCCACACGGCGCAGTGCTGCAAACACCAGCGCGGTCAAGACCGCCTCAACCGAGCAGGCCACCGGAGCTACCGACCTGAAGCGCCGGGTAGCAGCGCTCAGGCAGGCCGCGGGGATGCCGGAGGCACAGGCCCGCCCGCTGCTCGACGCGGCCCTGGCCGAGTTGGGCGCGGCGGTGAGCGAGCTTGACCGCGCCGAATCTGCTGGCCAGCCGGACGACGGCGGCAGTTCGCAGGGGAGCGGTGACCGCCGGCTGCTGCACGCGATCTTCCAGCAGGCCCCGGTCGCGCTGTTCGTGCTCGGGCGCGACGGTGCGGTCCGGCGCGCTAACACGGCGGCCGCCGAACTCGTCGGCACCGCGCAGGGATACGCCACCGGCCGGTCGTTCGCCGCGCTGGTCGAGCCGCCGTCGCGCGCCGCGGTCCGCTCGCAGCTGGCCGCGGCCGTGCGTACCGGCGAACCCCGCCTGCTCACCTGCGGCTTGTACGGCCCGTCCGGCGTCCAGCAATGCCAGGTCATGCTCCGCACGGTCAGCGTGCGCGGCGACGACGACCGGCTGCTGGCGACTGTTCTGCCAAAAATCATTCAGGGAGAAAAAGGGCGCGGCCCCGTCGCGAAGCCTGAGGCCGGTCCCGGCTCAGATGGCATCGTCGCCACCACCGGGCGGATCGACGTGGTCACCGCGATCAACAAGCTGCTGCTTGAGAACGTGGTGTCCAGCGAGGGTCAGCTCCTGCAGCGGTTCGGCCGGCTGCTTGCCGCCCGAATGGCTACCTGGGCGATCATCGATATCTGCGCCGACGACAGGTTGCAGCGGCACAGCATCACCGGACCCGACCGTGAGGACTCCGCTGGCCGGACCCAGACCGCGATGGCGGTGCCGCCGACGGCTGAATCCGTTCCCGGCCAGGTGGCAAGGTCAGGCAGCCCAATGCTGCTGGCCCACCCCGATGACGAGGACATCCTCGGCGTCACCGAAGACGGCGTGCCGTTGCTTATGCTGCTCGGCGGTGCCAGCCTGCTGTGCGCGCCGATCGCCGCCAACGGGATCAGCTATGGCACCGTGACCCTGGTCAGAGGCGCCGCGGCGGGCACCTTCGGGCTGGCCGACATGGGGCTGGCCGAAGACGCGGCCGAACAGCTGGCCAGAACGATCGCCGTCCAGCGAACGATGCGGCAGCGAGCGGAAGCGGCCGAGGCGTTGCAGGGCAGCCTGCTGCCGAGGGCGCTCAGGCCCATCCCCGGCGTGGAGATGGCCGCCGCCCACATGGCGCCCACGCTGGGCCGCGAGGTCGGCGGCGACTTCTACGACATCTATCCGACCCCGGACGGCTGGGGGATCGCGATCGGCGACGTTGTCGGAAAGGGCCAGGACGCCGCCTCGGTCACCGCGGCCGCCAGGCACGCGATCAGAGTGCTCGCGCACTGGAATGCCGATCCCGCCGAGGTACTGCGCCGGGTTAACGAGATCATGCTGGCCGAGGCCTTCGGCGGGCGCTTCGTCACCGCCGACGTGGCCCACCTGAGCTGGCACGACGGCAGCCTGCGGGTGGTGCTCGGCAGCGCCGGCCACCCCAGCCCGGTGCGGATCATGCCGGACGGGCGGGCCCAGCTGATCGAGGGCGGCGGTGAGCCGCTCGGCATCTTCGCCGATGGCGAGACCAAGGTGAAGGAACTCGACCTGGCCACCGGCGAGGTGCTGTTCTTCTGCACCGACGGGCTGACCGGCGCCCGCAGCCCCGAGTTCGAGTACTTCGGCGAGCGGCTGGCCGACTCACTCGCCGGACTGTCCGGCCGGACGCCGGCCGATATCGTCGCCGAGATGCAGCGGCTGCTGGTCGAGTTCTGCGGCGGCGTGCTGCTCGACGACGTCACCATGCTGGCCCTGCGGGTCGGAGAGGCTCCGGGCTAGCGGTCCAGGCCGTCCACATACTCATCGACGGTCTCGACGCCAGGAGGCGGGACCTCTTGGCGCTCGATGTCATCACGGCTGGCCACAAGGTCGGCCGGGTCCTCGACCGGAGTCATGGCATTGGGGTTGAGCCTGATGTAGGGCGGATAGCGGCGCTCGTCGACCTCGGTGACCGGCCCGTCAGGACCGGTGCCGCGGCGGACGATCCGGCGCCGGACCGCAGCGTAGCCACTACGCGGGATCACCAGCCCGGCGGCCCCAGTGGCCATGACCACCCAGCCGACGACCTGGATATTGAGCCAGGAAGGATGGCCGTTGACCGCGAATGCGAGCATCGCGCCGAGCGCGAGCAGGGTGAGTGCGGCTCCCTTACTCATCGCGCCTCGCTCCCTTCCGCGTTGTCAAGCAATCGATCCCGCAGGTAGCTGAGGGCGTGCGCCAGGAGCCTGGACACGTGCATCTGGGAGATCCCCAGCTCATCGCCGATCTCGGTCTGGGTCATGTTGCCGTAAAAGCGCATCAGCAGCAGGTTCTGCTCACGCTCGGGCAGTTCGCCCAGGTGGCCCCAGACCGCGTCCATCTCGAGCGTGTTCTCGAGGTTCGGGTCTTCGCAGCCGAGTACGTCGGCCAGGGTGCCGGCGTCGCCGCCGTCGGACAGCGGGGCGTCCAGCGAGGAAGCCTGGAACGCCAGGTCAGCCCGCTGGGCGTCGAGCAGGTCGGCGGCGGTGACGCCGAGGTGCTCGGCCAGTTCGGCATCGGTCGGGGTCCTGGACAGCTGCTGCGACAGCTCGCCCCTGACCTTGCGGATCTCAAGCCGCAGTTCCTGCGCTGATCTGCGCACGTGGACCTGCCAGCGCTTGTCCCTGAAGTGCCGCTTGATCTCGCCGCTGACGCAGGGCTGGGCGTAGGCGGCCAGGCTCCCGCCGATCGTCGGGTCGAAGTTGTTGATCGCCTTGAGCAGCCCGACGTAACCGACCTGCATGAGTTCTTCGGTCGGCTCCGGGCTGTCCCGGTAGCGCATCACGCACGAGCGGACCAGCGCCTGGTACCGCGCCACCAGCACGGCGCAGGCGTCCTCGCGCTGGCGAGCATCGTGCGGCTGGGACTGAACCAGGCTGAGCAGCTCGCTGTCGTTCAGTTCATCGAGCCGTTCGGTGGCCCAGGTTTCAATGAGCTGGGTCTGGCTGCGCTTCGTGGCCGCTGTCATGTCTCGGGGTCTCCGTCCCTGGGTCACGCCTAGCTATGCCCGGACCGGGGACTCTAAACATGTGACAAAGGTTTTGGCTGGTCAGCCCCAAGATTTTGGCGACGTTCGTCCTCGGTCAGCCCGCCCCAGATGCCTTGCTCTTGCCGATGGCGCAGCGCGTAGCGCAGGCATTGCGACTGAACCGGACACGACGCGCAGACGCGTTTCGCTCGCTCAACGGTGGAGCGGGACGCGGAGGTCGCGGAGATCGGGAAGAACAGCTCGGGCTCGGCGTTCCTGCAGGCGGCTAGGCTCCACCATTCATCGGATGCAAAGACCGTCATCTGCAAACCTCACTTTATTAGCCGACACAGCATCGATCAGCTGCTTGGCGTCATGCACTGCCCGGCGAGCACGCGTCTAATCCGGATGGCAGTATCAAGGCATGGTCAAGGCGAGCGGCGGACGCGAAGGACGCGGCGAACCGGCCGAGCGGCTCGGTACCTACCAGAAGAAGCGTGACTTCTCCCGCACGCCAGAACCCGCCGGTGATCTCGCCGCCAAACCCGGCGATAGCCAGCGCCGGTTCGTCGTGCAGAAGCACCGCGCTCGGCGGCTGCACTACGACCTGCGGTTCGAGATCGACGGCGTGCTGGCCAGCTGGGCGGTGCCGATGGGACCCACGCTCGACCCGAAGGCCAAGCGGCTCGCCGTGCACGTCGAGGACCATCCGATCGAGTACCTGGATTTCGAGGGCGTGATCCCGAGGGGCGAGTACGGCGGCGGCGACGTGATCGTGTGGGACCTGGGCACCTGGGAGCCGCACGACACCGACGACCCGGCCGCGGCGGTGGCCGCCGGCGAACTGCACGCCGACGTGCACGGGCACAAGCTGCGCGGGCGGCTGGTGCTGATCCGGCGTGGCCGGCCCGAGGCCGGCGAGCAAGAGCAATGGCTGCTGCTGCACAAGGACGACGACTTCGCGGTGCCCGGCTGGGACCCGGCCGACCATCCGAGGTCGGTGCTCAGCGGTCGCACCAACGACCAGGTCAAGGCCGATCCCGACCGGTTCTGGCGCTCCGACCTGCCGCCCGACCAGGCCTCCGTACAGCTAAAAACGACGGTCGTCGGAGTCAGCGACGACGAGCTAGCCGCGCTCGACGACCTCGGCAACAACGGCACCTGGGAGGTCTACGGCCGGCAACTGCGGCTGACGAACCTGGACAAGGAGCTGTTTCCCGGCCGCGACGACGAACCCGGCGTCACCAAGCGCGAGCTGATCAGCTACTCGGCTCAGATCGCGCCGGTGATCCTGCCCTACCTGGCCGGCCGCCCGCTCAACATGAACCGGTTCCCAGGCGGCGCCACCAAGCCGGGGTTCTGGAACAAGCAGCTTCCCGATCACGCGCCCGACTGGGTGCCGCGCTGGGACAACCCGGACGCCAAGGAGGGCCGGACCACCACCTATCTGGTGGTCGACGAGCCTGCCGCGCTGATCTGGGCGGCCAACTTCGGGGCGCTCGAGTGGCACGCCTGGACCTCCACTACCGCCGACCCGCGCCATCCGACCTACGCGCTCATCGACATCGATCCAGGACCCTCCACCAGCTGGGACGACGTGCTGGTGCTGGCCCGGCTGCACCGGACCGCGCTCGAGCATGTTGGTATCAAGGGCCAGCCCAAGGTCACCGGCCGGCGCGGCATCCAGATCTGGATCCCGGTCGTCGCCGGGCTCGATTTTGCTGACACCAGGGTCTGGGTGGAAGAGCTGTCCAAGGCGATCGGCTCGGTGGTGCCCGACCTGGTGAGCTGGAAGTGGGACGTCCAGGCCCGCGAGGGCCTGGCGCGGCTCGACTACACCCAGAACGTGCACAACAAGACTCTCGTCTCCCCGTACAGCCCGCGTCCGGCCCCGGGTGCTCCGGTGTCGGCACCGATCGCCTGGGCCGAGCTCGATGATCCGGATCTACGATCGGACGGCTTCACGATCAGGACCGTTCTTGACCGGATCGATCAGGTCGGTGACCAGTTCCGCCCGGTGCTCGGCCCCCCGCAGGAGCTGCCGCCACTCCAGTAGCACCTCATGGTCCGGTGGCTGACGACACTAGGGCAGGCTCGACGGGAGCGTCGGGGAGTAGCGGCGCGGGCGCGGTCGGCTCCTTGAGTTCGTCGATCCTGACCAGCGTGACCCCGGCGACGATGGCCGCGCCGCCGAAGAGCTGCATGATCGTCGGCAGCTGGCCGAGCAGCAGCCAGGCGAACAAGATCGCGAACAGGACCTCGGCCAGGCCGATGAACGAGGCCAGCTTGGCGCCGAGCCTGCGGGCAGCGGCGATCCCAGCGATGTAGGGGATCGCGGCCGCGACCACGGCCAGCCCGAGCACCGGCACGATCCAGCTCATCCAGTTGCCGCCGATCGTGACGTCGCCGGTGCTGGCCGCTAGCGGCAGCACCCGAAGGAACCCGAATACAGCCAGCATGACCGCTCCCACGCACATGCCAGCCCAGGCCATGGCCACGGGAGGCAAGGATTGCTCTTCGTCCTCGTGGGCCGAGAGCACGAAGAAGGTGGCCAGGCCAACGGCCGCGAGCAGCCCCCACATCACGCCGACGAGGTTGATCGAGGTCGATCCGGTCAGGTTAAGCACCATCGCGAGGCCGGCGATCGCGGCGACCGCGCCGGCGATCGTGAGTGGCCGGGGTCGTTGGCCGCGCCGCAACCAGAGCCAGCCGACGACGAGGATCGTGCCGAGGTACTCCAGCAGCATGGCGACGCCGACCGGCATCCGCTCGACCGCGTTGAAGTAGCACAGTTGCGCCCCGGCCACAGCGAACACGCCAAACCCGGCCACCTGGGCCGCGCTGCGACGAAGCACGCCCCATTGGCCGCGAAGAGCCACGATCGCGGGGATAGTAAGCAGGAGGGCCGCCAGCGACACCCGGACGAGCACGGCCGCGGCCGGGCTCCAGCCCGCGTCGATCAGAGATGAGGCGAACGTGCCCGACGTGCCGAACGTCGCCGCCGATACCGCGGCGAGCGCCAGACCGGAGCTACGCAGCTTCACGCCGTCCTCCCCGTAAGAGGTAAAGTTGATTACGCTCATGACGCTATCTGTTGGGGTCGAAAGGAGTCAAATTGCTTTTTGCCCATGACACGGAGGTAGCGCTGACGTCGGCGGCGGTCCTGGTGAACACCGGCCGGGGCGGCACCGAGTTGCTGCCCGACCTGGCCGCGCTCGATGAGTTCGTCCTGGCCCAGGGTTGGACCGGGCACCGGACTCACGATCAGGCCGAACTCGACGCCGTGCGTCGGCTCAGGCCGAGGATCGAGATGATCTGGGAACTCACCGAGGACGACGCGGCCGACCTGGTCAACACGTTGCTGCGAGAGGCGAACGCGCTGCCGCAGCTGGTCAAGCACGACATCTGGGACTACCACCTGCACGCGACGCCGAGCGACGCGCCGCTGGCCGACCGGATGGCGGTCGAGGCGGCGATGGCGTTCACCGACGTGATCAGGACCGGCCAGCTCGACCGGCTGCGGGTGTGCGCGGCCGAGGACTGCCAGAGCGTGCACGTCGACCTGTCGAAGAACCGGTCCCGGCGGTTCTGCAGCACCTCGTGCTCGAACCGGACCAACGTCGCGGCTTATCGCACCCGGCAGGCGAACAAGGGCGCGAGCGAGGAATAGTAGAACAGGTTACAGTTTCCGCCATGGCGGTGCACTCAACCACGGGCGAGCAGGCCTGGGACCTTGAGGCCGATGTCGTGGTGATCGGCTTGGGCGCGGCCGGGGCGTGCGCGGCCCTTGAGGCCGTCGCCGCCGGAGCTGACGTGCTGGTGATCGACCGGTTCGGTGGCGGCGGGGCGACCGAGCTGTCCGGCGGCATCGTCTACGCGGGCGGCGGGACGATCCAGCAGCTCGCGGCCGAAGTGACCGACACCACCGAGGCGATGCTGGCGTACCTGCGGTGCGAGGTCGGTGACGCGGTCAGCGAAGAGACGCTGGCTGAGTTCTGCGTGGGCAGCGCCGAACTGCTGGCCTGGCTGGTCGGCCACGGCGTGCCGTTCCAGGGGAGCCTGTGCCCGGAGAAGACCTCGTACCCGACCAACCGGCACTACCTGTATTACTCCGGTAGCGAGTTGTCCTTCGCCGACATCGCGCCCCCGGCTCCGCGCGGACACCGGGCGCTCGGGCGCGGCACGTCGGGGAAAGTGCTGTACGAGGCGCTCTTCGAGGCCGTCCGCGCCGCTGGGGTCGCGTTTGCGCCGCAGACCAGGGCGACCTCTTTGGTCACCGACTCCGACGGGCGCGTGATCGGGGTCGAATGTCGGAGCCTGCGCAAGGCGTCGGCCTGGGCCAGGTTCCGGCATCGGGTGCTGCATGAGCTGGGCAAGAAGCCGTTCCTGTATATGGGCGGGCTCGGTCGGCGCCTGCACCGGCCGGTCGCCAGGATCGAGGCCCGGCGGGCCCGGCCGCTGCGGATCGGCGCCCGGAGCGGGGTCGTGATCGCGGCCGGCGGCTTCGTGGCCAACCGCGCGATGCTCCGCGAGCACGCGCCCGCGTACCGCGGCGGGCTGGCGCTCGGCACGGTCGCCGACGACGGCAGCGGCATCAACCTCGGCGTCGAAGCCGGCGGCGCCACGAAGTTTCTCGACCGGGTCTCCTGCTGGCGGTTCATCACCCCGCCGTCGGCGTTCCTGCGCGGCGTCATCGTCGACCAGACCGGGCAGCGGATCTGCGATGAGTCGCGGTACGGCGCCGCGATCGGCGAGGCGATGGTGAACCACGACCGGCGCGGCTGGCTGCTGGCCGACCAGCCGATCATCGATGCCGCCCGTCGCAAGCTCCGGTCCTCGACGCTGTGGTTCCAGTTGCTGCAGGCGCTCTACCTGCTGAACCGGGCCCGGGTCAGCGCGGACACCGTAGCGGAGGTCGCCGCCAAAGCCGGCGTCGACCAGGCTGGGCTGGCCGCGACTGTAGCCGCGTACAACAAGGTCGCGGCGGCGGGGGAGTCCGACCCGCAAGGCAAGCCGGCCGATCTCCTGGTCGAGCTCAAGACCCCGCCTTACTCGCTGATCGACCTGTCAATCCGCCCGCGCCCCGCCTATCCGGCCCCGATGCTGACGCTTGGCGGGCTGGTTGTTGACGAGTCGACGGGATTGGTGCGGCGTCCGGACGGGTCGGCGATCGAAGGGCTGTATGCGGTCGGCCGCAGCGCGGTCGGCCTCTGCTCGAACTCCTACGTCAGCGGCCTGTCGCTGGCCGACTGCGTGTTCTCCGGCCGCCGGGCGGGTCGCCACGCGGCCGGTGTCCAGAAGGCGGATGTTGAGGACTCAGCGCCACAGGACATCCAAGAGTATTGATCGCCTAACCGGGTCCGCCGGCTCGCCCGCGTCCCGGCGAGCTGTCGCGGGCAGATGCGGCCAGATGAATACGCGCATTCATCCCCTGGAAACAAGATGAATATGCGAATTCATCTTTCGGACTCACCTCGCCGAACCAGATGAATACGCGCATTCATCAAAACCTGGGGGACTCGTGTGACTAACGAGGTCCGTGGGAAAGTTGGGCGAGCGGCGCCGACGGTGGAGGCGGGATTCGGGCCGCGGGATGCAGGGCCGGGGCCGCGGGATGCAGGGCCGGGCCGGGCCGGAGAGTGGAGGGTCAGAGTCGCCGCGATTGAGATGCCAGGGTCTGAGAACGCACATGATCGCGAATGGTTTCCGCTGGACGAAGAGTTTGCCGCTGAAATCCGCGGCAAACTCTTCCTGACACGAAAAGTCTTCGCCAAGAAACGGGCAAATAGGACCGATTTACTTGATCCCGAAGACTTTCCGGCTGATCTGCGGCTAACTCTTCGCGAACCTCGGCTCGGATTGGCGTAGTTTGCTTATCGCGAAGGTTATCGGCCGAGAGTCGCTGCTAACCCCTTCGTGATCTGCGGCGGTCCAGTCGGCCCGCGAGCCGTCGGGGTTGCGCTTGACCGGAAGCCGAACTAGTGTCTGGACACATGTCCGGAAACTTGGTGGCCGATGAGCCGACGCGGCGGCGCCTGACCGCGCGCCAAGCGGACACTGTGCGCCGGCTGACCGAAGCCGCCGTCGACGAGATACGCGAGGCCGGCTACGAGAACTTCAGCGTCCGCGACGTCGCCCGCCGCGCCGAGGTCGGTGCCGCCACCGCCTATACCTACTTCGCCTCGAAGGATCACCTGCTCACCGAGGTGTTCTGGCGTCGGCTGCGGGCGCTGCCTCCGGTCGACGAATCAGAACCGGAGGCCAAGGCCCGGGTCATCGCCGTGCTCACCGAGCTGGCCCTGCTCGTCTCCGGCGAGCCGGAGCTAGCGGCGGGCTGCACGGCCGCGATGTTCGGCACCGACCCAGACGTGCGGCAGCTGCGGATCAAGATCGGAATGGAGATCCACCAGCGGCTGGAGACCGCCGCTGGCCCGGGCAACCCAGCCACCGGCCTGATCGAGCTGGCCTACTTCGGGGCGATGGTGCAGGCCGGCCTCGGTTACACCACTTACGCCCGGATGGCCGACCGCCTCACCGAGGCCGTCGAACTGATCATGCCGTAGGCCCCGAAATGAGCGATCTGGCCTTCAGCCCGTACGACTACCAGATCCACGCCGACCCGTACTCGGTCTACACAAGGCTCAGGGACGAAGCGCCGCTCTACCGCAACGACGAACTCGACTTCTGGGCTCTGTCCAGGCACGAGGACGTGGTGGCCGTCTTCCGGGATCCGGCCCGGTTTTCCAGCGCCAACGGGGTCTCGATCGAGCCGTCCGCCTGGGGCAGCCATGCCCACCGCACGATGTCCTTCCTCGCGCTCGACCCGCCCAAGCACACCAGGATGCGAGCGCTGGTCTCCAAGGGCTTCACGCCGCGCCGGGTCCGGGACCTCGAAGACTCGATCACGACGTTCACCAAGCGGTACCTGGACGCCGCGCTGGCGCGCGGCGAGTTCGACTTCGTCGGTGACTTCGCCGCCCTGCTGCCGATGGATGTGATCAGCGACCTGATGGGCGTCCCCGAGCCGGACCGGGCCGAATTGCAGCGGCTCGCCGACGTGGTCGTCCACCGCGAGGATGGCCTGCAAGACGTCCCGCACGCCGGCATCGAGGCGGCGCTGATCCTGGCCGGCTACTACGCCGAGCTAGTAAAAGAGCGCCGCCGACACCCGGCGGAGGACCTGACCACCGCCCTCATCGAGGCCGACCTCGACGGCGACCGCCTGACCGACGACGAGGTCATCGGCTTCTTGTTCCTGATGGTGGTGGCCGGCAACGAGACCACCACCAAGCTGCTGGCCAACGCGGTCTACTGGGGCTGGCGCCACCAAGACCAGCTCGCCAAGCCGCTTTCAGACCCCGCGCGGGTGCCGGACTGGATCGAGGAGACCCTGCGTTTCGACACCTCCAGCCAGTTCCTCGCGCGGACGGTCGCGCAGGACTGGGAGATCCACGACCAGGTCGTTCCGGCCGGTGCCCGCCTGCTGCTGCTGGTCGGCTCGGCGAACCGCGATCCCAGAGCTTTCCAAGACCCGGACCGCTACGACCTGGACCGGGACACCTCGGCCCTGATCAGCTTCGGCGCCGGCCGCCACTGCTGCCTTGGCGCCAACCTGGCCCGGCTCGAAGCGCGGATCGCGCTGACCAAGTTTGCGCGAAGCGTCAAGCACTATGACATCGACGAAGCCAGTGCCGAGCGGGTCCACTCGATCAGCGTGCGCGGCTTCGCCCGCCTTCCAGTGCGCACGGAGGCCCATGATGCGTAGACCAGCCTTCATCGCCGGTGCCTCCTCGGGCATCGGCGCCGTCACCGCCCAGGTACTCGCGGCCGACGGCTATCCGGTCGCGCTCGGCGCCCGCCGGACCGAGAATTCGACCCGCAGCGCTACGCCGATCCCCGCGCCGAAGACCTGGTCAACCGCTGGACCTGGCTCCCCTTCGGCGCCGGACGCCACCGCTGCGTCGGTGCTAACTTCGCGATGATCCAGCTCAAGGCGATCTTCTCGGTCCTGCTCAGGGACTGGACATTCGAGCTGGCTCAGCCGCCGGACAGTTACCACAACGATCATTCCAAGATGGTCGTCCAGCTTGCCCAGCCCTGCGTCGTCCGCTACCAACGGAGGGTGGCGGTGGTCACGGCAGCGGTCAGGTACTGCCCTACGCAAGCGCTGCGAGTCGTTGAATAACGCTGCGAGTCCTTGAATAAGGAGTCCCGATGCCCGCCTTCCCCCGCTCTGAACTCGACGAGATGGTCCAGCGCTGGCTGGAAGCCAACCGCGACTGCGAGCGCAACGGCGACTGGCGCCCGCTGGCGCAGATGTACACGCCGGACGCGACCTACGGCTGGAACATGGGGCCGAACCAGGAGTTCATGGTTTCTGGCCGGGATCAGATCCGCGACGTCGCGCTCGCGCTCGAAATGGGCGGGCTCGACGGCTGGTCGTACCCGTATCAGAAGGTCCTGATCGACGAGGAGCAAGGCCAGGTCGTCGGTTTCTGGAAGCAGATCGCCGGGGCGAAACGATCCGACGGGTCGTCGTATCAGGTAGCCGGAATCGGCGGCAGCTGGTTCGTCTATGGCGGCAACTGGCAATGGTCTTGGCAGCGAGACTTCTTTGACCTGGGCAACGCGACCGCGTTGTTCGTCGAGATGATCAAGGCGGACGTGCTGTCCGAGGGCATGCGACGGCGAATGGAGCGGTCGACGTCGGGGGAGCGGCTGCCCGGCCATTTCCCGATCGGCAAGGGGCCGACGCCCCTGTGGTGAAGCCAGAGCTGCTCATCGACGGCGAGTTGCGCGGCGCCTCTGATGGCTCCGCCTTTGAAATCGTTGATCCAGCTACAGAACTGGTGATCGGCCACGCACCGGACGCGTCCGACGCCGACGTGGATGAAGCGATCGCCGTTGCCCGCCGCGCCTTCGACCAGACCAGCTGGCCGGCCGACCGCGAGTTCCGAGCCCGCTGCCTGCGCCAGCTGAAATCGGCCCTCGACGAGGACTTCGCCGCACTGCAAGAAATCACAGTTGCCGAGGCCGGCGTTCCGGTCGTCTGGACCGACGGCCCGCAGCTGCGCATCCCGATCGACGGCCTCGACTACGTAGCCAGCCTGCTCGAGTCCTACCAGTGGGAACACGACCTCGGCCTCGCCAAGCCGATGGGCATCGCGACCCAGCGCCGCGTCTACCGCGAGCCCGCCGGAGTCGTCGCCGCGATCACACCGTGGAACTTCCCGAACCAGATCACCCTGGCCAAGCTCGGCCCGGCGCTCGCGGCCGGATGCACGGTCGTGCTCAAGCCGGCCCAGGACACTCCCTGGACCGGCGCCGAGCTAGGCCGGCTGATCGCCGAGCAGACCGAAATCCCGCCCGGCGTCGTCAACGTCGTCACCTCAAGCCGAGCCGCGGCCGGCCGGGCTCACCGCGTTCAGCGTGTGCATACACGCGGGCCAGGGCTGCGCGCTGACCACCAGGCTGATCGTTCCCCGGGCCCCGGTACGACGAGGCGGTCGAAAGCGTGGCCGCCACGATGCGCAAGATCACGGTCGGCGATCCCCGCGATCCGCGCACCATCTGCGGCCCGGTGATCTCGGCCCGGCAGCGCGACCGGATCGAGTCCTACCTGCGCTCGGTGGCCGGCGACGGCGGCACGTTCGCCTGCAGCGGCGGCCGGGTTCCCGGACGCGAGACCGGCTTCTGGGTCGAACCCACGGTGATCGCGGGCCTGACCAACGACGCCAAGGCGGCCAGGGAGGAGATCTTCGGCCCGGTGCTCGTGGTGCTCGCCCACGACGGCGACGACCACGCGGTCGCGATCGCCAACGACTCGCCCTACGGCCTGTCGGGCGCCGTATTCGGCGCCGACTTGCCGCGCGCCCGCGCGGTCGCCGCCCGCCTCCGCACCGGCACCGTCGGGATCAACGACGGCGTGTGGTTCTCACCCGATGTACCGTTCGGCGGCTACAAGCAGTCCGGCATCGGCCGCGAAATGGGCGTGCCGGGCTTTGAGGAGTACCTGCAGATAAAGTCGGTCGCGTGAACATTCCAAAGTAAGGTGAGTTTTCGGCGTGTCGCGTGCCAGGATTGTGGCATGGACGCGGATCCGGATGCGGAGTTCCTGGCGCGGCTGGGGGCGGAGCTGGGGCTGCTGGGGCCGCTGGTGGATGAGCGGGCGCGGCGGCTGGTGCTGGGGGCGGTGGCGCGGGCGGCCGGGGACGGGGGGACCGGCAAGGTGGCCCGGGTGACGGGGGCGTCGTGGCAGACGGTGGCGGACGGGGCGGCGGAGCTGGAGTCGGGGCTGACGGCGCCGCCGGGCCGGGTCCGGCGGGCGGGCGGGGGCCGCAAGAAGCTCGCCGAGTCTGATCCGGGGCTGAGGCCGGCGCTGTTGGGGCTGGTGGAGGAGTCGGTGCGCGGGGATCCGGAGTCGCCGCTGACGTGGACGACCAAGAGCGTGCAGCATCTTTCTGATGAGCTGGGCCGGCTGGGGCACCGGTGCAGTCCGCAGACCGCGTGGCGGCTGCTGCAGGGGGAGGGGTTCTCGCTGCAGGCCAACGCCAAGGTGAAGGAGGGCAAGCGGCACCCGGACCGGGACGCCCAGTTCCGGTACATCTCGGCGCTCGCGCAGGAGCGGATGGCCGCGGGGGAGCCGGTGATCAGCGTGGACGCGAAGAAGAAGGAAGCGGTCGGGGAGTTCGCCCAGGCCGGGCGGGAATGGGCGCCTGCGGGCGAGCCGGTCCGGGTCCGGGATCATTCGTCCGGAGATGAGGGCGGGCACGCGATCCCGTACGGGATCTACGACCTCGCCGCCAATGCCGGGTTCGTCAACGTGGGGACCGGCGGGAACACGGCCGCGCTGGCGGTGGCCTCGGTCCGCCGCTGGCACGAGATGATCGGCCGGAACGCGTACCCGCAGGCAGAACGGCTGCTGATCACCTGCGACGCGGGCGGGTCGGACGGGTGGGCGAACCGGGCCTGGAAGAAAGGCCTGGCCGCCCTGGCCCAGGAGACCGGCCTCGAGGTCACCGTGTGCCATTTCCCGCCCGGCACCTCCAGGTGGAACAAGATCGAGCACCGGCTGTTCTCCCAGATCTCCCATGCCTGGCGCGGACGGCCCCTGACCAGCTACCAGGTCATCATCGACACCATCAGCGCCGTCACTACCCGCACCGGCCTGACCGTCACCGCCGCCCCCGGCACCACCCCGACCCCCGCCGGCGTGCTCGTCAGCGACGAGGAAATGGCCGACATCGAGGACCGCTGCCTGGGCCGCCACCAGTTCCACGGCAACTGGAACTACGCCCTCCGGCCAGTCCCCCGCCCGGCGCCCCCGGCGCCCCCGCCAGCCCCGCCGCCGCCCGGCTGGCCCCGCGACGCCCTGGCCCACCCCGCCCTCACCGGCATCGACCCCGCTGCCCTGGACGAACTCGAAGCCGCCCTGCAGCTCCCCTTCACCGCCCGCCGCGAGCACGACCTCACCACCGCCCGCGGCCACCCCCGCACCCGCAACGGCGGCCCCGCCTCGAAAATCTCCCTCACAGACCGCCTCCTGGCC
>WNEY01000061.1_pt1 | contig 46778 bp, 45 predicted proteins | sample 5400531 | NCBI WGS metagenome assembly WNEY01 (sample SAMN13153338, study PRJNA577476) | soil metagenome | isolation source: 200 cm saprolite under Douglas fir tree site 1 | place: USA:California | collected 2015-04-18 | reverse complement strand
CTGGGCTCCGCCGACGGCCCACCAGTTGCGCCCGAAGATCCAGTAGATCGGGATCAGGAAGAAGCCGTACAGCGGCTGCGTGTACGCGGACGGTTCACCAAGGATGAAGCCGAACGTCCCGTGATGGACGAACGTCTGCGCGAAGTCGTCGCTCTTGTCGGTGAAGGCCGTGAGGATGCGCCCGCGCTCGTGGACGAGGACTGCCAGGCGCGGGGCGATCGCCGCGACGGCGATCAACCAGAGGTATGCGCGCCTCACGCGGCGGGGACGAGGACGGGCGCTTCCACGTGCTCGCGTACCCAGAGCTCGAGCATCAACAGGCACCAGAGCCGGTGCCCGTGATCCGCACGCCCGGACTCGTGCTCGTCGAGCAGCCGTCGCACGGTCTCCGGTCGGAACCAGCCGCGGTCTCCTGACAGGAGATCGTGCGCCGCGTCGCGCAGGTCGGACCGGAACCAGCGTCCCAGCGGAACGCCGAAGCCGGTCTTGCCCCGGCCGGCGACCTCGGGCGGCAGATCCGCGGCAAACGCGCGACGCAGGGCCACCTTTCCCTCCCGGCCGCGCGTCTTCAGCGAGTCGGGGAGTGCGAGGCCGAGCGCGACGACGTCGTGGTCGAGAAACGGTGACCGCAGCTCCAGGGAGTGGGCCATCGACGCGAGGTCCGCCTTCAGCAACAGATCGCCTGGCAGGTACGTCTCGATGTCGAGCAGTTGCAGGCCCGCGACACCGGGCCGCGCCGGTGCGAGCCGCACCTGCTGCGCCAGCCGTCCGTCGGTCCAGAGCTCGCGGCGCAGCTCGACGGGAAAGACCTCCATCAGGCGCGTGTATCGCTGACCGGCGGGCGCGGACGCAACGTCGAGGAAGCGCGTCGCCCGGAAGAGCGAGGACCGCGGCTCACGCCGGGCGGCCGGCAGGAGCCGCAACGCCGCTGCACCTCCCTGCGCCACGCGCGCCGGAATGCGTTCGGCCAGGCGGTGCGCGATGTAGCGCTCGTAGCCGGCGAACGATTCGTCTCCGCCGTCGCCCGCGAGCGCGACGGTGACATGCCGCCGCGCCTCTTCGGCGATCAAGAAGGTCGGGAACGCGGCCTCGTCGCCGAGCGGCTCGTCGAAGGTTGCTGCAAGCCGCGGCAGTGTCGATGCGACGTCTTCTTCGATCTCCACTTCCTCATGCAGCGTTCCGTACAGCGAGGCGACCGCACGCGCATATGCACGCTCGTCGTAGCGCACGTCCGGAAACCCGACCGTGAAGGTGCGTACCGGCTGTGACGATGCCTGCGCCATCAGTGCGACGACAATGCTGGAGTCGATCCCGCCGGAGAGCAGAGCTCCGAGCGGCACGTCCGCGACGAGACGTTTGCGCACGGCTTCGCCCACCGTCGCACGGACGCGTTCGAGCCATTCGCCTTCGTTTGCGCTCGGGTCTGCCGGTTCCGGCTGCCAGTACCGCTCGATACGCTCGGTCGCTCCCTCGGCGACGAGCACGTGTCCGGGCGCGAGCTTGTGGATGCCGCGCAGCGCGGTCCTGTCGCCCGGGACGTACTGCAGCGCCAGGTACGCGTCGACTGCGTCGAGGTCGATCTCCCGGGAGAGCTGCGGCAGGCGCAGCAGCGCCTTCAGCTCCGACGCGAACGCAAGCGTGCCGTCCGGAAGGCGTGCCCAGAGGAGCGGCTTCTTGCCGAGCCGGTCGCGTGCCAGGACGAGGCGTTCGCGCCCCGCGTCCCAGAGCGCCAGGGCAAACATGCCGTGCAGCCGCTCGACGAAATGCGGACCTCCTTCCTCGTAAAGATGCGGCAAGATCGGCGTGTCGCCGGTGCCCCGCACTTCGTGTCCACCCAGTTGGTCGCGCAGCGACATGAAGTTGTAAGCCTCGCCGTTGAACACGGCGACGACGTCGCCCGCCTCGTTCGAGACCGGCTGGTAGCCGGTATCGAGGTCGATGACCTTCAGTCGCTGGTGACCGAGCACGCAGTGGCCGAAGGCGTCCGTCGATCCCTCGTCGGGCCCGCGGTGAACGAGCGCAGCGCGCATCGCGTCCACGAGCTCGGGGTTCGGCGCGCCCGCGGGCGAATAGAGTCCGACGATGCCGCACACGGGACACATACTGCATGGGCGGTACGCGGTCGTCTCGTGTCATGTGGAGAGGCCATTGGACGAAGACGTCTGGAGGCGCTTCAGCGCGCTTCAGGAGCTCAGGCCGGGTGGGTTTGTGATCGCTGCCCTGATGCGTCCACCGGCCGAGGGAGAAAACGGGGAACGCTGGCTCGAGCGGGCGCGGGAGGCCCAGGAGCGAGCGCCCTTTGGCCTACATACGCACTGGACCGCGCCGGATCACGCGCGGCCGACGGCGGGTGACCCGGCTGCGCTGGTGCGCGAGCAGGGAAGCTGGCTCGAGTCGGTGGGTCTCAGGCCGACAATCTTCTGCGGCGGTGGCTGGTACCTCGACGAAGGCGTTGCTGCGGCGGTCGCCGATCTCGGTTACAGCGACTGCACGGCGACCGCCTTCCGGCCCGGCTATCTCGAGCCGGGAGCGCCGCACCTGCAGCTCGACGAACCGGCGTGGCTCGAGCTCGGCGACGGCCGGCGGCTGCTCGAGGTGCCGACGACGCACTCGATCGGCATGCTCGCGCGCGGCTTGCTCGGCCCTTTCCGCAGGCAGGTCGTGCACGCCTACTTTCACGACACCGATTTGCTCGACCGCCGGCGCGCGGCGGCTCTGCGCGTCGGCCTTCGCTTCCTCGGACTGAAGAGGACCGTGACGGACCTCGATGAGCTTCAGCGCGGCTTGCGGCCCGAAAAGACGATGTCGTTCGCAAACAGCCGTGCATGAAGCGGCACGAGCCGTCCCGCGATCAGGTGCAGGTGCACGTCGTCGAAGCCATTGAGCAGCGCGCGCACGTCGTTCGGCGCGAACATCTGCAGGTGCGTTGGATCGTTCTCGGGCTTGTGCCCTCGTAGAAAGCGGAGCCTGTTCTTGAGGCGGTAGGCGTTCGGCACGGAGCCGACGAGCGTGCCGCCGGGTCGGAGTACCCGCAGCACCTCGGAGGCGACGCTTCCTGGATCCCGCAGATGCTCGAGGAGCTCGCCGGCGACGACGACGTCGAAGGATCCGTCCTCGAACGGCAGTGCATCGTCGAGGTCGGCCCAGCGGGTCTCGATCCCGAGATTCTGCGCTTCGGCGAGCGCTTCACGGTCGGCGTCGACGCCGACGATCTCGTTCCCGCCGGCGTAGGCCTGCGTGAGCGCGCCGTCACGGCAGCCGAGGTCGAGCACGTGCCGCCCTGGCCCGCCGACGTAGCGGCGAAAGAGCGCGACGCGCTCCGGGCCCGCGAAGACGAAGCCGACACCGCGCTCGACGCGGTTGTGCTCGGCGTAACGGTCGCTCAGTTGCTCGAGGCTCATGATTCGGATCTGGGTTGTCCGGCCAGTCGGGCGTCACGCAGGCGACGCGCCAGCGCGACGAGCGCGGCGGCGGCCAGCAGCGCGAGGAGGAAGTCCCAGGGCACACGGTACCGGGTGACCCCGACGAAGATCATCGCGACGGCGGTCTGATACGCCAGGAGTAATGCGCAGAGCACTGCGAACGCGCGAGGAACGAAGAAGAGTCCAGCGAGCGCGAGGCAATAGAGCGGAATCATGAAAAGCGGCTCGCTCGACGATCGCAAGGTGTCGAGCCACGTTCCTTCACCGGGCCGGCCGCCGGTCTCCACGACAGACGGCTGCCAGAGCATCTGTGCGGAGAGCAGCGCGAGCTTTGCCTTCTCTCCCGAATGGTGGAGCCAGAAGTCATGCGTCTTGTGCTGGAAGAAGCGCATTTGCGCGCACTCGTCGACGGGGATGTAGACCCCGGTTGCGAGATAGCGTTGGTAGACGTCTTCCGGCGTCGGCGGCGACCCTGGATACCGTGGGACGGCGTCGATCCACCCGCCGTGTGTGAGCGTGTCGTACGTGTTCACATTGTTCGCCTTCCAGAGAGCGCGTGCGTCCGTCGTCACGGCGTAGCACCCGACCGAGACCCGGTTCCGGACGATCCACGGCGTGATCGTGACCGCCGTGACGGCGAGCAGGAGGAGCGCGAAGCCTACGGTTTTCTTCGCGATCCCCTGACGCCAGAGCAGGAAGCCGGCGACGACGAGCGGAAGTGCGGCGAGGCGGACGTTGCCGAGAACTCCGAGTCCGAGCGCGAGTCCGAGCAGGGCGGTAATGCGCACATTCGGACGATCGGCCGACATGAGCGTCAAGAGCACGATCGCCGCGGCCAGGAAGTGATCGAGGATTTCCCGGTTCATGTGAATGTCGTGCCAGATGAGATACGGATGTAGCGACGCGATCGCGGCGCCGATCAGGCCGACTCGTCGCGATGCGACTCGCCTTCCGATCTCGTAGACGAGGAACGCTGTCGCGACGGCCACAGCGATGTGCGCGAGTCCGACGACCTCCCAGTGCCGGCCGAAGATCCAGTAGAGCGGCAGCAGAAAGAATCCGTAGAGCGGCTGTGTGTAGGCAGAAGGGTGACCGGCGACGAACCCGTACGTTCCGGAGGCCAGGAAGGTGCGGGCAAAGTCGTCGCTCTTGTCGGTGAACGACGTCAGGATGTCGTTACGCTCGTAGGCAAGCGCGACGATCCGCGGCCCAGCCACGATCGCTGCAAGCAGTACGTACGAGCGGCGCCGACTCACGCGGCGGCAGCCTAGCGAGGCCCTTCACGGCGGCGGAAGTAGACTGCTGCCGGTGAGCACGAAGCCAGCCGTGCCGGCCGAGCCCCGGCCGGCGCCGGTCGAAGACATCCGCTCGGGTCGGCCCTACCTCCTCTCGCGCACCACGCTTCTTGCCGTCGCCCGGCGCCTCGCCAGTGTTGCCGCCCTGGTGACGCTCGACCTGGCCGGCCTCGTCCTGGGCGTCTGGGTGGCGCTCATCTTCCGCGAGCTCTATATCGGCCAGTGGCCGCCGTTGTGGGGAATCGTCTGGGAGACGGAGAGCAATTGGCTTCCTTTCCTCACGGTGATCACGGTGCTCGTGTTCTGGGTGGGCGGTCTCTACCGGCGGCGTGAGCTCCGTGCCGGCGTTGGTCAGATCGTGCTCTCGATGGTTCTCGTAGCCGTGATCACGCTCGCCTTCGGCCTTGGAACGGGCTACCACTTCACGACGTACGGCTTGACGCCGACGGCGGTTGTCACGACGACGTTCTTCATCGGGATCCTGCGCTCGAGCTACGAGGTGCTCACGCGTGACGTCCTGCGCCTCACCGGTGTGAGGCGGCGAACGGTGCTGGTTGGCGAGGGCGAGCAGCTCGCGGCTCTGCGCCGCACGCTGGGTGCAGACCGGAGCGGGATTCGCTACGAGTTCCTCGGCGCGATCGCTCCCGGCGGGGACGCGGGTGACCTACCCATGCTGGGCGGCCTCGAGGCGGTGCCGCGCATCCTGCGCGAACACGACGTCCACGAGCTCATCGTCACTGACGGTGGTTTCGCCGAGCGCGAGCTGCTCGAGCTCGTCGAGGAGGCACATCGCTTCGGAGCGAAGGTCAAAATCGCTCCGCGCACGACCGAGCTGCTCCTGCAACGGGCCGAGTACATCCCCGGCGAAGGTGCGCCGCTATTCGAGTTGCGCCCGCCCGCACTCGCGGGATCGGAGTGGGCGTTGAAGCGCGGCTTCGACCTCGTCGTGTCGAGCTTCGTCATCGTCGCCGGCTTGCCGCTCTGGCTCGCCGTCGCCGGTGCGGTCAAGCTCAGCTCGCGCGGGCCCGTGTTCTATCGCGACCGGCGCATCGGGCTGGGAGAGCAGGCGTTCGGGATGATGAAGTTCCGGACGATGTACGCCGACGCTGCCGAGCGCCAGGCTTCGCTCGAGATGGACAACGAAGCCTCTGGCCCGCTCTTCAAGATCAAGGACGATCCTCGCGTCACGCCTCTCGGGCGGTTCCTGCGCCGCTTCTCGCTCGACGAGATGCCGCAGGTCCTCAACGTCCTCTGGGGCGAGATGTCGCTGGTCGGCCCGCGGCCCCTGCCGATCCGCGACTACGAGCAGCTCCTGCCGTGGCACCGCAAGCGCTACCTCGTGCTGCCGGGAATGACCGGTCTCTGGCAGGTCTCCGGCCGAATCGACCTGAGCTTCGACGACCTCGTTCGGCTCGACTTCTACTACATCGAGAACTGGTCGATCTGGCTCGACATCACGATTCTCGCCCGGACGTTGCCGGCCGTACTGGCGCGCCGAGGCGCCTACTGAAGGAGGAGGGACGGCGCTTGTGCGCCGTCCCTCCGGCCAATCGTCACGGACTGACGATGACGTTTCCTCCGGTGAGGGGGCCACCCGCCACGAAGCCGAGGTCGGTCTGGATCGTGAAGGTGTCAGGCGCGCCGAGGTTCGTCAGGTCGGCCGCGTCGATCCTGTAGTTGGTCGCCACGCCGTCCTGCATGCACGTGCCGAAGAACGTCACATGGCCTGGTGTGAGCACCTGCGATGTGATGTCCGTGCACCTGATGTGGACGCCTTGGATGCGATCGATGACGCTGCACGCCCCGGAAACAGGAGCTGTCGGGCTCTGCGCTTGCGTCGAGAACCCGAAGGCGACCTCCGAGTCGCGGATGTAGCCACCACCGTGCGCCCCTCCCGGCGTCGCAGCGGCCGGGGACCATGCCTTCGAGGCTGCAGCGCAGGGCTCGCCCGCGTCCGTGGTTCCGTTGGCGTTGGTGTCGGCACACGCGGTGATCTCGTCTGCTCCCGGGCGGTCCGGCCCCTGGTACGTGTAGTTGCACTGGCCGTTCGCGTCCGTCGTGCACTGCGAACCTTGGTTGGTGCTGCCCGCCACTGTGATCAGCACGTGTTCTCCCTGGACGACTTCGCCGGTCGCATCCCGGACCGTGATCGTGACCGTGTGCGTCGTTCCGACCGGATTGGTCGCGGTGACGGGACTGACCGTGACCGTCACACCGGGCGGGCCGCCTGACTCGAAGCCTTGCTGCATCCCGATGGCCGACGTCCCCTCGAACGTGTTGTAGGCGTTCAGAGCCGTCGTCGCTCGGCCGCTCTCGGTGAAGGTGCCCAGCGGGCCCGAGACCGTCGCCTCGTACACCTCGGTGAGGACGACGGTGGCTCCGTCGACAAATGGAGGGAAGGGCCCGCAGTTGACGCTCTGCGAGACCGGGGCCAGGTGCTTCGTTCCCGTGATGGTCGTGGCGCCCGAGGTGATCGTGAAGTCGGCGGTGTAGCTGTCGCCGGTGTTTCCGTGAAACGTGAGGAGGCCGTGCTCCGTGAAGGTGCCGGGATAGGGCCCCGCTGCGGCGCCGGTGGCGAAGTACTCGACGGTTGACGTATCCGACGGGGTCGCGCCGCACTGCACGGTCACGGTGCTGGCAAGCGGCGCGGTATTCAGGGTCTCGCCGGTCATGGTGACCGTGGCGGCGTTGGCCGGGCCCGCCAGGGCGAGGTATGTCGCGGCAAGGGTGAGCGCCCCCGCAACGCGGACTGCTTGAAACATCGTCGTCTCCCTTCGTCGATGCCTGTGCTCACGACTGTCAACGGCTTGCTGCCCAGAGTGGATACGGCGGGGGCCCAAGGGCTCTCGAGGGAAGGCCGGAGGTGACGACACGGCCCTTAGCCATACTGAGGCCCGAATGGCCCCGCCCAAGCTTCTGGCCGTCGCCTCGGCGGCCGACCTGGACTTCCGCTACGGCTGCACCCCGGCCTGGTGGCAGATCTGGAAGGGCCTTTACGAGGTGGGCGTGGATCTCATCGTCACGCCGTACCGCGGCCGGGCGATCGAATCGCCGTGGTGGCGGACGGCGCCCAATCCCCTCTACCGCGAGGCCGAGCTGTTCGCAGGTGCCCGCGGGATCGCCGCCCGCCTGAAAGGGGACACGCTGCTTCGGCGCGGAGAGGACAACCCGGAAGACACGATGGGAGACAGGCTCACCCGCGAGGCGATCTGGCGCTACGTCACCCCACGCTGGCAGCGGCACCTCGAGCGCATTCTCGAGCAGGAAAGCGATGTCGCAGCCGTGATCGTCTTCACCGTGCCGATGGCGCACCTGCGTGGCATCCCGACGCGGCTGCGCGAGCGCTACGACGTGCCGGTCGTGTTCTATGACGGCGACGTGCCCATGAGCCTCCCGGAGTTCGGCGGCATGGACACGGGGTTCAACTACTACCACGGCGCCGATCCGTCCGAGTACGACCTCGTGCTCTCGAACTCCGAGGGTGGGCTCGACCGCCTGCGCGCGCTGGGCGCACGGCGCGCGGAAGCGGTCTTCTGGGCGGCGGATCCGGAGCTGTTCCAGCCCGCCCCCGTGGAGAAGGAGCACGACGTCTTCTTTTACGGCTACGGGGACAAGTTCCGGCGCGAATGGATGCAGGCGCTCGTCGGCGAACCGAGCCGGCGCGATCCCGAGATCGACTTCGCGCTCGGCGGGACGGATTTCCGCGGCGATACCGGGAACGCGCGCATGGTCGGCGACGTGCCCTTCAACGTCTTCGCACAGGCGATCTCGCGCGCCAGGATCAATCTGAACATCACACGTCGCTCGCATGCGACCGTCTATGCGTCGTCCACGTGTCGGCCGTTCGAGCTCGCGGCCTCCGGCGCAGCGATCGTGTCCAATCCGCACGAAGGGATCGAGCGTTGGTTCGACGTCGGCTCGGAGCTGCGCGTCGTCTCGAACGCGGACGAAGCGCTCACCACTTATCGCGAGCTGCTCGACGATCCCGCGGCAGCGGAGGCGATGGGACGTCGCGCGCGCGAGCGCGTGCTGGACGAGCACACCTATGCGCATCGTGCGCGGCAGATCCTCGAGCTCGTCGGCCTGCAGTCACCGGTGACCGCCGGTGGCTGAGCTCGCGGAAATGACGGCGCCGCGGCGCGAAGCCGTGCTCTTGCAGATCGGTGAGTTGCGGCGCATTGCGATCGTGCCCGCGCTGAACGAGGAAGAGACGGTCGGACGCGTGATCGACGAGATCCGGGCCTTCGATCCGGGATTCGACATCGTGGTAGTCGACGACGGCTCCACGGACCGGACGGCCGGGCTCGCGGCGGACAGGGGGGCGCATGTGCTCCGCCTTCCCTTCAACCTCGGCATTGGCGGCGCGGTTCAGACGGGCTACCGCTTCGCGTTCGAGCGCGGCTATGACATCGCCGTCCAGGTCGACGGCGACGGACAGCACGATCCCACGCAGTTGCCGGCGATCCTCGCACCCGTGGTCGGCGGAGAGGCGGACCTGTGCGTCGGGTCGCGCTTTGCGAGCGGCAGTGGCTATCAGTCCTCCTTCACGCGGCGGCTCGGGATCCGGCTGTTCGCGTGGGTGGTGTCGGCCGTTGTTGGCCAGAAGGTGACTGATACGACCTCGGGTTTCCGCGCGGTGAACAGGAAGGGCATCGCACTCTTCGCCGCCGACTATCCGCACGACTATCCCGAGGTCGAGGCGACGATCATGTGCGTCAAGCACAAGTTGGTCCTCAAGGAGGTCCCGGTCGAGATGCGCGAGCGCGGCGGGGGCGAATCGTCGATTACCGCCCTCCGCTCGATCTACTACATGACGAAAGTGCTGCTGGCGATTTTCGTGGGCCTCTTTCGCCGTTACGCCATCCCGCTAGAGAAGGAGCATCGCCGATGACACCGCTTCCCGTATCGATCGCCGCGGCGGTCGCTTCCTTCCTGCTCCTCGTGGTCGTCTTCGAGTTGATTCGCTCGAGGCGTCTCCGCGAGCGCTACGCGTTGCTGTGGCTGCTGACCGGCACCGTGCTCCTCGCCTTGTCGGTCTGGCGTGACGGCCTCAACACGATCGCGGGCTGGTTCGGCGTCGAGACGTACCCGCCGGCGATCCTCGGCGCTGTCGGTGCGCTCTTCATCCTTGCTGTGCTGTTGCACTACTCGACGGTGATCTCACGGCTCTCCGACCAGAACACGATCCTCGCTCAGCGCCTCGCCCTCCTCGAGCAGCAGCAGCGCGAGGGCGACGAGAATCAGGGAACCGTGACCGTGACCGGCGGGCTGACGACGTAGATGTCGCCGAGGCTCGGATCGTTCAACCAGTTGGCGGCGACGCCGATCCGGTAGACCCACGTCCCGCGGCCGGGATGATCGACGAAGGATGTCGTTTCAGTCGTAGCGACGCTGTCCATGACGAGCTCGCAGTCATCGGACGCCGGCGCCGGCTTGCCCGCACAGCCCACACCACCTCCCGGTTGGTTCGTCCGCAGGACGCGATAGAAGACCGAGCTGCCGGCGGCCCGTTGGGGACGCCATGACAGGCCCACGGAGCTGCCCGTGGTGGTTGCCTGCAACTGGATCGGCGCAACGGAGATGAGGGTGCTGCCGAGGCGCAGCGCCTTGGTGCCGCGGTCGTGCAACCTCGGCGTCGCCGCGATGACGCCGAACGGCACGATCGTGAAGGCCACGAACGCAGCGGCTAATGCGAGCGCAAACCTTCGACTGCTCGGGTTCGCCGCGCGGGGCTTCGCCGGGCGCGCCCGCACGCCGGGTACCAGCAGGAAAACGCTCGCAGCCAGGATGAGATAGGCGGGGAAGGCGGGCATCATGATGCGCCAGAAGCTTGCGTTTTCCACGGAGGCGTCGAGGTACGTCGCCTTCGTCAACAGGTAGGCGATGAACCACGTGCCCACCAGCAGGAAGCCACGGCGCGAGCGGAGGAGCAAGGCGATCGAGCCGGCCACCGGGAGCCACTCCATGACACGCGCTACCCAGAAGTGCTCACGCAGCGAATCGAGCACCTGTCGGAGGTGGTCCCAGCTATTCAGCTGTGTCCCGTGGATGCGGTTGAACAAGTCTGTGACGCCCGCAGCCACTCGCACCGGCTCGGCGGGTGTCGCCGCGAGCTCACCAAGCCCGCGGTACTTCCAGAGTGCGAGTGTCAGGAGTCCCGAGGTGACTGAAGCCGCATAAGGGAGGAGGGCGCGGCGCCTCTCGATGGCGAAGAGGAGGAACGGCGTCACGAGCCAGATCGAGTTCGACGGCTTGATCGCGATCGAACCGCCTGTGGCCAGTCCCGCGGCGGCCGCGTAGTGCCACGAATGCGCGTCGAGTGCACGCAGGCAGAGAGCGGCTGCTCCGAGCAGCGCCACCATGGCCGGGAAGTCGGGGACGGATGTGAGTCCGATCAGCTGCGGCAAGGTCAACTCGGTGTATTTCTGGTGGTAGCCCGGCTCGACGAAGAGGATTCCGAAGTAGGGGAGTGCAATCCACAAGCCTGCGGTGAAATAGCCGAAGAGCCGGCCGGCGATTCGGGCCGCGATGTAATAGACGCAGAACAGCGCGACGGGCAGCAGGACCACCGCGTTCAGCAGCACGATGCCCGGTAACGCCGAGACCAGGTTCGGCCCGGCCACTGCTGCGAGAGGAGCAAGCAGGATCGACCAGCCATAGCCGACGTACGAAGGCGGCAGGTGGCCGTGAGCGAGTAGATAGGCACCTGAGTAGTGCCAGAGCTGATCGCCTCCTGCGTAGTAGAGCCAGCCGTTGTGCCGCACGGTCAGCGCAAGGGCGAGCACTCCAAGCCACTGCACGAGGATCAGGCCGGCAAGAACGTAGGCGGGAGGAATTGCAAGCGCGATTTTCTGCGCACGCCGCAGACGGTCCGCCGCGGCGACCAGAGGAGCGGGGAGCGACGCGGCCGGCGAGCTCACGCCTGCGCGCGGGCGGTCGCGCCGGCGTGCTCACGGTACCACGCGATCGTGCGCTCGAGCCCTTCGCGCAGCGGCGTGCGCGCCTCGAAGCCGAAGAGCTTGCGGGCGCGGCCGGCGTCGAGGCTCCGGCGCGGCTGGCCGTTCGGCATCGACGCATCCCATTCGATCTCGCCTGTGAAGCCGGTGAGCTCCGCGATCTGTTCCGCAAGCTCGCGAATCGAGATCTCGACGCCGGTGCCGAGGTTCACCGGCTCTGCGCCGTCGTACTGCTCCGCGGCCAGCACGAGCCCTTCGACGCAGTCATCCACGTAGAGGAACTCGCGCGTCGGTGAGCCGTCGCCCCAGAGCATGACGCGATCGGAGTTGTCCAGCATCTTCCGGATCAGCCCTGGAATGACGTGCGACGTCTCGAGGTCGAAGTTGTCGCGCGGCCCGTACAGGTTCGCGGGCAGGAGGAAGATCGAGTCGAGCCCGTACTGCTCTCGATAGGACTGCGCGCCGACGAGGATCGACTTCTTCGCGACGCCGTAGGGCGCGTTGGTCTCCTCGGGATAGCCGTTCCAGAGGTCGTCTTCGCGGAACGGCACGGGCGCGAACTTCGGGTACGCGCACACGGTGCCGGCGATGACGAGCTTGCCGAGCTCATGTTCGCGCGAGAGCTCCAGGACGTGGGCTCCCATCATCAGGTTCGCGTACCAGAACCGGCCCGGATTTACTCGGTTCGCCCCGATGCCGCCCACCTCGCCCGCCAGGTGGAACACCCGCTCGGGCCGGGCGTCCTTGAACAGGCGCTCGGCGTCCTCCCACTTCGTCAGGTCGTAGTCGGCGCGGCGCGCGACGTAGACGTCGTGACCGTCGGCCTCCAGGCGCTCGACGAGGTGCGAGCCGAGAAACCCGCCCCCGCCTGTGACGAGGTTCTTCATGCGGGAGCGCGCGTCTGCGACAGCCAGTCGACGCGGCCGATCCAGCGCGGCCGGTTCTCGGCAAACCACGCGATCGTCCGTGCGACGCCGTCCTCCCACGAGACGTGGGGCTCCCAGCCGGTCTCGCGGTTGAGCTTCTCGTAGCCCACACGCAGCGACATGACCTCGCTGGCTCCCGGCCGGAACCGCTCCGCAGTGGAAACGATCTCGCGCGCTTCCCAGTAGCCCTGCTCGCGCCCGACGCGGAGGATGAGCTCGGCCCAGTCGCGCATCGAGATGTTCTTGCCCTGTCCGTAGACGTAGAGGTCCCCCGGGATCCCGCGCGCGGCGACCGTCAGGTGGCCACGCACTCCGTCGGTGCAGAAGCAGAAGTCGCGCATCGGCTCGAGCTGGCCGAGCTCGACGGTTTCGCGGGTGAGCGCCTGCGTGATGATCGTCCCGGTGACGTAGCGCGGGTTCTGGCGCGGCCCGTAGTTGTTGAACATTCTCGTGACGACGCCCGGCAAGCCGAAGGCGTCGTGGTAGTTCATGGTCAGAAAGTCTGCGGCCACCTTCGAAGTCGCGTAGATCGACTTCGGATTGATCGGCGAACGTTCGTGGAGGATCAAACCGCCCTCCGCATCGAAGTCGTGATGGTGGGCGACCGACTCGTGCACGTTCCCGTACTCCTCCGACGTGCCGGCGGTGTCGAACTTCTCGAGCTCCAGGCCGTGGTCGACGATCGACTGGAGCAGGTTGAGCGTGCCGATCGTGTTCGCCGTCACCGTTTCGTACGGGCGGTGCCATGACTCGCCGACGTGCGCTTGCGCGCCGAGATGGAAGACGTATGGCTTGTCCGGCGCGTCGAGCAGCTCCCTGACGAGGTAGTCGATCGACGTCTTGTCCGTCAGATCGGCGAAGTGCACCTTGAGCTGCTCGCGCAGCGGGGCGATGTTGTTCAGCGCGCCGCTGGACGTTGCGCGAACAAACGCGTGCACATTTGCGTCGAGCTGGACGAGCGCGTCGGTGAGGTGCGATCCCATGAACCCGTCGGCTCCGGTGACGAGGCAGGTCCTGCCGCTGAAGAACTCGCCGAACTCCCGCCGCAGGTCAGCGACGGCATCGTCCGTCCAGGTGGAGTCATGTTGGTCTGCTTTCATGCAGCGGTGCCCGCCGACGAGCAGCCCAAGGGTAGCCCGGAGCGCGGCCGGAGCGCCGTTCGAAGCGGGGCCTTTACAGGTCTCTCATATGTGACCTTGAGCCTGGCCGCCGCCGTGGCGGGTGCCTTCCTGGCGCACAAGTTCGGGCGGAGTCGGGAAACCGACGGCTTCATGGCTGCCTACGGCGTCTACCTCGTGCTCGTGCTCGGGGCCCAGGCCTTCCGGATGGTCGTCGTTCCGGACTTGACCCGAGCCGAGGCTGAGGGGCGGCTCGGCTCGGAGTTCCGGGCCTACGCGCTCGCCTTTCTGGCGGTGGCCATCCCCGCCACAGTCCTCGCGTCGGTCTTCTCGCATTTCTTAGGCGAGCTGATCACCGGACGGCTTCCTGCGGAATCGGCGGCGGTTGCCGCCGATGCTCTGCCGTGGCTCGTGCCCGCGGCCTTCGCGCAGTTGATCGCCGCACTTGCCGCGAGTGCGCTCGCTGCGAAGGACAGCTATGTGCCCGCCGCGCTCGGCTTCGCACTCGGCGGCATCGGCGGTGTCGTCTTCTTCGTGCTGGCGGCGGACTCCCACGGCCTTGTCGCCCTTGCGTGGGGCCTGACGCTGAACGGCGCGATCGCGATCGGCCTGCCGATGATCGTGCTGCTCCTGCGGGGGAACAGGCTGCGGCTGCATCGAGGCGTTCCGCTCCGGCTCGGCTATCGGCTGTGGCGACTTCTCTACGGCGCGGCCGTGCCCGTCGCTCTGCAGGGCCTCTACGTGATCGCACTCCGTTTCGCGGCCGGGACCGGCGAAGGCAACGTCACGAGCCTGTCGTATGCGTACCTGCTCGCGGCGACGTTCGTCAGCGCGACGGCGTTCTCACTGTCGCTCATCTCCGCCGCCACGCTGACGCGGCGCGGTGTCGATGCCGAAAGCGCAGCGGAGCACGTCGTCCACTCCGCCTGGGTCTCGCTTGCATTCGTCGGCGCCGCCGCCGGACTCGTGGCGCTCGTCGGAGGGCGGATCGTCACTGCCGTGCTCGGCGACGCATTCTCGGGCAACGTCGGCGACGAGCTCGGGCGCCTCGTCGTGTTCCTCTCACCATGGATGGTTGCAAACGCCGCCTTCTTGATCACGTATCCGTTGGTGTTCGTGATGCACCGAACGCGGCTGCTGATCCCGCTGGCAGTCGCCGCTGTCGTGGTCGACATACCCATCTCGATTGCGGGCCGCGCACTGTGGGGCCTTACGGGTGTGACGGTGGCACTCGGGGTCTCGACGCTTGTCGCCGTGCTCGGGTTGATGGCCGCGCTTGCACCTCGGATGCTCGTTCTGACTGTGATGGGGCTCGGACGCCTATCGATCCTCGTCGGTGCGTCCACTGCGCTCGCGTTCGGGGGCGCATCGCTCCTGCTGGGCGCGGTGCCTGCGGCAGCGGCGGGCCTGGCGCTGTACGCGCTCCTGCTGGTGGCGATGCGCCAGCTCGGTCTCGCCCAGGCATGGCACTACGTGCGTGCCCTCCACTGAGTGACCTTGGAAAGGCAATAGTCGAGCAGCGGTGTGCGGCCTACGCTGAAGCGGCCAAGGTCTCCACCGGCCCGACGCGTGTCGAGCCATACTCGTCACACGATGGGCGGGTCGTCCAGCATCCCCGAACTTGATGACGAGGTACGTCGGCGTCTCGGGCGACGGTTCGGGAGCGCAATCGACGCGTGGTTCGACGAGCTGCCCCTCGTCCTGAATGAGCTTGCTGGGCGCTGGGGCATCGAGTGGGACACGGTCATCCAACGTGGGAGCATGTCGGTCGTGATCCGCTGCCGAACTGCGGATGGTAGTCCGGCCGTACTGAAAGCGAGTCCTGAGCGCGAGCGGATCGCGCATGAGTCGGTCGCGCTCGCAAGCTGGAAGACGAGTCATGTTCCCGCCGTGCTCGCCGCCGATGAGAGTGTCGGCGCGCTTCTGATCGAGGCAATCGAACCCGGCATTGCGCTCGATGAAGCAACGGTCTACCCCAGCATGGAGAGCCTGATCGACCTGATGACATCCCTACACGCCAACGGGGTTCCCGGTTCCTCGTATCGACCGGTCGCTTCTCACATCGCATACCTCTTCGACTCCGGCATGAAGAACTACGAGCGCAGGCCGGAACTCGTGGAAGTAGTCTCGCACGAGCTGTACGAGCGGGGACGTCAGCTAGCGATGAGACTCGCTGAAGATGATTCGTCGGCGGTTCTCCTCCATGGCGATCTGACGCCGGTGAATGTCCTCGACGGCGGCGAGGAGCGTGGCCTCGTCGCCATCGATCCGGCCCCGTGCTTGGGCGACCCGGCCTTTGATGCAATCGACCTAGTCTTCTGGCGAGCCGAGGATGTCGAGACCATCGCGACACGTGCGGAGGCGTTGGCTCCGGCAATCGGAGCCGATGGTGATCGCCTACTGGATTGGTGCGCCGCGTTCGCTGGCATGGTTGCTTTGGAGATGGCTGAAGCGGCCGACAGCTCCCGCGAACGCGTCGACACCCTCGTCGCGCTCGCTTCACGCGTCTAAGGAAGTTGCGCCCTGTCTCCGTCTCGCCCCGATCTAGGCGGCCACACCAGGACTACGTCAGGGCGGGCCGGAGCGCGTTACGTAGATCGGTGATCCTTGCGGCAGTGCGTCCTCACCAACCTGCGCGGCCCACGCCTCGATGACGGCCAGGCCTCCCTCCACTGACAGGCCCACCCCGTACAATCAGGTGAATGTCCGGGCCGGAGGCGAAAAACCCGGCGCCTGCAGGTATTTCCTCGCCGGAGGAGATCGACGTCGCCGCCCTGTTCGACCGACTCCGTGAGGAGCTTCGACGTGGTGCCGTACATGAGGACTCGCGGGGCGCCGAATTCGCCTCGACCCGGGCGCTCGCGGAGCGATTTTGGCCGGTCACGGCTGAGCGCTCCGCCGGCGGGGGCCCTAAGGGAGCCGTCAAGCGATTCCTTCGCAAGCTCATGCGCTGGTACGTCGAGCCGCTTGCCGCGGACCAGCGGGTCTTCAACGACTCCGTCCTGAAGCTTGTCGACGCCCTGTCGGAGCGGGCCGACGCCTCCACAGCCGCACGCGAGCAGGCGGAGCGACTCGTACGTGAGTTGGAGGAGCGGCTGGCGCGGCTGGAGCGGCGCGGTGGCACTGGTGGCGCTGGCGGCGCGCCTGCACCTCTGACCGTCGCGGCCCAGCCTGCCGCGGCCTCGGTGCCCGACTACTTCGCCTTCGAGAGCAGGATGCGCGGCAGCGTCGACTCGATCCGCGACCGCCAGCGCCTTTACGTCGACGTTCTGCGTGACGCGGCGCCCGTGCTCGACGCCGGATGTGGGCGCGGTGAGTTGCTCGGGCTCCTGCGCGAAGCCGGCGTGGAGGCGCGTGGCATCGATGCCGACTCCGACATGGTCGCGTACGCACGTGGCGACGGCCTGGACGTCGAGCAGGCCGACCTCGTCGAGTACCTCGAGCGCGCCGCCGACGGCTTGCTCGGCGCGATCTTCATGGGCCAGGTCGTCGAGCACCTTCCGGCGCCCACGTTGGTGCGGACCTTCCAGCTTGCCGCGTCGAAGCTGCGGCCTGGCGGCGTCCTCGTCGCGGAGACGATCAATCCCCTGTCGCCGATCGCATTGCGCAACTACTTTGCGGACTTGACGCACGCCCAGCCGCTCGTGCCGGAGACGCTCGAGCTGCTGGCGCGCCAGTCAGGGTTCGTCGAGACCGAGATCCGGTTTCTCAACGAGCCCGCCGAGCGGCTGACGGAGCCGGACGATCCCGTGATCGCCGCCAACGTCCGCCGCCTCAACGATCTGCTGTTCGCGCCGCTCGACTACGCCCTCGTCGCGCGAACCGCCGCGCATGAGTAGACGCGGAGACGGTTCGCTCGTGACACGGACACGTGACCTTTCTCTCCCTAGGCTGTTGGTGGGCGGGAGTGGTGGGACCCGGTCACTCGCACGTGTAGCTCTAGAGAGGCCGAGATGAGGATCGCCGTTTGCGCGCCGCAGGTTCCGTTCGAACGCGGCGGGGCTGAGATCTTCGCGGACGATCTCGTCGGCGAGCTCGGCGCTCGCGGGCACGAGGCGGACCTCGTCACCGTTCCCTACAAGTGGTACCCCGGCGAGCGCGTGCTCTCCCAGGCCTTTCTCTGGCGGCTGCTCGACCTGACCGAATCGGACGGACGCCCGATCGAGCTCGTGATCGCGACCAAGTTCCCGTCCTACGCGGTTCGGCATCCCAACAAGGTGGTATGGCTGTTGCACCAGTTTCGGCAGGCTTACGAGCTCGATCGCACCGAGCTCGGACAGTTCGGTGAGAACGCGGAAGAGCGTGCGACGCGCCGGGCCGTTCAGCGCCTCGACCGTGTCGCGTTGGGCGAGGCCAGGAAGGTCTTCGCAACTTCCCGCAACGTCGCCGACCGCCTGCAACGCTCGACGGGGATCGCCGCCGAGGTGATGCCGCATCCGCCGCAGGAGCTGCCATACAGGACGGAGAGCTATGACGATTTCGTGCTCTCGGTGGGGCGACTCGACCGCGCCAAGCGGCACGAGTTGCTGCTCGACGCGCTTGCGGCCGACTCGACGTTGCGTTGCGTCATCGTCGGGGACGGTCCTGATCGAGAGCGGCTCGAAGACGTCGCCCGCAAGCATGGGCTCGACGGCCGCGCGCGCTTCACCGGGCGCGTCGACGAGGAAGAGCTCGCGGGGCTCTACGCACGCTGCCTCGCCGTCTACTACGCGCCGGTGGACGAGGACTTCGGCATGGTCCCCTATGAGGCGTTTCTCGCCGAGAAGCCGGTCGTCACCACGACGGACGCGGGCGGGCCGCTCGAGGTCGTCACGGATCGAAGGACAGGGCTCGTGATCGAGCCGCAAGCTGCGGCTCTCGCCGAGGCGTGCTCGTGGCTGCGGGACCACGTCGACGAGGCGAAGACGTGGGGGCAGGCCGGAAAGGAAATCGCACGCCGCGTGTCCTGGGACGAGACGATCGCGCGCTTACTCGCGTGAGGGTTGCGTACTACTCGCCGCTGCCGCCCGAGCGGTCAGGGATAGCCGACTACTCCGCGTTGCTGCTGCCTGCGCTCGAGCGGCTCGTGGAGGTTGCGCTCGTGCGACGCGGACGAACGCGGCCCGTAGCCGCCGACGTCGCGCTCTACCACGTCGGCAACGATCCGGAGGCGCACGGCTGGATCGTCGACGCGCTGAGACGCCGGCCTGGAGTGGTCGTCCTCCATGACTTCGTTCTCCACCACCTCGTCGCAGGACTGACGATCGGCCGGAAGGACGGCCACGGCTATCTCGCTGCGATGGAGCGCGACGCCGGCATTCCGGGACGCTTGTTGGCGCACGGGGTACTGGACGGACGTGTTTCTCCGCCGTGGGAGACGCGGCCAGACGAGTTCCCGCTCACCGGCGAGGTCCTGGCCAACGCAACCGGCCTGATCGTCCACTCGCACTACGTCGAGCAATGCGTGCTCGAGGCCGGTTACCACGGGCCGATCTGGCGGATCGAGCACCCGGCGTGGCCACCGGCCGGCGTCGAGCCGGCCCAGATCGAAGGCAGGCCGCTGTTCGGCTGCTTCGGGCATCTGAATGCGAGCAAGCGCATCCCCCAACTGGTCGAGGCGTTCGCCGCGGTGCGGAAGCGCCATCCGAACGCGAAGCTCCTGCTCGTCGGATCGGCGTCGCCCGGCTTCGATGCAGACCGACTCGCAACGGAAGGCGTCGAGCGCATCGGGTACGTCGAGGAGGAGGAACTCTGGTCCCTGATGGCGGCGTGCGACGCCTGCCTCTCGGTGCGCTCGCCCACGATGGGGGAGACGTCCGGAAGCGCCATTCGCGCGCTCTCACTCGGACGGCCGCTCGTCGTCAGCGCTCTCGGCTGGTTCTCCGAGTTGCCGGACGACGTCGCGCTGAAGGTGCCCGTCGACGAAGACGAGATCCCGGCGCTTGCGACGGCGCTCGAGCTGCTCGCCTCGAGCGAGGCGACACAGCTTGCGATGAGCGACGCGGCGCGCACCTACGTTCAGCGTGAGCACGACCTCGACCGCGTTGCCGAGAACTATGCGGCGGCGCTGGAAGAGGCCGCCGGCGGGACCAGGGTCGCCGACGCAGTCGTCGCCGAGGTCGCGCAGGCCGCCGCCGAGATCGGTATCGAGCCCGGAACGCCCTTCGCCTCCGAGCTCGCCGGCCGGCTGGACGACGTCGGACTCGCGCGCAACGGCCGGCCGGAGCCTGGGCCGCCGCCGAAGCGGAGCCAGCTTGCGCGCGTTCCAGTTTGGGCCTGGCTGGCCGGGCTCGTCATCGTCTCTGCGGTGTTCCGCTACGGGTTGTCGCGCCGTGTCGTCGCGCCGTGGATCATGGTCGACGAGCTCATCTACTCCGAGCTCGCGAAGAGCTTCGCGCAGACTGGGCACTTCCTTATCCGCGACGTGCATGGCGGCGCATACGGCGTCGTGTATCCACTCCTGATCGCGCCGGCCTGGCGTGTGTTCAATGCCGTTCCGGACGCTTACGCCGCGGCGAAGACGATCGGATCGATGCTGATGTCGCTGACCGCGATCCCGGTCTACTTTCTTGCACGGCGGGTCCTGATGCCGATCCCCGCACTGTTCGCCGCCCTGCTCGCCGTCGCCGTGCCGTCAATGATGTACACGGGCACGCTGATGACGGAGACGGTCTTCTATCCGCTCTTCGTCTGCGTGGCACTTGCACTCGTGCTCGCGCTCGAGCGTCCCACGATCCAGCGACAGCTCGTGCTGCTCGGAGTTTGCGTGCTCGCATTTCTGACCCGCTCGCAGGCGATCGTCCTCATTCCGGCGGTCGCGACGGCGCCTCTCGTCCTCGCGTGGCTCGACCGCCGGCGCCTGCGGATGCTCGCCGACTTTCGCGTGCTCTACGGAGTGCTGGCCGCCGGAGTCGTCGGCGTTCTCGCCGTCCAACTCTTCCGCGGACACTCGCCGTACGACGTGCTGGGCAGCTACAGCGTCACCGGCCACGCGACCTACCGGCCCGACCAGGTGGTGAAGTGGCTGCTCTATCACGTCGCCGAGCTCGACCTCTATCTCGGCATCGCGCCGTTTGCGGCGCTTCTGCTCCTCACCTTCGTCGGCCGGTCGCTCGATCGTCCATTCCGTGTCTTTCTCGCGGCGGCGCTGCCGCTGACGGCCTGGCTACTGCTCGAGGTCGGGGCCTTCGCGTCGGCGCTCTCGCCGCGCGTTGAGGAGCGCAACCTCTTCTACGTCGCACCGCTGTTCCTGATCGCCCTGCTCGCGTGGATCGAGCGTGGGATGCCAAGGCCTCCTCGCGCCGCCGCGACCGCGGTGCTGCTCGCCGCCGCGCTTCCAGGGGCCCTCCCGTATCACCGTCTCATCGATATCTCAGCCGAGTCGGACACCCTTGCCTTGGTACCGCTCTGGTGGCTCCAGGAGACGGTCGTCGGGGTGGACACGATCCCGATCGTGGCCGTCGCCGCGGCTGCGGCGATCGGCCTGCTCTTCGTCTCCATCTCTCCGCGTTACGCGCTTGTTCTCCCGGCGGTCGTGCTCCTCTGGTTCGCGTTCGCGACAGAACGAATCGAGCGCTTCGACCACGGGTTCCCGAAGGCATCGGTCGGTGCGCTCTACCAGGGCATCACCGCGCCGAGGCGCGACTGGGTCGATGCCGCGGTCGGCCGAAACGCCGACGTCGCGTTCGTCTACTCCGGCCGGGATCCGACCCACCATCCGGACACGCTTTGGGAGAACGAGTTCTACAACCGCAGCATCGGGCCGGTGTACGACCTGCGACAGCCGTCGATGGGCGGCCTGCCGGAGACTCACGTGGCGCAGCGAGCCGACGGTGTGCTGCTCGCCGACGGACAGCCGGTGCGCCATGCGTACGTCCTGAGCGAGGAGAGCGTGCCGCTCGAGGGCGCCGTCGTCGCGCGCGACAAGCTCAAAGGGATGGCGGTGCGGCGAACCGACGGACTCGTGCGCATCGCCTACCGCGTGCAAGGCCTCTATCCCAGCGACACCTGGTCCGGAAAAACGGTGACGTACACACGGCTTCGCTGCGCGGGCGGCGCGGTCACGGCGCAAATGAGGCGCGACCCGAATCTCATCACCCGTCCGCAGACCGTGCGAGCTGAGGGGCGGAGCGTGACGTTCAGTTCCAGCGACGACGCAACCCTGACCATCCCGCTGCACGCGCGCAACGGGGTTTGCCGCGCCGTCTTCACGGTCACTCCCACTGCCGTCCCCGGGCCGGCAGACCCGCGTGTGCTCGGCGTGCACTTCCTCGAGTTCCGCTACGCCGCTCCGTGAGGATCGCCTATGACGTCACGCCGCTCTCGCATCCGCGGACGGGCGTCGGCAATTACATCCTCGGTGCTCTGAGGGGAATGGCGGAGGTGGCGGACGGCTCGCACGAGCTCGTCGCCTTCGGCCCGGTCAGCATCCGCGGGCGCAAGCTGCTCGACTCGACACTGGCGGACCTGGCGGTCGAGCGGCGCATCGCGACGGTGCCGTTCGGCCACGCGGTGCGGACGGCCTGGAGCCGGCTCGGACGGCCGCCGGCGGAACGCTTCCTCGGCCACACGGACGTGCTGCACTTCACGGACTGGATGGTCCCGCCGGGACGGCCGCGCGTCCGCGCCACGATGATCCACGACCTCGGTCCGCTGCGGTACCCCGAACGGCTCCATCCACGCACGGTGCGTATGCACACCGCAACTGCTCGGGCCGCGGCCAGCTGCGACATCGTCTTCACGAACGCGGAGTACACGGCAAACGACATCGTCGAGCGGCTCGGGATTCCGCGCCAGCGCATCCGAGTCGCGTATCCCGGCGTCGATGCTCGCTACCGGCCCGACGGCGAGCGGCACGAAACCACGCGGCCGTACGTCTTCACGACCGCGACCGAGGACTGGCGTAAGAACCGCGGCGTCGTCGAGGCCGCGCTGAAGCTGCTCGGCGACGAGCTCACCCTGCTGTCGCTCGGCCGCGGCGGCCAGGGTTACGTCGCCGACGAGGAGCTGCCGGCGCTTTACCGCGGCGCGGAAGTCTTCGCCTACCCCTCGCGGTTCGAGGGTTTCGGGATCCCGATCATCGAGGCGATGGCCTGCGGCGTTCCCTGTGTCGTCTCTTCCCACCCTTCCCTCGACGAAGCCTGCGGCGACGTCGCCGTTCGAGCCGATCCGGAGAGCCCGGAAGCGTTTGCCAAAGGAATCAGTCGCGCGCTGGCCGAGCGCGAGGAGCTCGTTGCGCGCGGCCTGGCTCATGCAAGCCGCTTCGACTGGCTCGAAACGGGCCGTGTTCACCTGCGGAGCTACGCTGACGCGCTGTGATGCGCGTCGCGATCGACGTCTCCCCACTCGTTCAGACCCGTGCGGGAACAGCGCGTTATCTCAAAGGGCTGATGCGCGAGCTGCAACGGCGCGACGACGTAACCGTCTCGACCCGTTCGTTCGGAGGCAAGAGCCGCCTGTCGACCCTGGCGCGCGATGGAGTCTGGTACCCGTTCCTGGTGGGACGCGAAAGCGCGACGGACGTCCTCCACTGCCCGACATACCGCGGCCCTCTTCGCTCGCGCCTGCCGCTCGTCGTCACCGTGCACGATCTCGCTGTGCTTCGGCACCCTGAGACGTTCAACCGCTGGACGCGGGCGTACAGTCCGCGTGTCGTGCCCGGCGTCCTCCGTGCGGCACGTCGTGTGATCGCCGTATCCGAGTTCACGCGCGGCGAGCTCATCGAGCTGCTCGGAGTGCCGGCTGAAAAGATCCGTGTCGTACCGAACGCGGTCGGCGACGAGTTCACGCGCGAGGGTCCGGCCGAGAGCGGCGACTACGTCCTCGCCGTCGGAACACTCGAACCTCGCAAGAACCTCGACCGCCTCGTGGAAGCCGTCCGCCGTACGGACCGTGAGCTACGGGTCGTCGGCGCGCGCGGCTGGGGCGGGGTCGACATTCGCGGGAACGGCGTCCGCTGGCTCGGCGAGGTCGACGACGCCGAGCTTGCGCGCCTCTACCGCGGTGCAGCCTGTTTCGCCTACCCCTCGCTCTACGAGGGCTTCGGCATTCCGGTCTTGGAGGCGATGGCGTGCGGCGCACCGGTCGTGACCACGCGGGGCACTGCGATGGAGGAGGTCGCGGACGGGGCGGCTGTTCTCGTTGATGCGCTCGATCCCGCGGAGATCGCAGCCGGCATCGAACGCGCGGCCACCGAGCGTGACACGCTCATCGCGCGCGGGCTCGAACGAGCACGCGCGTTTCGGTGGGATGACGTAGGCGCGGCGACCGTCGAGGTGTACCGGGAGGCCTCAGCATGAGGGACAGGCCGCTCGTGCTCGTCGACGCCGACGTCCTGGGACGCCGCCGCACCGGGGACGAGACGTACGTCACGCAGTTGCTGCGTGAGCTTCCTGCGGTCGCGGAAGATCTTCGCATCGTCGCCGTCACGCGCGACCCGGAGCTCGTTCCCGCGGGAATCGAGCCGGTGCAGCTTCCCGCGCGCTCGCAGGAGCTGCGCATGGCCGTCACGCTCCCGCGTCTGCTACGGCGGCTCAGACCCGACGTCGCGCACTTCATCCACGCGCTACCGCTCCGTTGCCCATGTCCCGCAGTTGTCACCGTGCAGGACCTCTCCTGGGAAAGGGATCCGAGTGTCTTCGGCTTCTGGGACCTTGCGACCTTCAAGGTCTTCGTGCGTCGCGCCGTGCGGAAGGCCGAGCGCGTTCTCGCGATCTCCGAGCGCACGAAACGCGATCTGATCGAGCTGTACAGGACGCCTGCTGACAAGGTCGTCGTCACGCCGCTCGCGCCCGATCCCGCCTTCGTGCCCGCCGGCGAGCACGATTCCTTTCTCCTCTTCGTCAGCGCGATCGAACCGCGGAAGCAGCCGCTGGCCGCGATCGACGCTGCGAACGCGGTCGGGCGTGAGCTCATCGTGGTCGGGCCGCCGAAGGACCAGGAGCTCGTGGCCGAGCTCCTGCGTCGTGGGGCGGACGTGCGCGGGTACGTCCCGAAGGAAGAGCTGGTGCGGCTGTACCAGCAGGCGGCGTGCCTGGTCTTCCCGTCGCGCTATGAAGGCTTCGGGCTTCCGGTCGTCGAGGCGATGGCGTGCGGGACGCCTGTCGTGGCCGCGCCTGAAAAGGCGATGCAGGAGGTCGCCGGCGACGCCGCGATCTTCACGGACGACCTCGCCGACGGCGTGCGCCGGGCGCTCGCAGATCGGGCGAGACTCTCAGCGGCCGGGCTCGAACGGGCCAAGCGGTTCTCGTGGCGTGAGACCGCGCGGATCACCGCCGACGTCTATCGGAGTGTGCTCGCGGCATGAAAGTGTCAGGTGTGTTCGTTGCCACGGGGCCCGGCGAGGCCGACCTGCTGCGCACCTCGCTCCCCGCGTTGCGTCCTCAGGTGGACGAGCTGGTCGTCGTCGCCAATGGCCCGGGGAGCCGGCCGGGGAAGTTTTCGGGCGACGCAGGTGTACTGGAGAACGATCACGCGCTCGGCTTCTCGGCCAACGTCAACAAGGGCATCGCCGCGACCAGTGGCGAGTACGTCGTGATCTCGAACCCGGATGCGGTCCCGGAACCGGACTGCGTGCTCGAGCTCGTCGCGTTTGCCGATGCGCATCCGCGCTGCGGCATCGTGGGGCCGAAGATGATCAATCCGGACGGCACGCTTCAGGCCTCTCGGCGCAGTTTCCCCACCCTCGGCGGAACCATTGTGCGGCGCACTCCGCTGCGGTCGCTCTTTCCACCGTTGCGCTGGCAGACGCGGCACTACCTCCTGGACGCGCCTGACGACGAGCCGCTGCAGGTGGACACGATGCTTGGGGCCTTCCTGCTCATGCGCCGAACGATGCTCGACGAGATTCACGGGTGGGACTCGGGATACAAGCTCTACGTGGAAGACATCGACCTCAGCTATCGGGCGATGAAGGCCGGCTGGGAGCGATGGTGGGTGCCGAGTGCCGTCGTCCACCACGAATATCAGGCCGTGATCGACAAGCACTTCTTCACGCGCCGGAACCTTTGGCACCTACAGGCAATGCTTCGCTTCCTGCGAAAACATCCGGAAAGGCTCTTCGTGCTGCGATGACGGGGGAGAAATACGACGCGCGGGCTGAGCGCTGGTCGGAGATCGCTTACGCGGATGCAGCGACCTACCTCGCCCACCGTGGAGAGCTTGTCGTAAACCTGGGACCACCGCTCGAACACGGCGACACCGTGCTGGATCTCGCCTGTGGCGACGCGGCCGCCGCGGAGTACTTGCCTGGTATGCGCTACGTGGGCCTGGATGCGAGCGCGGAGATGATCAAGGCCGCGAAACGGCGCGGACGCGACGTCGTGCTCGGCGACCTCAACGATTACGAGCCACCGGAGCCTGTCGCGGCTACCACATGCTTCCGCGCGATCTACTACGCGAAGGACCGCGTCGCCTTCCTCCGCCGCGTTGCCAGGTACACCGAGCGGAAGTTCGTCTTCGACCTGAACCCGCGGCAATTCCGCGTCGACGATGTGGGCGCCGACGTGCGCGCGGCAGGCTTCGATCAACTGGAGCTGCGTCCGTTCTTCTCGCCGCAGCACTTCTCGTTACCGCAACCGGTGGCGAGCGTGTTCTATGCGCTCGAGCGGAGCGGTCCGGTCGCACGGCTCCTACTCACCATGCGCTTCAGCTACTTGTGCGCCGCTTTCCGCGGTGGCAAGAACACGTAACTAACCTTCGCGCCCAGCTGGCGCCGATCCGACTGATCGGGCGACAGCTCGATGGGAACGAAGGTCGGAGTGATGGTCACCTCGACGCGGAAGCGTGGCCCTGGTGCGTTCAGCACGACGGGGATCTCTTCCTTGCTGTGGATATCGAACCGCTTCACATCGGTCGGCTTGCCCAGATGCGGCTGTTTGTCGTCACCGATGACCATTGGCCCGATCGCGACGGTGACGTGCCCCGTCTTGTTCGGCCCACCCCAGGCGGCGCGTGAGACGATGACACGAATTCGTCCAGCGCGATTGCCCTCGGTCGAATAGCGCGTGTAGGCGCTGAACGCGCCTGTCCAGCCGTCGGAGAACACGCCGACCACCGAGCCGCGGAGGCGCAACGGTGGGGCAACCTTGACCAGCCGCCACTTCTCCAGCCCGCCGCCGGCGCGATGGAGATGCGTGGCGACTGTCTTCCCGACGATCTCGATTCCCTCCTCTTCGACGACGTAGGGGTAGCCCGGGTCGTGTGAGAGCGCGCCGTCCGACGCGCCTTGATCCGGTGTCAGGAACGGACCGGGTCCTTGCGCAGTCCCGTCGAGACTCCAGACTGCTTTGATCGACCGGTTCCAGAACTCGAGCAGCCATTCGCCGTTCTGATCGCTCATCTGCTGGCCGATGTAGAGCGTCGCCGCTCCGCGCGTGGCGTCGTCGACCCAGGTGAACGGCGCACGGATGTTCTCCTCGAAACGGTCCGAAGCGCGGTTCGACGCCGAAGCAAAGGAGATCTCCGCCGTGAGATTCCATGCGACGACAGCCGCTCCAACCGCGACCACGAGCCAGCTCGCACCGCGGCCGATGAAGCGCGGCGCGAGCAGGAGGACGATGGAGAAGCCGAGCAGGGCGAGCAGTCCGATCTTCGCGCCTGTCGGATCGATCTGGAGGTATCGATTCCCCTGCTGCAAGATCGCGAGACCCGGGGCGTTGTAGGAGAAGTCCTGACCCATGTCGTACGGCGTGGTCAGGATCAGGACGAGGACGAAAGCCGACGAGGCTGCGAGCGCGATCGGGTGCAGGCGGCGACGCTCGAGCCAAAGCGCAGTGCCCGTGAATAGGAGTGGCGCGAGGTAGATGAGATTGCGCTCGTACGTGTAGGTGCCGAAGGTGATCGAAACGTACGTGGACTTCACCGCGGTGTAGAGGCCGAAGCTGATGACGGCAGCGAGCAGAACGCTGCGAAAGACGCGTAGCGCATACGACACGGGTTCGTCGGGTGTGCGCCAGAGGACTGCCAGTCCTGCCACCACGGGCAGCACTCCGAGGCCGATCGTCAACGCGCCCGCGGCGTCCAGGCCGAGATCGAGCATGCGACCCTTGTACAGGCGGGTCGCGTAATTCCACTGGAGCGACCGGTGGCCGAGCACCGCGCTGACGATCACGACCGCACCGACGACGAGGGTTACGAAGCCCACCCAGTCCCAGCTCGTCCAACCCCGGCGCCATCGGCAGGCGTCGTCGGATCGCCAGAGCAAGAAGATTCCGGCGAGCAGGAAGATCGCCGGGAGTATGGCGAGCTCGCCACGCACCAGTGGCGCGATCAGAGACGCGAGCACCGCACCGCCGATCCACCAGCGGGATGGTGTGATCAGCGCGCGGAGGATCAGGAAGAGCGCCAGCGTCGACCAGAAGTACGCAAACGGCTCCTCGACGATCATCGACGAGTACGCGACGGCGGGAATCGCGGCGGTCGCTGCCGCGACGAAGAGCGCGGGTCTGCGGCCGACGAGCAGTCGCGCGATCCCGTAGGCGGGAAAGACGGTCGCCGTCATCACGATCACGGTGAGGTACTTCACGGTTGCATATGCGGCATGGAGATTGTCGATCAGCCACGCCGGTGCGAGCACATAGGTCCAGAGCGTCGTGAAGGAGTAGGGCGCGCCGCGCCGCGCCGCGTGGCCGGTGTCGGCGATCGCGCGCGAGAGCTGTGTGAGCTCGAGTTCGTCGCCGAAGAGCCATGGCGTCTTGTGGGCCCAGGCCTGGATCATGTAGACGATCGCTAGCCAGAGAAAGATGCTGAGCAGCGGCACCGCCGCCAGGAGCCGGTCGGCGAGCGTGCGGTCAGCAGGCGCGGGACGCGCAGTCACGACGGTCATCCTGAGTTCAGTCGGCGGCCGCGCCGAGGACGGCGTGAGGATCGAGGTCGCTGTCGCGGCGGACGAAACGGCAGGGCACTTGCGCGAGCGCGCAGGCGTCGATGACCAGGCCGAGGCGTTCGCGTGGGGCGTCCGGAATCGTGACGAGCACGGTGTCGGGCTGCGCGCGTGCGAGGACGCCCTCGATCTCTCCGGTCCCCCCGAGCACGGGGACTCCCTGCAGTCGTCGCCGCGACAGTTGCGGATCGTCGTCCACAAAGCCGACCACCTGTTCCCCTGCCGTCTCGCGCAGCTCGCGCAGCAGGCTGCGGCCCCCGCGGCCGGCACCGACGATGAGCGTCCGGTGACGGTCGCTGCGTCCTGTGAGCGCGGAGACTCCGCGTACGAACGCACGCTCCCAGAAGCGCGAGGCGCCGACCAGCACCGTGCACACGAGCGCATCGATGATGAAGATGCTGCGTGGGAACGGGCCCCAGGTCTGGGTGGCATCGAGGATCAGGTACGCGACGACCTCCGACACCACGACCGCGGCGACGATGCTGGCCGCATCGCGCGCGCCTGCATATCGCCAGACGCCTCTGTAGAGGCCGAATGGGATGAACGCCAGGTAGCGGACGGCAAGCACGACGGCGATCGAGACGAGGAAGATGTGCCGCTGGTAGGGGCTGCCGTCGCCCTGCAGTCGCAGGTAGTACGCGACGGCGAAGGAGGCGCTGATCAGCGCGAAGTCGACGAGCGACTCGACGAGCCGACGCGGATTCGCAACGAATGTGCGCAGCCAGCCACGGTCAGCGGCGACGCCCGGCGTCCGTTCCACGTCGGAGAGCACGCTCGCAAACTGGACGAGCAGCGCGAAAGTGAGCAGCACCCCGATCAGCGTGAACCAGGCGTTGTCGAGCACCGCGTAGAAGAGGCTGGTCGCCCCTAGCGCGGCGGAGATCACGGCGAGCAGGACGACGGCGCGCTTCTCCGAGAGACCGTGATAGACGAGGCGGTGTGAGGTGTGGTCGCGTCCACCCTGATAGACGGGGCGGCCGTCGAGCAGGCGCCCGATCGTGACCAGCGTCGTGTCGAGGATGGGGACCGCGAGCACGAGGATCGGCAGCAGCAGTGTTGCGACCGTCGTGCCGGCCACCTTCCAGCTCGCGGTCAGGCCGAGCGCGCCCAGCGCGAAGCCCAGCGGCTGGCTGCCCGAGTCGCCCATGAACACCGCCGCCGTCTTGCCCAGCCGCAGGTTGAAAGGGAGAAAGCCCGCGCAGGCGAAGGCCAGCGCCAGCGCGAGCGCCAGCACGGCGTGGTTCTTGTGCACCGTGACGGCGTCGACGGCGAAGAACGTCGCCGCAATCCCTGCCAGCGTCGCCGCAAGCCCGTCCATGTTGTCGAGCAGGTTGAAGGCGTTCGTCAGCCCGACGAGCCAGACGAGTGCGACGACTCCGGCCAGGAAGTCGTTCGAGATCAAGCCGGAGATCGTCAGCCCGTTGAAGATCACCAGGCCGGCCGCCGCGAACTGCGCGGCGAGCTTCGGGATCGGGCCGAGCGAGAAGAGATCGTCCAGCAGCCCTGCCACGAAGAGGATCGCGCACCCGCCCAGGATTGCCAGGATCTCCCGGCTCGCCGGGGCCGCGCCGACCGCGATGGCGACGCCGACTCCGGTGAAGAGGCCGGCGACGATCCCGATCCCACCGAACATCGGCGTCGTCCGCTCGTGCCAGCGGTCCTCACGCGGGGTCGCCGCGAGGCGGGTTGCGAGCGGGGTGCGAAGCAGCAGCCAGATGGCCGCGGCCGCGGCGGGAAATGCAGCGATCGCCGCGAGCACCTTCACGGAGTTGAAGCGTAACGAAGGGCTGTAAGCACCATGTGAGGCCGCCTCTAGACTAGGCCGCGCCCATGACGACGGTATACGGGGATCTCGTCCGCTACCGCGAGCTGTTCGGGAACCTCTTTCGCCGGGACGTGCAGGCGAAATACCGCGGCTCGCTCCTCGGCCTGGCCTGGACGCTCGCGAATCCCGTCCTGCTCATGGCCGTCTACCTGCTCGTGTTCTCGGTTCTCTGGAAGACGCCGTTCGGGTCGGAAGGACACTACGCGCTCTTCCTGCTCGTCGGCCTGTCGGCCTGGATCTTCTTCGCCACCTCCGTGCAGGCCGCGTCCAGGTCGATGCTCGACAACGCCAATCTCATTCGGAAGACGCGTTTCCCGCGACAGCTGTTGCCGCTCTCCGTCGTCGCGACGCACCTGATCAGCTTCGGCGTCATGCTCGTCGTCCTGCTGGCGGTGAACTTTGCGCTGCTGCCGCGCGTTCGAGCAACCGAGTGGCTGGCGCTGCCGCTCGGGCTCGCGGTCGTGGCGGTCACGTGCGGCCTCGCGCTCGCGATCGCGTCGCTGAACGTGTTGTTCCGCGACCTCGAGTTCCTGGTCTCGGCGCTGCTGCTACCGCTCTTCTTCCTCACGCCCGTGCTCTATCCGCTCAATAATTCGCAGATCGCGCGGCGCGACTGGGTCGTCGACCTCATCCACTGGGGGAACCCCTTGTCGCCTCTGATCGAGGCGCTGCGGGATCCCCTGTTCTACGGCCGGTTGCCCGGGCTCGGGGACACCGTCTACACGGTCGTCGCCGCTGTCCTCGCTCTCGCGCTCGGCGCCTTCGTCTTCAACCGCGTCGACGACCAGATCGCAGTCGAAGTCTGATCCGGGCGTCGTAGACCCAGGGCTCGTCCCCTTGCGGCTGCCACGCCGGCAGGCCGGCGACCTCGGTGTTCGGTTCGAGCGGTGGGAGCAAGGAAGGTAGGACCAGGGGATGCGCGAACGCGGGATTACGCCCGCCGCCCGGCGCATACGGCTCGAGCTCTGCGGACGGCCGCCACGCATCGATCGACCCGCCGACCGCTGCGTATCCCTCCGTGTGCGCCGCATAGACCCGCTCCTCCCAGTCCGGGTCGAGGTCGGCGTTCGGGGGAAGGTGGGCACGTGCCGCTGCAGCATCGCGAGGCGCCACCTCGACGTCGAGCTGCGGGGAATAGTTGCCGAGCTCGGCGAGCCAGAAGCGCTTCTCGTCCACGAGATCGAAGGCGAGCTGGTACGGGCCGGGCGGGATCGGACCGCGGAGGTCGAGCTCTCGTTCGATGCGCTCGCCGGGTGCGGCGCTCACCTCGTAGCGGAGGCCGTCCCAGAGGATCGGGTTGCCTCGGTCGTCCAGCCAGTGGTACGAGAGGTTCAGGCCGCGCCAGGGCGCCGTGCCGGCATTCTCGAGGGCGACCCGTGCATGGGTCAGCGCTCCCGCCTGCGGCGGGTCCAGCTCGTAGCCGAGCCAGCGCACCGCGAGCGGGCCGGCAGGAACGGGATGGTCACCGACGGCTTCCAGAGCCGGACTAGCCTACGTGGCGTGGAACCGCTTCTCGTGAGGGCGTGCCGTCGGGAGCCGGTTGAGCGCACGCCCGTCTGGTTCATGCGCCAGGCCGGCCGTTCGCTGCCGGAGTACCGCGAGCTGCGCAAGCGTTACGGGCTCTTCGACATCGTCGCTGAGCCTGAGCTCTGCGCCGAGGTGACGCTGCAGCCCGTTCGCCGTCACGACGTCGATGCCGCGGTGATGTTCACGGACATCATGTTCCCCGTCCTCGGCATGGGTGTCGAGGTCGACCTCGTCGAGAACGTCGGCCCCGTGATCGCCGAGCCGATCCGCACCCGCGCCGACGTGGATCGCCTTGTCGTCCCCGAGCCGGAGGAATCCGTGCCGACGATCCTCGAGGCCGTGCGGCTCGTCCGTGCAGCACTGCGTGACGACCAGGCCGTCATCGGATTCTGCGGCGGGCCGTTCACCGTCGCCGGCTACCTGATCGAGGGGAAGCCGAGTCGCGAGTTCGCGACCGTCAAGGCGATGATGTATCGCGAGCCGGACACGTGGCACGCGCTGATGGACAAGCTCGCAAATACGTTCGTGCGCTACGTCGCGGCGAAGGCGCGCGCGGGGGCCGACGTCATTCAGGTCTTCGACTCGTGGGTCGGTGCGCTGTCGCCGTCGGATTACGAAGAGTTCGTCGCGCCGTACTCGGCGCGAATCCTCGCTGCGGTCGACGTGCCGACGATTCACTTCGGCACGGGGACGGCGACCTTGCTGTCGGCGATGGCCGACGCGGGCGGCGACGTGATCGGACTGGACTGGCGCATCCCGCTCGATCGGGGCTGGGCGGAGGTGGGGGAGGACCGGGGCGTGCAGGGCAACCTCGATCCGGCGGTGCTGCTGGGGCCCTGGGAGCGAATCGAGGCCGAGGCACGCGATATTCTCGCGCGTGCCGGAGGGCGGCCGGGTCATGTATTCAACCTTGGGCACGGTGTGCCACCCGAAACAGACCCGGCCGTTCTCGGGCACCTGACCGAGTTCGTGCACGAGGCGACCGTAGAAGCGCGCGTGTGAAAGCGGCGGTCGTGCTGATGGCGTACGGCTCGCCGGAGCGGCTGGCCGACGTTCCGGCGTACTACTCGGACATCCGCGGCGGCCGTGCCATTCCCCCGGAACTGATGGCGGATCTCGTCGAGCGCTACCGCCGGCTTGGGATCGAGGATGGGTCGCCGCTGAACGCAATCACCGAGGAGACACGCGCTGCGCTGGCGCGCGAACTGGGAGACGTGCCTGTTTTCACCGGCATGAAGCACTGGACGCCGCGCATCGCGGAGGCGACGGACGCTGCCGTTGCCAGCGGCGCGGAAACCGTAGTCGGCCTGGTTCTGGCGCCGCACTACTCGTCGATGTCAATCGCGGGATACCGCCAACAGTTGGAAGATGCGCTCGGAGGCCGAGCCGAGCTCGAGTTCATCGATAGCTGGCATGACGAGCCGGGCTTCATCAACCTGCTGGCCGATCGCGTGCGCGGAACGGACGCGCACGTCGTCTTCACGGCGCACTCCTTGCCCGCGAGCATCCTCGACACGGGCGACCCGTACAAGGAGCAACTACTGGAGACCTCCCAGCTAGTCGCAGAGCGCGCAGCGCTCGAGACATGGTCGTTCTCGTTTCAGAGCGAGTCCCAGACGGGCGAACCGTGGCTCGGCCCCGACATCCTCGACCACCTCCGGGAGCTGCAGGGCGGCGGGGTCCGCGACGTGCTGGTGTGTCCGATCGGCTTTGTCGCCGACCATCTGGAGATCCGCTGGGACCTCGACCACGAGGCCGCGGGGCTGGCCGAGGAGCTCGCCCTGGGCTTTCGGAGGATCGAGATGCCGAATGCCGACCCGGCGTTCGTGCAGGTGCTCGCCGGGCTGGTGCGACGGGTGCTCGCGGTACCCTCGGAAGCGTGATTCGACCGGGCGAGATCGTCTCCGAGCAGGCCTCGCGGCTCTTCAAGGTCTATCCGCGCGAGTCGCGGCGGCTGAAGGACGTCGTCGTCGCACGCCGCCGGTCGCAGCCCGCGGAGGTGCGGGCGCTCACCGACGTGTCCTTCCACGTCGATCCCGGCAGCGCGATCGGGCTCGTCGGGCGCAACGGCTCCGGGAAGACGACGCTCCTGCGGCTGCTCTCCGGGATCATCAAGCCGACATCCGGCAGCGTCGAGGTCGGCGGGCGCGTCGGCTCACTGCTCGAACTCGGCGCCGGCTTCCATCCGGATCTGACCGGCCGGGAGAACGTTTTCCTCAACGGCTCGATCCACGGCCTCAAGCGCGCCTATGTGCGCGAGCAACTGGACGAGATCGTCGCCTTCGCCGGGCTGGAGCAGTTCATCGACCTGCCGGTGCGCACTTACTCGTCCGGGATGTACATGCGCCTAGGGTTCGCGATTGCGGCGCACATCGACGCCGACGTCCTGTTGCTGGATGAGGTCTTCGCCGTGGGCGACGAGCAGTTCCAGCGCAAGTGCTTCGGCAAGATCTTCGAGTTCAAGCAGCGCGGCGGCACGATCGTATTTGTCTCGCACGACGCGGCGGCGGTCGAGCGTCTCTGCGACCGTGCAGTCCTGCTCCGCAACGGACGCGTCGAGTTCGACGGACCGACGCACGATGCGATCGTGCGCTACCGGCAGCAGCTCGCCGGTGAGCTGGATCCCGCGGAGCGTGGCGCCGGCCTCAAGGAGTGGGGGAGCGGCGATGCCCGGATCGAGGGCGTCGAGCTGCTCGGCCCCGACGGAGCGCCGCGCACGCAGTTCCTCGCCGGCGAGCCGTTGATGCTGCGTTTGCGCGTCGTCGCGCAGCGGGCGATGGCTCCGCCGAGGCTGTCGTTCGAGTTGAGGGATGCATCCGGCCTGCTCGTCGCGGGCTCGGGGCGCTCGACCGCCGAGCTCGGTTGGGATCAGCAAACGACGGAGCTCGGAGCCCGCTTCGAGGTCGAGCAGCTGCCGCTGGCGGACGGACGCTTCCACCTGCGCCTGGGCCTGACGGACGAGAGCGGCGAGCGGCTGTACCACTGGCTCGACGATGCGCTCGCGTTCGTCGTCTACCCGGCCGGCGATGAGCGCGGTGTGGTGCGCCTCGAGGGCCGCTGGACCGGGGAGGAGATCGGCGCGCCGACGGAAAAGGTCGCGACATGAGCTCGCGTACCTGTCCGGACTGGCCGAAGCTGATGGAGTACGCGCCGGACCTCCAGTTCAAGCACTACACCGTCGCCGAGGCGAGGCTCCCGGGCGAGGCGCTGATGAGCATTCCCAAGGTCAAGCTCGAGGCTGTCGCGATCTGCTGTGACCTCGAGCGGCACGTCTTCTATGCGGAGCACACAGACCCCGAGGTCGCCGAAGCCCTCCGCGCAACGCACTGGTATGAGCTGGCCGAGTGGACCTCGAGCGGCCCGGGCACCGCGTTCGGCTGAGTCTCACTCTCGGTCTGGGGAAACCTCCCGGTTCCCCCAGACCCCCTCCACCGGTCCGTTCCGCGGACAGGCCGCTTCGCGGCCCGGACGGGGATTCTGTGTCTAAACCGTGACGGGAGTGAGTAGCGGGTCGCCTCGCTCGTACGCCAGGATGTTGTCGACGACGATCCTGGTCATCGCCTCGCGCGTCTGGCGCGTGGCGCTCCCGAGGTGAGGCGTGAGCACGACGTTCGGCAGCGGGAGGAGCTCGGCTGGAACAGTCGGCTCGTGCGCGAAGACGTCGAGCCCTGCACGCAGACGTCCTGAGACGAGCTCCGCGACGAGCGCGGCCTCGTCCACGATCTCGCCCCGCGCCGTGTTGACGAAGCACGCGCCGTCACGCAATAACGCCAGGCGGCGCGCATCGATGAGACCGCGCGTCTCGGGTGTCAGCGGCGTGTGGATGCTGACGATGTCCGACTCCGCAAGCAGAGCATCGAGCTCGCGGTACTCGCCGAGTTCCGTGTCCGCACGCGTTCGCTGCGTGTAGAGCACGCGCAGCTCGAACCCCTGCGCACGCCGGGCGACGGCCTGACCGATGCGCCCGAGGCCGACGATCCCAAGGGTCGACCCGGTCAGCTCCTCGGCGACGATCCCGTTGGCCCACCCCGCCTTCCACTCACCGGCCCGGACAAGCACGTCGCCCTCTACCACGCGACGCCGCGTCGCCAGGATCAGCGCGAACGTCAGATCCGCCGTCGCAGCCGACAGGACGCCGGGCGTGTTCGTCAGGGCGATGCCTCTGCGGGTCAGCTCCTCCAAAGCGATCCGGTCGTACCCGACGCTGAAGTTCGCGACGAGCCGCAGCCCCGGCAGGAGCTCGAGCGGCACCGGCTCGTTCAGGACAACCAGCGCCTCCACCTCGGGCCGAGGAGAGTCAAGGTCCGCGAGCGCGTGCACCTCGACGTCCCCGAGCTCGTCGAAGGCCGGGCCGGGATAACGGTGTGTGGCGAGAACCTTCAAGGGATGAGTCTCCCATGCCGAAACGAACAGACAATGAAGGTCAGATTTGCGGCAACCCTGATCGTGACGCTCGTCGCGATCGCTCTCCCATCCTCCGCCGGCGCGTACCAGCTCGAAGGTGGGCGGTGGCCGACGGCGACGATCACCTACTACAACGAGGTACCAGCCTACGCGTGGGCCGTCGATACCGCCGCCTACGCCTGGAACACGAGTGGTGCGCGCGTGCAGTTTCGGAAGAGCTCACGCCGTGACGCGAAGGTGCTGCTCGGGATCCGCTGGTTCAAGGCACTGGGCGAGGCGAACGTCCAGCGCAACGACAAGGGGCGCATCGTGAGCGCGAAGGTCGGCATTCAAAGCGGGCAGGATCGCTACACGATGGCGCTCGTCAGCGCGCACGAGCTGGGACACGTGCTCGGGCTCAACCACGAGGACCGAGTCTGCGCCACGATGAACTCGCGCCTCGTCGAGAACCACACGGAGTACTGCCCCGCCGCGCCCCCGGGCATGTGGGTCTGCCGCCTGCTGCGCACGGACGATGTGCGCGGTGCCGTGAGGCTTTACGGCGGGACCGTTCGGCCGATCCGCGGTCCCGAGTTCTGCACCAAGTAGTCAGCGCCGCCCGACGAGAACCTCTTCGAGCGGCCGCGTGTTGACGACGTCGGTCGCAGTCGCCCAGCCACGACGAGCGGTATGCATCGCGAGTCGCATGTTGCCGAGCCCACGCACCGAGTGCGCATCGGTCGATACAACGATCGGGACGCCGGCCTCGATTGCGACTCGGATCTCCGGTCCGGAGAGATCGAGCCGGTCCGGCAGCCCGTTCGTCTCGAGCGCGACGCCGGTCTCGAGAGCGACCTCGAACGTGCGCTCGAGATCGAGCGCATTCGGCGGACGGTGATTGATGATCCGCCCCTTGGGATGGCTGAGCGCGCGCACCGCCGGATGCCGCATAGCCTCGGTGACCTTGCGCGTCAGCTCCTCGCGTTGCTGCCGTTGCCCTGCGTGCAGGCTGAGCTGCACCCATTCGAGCTCCGCGAGCACGTCGTCCGGAAGGTCGAGCGCGCCGTCAGCGCGGATGTCGACCTCCGTGCCACGCAGCACGCGAAAGGGCGCGAGCTGCTCGTTGACCGCTGCGATCTCCTCTCCCTGACGTCGCAGGTCGTCCGCGTCGAGGCCGGGAACGACGCGCACATTCGGTGTGTGGTCGCAGATCGCGATGTACTCGTAGCCGAGGTCGCGCGCAGCGATCGCCATCTCGAGGATGGACGCTTTCCCATCCGACCACGTCGAGTGCATGTGGAGGTCGCCGCGGATGTCGTCGCGCGTCAACAGCGGTGGCGGCTCACCGCGGAACGGCTGTTCGCGCAGCTCCGGCGGACACCAGGGAATCCCGAGCTGTGCGTACACGGCCTCCTCGTCCGGCGCCGACGGCAAATCGCCCAGGCCCGCGACGTATGTCTGTGTTCCGGTCGCAACCACCAACTCCGTGCCGAAGCGCGCCGGCTCTGCGACCACCAGCTCGACCGGCACGCCTTCGACCGTCACGCCAACCGCGCGCCGTTCGTTTCGCTCGAGCACCGAGACGATCGCGGGAAGCGCCTCGAACGCGTCGAGCACCGGCCCGGGCCGAGCCGCCGAGGACACGACTGCGAAGTCGAACGAGACGTCGGCCCAGCGGCGCGGATCGCCTGCAACCTCGCCGTCGACCCCGGCAGCGATCTCTTCGAGCACTTCGCGCGCCTGGTTCAAAGTCATCCCCTTCGGCGGCTGCGGCTTCCCTTCGCGCTCGAGGGCGGCCAGCAGGCGCTGTTCCGTCTGCGGTCCGATCCCCGAGACCGACGTCAGCCGCCCTTCCCGGGCCGCCACCCGGAACTCCTCGGCGGTGGAGACGCCGAGCGCCTTTCCGATCTCGACCATCCGCTTCGGCCCGACGCCGAGGAAGCGGCCGAGCCCGATCAGCTCCGGTTGTACTTCACGCTCGAGCTCGTCGAGCTCGGCGATGCGGCCGGTCTCGACGAGCTCGCGCAGGCGCGTCGCGATCCCCGGGCCGATGCCCCGCAGCTCCTCTACGCGCCCTGCGGCGACGAGCTCGGCGATCGGGGCCTTCGTCTCGCGGATCGTCTCGGCCGCTCGTCGATAGGCGCGCGAGGTGTAGAAGCTCGAGCCGGAAAGATCGAGGAGCGCAGCGAAACTCTCCAGCTGCTCGGCGATCGTCGCGTTGTCGAGGGAATTCGGCATGGTCTCGTTAGTCTTGCTCCGTGACGACGTACCTCATTCCATACAGGATCGGGGGCAAGACGCGTCTGGGCGACCCAGAGCTCGCGCTGGCCATGCTCTCTGACGTCACCGATGCTGTGAACGAGCTCGCCGAGAAGGCTCTCGTTGTCGACGGCCCCGGCGGGCAGGGTGAGGCGGTGGCGGGCACCTTGGCGGTGCGTCGCGGGCCTGTGACGATCCTCAATGCCGATCTTCCGTGCGTCACGAGTGCTGAGATCGAGGAGCTGACGGCGGCTGCACCGGCGCTCGTCGCCGCACTCGACGGAACCACCAACGCACTCGCGCTTCGCGATGTCGGCGACTTCAAGCCGCTTTACGGTCCCGGCAGTGCGGCGCGGTTCGCGAAGCATCTTGGTGCCATCAGTCTGGATCTGCCCGGGATGCGCGACGATGTCGATACCTGGGACGACGTGGAGCGCGTGCGGGATCGCGTCGGCCGGCACACCCATCGATACTTAAGCCAGCTGGCACGCGCATGAAGGTCGCGGTGCTCACCGGCGGCGTCGGCGGCGCGCGTTTCCTGCGTGGGATCGCCGAGGCAGTCGATCCCGCTGCGGTTACCGCGATCGTCAACGTCGGCGACGACCTTGAGGTGCTCGGCCTTTCCGTTTCGCCCGACCTCGACAGCGTGCTCTACGCGCTCGCCGAAATTGCCGACGAGGAACGAGGGTGGGGCAGATCAGACGAAACGTGGAACGCGCTTGCCACCGTGGAGTCACTCGGCGCCGAGTCGTGGTTTCGCCTCGGCGACCGCGATCTCGGGTTGCACGTCGTGCGCACGCGGGCGCTGAGGGAAGGCGCGCCACTCTCTGCGGTGACCGCGAAACTCGCCGCTGCACTCGGCGTGGAGACCACGATCCTCCCCGCAACCGACGAGCAACTGCGCACGTGGCTCGACACAACGAACGGAAGCTTCTCCTTCCAAGAGTGGTTCGTCGCCCGAGCGCACCGCGACCCGGTCGACCGTGTGCGCTGCGAAGGTGCGACGGAAGCGCGGCCCGCACCGGGCGTGCTCGAGGCGCTGCACGAGGCCGAGCTGATCCTGATCGCGCCGAGCAATCCGCTCGTCTCGATCGGCCCGATCCTGGCGGTCGAGCGAATCAGGTCCGCGCTGGAACGGCGACGCGTTCCCTGTGTCGCCGTCAGCCCGCTCATCGGCGGCCTCGCCGTCAAGGGCCCGGCTGCAGGAATGCTGCAGCGGCTGCAGGGCGGCACGACAGCCGCGCATGTGGCAAGTTGTTATCCGGGCCTCATCGACGCGCTCGTCATGGACGAGGCGGACGCCGCCGACGCCGACGCGGTCTCGAGTGCCGGCGTCCGGCCGATCGTCACGCACACGCTCATGCATGACGCCGCAGCACGCAGGCGTCTCGCCGAAACGGCGCTCGACGCGGTCGCGCTCGCATGAAGGTCGCGATCGTCGGCGGCACGGGAGCGTTCGGGCGGGCGCTCGCAAAACGCCTCTACGAAGTCGGAAAGGACGAGGTGCGGGTCGGCTCCAGAGACGCCGAGCGAGCACGGGCAACCGCGGCAGAGCTCGGTGTCGCGGGCGGCCGCAACCGTGAGATCGTCGCGGACGCGGACCTCGTCGTGCTCGCGGTCAAATCGGACGCGACGCTGGAGACAGCGAGCGAGCTAGCGGCAGCGATCGGCACGACTCCCGTTCTCTGCGTTGCCAGCGACCTGCGCTTCACCAAGGAAGGAGTCTTGCCCGGTCGCCATCAGGGTTCGCTGGCCGAGGAAGTCGGGAGGATCGTGCGCGCGCCTGTCGCCTCCGGGCTGCAATCCTTCGCGGCTGCGAACCTCGTCGAGGGCGATCCCGGCGACGCACTCATCTGTGGCGGCGATGACCGGGCGAAGGAGCTGTCGCTCGAGCTCGCCGGGCGCCTGGCCGAGCGGGCGATCGACGTCGGTCCACTCGAGAATTCACGCGCTCTCGAAGGCATGACCGCCGTGATCCTGAACGTGAACAAGCGCTACAAGGCGCACGCCGGCATCCGCCTCACTGGATTGCCCTGAGCGGCGAGCTCCGCATCATCCCGGTCACCGGTCTGCCGGAGATCAAAGAAGGGGACGACCTGGCCGCGCTCACCGTCGCGAAGGTCGAGCTCGAGGACGGCGACGTGGTCGTGCTCGCGCAGAAGATCGTCTCGAAGTCCGAAGGCCGAGTCGTCCCACTCGCGGGCATCGAGCCCTCGGAGCGGGCGCTGGAGATCGCCGGCGACGAAGAGGATCCGCGCCGCATCGAGGTCATCCTCCGCGAGGCGGCGCGTATCGTCCGAGTTCGGCTGCCGCTCGTCATCGCCGAGACAAAGCACGGCTTCATCTGCGCCTCCGCGGGCGTCGACGCTTCGAATGCGCCCGAGCCGGACACGCTCGTCCTGCTCCCGGATGATCCCGATGCGTCGGCCGAATACATCCGCGGCCGCATCCGTGAGCTCACCGGTCGCGAGGTCGCTGTCCTCATCACCGACTCGTTCGGCCGTCCGTGGCGTCAGGGAACGATCGACGTCGCCCTGGGCGCGTCGGGGCTCGAGGTGATGCGCGACCTACGTGGCACGCGCGACGGCGTCGGCTACGAGCTGCACTCGACGATGATCGCCGTCGCAGACGAGATCGCGAGCGCTGCCGAGCTCGTGATGGGCAAGGTCGACGGCATTCCGGCGGCAGTCGTTCGCGGTCTCGAGGTCGCGGGCGACGGACACGCCCGCGACCTCGTCATTCCGGAGGAGCGAGACCTCTTTCGCTAACTCGCGGCGGCCTGCCGGCATCGCTCCAGCATTGCCGGCCGGCCGTCAATAGGCTGGCTGCCGTGGCCGAGTTGAGGAAATCAGCCGTCGATCGCGACCCGCTGGAGCAGTTCCGGCGTTGGTACGCGGACGCGGAAGGAGCGGAAATCAAGGCGCCGCAGGCGATGGCGCTGGCGACCTCGACAGCTGACGGCGCGCCCTCGGTGCGGATGGTGCTGCTGAAGGGCGCCGATGAACGCGGCTTCGTCTTCTTCACCGGCTACGTCAGCCGGAAGGCCGGCGAGCTCGATGCGAACCCGCGCGCGGCGCTCCTCTTCCACTGGGAGCCGCTCGGCCGTCAGGTGCGGGTCGAGGGTCAGGTCGAGCGCGTCGCCGAGCAGGAGTCCGACGCCTACTTCGCCACGCGACCGCGCGGAGCGCAGCTGGCTGCTGCAGCGTCACAGCAGAGCTCGGTGCTCCGGGATCGCGCGGAGATCGACACGCGCGTCGACGAGCTCGCCAGCCAGCACGAAGGCAGCGACGTTCGCCGGCCCGATCATTGGGGCGGCTATCGCCTGATCCCGGAGACCTACGAGTTCTGGCAGCACCGCGACGACCGCATGCACGACCGTCTGCGCTACCGGCGCGTGAACGGCGACTGGATCGTCGAGCGGCTTTCGCCCTAGCGATCGACTCGCACCAGCGCGTGCAGTCTGTCGTGGTCGTTCGGGTCGACGAACCGTCGAACGACGCGAAAGCCGGCCTTTTCGAACGCGCGTATCGACGCGAGGTTCTCGGCGTCCGGATCGGCAATGCACGCGTGAATCTCCGGGTCTGAGAAGACGACGTCGGCCACGAACCGAATGAGTGCTTCGGATCCGAGACCGCGGCCGGTCAGCTCCGGCTCCGCGACGAAGAGATCGACCCCGGCCACACCACCCTCCTCGACCGCGACGAGCTCGCGGTATTCCGGATAGTCGGAGACGCGGTACGTCTGGATGAATCCGGCGGGTTGATCGTCCAAGAGGATCAGATAGAGATCGGTCGGCCTGCTTCCTTCGATCGCCGGCAAGTAATGCTGGACGACCTCGTCGTAGGCCTCGCGGTCCGTCCACCAGCGCTGGACGTGCTCGCGCTGCAACCACTCGTACAGGAGTGGCAGATCGCCCGCCGTCAGCGGGCGAAAGCCGATCCTCACGCGAACAGTGCGCCCACCTCTTCGGCATCCGCTGCGGACAGCGGATGCTCGAGGGCGCGCAGCGCCGGCTCGAGGTGATCCGGCCGGCGAGGCCCAACCACAACGGCCGTGACCCACGGCTGCGCGAGCAACCAGGCGATCGCGAGCGTCGCCGAGTCGACTCCCCTCCGCTTCGCGATCTCCGTGAGTGCGTCCAGCGCAGTAAAGGTGGTCGACCTGCGCAGATGCTCGTAGGGGCCGGGACGCATTGCCATCCGCGATCCCGCAGGTGCGGGCTCGTCGCGCTTGTACTTCCCGGTCAGCCAGCCGCCGGCGAGCGGGCCGAACGGCGTGTACGCGATTCCGAGCTCGGCGCACAGTTGCACGAGGCCGCCCTCGTCGTCGCGGTCCAGCAGCGAGTAAGAGTTCTGCACGAGGGCGGGCTTTCCGGCCGCCAGCGCCTCGCCGAGCTGCTGCGCATCGAAGTTGCTGACGCCGTACGCCTTGATCAGCTTGAGCTCGATCAGGCCTTGGAAGGTCGCGACCGTCTCCTCCAATGGAACGTCCGGATCGAACGCGTGCGCGAGATAGAGATCGACGGAGTCGACCCCCAAGCGATCGAGGCTGGACTCGAGCTGCCGCCCAATCCGCGGGCCGGCGAGCCCGTGGTCCTGCCCCTCGGCCATCGGGTTGAAGGTCTTGGTTGCGATCTGCGGGCGCACGCCGTGGCTCGCCATCCACTTGCCGATCGTCGTCTCGCTCTGTCCGCCGCCGTACGCGTCGGCGGTGTCGAAGGTCGTGATGCCGAGCTCCCAGGCCGCATCCATGATGCGGAAGGCCTCTTCCTCACTCTCGCCCTGTCCGAAGAACTCGGGGGCCGAGCCGATCCCCCCGAAGTTGCCGCAGCCGAGAATGATGCGCGAGACCTCGACGCCGGTCCCGCCGAGCTGGCGGCGTTCCATCGCGAGATTCTACGGACGGCGGCTTCTCAGGTGCTTGCGCAACGCTGCGAGGCGCGCGTCCCAGTCGGCACCAACGCTTGCCATCCAGTCCATCGCGGCGCCTAACGGCGCCGGCGTCAACTGATAGAGCGTTTCCCGACCTTCGCGTCGGCTTTCAACGAGTCCGGCGTGGTTGAGCGCAGCCAGATGCTTCGCCACCGCCTGTCGAGTCACCGGGAGCTCGGCGGCAAGCTCCGTCGCGGTGGCCGTCTCACGTGCCGCCAGGGCCTCGAGCACGTAGCGGCGGTTGGGATCGGCGAGCGCGTCGAAGACGCGTCCCGTCGGGTCGCTCACACGCAGACGAGAGCCTGGGCGCGGAGCTCGAGGGCCCTCGAGAACTCGGGCGTGGACTCGCGCACGAGCAGACGCGTCCCCTCCTCAACCTCCTCGAGTGTGAACTCCACCTCGCCCTCGTCGGCCCAGTCGAAGACAAGGCGCTCGCCCGGCTCGACGACGAGCACCTTGGCGCGGCGCTCCTCACCGTCGTCCCAGCGGAAGACGCCGTCGCCGCCTACGCGGACGTCGAGCTCGACATCGTTCGCAAACCACTCCTCGAGCTGCTCGGGATCGGTCAGAGCCTCCCAGACCTCGTCGGGTGTGGCCGGAAAGACGATCTCGCGGGTCACTTCCATCGTTCCTCCTAAACGGCCGCCCGGGCGAAGCCTTGGAATCCGCAACCTCTGGGTTGCGTATACTAGGCGCAACCAACAGGTTGCACATTACCAGGAGGCATAGATGCCGCTGATTCCGATGGTCGTCGAGCAGGACGGGCGCTACGAGCGATCGTTCGACATCTACTCCCGCCTGCTGCGCGAGCGGATCGTCTTCCTGGGTCATGAGGTGGAGGACGGCATCGCCAACGTGATCACCGCGCAGCTCCTCTTCCTCGAGGCGGAGGACCCGGACCAGGAGATCTCGCTCTACATCAATTCGCCAGGGGGCTCCGCGTACGCCGGGATGGCGATCTACGACGCGATGCAGTACGTCAAGCCGGACGTCCGCACGATCTGCACTGGGATGGGGATGTCGGCCGCAGCGATGATCCTGTCCGGAGGTGCCACCGGAAAACGATTCGTGCTCCCGAACGCCAAGGTGATGATCCACCAGGGCTCCGGCGGCTTCCGCGGCTCGCCCGCGGACATCCAGATCGCCGCGAAGGAGATCCTCGAGATGACCCAGCGGATGGCGGAGATCATCGCGCGCCATACGGGACAGCCGCTCGAGCAGGTGCTGAAGGACATCGACCGCGATCACTTCATGGCGCCGGAGGAAGCGGTCGCGTACGGGCTGGTGGACGAGGTCATCCAGCCGGCCGACCTGCGACCCAGAAAGGGGCGCTGATGGAGCTCGGCAAACCGCAAGGAAAATTAGAAGCAGGCGCAGCCGTGCTCGGCTGGCGGGCGTGGGCGGTGACCAGGACGAGTGGAGGTGTGAGGCTCGCCTCGCCGCTCTACGATCACCTCTGGCTTCCCGGCGAGCCCGCCGTTGCGTCCTGCCTTCGGCATGAGGATCGGTTCGCCGCTCTGCTCGGCGTGCACGACGTCGGCAGTACGGACTGCAGCTGCGGGTTCCACGCGGCGCGCGACCCTGCCGATGCGCTCTCCTACCTGCACGGGCGGGACGCACCGTCGACGCTCTGTCGCGTGCTCGGCGAGGTCACGTTGTGGGGTGAGGTGTTGCAGACAGAGGCGGGTTGGCGCGGCACGCTTGCGTATCCGGCGCGGCTGTATGTCCCCGACGCGCTGCTCGCAGATGAGTTGGCGGCCTACGGCGTGGCCGTAAGCTCCGCAGAGTGCGGCCCCGGTTTTGCGACAAGTTCGGCGGCGGCTTCGGCTGGATCGTCGACGAGTTCATGCAGCGTTGCTCGCACGCTCTCGTCGAGGACGGCCGCGTCTGGGCGATCGATCCTGTCGACGGAGACGGTGTCGAGGAGCGGATCCGCGCGGGGGGCACACCCGCGGGCGTCCTCCAGTTGCTCGACCGGCACAACCGCGACTGCGCCGCCCTCGCCGCTCGGCTCGGTGTCAGGCACCACGTTGTTCCGCAGGGATCGCTGGGCCCGTTCGCCTGCATCGCCGTCAGGAACAGCCAGTCGTGGAACGAGGTCGCGCTCTGGTGGCCCGATCGCCGCGTGCTCGTCTGCGCCGATGTGCTCGGCACTGCGCGGTATTACCGGGCCGGCAATGAACGACTGGCGGTGCATCCCCTCCTGCGCGTGCGGCCGCCGCGCAGGGAGCTAGGCGCGCTTCAGCCCAACGTCATCCTCTCCGGTCACGGCGAGGGTGTCCTCGAAGACGCGGACACCGCTCTCCGTGAGGCGCTCAGCACATCGCGACGGCGGATCCCCGCTCAGCTTGCCAGCGGGGTGCGCGCTTGGCGGGCGAGCCGACCCAGCTAGCGGCGACGTAGCCGAGCCCGATCGCGAGCGCGCCGCCGGCGGCGTCGAAAAAGAAGTGGTTGCCGGTCGCCACGATGACGAGCAGCATCACGGCGGGGTAGCTCCAACCGATCGCGCGTGCAACGCGGTTTTTGGCGAGCGCCGCGACGGTGACCCCGACGAGCAGCGCGTAGCCGAAGTGCAGGCTCGGCACCGCGGCGAACGGGTTGTAGAGGCCGCCGAGCAGGTCGGAGCTCAGGTTCACCTTCGCGTTGCGCGTGACGGTGTCCACGAAGCCGAGCCCGGCGAGCCGCGGCGGCGCGACCGGGTACAGGAGGTAGATCGAGAGTGCGACGCCGGTCGCGGCGATCAGCGTATTTCGAACCAAGGGGAAACGCTCCGGATGGGTCCGATACAGCCAGATCAGAAAGGCGGCCGTGCCGAGGAAGTGCAGCGCGATGTACGCGATCCCGAGCAGCGTCGGCAAGGCCGGTACCCAGTGAGCCGCGTGCTGAACGGTGCGCTCGCCGAAGAGGTGCAGGTGGCGCTCGAGGGCAACGATCCCGTCGGTGTGCTCGCGGGCGACGCCAAGAGTTGCGTGACCCTGGCCACGCACGACCTCGTAGAGGCCGTAGAGGCCGAAGATCGTGGCGACCTCCACCAGTCCTCGGTGGGGGGTGGACGCGAGGCTCCGGAGAGAAGGGAGACGGTGGAGGGTCGCCACGCTCATGGCTCCAAGCTACGTCCGCCCGCGCGCCTGGACAGTGCGGCTACCCCTACTTGGCGCCTCGGGCTGACCCCCGTCTTTGGACGTCGATAGGGTCGCCGCAGCAATGTGCTTCGAGCTCGATTCCGTCCCGCCGATCCCCGTGATCCGCGGTGCCGCCGTCTCGCACGAGGACATC
>WNEY01001013.1_pt1 | contig 46921 bp, 49 predicted proteins | sample 5400531 | NCBI WGS metagenome assembly WNEY01 (sample SAMN13153338, study PRJNA577476) | soil metagenome | isolation source: 200 cm saprolite under Douglas fir tree site 1 | place: USA:California | collected 2015-04-18 | reverse complement strand
GGAGTCGCAATGCTGGCGAAGAGCGACGTGGCCGCGGTGCTGCTCCCGGCAAGCGCCCTTTTCCTGGGCCGTCCGATGCCGCCTGCCCGCGCGTTCGTCGACGCGGGGGCGGTCGTCGCTCTCGCAACGGACTTCAACCCGGGCAGCGCCTTTTGCGAGAGCCTCCCGCTGGTGTGCTCGCTCGCAGCAACGCAACTCAGGCTCTCGCCCGCCGAGGCGCTCGCTGCGTGCACCGTCAATGCAGCGCACGTGCTCGGTCGGTCCGCACGGCTCGGCCGGCTTGCGCCGGGGTACGCCGCCGACGTCGTCCTGATCGACGCTCCCGACTGGCGGTATCTCGCCTATCACCTCGGCGGCGACATCGTCGCCGAGGTGATCCTCGGTGGGGTTCCCGCGGCGCTACGCTAGGCACGCATGCCCACGAAGAAGCAGCGGCGGCGACAGGAGAAAGCGCGCCGGCACGAGTACGAGTACGTCTACGTCGACGACGAAGGGAACGAGGTCGCGGTCGAACCGTCGGAGCTGCGCCCCGAGAAGGACGGAAAGCGGGAGTCGCGGCCCCGAAAGGGAGACAACCGGAAGGCCGGTGCGCGGAGAGGCCCGCGCCGCCCGATCGAGCCCCCGTCGTGGCGACGCTCGGCCCGGCGAGCGCTCATCTTCGGCCCGTTGCTGATCGTGGCGATGATGCTGTTCAACCGCAACCTTCCATGGATCCAGCAGATCGCTCCCGCGATCTTCCTGATCACGTTCTTCATCCCGTTCAGCTACTTCACGGACTCGATCGCGTACCGCATGTACCGCAAGCGCCTCGAGCGCGGCGACACCCCCAAGACCCACTAGACGCTCTTGTGCTCTCCGCGGTAGTGACCCTCGCCGGGCCACGGGGAGAGCACGAGCAGGATGCGCGCACCCGTTTCCGTGGAGATCGAGCGCCGCTCGTCGGCGTCGAAGGAAAAGAAGCAGCCGGTCTCGCCCTCGATCGTCTTGCCGCCGGATTCGACCCGGACCGAACCGTCGACGACGGAGACGAGCGCCCGCTCCTTCACCTGGTGGTCGCCGAGCGCCTGGCCCGGCTCGAGCGCGACGAGGACCGCACGCGCGGTTTCGTCCGAGCGCAGCACGACGGGAGAGCGGCTCCCGCCCGGCGTGTCGATCTCACGCAGGTTCCAACTTTGCACAGCACGATCCTAAACGCCCGCGCGGGCTCCTGGTCGGCGTCGCAAGCGAGCGCCTTGGGCCCACGCGGGGGCCCTCAAGAGCGCCGTTAGACTCAAACGCCCGTGAGCCTCGCCGTGAACCGTTATGAGCTCGGCCCGATCGGGACGAACTGCTACGTCGTGCGCGCCGAGCCCGGGGCGCCGAAGGCGGTCGTCGTCGATCCGGGCGGGGACGCCGCGCGCCTCGGGCAGGAACTGGAAGGCCTGACCACTCGCTGCGCCGCCATCCTGATCACGCACGGCCACTGGGATCACCTTGGCGCCGTGGCGGATCTCGCCGAAGCGGCGGGAGCTGCCGTCTACATGGCGGAGGACGAGCGCGTGCTGCTGGAAGACGTCAACAGCTTCACGCCGCCGGGCGTCGAGATCCGCCCGTATACGCCCGACGTCGGACTGCAGGGCGACGAGACCCTCGAGCTGGCGGGCATCTCCCTGGAGACGCTGCGCGTCCCCGGCCATTCGCCGGCCCACCTCGCGTACTACGGACACGGGTGCCTCTTCTCCGGCGACCTCCTTTTCGCCGGCTCGGTCGGGCGCACCGACCTTCCGGGAGCGGATTGGGACACGCTCGTCCAGTCGATCCGCATGCTCGCCGACCGGTTCCCGCCCGAGACCATCGTGTACCCGGGTCATGGCCCGCAGACGACGCTCGGCGCAGAAGTTCAGCGCAATCCGTTCCTCGCGGAGCTGCGCGCGTGACGCGCTTCGAGGCGCCGCGCGGCACCCACGACATCCTCCCGTCCGAGCAGCCGCTCTGGCAGTTGGTGACGGGGGAGATGGAGGCGGTTTGCGATCTCTACGGCTACCGCCGGATCGACACTCCCGCCTTCGAGGACACGGAGCTGATCGTGCGCACGTCCGGCGGCGGCTCCGACGTGGTGCAGAAGGAGACGTACACGTTCACGGACCGCGGTGGCCGCTCCCTCACGTTGCGACCTGAAGCGACGGCGCCGATCTGCCGCGCCTACGTCCAGCACGGCCTCCACCGCGAGCCGCAGCCGCAGAAGCTGTACACGATCGGGCCGATGTGGCGGTACGACCGGCCGCAGCGCGACGACGAGGCCCGCGCAAAACGCGGGACGTCGCCGCTGCGGGTGTTCGACGTGAAGAGCGAGCGGGTGCAGAAGCTCCTCGCCGACGCCCCGAAGATCGGAGAATCGCTCTGCGACGCCTGCCGCGATCACTTCGCGCGCGTGCGCGAGTACCTCGATGCGTTCGGCGTCCGGTTCGAGCTCGCCCCAACGCTCGTGCGTGGTCTGGACTACTACACGCGGACGACGTTCGAATTCAAGGACGAGGCCATCGGCGCCAAGGACACGGTCTGCGGCGGCGGGCGGTACGACGGCCTGATCGAGGAGATCGGCGGCCCGCCCACGCCCGGGATCGGATTCGGGGCCGGAGTCGAGCGCCTGTTGCTTTCGATCGACAGGGATCCACCTGAGCCGCCACACGTCGATGTCTTCTTCGTCTGTGAATCGAGTGCCGACCGCGCGCGCATCCTGCCGCTCCTGGCCGAGCTCCGTCGCCGCGGACTCCGCGCCGACATGGACTACGCCGGCCGCTCCTCGAAAGGGCAGCTGACCCAGGCGGGCCGGCTGGGCGCCGGCCGGACGGTGATCGTGGAGGGCGATCGGGCAACCGTGCGGGAGCACGCCAGGGAGGACTGGACCGCGCCGCTCGACGAGGTCGTCGACAGGATCTCGGGATGAGCGGGTGGCGTGACCTCTACTGCGGCGAGCTGCGGGCCGAGCACGTCGGCAACACCGTCGCGGTCGCGGGCTGGGTCGCGCGTCGCCGCGACCACGGCGGTCTGATCTTCATCGACCTTCGCGACCACACGGGTGTCGTCCAGCTCGTCGTCAATCCCGAGCGCTCACCCATGGCCGCGAAAACGGCGCACGACATCCGCTCGGAGTTCGTCGTCCGTGCGCGCGGAGAGGTCGTCCGGCGCGCCCCCGACGCCGTCAATCCCAACATCCCCACGGGCGAGGTCGAGATCCAGGTGGACGAGCTCGAGATCGTCGCGCGCTCCGAGCCGCTCCCGTTCCAGCTCGACGACGAAGGCGTCGAGGAGCCGCTGCGCCTTCGCTACCGCTACCTCGACCTACGGCGGGACCGGATGCAGCGCAACTTGCGCCTCTCCGCCACGGTGCTAGCAGCGATCCGCAAGTCGATGGAAGAGCAGGGCTTCATCGACGTCTGGACGCCGACGATGACCCTGGGAACACCGGAAGGCGCGCGTGACTTCCTGGTTCCCGTCCGACTGCAGCCGGGCAACTTCTTTGCGCTCGCCCAGTCCCCCCAGCTCTTCAAGCAGGTGTTCATGATCGGCGGGCTCGACCGCTACTACCAGATCGCCACCTGCTGGCGCGACGAGGATCTCCGCGCCGACCGTCAGTTCGAGTTTCGGCAGCTCGACCTCGAGCTCGCCTTCCCGACGCGCGAGGAGGTCCTCGACGTGCTCGAGCGCGTCGTCGTCGCGTCCTTCGAGGCGCTGGGCCGGACGCCGCCGCCGCGCCCGTTCCCGCGCCTCGCGTACGCCGACGCGATGCTGCGTTACGGCTCGGACAAGCCGGACGTGCGTTTCGGGCTCGAGATCCAGGATGCCACCGAGGCGACGCGAGGCTCCGAGTTCGGCGTGTTCGCCAACGCGGAATGCGTCCGCTTCGGCGTCGCACCGGCGGTCTTCTCGCGTGCGCACCTGCAGAAGCTGGAGGAGTTCGCCAAAGAGTGGGGGGCGAAAGGGCTCGCATACATCGTCGTCGACGAGTCCGGCGAGGTGCGCTCTCCGATCGCGAAGTTCCTCTCGGAGCGCGAGCTCGAGGCGTTTCGCGCGCCGCCCGGTTCGACGGTTCTCTTCGCGGCGGACACACCGGCGACGGTGGAGCGGGTTCTCGGTGCGTTGAGGCTGCACCTCGGAGAGGAGCTCGGCCTGATCGACGAATCGCGGGACGAGCTCCTCTGGGTGCTCGATTTCCCGCTGTTCCAGAAGGACGAGGAGACCGGGCAGTGGACGTTCGTCCATCACCCGTTCACCGGGCCCCTTCCGGGTCACGAGGACCTGATCGAGAGCGACCCCGGCGCCGCCCTGAGCCAGCACTACGACCTGATCTGGAACGGCTGGGAGCTCGGCTCGGGCTCGATCAGGATCCACCGCCAGGAGATCCAGGAGCGGATCTTCCGCGCCATGGGGATGAGCGAGGAGGAGGCGCGGGCGAAATTCGGCTGGTTCCTCGACGCGCTGCGGATGGGCGCCCCCCCACACGGCGGCTTCGCGCTGGGTATCGAGCGGTTCATCGCCTTGCTTGCCGGCGAGTCGAACATCCGCGAGGTGATCCCGTTCCCGAAGACGGCCAGCGGCTCCGATCCGCTCACCGGCGCCCCCGCGCCGACGACAAAGGAACGGCTGGACGAGCTCGGAATCAGTGTCACGGCCCCCTCGCCTAACGCCCGTGCCGGGCCCGGCCGATGAAACCTGCATACTCTCCTGCAAGGAGCTAGCCGCAGATGGCCACACAGGAACCAGGACAGCAACCGTCGCTCACCGCGCTTCCGCGGCTGGAGGACCTGCCCAAGAGCGGGGACGGCTACGACGCGGAGAAGGTGCGCGAGGCCTTCGAGGCCTTCCGCAGGCATTCCGCCCAGCTGCAGGCGCAGCTCCGTGTGCTCCAGGCCGCGAGCCGAAGCGGCCAGGCCGTCGAGCCGACCGGGCACGCCGTGCGTATGGACGCACTCCATCTGATTCGGTCGGCTGCCGAGTTCGCAGACACCGTCGAATCCGATGCCCAAAGGGCATCTGAGGCGCAGTTGTCGAAGACCGAGGAAGAGGTCCGCCGCCGCCGCCGCGAGCTGCAGGACCGCGAGGCCGAGATCGAGCGGTACCGGCAGGAGAGCGAGCGCCAGCGCGCGGAGATGCTGAACAACGCTCGGAACGAGGTGCGCGAGCTGCTCGCGAACGCGAACCGCGACTCGACGCAGGAGTTGCGTGAGGCCGAGGCGAAGGGCAGCCGTCTCCTCGAACAGGCTCGCCACCAGGCGACCGAGCTGACGAATGCGACCCGTGCCGAAGTCGAGCAGACGCTCGAGTGGGCGCGCGCGCAGGCCTCCGCGATCCTCAGCCGCGCTCAGAGCGGCACCGAGCAGTTGCTTGCCGCCGCCGGGCTCGGCGAGGATGAGATCAAGCGTGTCGGAGAGGCGATTGTCGCGGCGGCCCACGAGGCAACCGAGGCGAGCCGCACGCCTCCGGGCGCCGTCCGTCCTGCCGCTGCGATGGCGGCGCCTCCGGTCTCACCGTCGCCCGCAGCCCCCAAGACCGGGGAGCGTCAGGCCGAAAAGCCCGCGCCGAAGGCCTCCGGCAAGCAAGAGGCTCGGCCGAAGGGCTCGGCGCCCGCGGACGAGTCGCAGGACTAGCAACAGCCGTAGGATCTCCCCGTGCCCGTCGTCGGCCCCCGGTTCCTCATCGAGGCCGGATTCATCATCACGGTCGCGGTCATCGCCGGGATCGAGAGGCTCGGCACGGCGTGGATCATCGCGGTGATGGCCGGAGCCTGGCTCGTCGTCGCCGTCGTCGAGATCGGCGTCTCGCGCCGCCGGGCCAGGGAACAGCCGCGGCCCGCCGAGCCGGCGCCAGAGCCCGTCGTCGCGCCGTCACCACCACCGGTGGCGGTCCGGCGAGAGCCGCCGGTCGCGCCCCGGCCGGAGCCTCCGGTCTCCGCGGTGCCGCCGGACGAGCCCCGGCGCGAGCCCGAGTCGCCGCGGATCGTCGTGGTCCCCCCGCCGCCCCCCGAGCCTGAGCCGGAGCCGGAGCCGGAGCCCGAGCCGGAACCGGAGCGCGTGGTGGCACTTCCGCTTGCGAATCACGGACCGCGCGAATGGAACCTCTGGGAGCTCGAACGCGCCGCGCGCGACCACCTGAGCGGTGACGTCGCGAAGAACGAAGAGCGCTCGTATCTCTTGATGTACCTGCGCGAGTTCGCCGGCCCCGACGGCGTCCTGCCCGCAGACTTCGACGGACTCGTGCGCGACGCCTTCGGCGACATGCTGCAGCACACCGTCGGCACGTGAGCACGACACTCGTCCAGCGCGCGGTGTGGCTGGCCGGGATCTGTTTCGTCGCTGCGATCGCAGCCCTCGCACTCACCCGGCGTGACGCGGGAAGCGACCGCAATCTTCCCGGCGCCGTCGCCGTGCCCGGAACGGAGAACGGCTACTACACGGCGAAGGCCGCGCCGTACGGTCCCACCCGGTCGCATCATCGAACAGCCTGTGGCCGTCCCTTCCTGAAGACGACAGAGGGCGTCGCGCATCCGGTGCTGCCCTGCGGCGTGAAGCTGTACATCCGCTTCCAGGGGCGAGAGGTCCTGACGCAGGTCGTCGACCGCGGCCCGAATGTCCCGGGCCGTGAGTTCGACGTCACGAAGGCGCTGGCGAACCGCCTCGACCTGCACGGCACGCAGACCATCCAGTGGCGCTTCGCCAGGTAGCCGGTAGTCTGCGTGTGCTCGACCCTGTTCGTGGCTCGCGCATTCCAACGTAGAACCAACACCACTGCTGAGGGAGCCTGCGTCCGGCTGAGGCTCTGGCCGTAAGCCGGCAAGGCACCCACCTGGCATGACCAGGTTCACAGCGGGCACGAGCCACGGCAGGGTCAGAGCCGCAAAGTCCGCTCGCTTCGCTCGCATGATGACTTTGCCGCTGTGAGGCGACCTCCGAGAGCGTTTGGGGCGAGCGCCGGCAAAGAGGGCACTCGCGGCGATTGTCGCTAGCCTGGGTTCGTGATCGAGGTTTTTGGAGATTCGGCGCGAGGGTCCGAGTTCGCTCTGGTCAGGCTGACCGTTGACGGTCATCGCATCGTCGAGGCTGATGCCCTCCGGCTCGAGCGGTCGCTCGTCGGACTGACGCTGCTCGAGGCGGCTGCCGTCGGCGGCGAGACGCTTGCGGTCGATGCGCTTGCCAATGCGCTTGCCCCCGTGTTTCGGGCGCCACGGTCTCCGGGTCGCGTCGCCGTTGCGATGAGCGGGGGCGTCGATAGCGCGGTGGCGTTGCTCAAGTCGCTCCCCGATGCGATCGGCGTGACGCTCCGGCTCTGGCTCGATCCCGATGGGCCTGACACGGAGCGGGCCTGCTGCTCGCCCGAGGCCGTTCTCGCCGCTCGTGACACGTGCCATGCGCTCGGCGTTCCGCACGTGACGCTCGATCTTCGGGAGGAGTTTCGCCGGGCGGTGGTCGACCCGTTCGTCCGCGGTTACGCGCGCGGTGAGACGCCCAACCCCTGCATCCGCTGCAACGGCGGTTTCCGATTCGGCCGGCTGCTCGCGTTCGCGCGGCGCGCCGGCGCGGACACGCTCGTGACCGGGCACTACGCGCGGATCGTGGAGCATCGCGGCCGACTTCTTCTCGCGCGCGCGACTGATCTCGAGAAGGACCAGTCGTACATGCTCGCGCGGCTCGATCCAGCGCGGCTCGGGCAGATTGCTTTCCCGCTCGGCGAGCAGACGAAGGAGGAGACTCGCACGGAAGCGGAGCGCGCAGGCCTCGCGGTGGCCGGCCGCCGGGAGAGTCAGGAGGCGTGCTTCCTCGCGGGCGACGACTACCGGGCGTTCCTGGAGCGGCGCGGCCTCGACACGGAGGAGGGCTCGATCGTGGACGAGGACGGGCACGAGCTCGGCCGCCACGCCGGCTACTGGCGCTTCACCCCGGGCCAGCGCAAGGGGCTGGGCGTGTCGGCCTCCCAGCCGCTCTTCGCGCTTCGTTCCGACGCGCGCACCAACACGTTGGTCGTCGGGCCCCGCGAAGCGCGCGCTCGGACCTCGGTGGACGCAACCGGTCGGCTCTACGTTCCCGCCGAGCGCGTCGAAGCGAAGCTTCGCTACCGCTCGGAGCCCTTGGCCGCCAGCGTGGAGGCGGCCGCCCGCGGTTTTCGGCTCGAGCTGGACCACCCCGCGTATGGCGTCGCCGCCGGCCAGGCGGCGGTGCTCTACGAGGCGGGCGTCGTGGTCGGCGCGGGGCTCATACGCGGCTAACGCACGTAAGATCGGCGCCGGGTGAATCTCCTAGCGCTCACCTGCGGAACCGACGCCGCCGGTTCTTCGTTCTACCCGTGGGTCGGACTGGAGGGATACGGTGGGCGTTGACGAGATCACCCTGACGCTGCCTGCAGACCAGGCGTTCCATAGCGTTGCTCATCTTGTTCTGGGCGGTCTTGCCGTCCGCCTCGATCTGACCTTCGAGAACCTCGAAGATCTCGAGCTCGCGCTCGACGCCCTCCTCGAGAGGTCCGCGAAGGACGAGGACGTCACAGTGCATGTACGCGTCCTGGACGGCGAGCTCGAGACGACGGTGGGGCCGTTCACCTCGGTCCGCGCGGAGCTCGAGGAGACGGGGGACGAATCCCTCAACCTCCGACGGATCCTCGGAACGGTGTGCGACCGCGTCGAGATCGTGGATCGTGACGGTGGCCAGTGGGTGGAGCTGACGAAGCTGGTCGAGACCGGGAAGAGCGGGGGCCGGTGAGCGAGTCCGACAAGGTTCTCCTGAGGCGCTACCACGAGGAGGGTGACCTCCAAGCGCGGGAGCAGCTGATCGAGCAGTACATGTCGCTCGTCCGCTCGCTCGCGCGGCGTTACTCGTATCGGGGTGAGCAGCTGGAGGATCTCGTCCAGATCGGCGCGATCGGCCTGATCAAGGCGATCGACCGCTTCGAGCTCGACCGCGGCGTCGAGCTGACGACGTATGCGACGCCGAACATCATCGGGGAGATCAAACGGCACTTTCGCGACAAGGGCTGGTCGGTGCGCGTGCCGCGCGGCCTGCAGGAGCTGAACGTCCAGCTGTCCCGGCTCGTCGAGCAGTTGACCGTCCAGCTGGGACGCTCGCCGACGATCACAGAGCTCGCGAAGGCGGCCGGCGCCGAGGAGGAAGAGGTGCTCGAGGCGCTTGAACGCACCCGGCTTCCGCGTCCTCGACGAGCGCGAGCGCAGGATTCTCCACCTTCGCTTCTTCAGGGGATTGACGCAGTCGCAGATCGCGCAGCAGGTCGGGATCTCGCAGATGCACGTGTCTCGCCTCATCCGGCGCTCGCTCGAGAAGATCCGCGAGGAGATCGCGGCGGAAGAAGGGTCGGAGCCCAGGGTCGCTCGCGGCTAATCGAGACGAAGTCCGGCTCGGCTGCGCCGAGCCATGGTGACTTCGTCGCGAGGGCTTCTATCGAAGAGCCTGCTCGGCCGCACCCGGCAAAGCCGGGCGCGGCGGCGGAGGTTCCCCTGCTTTTCGCGCGTACGATTTCCGCGGTGGCCAGGATCAACGACAGGGCGTTCGTTCGCGCGCAGTACGAGACAGAAGGGCGGCTAAAGGCCCGCAAGTCGGCGTACGCCAATGCCGAGGGCGACGATCCGCGCGAGTTCGCGTTTCAGGCGATCGCGGAGGTGAGTCCTCGCCGCGTGCTCGAGGTCGGCGGCGGCGAGGGCGAGTTCGCGGAGCGCCCTGCGGACAGAGCTCGGCGCCGAGGTGATCGCCGTCGACCAGTCCCCATGGTCGAGATCCAGCGCTCGAGAGGGGAATCGACGCGCGCGTCGGCGACGTTCAGGAGCTCCAATTCGACGGCGGCGAATTCGACGTCGTTGTGGCAGCGTGGATCCTGTACCACGTTCCCGACCTCGATCGTGCGCTTGCCGAGCTCGCGCGTGTCGTTAAGCCGGGTGGCAGGCTCGTCGCCGCGACAAAATGCTGTCGATCACCTGCGTGAGCTCTGGGATCTCGCCGGTCGCGCACCGTCAATCGAGCGGTTCCCGTTTCGAAGCGAGAACGGCGAGGAGGTGCTGCGGAGGCACTTCGCCCGCGTCGAGCGCCGCGATACCTGCGGTTCGGTGACGTGGGACAAGAAGACGATCCGCCGGTACGTAGCGAGCTGGGATGACCTGGCCTCACTCGACATGCCGCTGATCCACCAGCCACTTCGCGCCCGCTGCCGTAGCACTGTCTTCGTCGCCGAGAAGGCGGCCTAGGCCACACCTACAATCTCGGGATGCGCACCTCAGGAGAGCTGCGCGCGGGCTTTCGCGCGTTCTTCGAGTCGAAGGGTCACGAATTCCGGCCCTCGGCTTCGCTGATCCCACGCGCGGACGACCACTCAACGCTGCTCACGACGGCCGGCATGCAGCCGCTGATGCCGTACTTCCTCGGCCGGGAGCCGACGCCGGCGCCGCTCCTCACGACCGTGCAGAAGTGCTTCCGCACGCCTGACATCGACGAGGTCGGGCTCGACGGCTACCACCTGACCTTCTTCGAGATGCTCGGGAACTTCTCGTTCGGGCAGTACTTCAAGGAGGGTGCGATCGAGCTCGCGTGGGAGTTCGTCTTCGAGCACCTGAAGCTCGATCCCGAGCGCTTCTGGGTCAGCGTCTTCGCCGGCGACCCGGAGCTCGGCCTGGGCGAGGACGAAGTCGCCCACGACCTGTGGCTGAAGATGGGACAGCCGCCCGAGCGCATCGTGTTCCTTCCCACTGCGGAGAACTTCTGGTCGGTGGGTGGGCCAGGCCCCTGCGGCCCCGACACGGAGATGTACTACGACTGGGGCGAGGAGCACGGGTGCGGGCAGCCGGACTGCCAGCCGAGCTGCACGCGCTGCGAACGCTTCCTCGAGTTCTGGAATCTCGTCTTCATGGAGTTCGAGCTGCACGTCGACGGGAACCTGACGCCGCTCCCGAAGCAGAACGTCGACACCGGCTTGGGCGTCGAGCGGACGGCGGCGATTCTGCAGAACGTCATAACGGTCTACGAAACCGACGTGTACCAGGCGATCATGCGCTGGATCGCAGAGGAGAGCGGCGTCGCGTACGGCGACTCACCGGAGGCGACGAAGGCGCACCGCATCCTCGCCGACCACGGCCGCGGGATGACGTTCCTCGCGGCCGACGGCGTCGCGCCGTCGAACGAAGGGCGCGGCTACGTCATGAGGCGCATCGTTCGCCGTGCGGTGCAACAGGGTGCGCGCGTAGGACTCGAGCCGCCCTACCTCGCACGCCTCGCCGGCGTCGTCATCGAGCAGATGAAGGAGGGCTATCCGGAGCTCGAGCAGCACCGCGACGACGTCCACCGCATCCTCACCGCCGAGGAGGAGCGCTTCGGCAAGACGCTCGAGCGTGGCCTGCGCCTCTTCGAGGAGATCGCGCGGAAGGGCGGCGACATCTCGGGCGAAGACGCGTTCCGTCTCCACGACACATACGGCTTCCCCCTCGAGCTGACGCAGGAGCTCGCACGCGAGCGCGGACTGGGGGTGAACGAGGAGGAGTTCACAGGGTTGATGGAGCAGCAGCGGACACGCTCCCGCGCGGCGATCTCGAAGGACGACAAGCGTGCGGCCGAATTCGCCAAAGCCGCAGGCTTCCGGACGGAGTTCGTCGGCTACGAGAAGACGGACGTCCTCACACAGATCGGCGTGCTCGAGGAAGTCGGCGACGGATTCTTCCTCGCCAAGCTGCGGGAATCCCCGTTCTACCCCGCGGGCGGGGGCCAGGTCACGGACGCGGGCTGGATCGAGCGCGACGATGGGAGTGGCACGCGCGCGGAGTTGCGCGAGGCCTACCGGCTGGAGGACGACCAGGCGCTCGTGTTCGAGGGTGAGGGATTCTCGGCCGGCGACCGTGTACGGGCGGTCGTACCGTGGGCGGTGCGCTTCCCGACCATGGCGAACCACACCGCGACGCACCTCCTGCACAGAGCGCTGCAGGAGGTGCTCGGCGACCACGTGCGCCAGGCCGGCTCGGCGGTGCGTCCCGACAAGCTCCGGTTCGACTTCACCCATCCGCAGCAGCTCACGGGGGAGGAACGCGAGCGGATCGAGCACCTCGTCAACGAGAAGGTGTTCGAGAACCTGCCCGTGCACGCGTTCGTGACGCCGATCGAGGAAGCGCGCCGGCTCGGCGCGATGATGCTCTTCGGCGAGAAGTACGGTGAGCACGTGCGTGTGGTCGAGATCGACGACTACTCGCGCGAGCTGTGCGGGGGGACGCACGTCCGGTGGACGGCGGAAATCGGACCCTTCGTGATCCTTTCGGAGGGATCGGTCGGCGCCGGCGCGCGCCGGATCGAGGCGGTCACCGCCGGTGAGGCCTACGCCTACCTGCATGCGAGTGCGCGCGAAGCCGCAGAGCTGCGCGGCGAGCTGGAACGCGTGCGAAAGGAAACACGCAAGCCACGGGCCGAAAGGGCCGCCGACTTCGAGATCGTCGACAAGGAATCAAACGTCGTCCTCATCGAGGCGAAGGCGCTCAAAGGCGTGGAGCTCCGCGAGCTGTCGGATCGCGTCCGTCAGCAGGAGAAGGCAGCCGGAGTCATCGCCGGTTCGGTCGACGACGGCCGTGCGTACCTCGTCGTCAATCTCGACGAGTCGCTCGTCGATCGTGGTCTCGACGCCTCGAAGCTCGTTCGCGACATCGGACGCCACATCGGCGGCGGCGGCGGCGGGCGGCCGACGCTGGCCGAAGCGGGCGGCAAGAATCCCGAAGGTCTGCGCGACGCTCTGGAGGCCGGGAAGCAGGCCATCGCCGACGCGTTGAAATGAAGGTCCTCGCCCTCGACTACGGCCGGGCGCGCACCGGCGTCGCTGTCTCGGACCCAACCGGAACCATCGCCCGCCCGCTCTGCGTCGTCGAACGTGCGGGGAGCGGCGACGGCCTCGCGCGTCTCGCTGCGTTGATCGGCGAGCACGAGGTCGATTGCGTCGTCGTCGGGCTGCCACTGACTCTCCGCGGCGGGCGCGGGGAGCAGGTGCGTGAGACGGAGAGTTTCATCGAAGCGCTGAACGACGTGACGAAGGTTCCGGTGGTGACATTCGACGAGCGGTTCACGACCGCACTGGCGGAGCAGGCTCCGGCCGACACGCCGGAAGACGCTCGCGCCGCGGCCCATCTCCTCTCGAGCTACCTCGCTTGGGCAAGCGGCGCCCCGGCATGATCCCGCCCCGGCCGGGACGCTGGCTGCGGGGCCCGAGCCCTCGACAACTCGCACGGCGGCGCACGCTTGCGCTGGGCTTGCTGCTCTTGGTCCTCGGGGGCCTCGGCTGGCTCGCCGTCGCGGCGATCGGAGGCGGGGGCAAGAACGGTCGGATGCAGCCGTCGACGACGTCGAGCACGCTGATCTATCGAACGGTGACACGGACGACGCCCACCGGCACGGTCGAGACCGTGATCGCCATGCCGAAGCCCTTCCACGTCGTGTTCCCCGAGGGGTTCACCCGGAAGGAGATGGCCGACCGCGTCACAGTGGTCGGCAAGATCGCCGAGCGGAAGAGCCATGTCGGGACACGCCTCTCCCAGGCTTCGTACCTCGCGGCGAGCAGGAAACCACGCCTGCCCTTCTGCTTCCACACAAAGGCGCGCACGCTGGAGGGGTTCCTGTTCCCGGCGACATACGAGTTCTTTCCGAAGACGACCTCTGCGCAACTGGTGCAGGACCAGCTCTCAGCGTTCTGCGAGAACTGGAAGCAGGTCGATCTCGGGTATGCGCGATCGAGGAACCTGACGCCGTACGACGTGCTGAGGAGAAGGAGACGCTGTCACCCGACGAGCGGCAACTCGTTGCGGCCGTCATCTACAACCGCCTCCATGCGCACATGCCGCTCGGGATCGACGCCGCGCTGCGCTACGGGCTCGACATTCCGCCGACCGAGTCCATCCGCCAGTCGCAGCTCGAGAGCGACTCGCCGTACAACACGCGTAAGCACCTGGGGTTCCCGCCGACGCCGATCGCCAACCCGGGGCTTGCCTCTCTACAGGCGGCGGCACATCCGGCGAAGGTCAAGTACCTCTACTTCGTCCGCAAGAAGGACAAGATGCACCACTTCTTCACCGCGAGCTACAAGGCGTTCCAGCGGTACGCGAAAGCCCACGGGTACGGCGGCCCGTGATCTCCGGGGAGACACGGCTCGTCGGCCTGCTCGGCGATCCGGTCTCGGGCTCGCTGTCGCCGCTGATGCAGAACGCCGCGTTCGCGGCTCGCGGGCTCGACTGGGCATACGTGCCGCTCCCCGTGTCCGCGGAGCGGCTCGAGGACGCGATCCGCGGCCTCGTGGCGCTTGGGTTCGCCGGCGCCAACGTGACGACGCCGCACAAACTCGCCGTCGCGAAACTCGTGGAGACGGATGCCCCGTCGGTGAACACGTTGGTGGTGCGGGACGGGCGGGTCGACGGCTGGACGACCGACGCCGCCGTCCTCGACGGGCTCGAGTTCGAGCGCGCCGCGATCCTCGGCGACGGCGGATCGGCGGCGGCATTTGCCCACGCGGTGCCCGACGCGCAGCGCTTCTCGCGGCGCGGTAAGTGGCCGCCCGACCTGGCCGACGCCGACCTCGTGATCAATGCGACCTCGGAGCGCGAGGAGGTGCTCGTCGAGCTCCGCCCGGGCCAAACCCTCGTCGACCTTCCCTACCCGCCCACGGCGACCGCGCGCGCAGCGGCGGCGGCCGGCGCGCGTGTGATCGACGGCCTCGAGGTTCTCGTCGCCCAGGGCGCGGCGTCGTTCGAGGTCTGGACCGGCGTGCCCGCCCCCGTTGACGTCATGCGTGCGGCAGTACGCTCCGCCTGATGGCTTTGAAGCTCGTGACTGCGGGCGAGTCGCACGGGCCGGCCCTCGTCGCGATCGTGACCGGACTTCCCGCCGGGCTCGTCCTCGACAAGGAGGCGATCGACGCCGACCTTCGCCGTCGCCAGCAGGGCTACGGGCGCAGCCCGCGCCAGCAGATCGAGCAGGACGAGGTGGAGGTGCTCGCAGGTCTTCGCCACGGCCGCACGCTCGGGACGCCGCTGGCGCTCGTGGTGCGTAACCGCGACCACGAGAGCTGGAAGTGGGGGATGAGCCCGTGGCCTCCTGAGGGCGAGCCGTCCGGCAAGGGGACGAAGGCGGTCACGCTCCCTCGGCCGGGTCACGCCGACCTCGCCGGGGCGCTCAAGTACGGCCTCTCCGACATCCGCGATGCGCTCGAGCGCGCGAGCGCGCGGCACACGGCTGTGATCGTCGCGGCCGGCGCGGCGGCAAAGGCACTCCTAGCGGAGATCGGCGTCGAGGTCGAAGGTCGCGTGCTGTCGCAGGACCTCGAGCAGCGTGTCGACGAGGCGCAGGCGGACCGGGACACCGTGGGAGGGATCGTCGAGGTGCGCGCGCGCGGCGTGCCGCCCGGCCTCGGCTCCTATGCGACGAAGGACGAGCGTCTTGACGCTCGACTCGCCGCGACGCTGATGGGGACGCAAGCGGTGAAAGGTGTGGAGATCGGCGAGGGCTTCGAGCTCGCGCGAAAGCGCGGCTCCGAGGCGCACGACGAGATCCTGCGCGACGAACGCGGCCTGTACCGGGAGACCAATCGTGCCGGCGGGATCGAGGCCGGCGTCTCGAACGGTGAGGAGATCGTCGTCCGTGCGGCGATGAAGCCGCTGCCGACGCTGATGCGGCCCCTTGCGTCGGTCGATCTTCAGACGGGCGAGCCGGCGGAGGCGCTGGTCGAACGGAGCGACACAGCAGCAGTGGAGGCGCTCGCGGTCGTCGCTGAGGCTTGCGTCGCCTGGGAGCTCGCCCGCGCGGCGAAGGAAAAGTTCGGCGGCGACGCACTCGCCGACCTCGTCGCGGCTCACCACGCATACCTGGAGCGGATCGACTGGCAACCACGCACGCGCTGAACCGGCACCTCGCGCTCATCGGGTTCATGGGTGCGGGAAAGTCGACGCTCGGACCCGACGTGGCCGAGCGGCTCGGCCGACCGTTCATCGACCTCGATCGCGAGCTCGAGCGAAACCTGGGCAAGCAGATCCCGCAGCTCTTCCAGGAGAGCGGCGAGGTCGAGTTCCGCGTCCGAGAGGCGGGCCAGGCGATCGCGGCGCTGCGCTTGCCGGATCCGGCGGTGATCGCTTTCGGCGGCGGGGCCGTGCAAACCGAGATCACCCGGCACGAGCTGCACGACCGCGCGCTCACCGTCGTCCTCGAGGTCGATCCCCAGACGGCATGGGAACGCAGCGCAGGCGGCGACCGGCCGCTTGCGCAGGACGAGTCGGAATTCCACGCGCTGTACGAGCGCCGGCGTGAGCTCTACGACGAGGTGGCCGATGCGCACGCATACGACCTCGAGGACATCGTTCTGGCGGCCGGGGGCGTGCACGTCCGCGAGGGATCGCTCGGGCTACTCGGCTCGCTCGTGCCGGGCGACGGAGCGGTCGCGCTCGTGTCCGACCCCCAGGTCGCCGGCATCCACGGCGCGGCCGCGCAGGTCGCCCTCGGGCAACGGCTCGTCTCGGTGCACGAGGTTGCCCAGGGTGAGGGCGCCAAGACGGTGGCGACGGCGGAGCGCCTCTGGAGGGAGCTGCGCCTCGACCGCGACGGCACCGTCGTCGCGCTTGGCGGCGGCTGTACGACCGACGTCGCCGGCTTCGTCGCGGCGACGTACCTGCGCGGCCTCGACTGGGTTGCCGTACCGACCTCACTCGTAGGCCAGGTCGATGCGGCGATCGGCGGGAAGACGGCGATCGACCTTCCGGCGGGAAAGAACCTCGTCGGAGCCTTCCACTGGCCGGCGCAGGTCGTCGTCGACCCGGCGCTGCTCGAGACGCTCCCGGAAGAGGAGCGCCGCGAGGGGATGGCCGAGGCGGTGAAGACGGGACTCCTCGCGGGCGAGCCCCTGTGGGAGCTGCCGACCTCGGAGCTCGTGAGCCGCTGCGCGGCGTTCAAGACGGCCGTCTGCCTCCGCGACCCGTACGACCGCGGCGAGCGCGCGATCCTCAACCTCGGCCACACCTTTGCGCACGCGCTCGAGGCGGCCTCCGGATACGCGGATCTCACGCACGGCAGCGCGGTCGCGCTCGGACTACTCGCAGCGCTCCGGCTGTCGGGCCGTCCCACCGAGGTCGTCGAGGAAGTCCTCGCTCCCGAGCGTGCACGCGTTGACCGCGAGCGCGCGTGGGAGGCGCTGCAGCGGGATAAGAAGGCGAGGGGCGGACGGCTGCAGCTCGTCCTGCTCGGTGAAGAAGGTGCTGTCGTCGAAGCGCGGCCGGACAGAGAGGTCCGGGCCGCGCTGGACGAGCTGATCGCCGATTAGAGTGCCCCGATGCAGGTCGTCGTCCTCAACGGGGCCAACCTCGACGTGCTCGCGCGACGCGATCCGTCGATCTACGGCGGCATTTCTCTCTCCGAGCTGGAGACGCGGATCTACGAGTGGGCAGCGGAGCTCGGCTGTCACGTTCGCTGCCGCCAGACGAACCACGAGGGCGAGTACATCGAGTGGTGTCACGACGCGCTCGATTGGGCCGACGGAGTCGTCGTGAATCCCGGCGCCTGGACGCACTACTCGTACGCGATCCGCGACGCGCTCGAGCTGTTCGAGGCTCCGATCGTCGAGGTCCATCTGTCGAACATCGAGAAGCGCGAGCAGTGGCGACGCTCCTCCGTCCTCGCCGACCTCGCGGCGAAGCGCGTGCTCGGCAAGGGGCCCGACGGCTACCGGGAGGCGCTCGCGTTCATCGTCGAGCAGGTCGGCGCCGCTCGATGAACCCTCGCATCGAACGGCTACGGGAATCGCTCGAGGAGCCGCTCCTCGTCACCAACCCGACCAACATCTTCTACCTGTTCGGCTTCAAGAGCTCGAACGCGGCGCTGCTCGTCGAGCCGGAGCGCGTCCGGTTGTTCAGCGACTTTCGCTACTCCGAGGCCGCGCGCGCGGTGGAAGGGGTGGAGTACGAGGAGACGAAGCGGGCGCTGCTGAAGGATCTCGCCGGACGGCTGTCGGGCTCGATCGGCTTCGAGGCCGATTTCGTCCCGTACTCCGGGTACGAGACGCTGAGCGGCGGTTCCGTCGAGCCCGTTCCACGACGCGGCTTGGTGGAACGGCTGCGCGCCGTCAAGGACGAGGGGGAGCTGGCCTCGATCAAACGAGCCTGCGAGATCGCGGACAAGGTGTTCGAGCGCTTGGTCGAAGAGCGGTTCGTCGGCCGGACGGAGCGCGACGTCGCCTGGACGATCGAGCAGCTCTTCCACGACGAAGGCGCCGAGACGCTCGCGTTCGAGACGATTGTCGCCTCCGGTCCGAACGCCGCCAGGCCGCACGGCCGAGCGACCGATCGCCAGATCGGCCGTGGCGAGACCGTCGTCGTCGACGCGGGGTGCACGGTCGGTGGCTATGCATCGGACTACACGCGCACGTTCACCACGGGCATCCTTGACGGTGTGCTCAAGGAGGCATACGCCGTCGTCCTCGCGGCCCAGCAAGCCGGGTTCGACGCGCTCCGCGACGGGGTCACGGGAGTCGACGCCGATGCGGCTGCGCGACGTGTGGTGGACGAAACACAGTTTGCGGGGATGCTCGGGCACGGCCTTGGTCACGGCCTCGGACTGGACGTCCACGAGGCTCCACGGCTCTCCACCGAGTCGACCGACACGCTGGCGCCCGGGAACGTCGTCACGGTCGAGCCGGGCATCTACCTGGAGGGACGGGCGGGCATCCGGATCGAGGACAACGTCGTCGTCACCGCGGACGGGATCCAGAACTACACCGGCTTCCGCAAGGATCTGATCACCCTCAACTAGTCTTCGCGCGGCATGGCCGAGACCGTCAACACGAACCAGTTCAAGAATGGGATGCACATCGAGCTCGACGGCGATGTCTGGCGGATCGTCGAGTTCCAGCACGTCAAGCCGGGCAAGGGTGGGGCCTTCGTGCGCACGAAGCTCAAGGGACTCGACAGCGGAGCCGTCGTCGACAAGACCTTCCGCGCCGGCGAGAAGTTCGCGCGCGTCCGGACCGAGACGAAAGACATGCAGTACCTCTACGACACGGGCGACGAGGTCGTCTTCATGGACCAGGACACCTATGAGCAGACGTCGCTGCCGCGCCGAACGGTCGAGGATGCGCTCGAGTTCTTGCTTCCCTCGAGCTCGGTGCAGATGTTGCTGGTCAACGGGCGGCCGTCGGGCCTTCAGCTGCCGGCCTCCGTGGAGCTGGGAGTCTCCGAGACGGAACCCGGGGTGAAGGGCGACACGGTCTCGAACGTGACGAAACCCGCGAAGCTCGAGACCGGCGCGGTCGTGCAGGTCCCGCTCTTCGTGAACCAGGGCGACCGGATCAAGGTCGACCCGCGCGAGAAGCGCTACATCTCCCGGGCCTAGGACAGAGCTCTCTCGAGAGCGGCGGCGCCGTTCTCGAGCACAGGCTCGCCGTGCGAGACGAGGACGAGCTCGACAGGGAGCGCACCGAGGTGCTGCCGTAGCAGCGGCTTGAGCTCGTTCTGAGCCCAGGACGACCGAGCCGCTCGACGTCGCGGTCGAGCGCCGACCAGAATGTCTCTTCCTCGTCCGGCGGGACCAGCGGGTCAACGACGACCGCGGCGTCCGGCAGCTCCGCATAGACCGAGCCGACCTCGGGGCCCCAGTGCTCTGCGTGATCCCACTCAGGATGGGACGCCGTCCAGCGCCACAGCCCCGGCCGCAGTTCCCGAACGTCCACTTCTTGGGGTAAACCTATCGGGGACGAAAAGCGGTCGTCCTTCGGCGCCTAAGCTTTCCAAGACTGTCGATTGGACGGGAGCACGGGCAGAGCCCGTGCGCCTTCTATGCGGCGCCGCCGAGTCGGCGCCTTAGCGGCGGCGCTAGGCTCCCCGCATGCCGGCGCTTGCCGACACGACCGTTCGCCTGCTCGGACAGGAACCGCTTGCTGGCCGCCTTCCGACTGGTGAACAGCTCCGGATCGCGGAGATCCTTGACGGGGCTGGCTTCGCCTATCTCGAGGTCTCCGGCGGCGGCTGTTTCGACAGTGCCGTTCGCCGCGGCGTGGAGAGCCCCTGGGAGCGGATCCGGGCCCTGAAGGCGCATGTGAAGACGCCGCTCGGCCTCGCGCTCCGGGGCCGCTTCCTCGTCGGCTCGCGTCCCGTCGACAACGACTTCATCCGGAGATTCATCGCCTCTGCTGCCGCAAACGGCATAGACGTGTTCCGCCTCCACGACCCGCTCAACGATGTGTCGAACCTCCGTGAGGCGGCAGAGGCGGTCGCGACGGCGGGCGGGGAGTTCGAGGCCGGCCTCGTCTACAGCCCGGGCCGAACCGGCGAGACCGACCCGCTGATGGAGCAGGCGCGGGAGCTGCCGAACCTCGGTGCTGCACGCGTGCTCCTCCACGATCCCACGGGCTCGCTGCAACCACATCGCGCGCGCGAGCTGGTGACCGGCCTGCGCGAGGCGACCGGTCTCACCGTCGGCATCTACTGCCAGGGATCCGCCGGAAACGCGCTCGCCGCAGCGCTCGAGGCGGCACGCGCAGGCGCCGAGCTGATCGCGTGCGCCGTATATCCGATCGCGCTCACCTTGCATCGCGTCTCAGGCGAGGCGCTCGCCGAGGCGCTGGCGGGTCTCGACCTCGAATGCGACATCGACGTCTCGACGCTCTGGGTGGCCTCGGACCTCGTCGACGAGTACATCGGCGACGAGCCCGTGACACCCCTTGCACCGCGTATCGCCGTGCGCGCCGCCCAGCACAACCTGCCCGCGAGTCTCGTCGCAGCACTCGACTCGAATTTGCGCGCGCAGTCTGCGGGAGACCGGCTCGACGAGACGATCGCCGAGCTGCTCCGCATCCGCGCAGAGGTCGGCTGGCCGCCGCTTGCCTCGCCAATCGGCCAGGTCCTCGGCTCGCAGGCGCTGTTGAACGTCCTCGCCGCGAGCCGCTACTCGGTGGTCGTGGACGAGCTGCGCGCGCTCGTCGAGGGCCACCTCGGATCGCCGCCGGCACCGATTGAAAAGGCCGTCAAGCGAGCCGTCGCGCTCACGGCGGATCCAGGGTCCGAGGAGGACACCATCGCGCCGCCTCTCCAGGAAGTCCGCGCCCAGGCGGAGGGCCTCGCCTCCAGCGAGGAGGAGCTGCTCCTGCTCGGACTCTTCGGCGAGCAGGCGGAACCCCTTCTGCAAACGATCCGCGGGAGATCCGCCGGTGACGAAGGGCTCGCGGCCGGAGGGGTCGATCAGGCCCGGGCCGAGCGGATCCGCGAGATCGTGCGGATCGTCCAGGAGACGGGCATCGGCGAGGTCACGATCGAGGAGGCAGGCATGCGGGTCTCCGTGCGCCGCACCGAGGATCGTGCACCGCCTCTCCCAGAGGAGGGCCCGCTCGCGTCAGAGGAGGCCCTCGCGCCCGAGGAGGCTGCCGGGCCGTCCGCGAACGGCCTCATCCGCGTCGAGGCGCCGATGGTCGGGACGTTCTACCGCGCGCCGCAGCCGGGCGCGCCGCCGTTCGTGGAGGAGGGGCAACCTGTCGGCGCCGGGCAGACGCTCTGCATCCTCGAGGCGATGAAGCTGATGAACGAGGTGAAGACGGATGTCGAGGGAATCGTCCGCGCGATCCACGTCGAGAACGCACAACCCGTGGAGTTTGGGCAGCTCCTTTTTGAGCTGGAGCCGGTGATCGGGCGTCCCCTGGACGCCCTGTAGCGATGTTCTCGCGAGTTCTCGTTGCGAACCGTGGCGAGGTCGCGGTGCGCGTCATCCGCGCGCTGCACGAGCTCGGCGTTGAAGCGGTCGCCGTGTACTCGATGGCGGATGCGGGGGCGTTACACACGCGTCTCGCGGACCGCGCCGTGTGCATCGGTCCCCCGACGGCGGTGGAGAGCTACCTGAAGATTCCGTCGATCGTCGCCGCCGGTGAGACGACCGGCTGCGAGGCGGTCCACCCCGGCTGGGGCTTCCTCGCCGAGAGCCCGGAGTTCGTGCGCGCCTGCGAGGACAACGACCTCGTGTTCGTCGGGCCGGACGCCGACGTGATGGCGCGCATGGGCGACAAGGTCGAGGCGAAGCGGGAGCTGGCCGAAGCCGGCGTCCCGCTCGTTCCGGGAACGGAGGCGGTCGAGCTCGAAGAAGTACGCGCTGCCGCGGCCGACGTCGGCTATCCCGTTCTGCTGAAGGCGTGCGCGGGCGGTGGCGGGAAGGGGATGCGCCTCGTCGAGCGTCCCGAGGAGCTCGACGAAGCCTTCGTCCGAGCAAGCGGGGAGGCTCTCGCCTCCTTCGGCGACGGCAGCCTCTACCTGGAGAAGCTGATCACACCCGCGCGGCACGTCGAGGTGCAGGTGTTGTGCGACGCGGACGGCGGCGTGCTGACCCTCGGCGAGCGCGAGTGCTCGATCCAGCGCAGGCACCAGAAGCTGATCGAGGAGTCACCGTCGCCGGCGCTCGACGAGTCGACGCGTGAGGCGATGGAGATCGACGTCGCACGAGCATGCCGGGCGATCGCGTATCTCAATGCCGGAACGTTCGAGTTCCTGCTCGCGCCCGACGGCTCGTACCACTTCATCGAGCTGAACGGGCGGTTGCAAGTCGAGCATCCTGTGAGCGAGGCCGTCACGGGGATCGACATCGTGCGCGAGCAGCTGCGGATCGCGGCCGGCGAGCAGCTGCACGTGACCGGCCGCGCAGCGCGACGCGGACACGCGATCGAGGTGCGCTTGAACGCCGAGGATCCGTCGCGTGGATTCGCCCCGGCGCCCGGGGTGATCGAGCGCTTTCGCCCGCCGCTCGGTCCCGGCATCCGTTTCGACACACACGTGGAAGAGGGATCTGTCATCCCGCCGTACTACGACTCCCTGATCGGCAAGCTGATCGTGTGGGACGAGGACCGGACGGCTGCCATCGAGCGGTGCGTGCTCGCGCTCGAAGCGCTCGAGCTGCGTGGCGTCCCGACGACGCGTGAGGCCGCGATCGAGATTCTCCGCGGCAACGAGTTCGGCAGCGGACGCTACTCGACGAGTTTTCTCGAGGAGACCCAGCTCGCAGCGGTGGGAGCAGCGTGAGCTTCGTGCTCGACGAGCCGCTGGGGACGATCACGGTCACGCCGTCGGCCTTGGCCGGCCTTGTCGCTGCCGCCGCGGAAGCGGTTGACGGCGCGCACGTTCGCCGCGGGCGTCGCCGGCTCGACATCGAGATGACGGACGGCGCCGCGCGAGTGCGGCTCGAGCTGACGGCGCGCTACGGCATCGTCCTCCCCGATCTCGCGCGCGACGTGCAGGAGAACGTCGCGGCGGCGTTGACGAGGATGTGCCGGGTCGACGTCGAGAGCGTCGACGTCTCGGTGGAGGAGGTCGAATGATATGAGCGGCCGCCGCGCAGCGCGCAGGACGGCGCTCTTCCTGCTCTACCAGTGGGACGTCACAGAGCAGCCTCTGGCCTCGCTCTACGAAGGCGAGGTCGACGCCTTTGCGCGCGAGACCGCGGAGGCCGTCGTTGCGAAGGCGTCGGAGCTTGATAGCCGCATCACCGAGGCGGCGGAGGGCTGGACGGCCGATCGGCTCGGTGCAATCGAGCGGAACATCCTCCGCATCGCACTGCACGAGCTCGACGGCGACGAGGTCCCCGACGAGGTGGCAATCGACGAAGCCGTCACGCTGGCCAAGCGGTACGCCACGGACGACGCTGCGCGGCTCGTAAACGGCATTCTTGGGCGCATCCTGAGGGAGCGCGTGACATGAGCGCCGAGGACGCGCTGAACCGGGCCGAGGACCTGCTCGCGCGGCTGGAGGCGGCGCGTGCCGAGCTCGAGCGGCTCTCCCAGGCGGACGATGCCGAGAGGGCGCTCGACATCCTCGGCGAGCTGTCCGAGCTGAGCAAGGCGATCGAGGAGGAACTCCAGCGTGCCAAGCGCGAGGCGGAGACCGATGCGGAATCCTGACGAGTTGCGGGGTCTCGTCGAGGGCTACCTCAGCGATCTCGCACTGACGCCCGAGCTGCACGGGCAGGCTGAGTCCGTGCGCTACGCCCTCGTCGGCGGCAAGCGCGTGCGAGGAGTGATCTGCCTCGCAACGGCCGAGGCGGCCGGGGCGGAGGCGGAAGCGGCGCTGCCCGCCGCCGCGGCGCTCGAGCTCGTGCATGCGTTCTCGCTCGTCCACGACGACCTCCCCGCGCTCGACAACGACGCCGAGCGGCGCGGCCGGCCGTCCGTCTGGGCGCAACACGGCGAGGCCGTCGCCGTGCTTGCCGGAGACGCGCTCCTCGCCGAGGCGTTCCGGCTGGCGCTCTCGTATCCGTTCCCGCAGGTCGGCCGCGAGCTCGCCCAGGCGACGTTGGGGATGATCGGCGGGCAGTACCTCGACATCACCGGCACGGCGCCGGACGAGGCGACGTTGCACAAGTTGAAGACGGGCTGTCTCTTTGCCGCGGCCGTCGGGGTTGCGCTGTGGGTGGCCGAGGTGCCGGACAGCGAACAGGCGCCGTGGCGCGCATTCGGCGACGAGCTCGGCCTCCTGTTCCAGATCGTGGACGACATCCTCGACGGCGACGGTTACGCGCTCACCCACGGGGAGGACGGCGCGCGGAAGCTGGCGGATGACGCGGCGGCGCGCGCGCAGGAGCGCCTGCGCGACGTTCGCGACGATACCTCGACGCTCGAGGACATCGTCGCGGGTCTCGCGACGCGCACTTCATGAGCGTGAAGAAGCGGCTCGACGTCCTCCTCGTCGAGCGTGGACTCGCCGAGAGCCGGACCCAGGCTCAGGCGCTCGTGCTCGCCGGTCGCGTCCGGGGTTACGAGAAGCCGGGAATGCAGGTGGACGAGACCGCGGAGCTCGAGGTCGAAGTGCCACCTCGCTACGTCTCGCGGGGTGGCGAGAAGCTTGCGCACGCGCTCGATGCTTTCGATCTCGATCCGGTGGGACTCAACTGCCTCGACGTGGGTGCCTCGACCGGCGGCTTCACGGATGTCCTGCTCCAGCGCGGCGCCGCGCAGGTGGCGGCCGTCGATGTCGGGTACGGACAACTGCACGAGCGGCTGCGTGCCGATCGGAGAGTGGTCGTGCTCGAGCGAACGAACGCGCGCGAGCTGGAGGAGCTGCCGTTCGCGCCGGATCTCATCGTGTGCGATGTGTCTTTCATCAGTATTCGGCTTGCCTTGCCGCCGGCGCTGGCCCTCGCCAAGTCCGGTTGGGAGGCGGTGGTCCTCGTCAAGCCACAGTTCGAGGCGGGACGAGCCGAGGTAAAGGGCGGGGTCGTACGCGACATCTCTGTGCGAAGGCGCGTCGTGCGCGAGATCGCCGAGGCCGCCCTGGCTTGGGGAGGCCAAACGTTCGGAGTCGTAGACTCTGGTTTGCCCGGCCCAAAAGGCAACCGGGAAGTCTTCCTCCACTTGCTTCATCGTGAACGCCCGCAGCTCCCCGACGACATCGACGACCGGATCGCAGCGGCGGTCGTCTAAGGCCGTCCGCAGGGCTGCTGTCATCACGCACGGCAAGCCGTCGACGATCGGCCCCGCACTCGAACGGCTCGAAAAGGTCGCACGCGAGGCGGGCGTGGAACTGCTCCTTCCCGACGAGGAGGTGGAGAAGCACGGCGTCGGCGAGCCGGAGCACGACCTGACGAGCGCCGGCGTGGCCGTTGTGCTCGGAGGCGACGGGACGATGTTACGTGCCCTGCACCGGTTCCTCGGCACGGAGATTCCGGTGGTCGGCGTGAACTTCGGTCGAGTCGGCTTCCTTGCCTCGATCCAGCAGAACGAGCTCGAGTCCGGTCTCGCGCGCGTCTTCTCCGGCGATTACCGGGTCGTGCAGCTGACGACGCTCGAGGTCGAGGTTGACGGTCGCCGCGGCGCAGCCGTCAACGACGTCGTCGTCCTCAGCGCGATCCGCGGCCGTATGGTCGAGCTGGCCTGGGCGCTGGGCGGAGAGGACCTGGGCGTGCAGCCGTGCGACGGGATGATCTGCGCGACGCCGTCCGGCTCGACGGCCTACAACCTCTCGAACGGCGGTCCGGTTCTCGTCCGCGGACTCGACGCGATGGTCGTGACGTTCATCGCCGCGCACTCGCTCCATGCGCGGCCGATGGTCGTACCTCGCGGTCTCGATCTCGAGATCCGAAACCAGACGCCGGACGTCGATGTCACCGTACTCGTCGACGGCCACCAGCTCGCAGAGGTCGGTCTCGACTCGCCGATCGTGATTCGCCTGGGAGAGCAGCGGAGTCTCCTGGCGACCTTGCCGGAGTCGACCTTCTTCCGCCGCTACCGCGAGACGTTCGCCTCCTAGGTTACCCTTTCGGCTCGTTCGCGTCACCCCCGCGTGCGGATTTCGGGGCTAGGCTCGACGTAGGGGAGGGAGGTGGGGTGTCCCGATGCTAGACGCGTGTACCTCTAAGAAGTCATTTCAGATTGAGTAGCGCCTGCTCGTCCGCTCTGCTTCCGCCGACTCAGGACCGCCTGGTCGCCGTAGACAAGGCGCGAACGCTGGCCTAGGCTTGGGAGCCTGTCCCAGCAAAGGCGGGCGAGGAAGGGGAGAGAGATGTGCATCGCCATCCCGGCTCGACGTGCGGCCGTGGCCACAGTCCTGACGGTGATCGGGTTACTCATGGTGGCTGCCGGTGGAGCGGGGGCCGCACCGGTCCCAGCATCGGACTTCACCTGCGGCGTGACGGTGTTCACGCCGTGCAACCAGACGGCGCATTTCAGCGACACGAACCAGGTCGGCACGCCGTTTGCGAGCGCGCCATCCTGCCCGGCCTTCGTGACCACCGACTACGCGACCATCATCGGCACGGGCAACGGCATCGAGCACTCGATCATCAATAACGCCCTGGACGGGTGGTTTACGTCGACCTTCACCGGCACCGTCACCCTCACGGCCTACCTCGACGCCGGGTTGACGATGCCCGATCCGAATGTGGGCCCGTTCACCGGCCAACTCACCGAGTGGTTCGGCGGGAGCTTCAACAGAAACAACTTCGTGTTCCACAGCACCTTCCACTTCAACGGCACGGCGGCGGACGGCACAACCTTCCGCATACTCGACGTTTCGCACGTGAACTCGGCAACGGGAGTTGTCGGGCCACCGCACAGCTTCGAGATCACCCGCTGCTGATCGGCTTTGCGCAGGCCGGGCGGCCGCGATCGGCGGCCCGCCCGGCCCGCGCGGAGAGACGCTGTGGTCGGCTGGGCTCGATTGGACCATGGTGCCCACCCGCCGGGCCGCTTACCATCCCGGCGAGCATGCTCCGCCGCTTGCGCATCGAAAACCTCGTGCTGATCCACGGGGCCGAGCTCACCTTTGCCCCTGGCTTGAACGCGATCACGGGCGAGACCGGCGCGGGCAAGACGATCCTCGCCCAGGCGATCGGCCTGCTCCTGGGCGCAAAAGGGGATGCCGGCTTCATCGGCCACGACGGCGAAGAGGCCTACGTCGAGGCCGAGCTCGATCTGCCGCCGGGTCTGCTCGAGGAAGATGAGCTCGCATCGCTCGCGGAGCTCCGGCCCTCCGGCGAGGATGGGCTCGTGGTCGCGCGCCGGGTCTTCGCCGACGGACGCACCCGCGCCTACGCCTGGGGCCGCGGTGCGGCGCGCGAGGATCTCGCGGCCGCAGGCGAACGTCTGATTGCCATGTCGGGGCAGTTCGAGCAGCGGCGGCTCGCTCGCCCGTCCTACCAGCTTGATGTCCTCGACGCCTTCGTCGGGGACGAGCAGCTCCGCCGCCGGACCGAGTCCCGGCTGGCCTGGCGCGAGCTCACCGCCGCGCGGCGACGCAACGAGGAGGTTCAGGCCGGCGCGGCTGCCACCGAGGCTCGCCTCGCAGAGTTGCGGGCGCTGGTCGAAGACACGGCAGGCCTGGAGCCAGACGACGAGGAGAGCCTCCGCGCGGAGCGGGACGCCGACGCATTGTCCCCGGAGGAAGGCGAGGGGGCGGCCGCCCTCGTCGCCGGTGCGGAGCGGGCGGTTGCGCCGCTCGAACGACTGGCGCCCGAATTGGCGCGTGCCGGTGATGAGCTGCGCGACGCCGAGCTCCGCCTGCGCGAGACGGCCAGCGAGTTGCGTGGGTTCCTGACGACGCTGGAGGCGGAGCCGCGGCGGCTCGAGCAGGTCGAAGCGGAGCTCGACCGAATCGCGGAGGCGAGGCGGCGATTCCGCGCACAGACGTACGAAGAGCTGCTCGCCCGCGCGGCGGAGGCGCGAACAGAGCTGGAGGCGATCGGGGAAGGCTTCGACCCGGCCGCGGCGGCTGTAGAAGCCCTCGCAGCGGCGGAGCGAAACGCGCGGCGCCTGGCCGAGGAGCTCCGCGCAGCCCGCAACGAGGCGGCACCGCGCTTTGCAGATGAGGTCGCGCGCGAGCTCGTGGGTGTCGGGATGGGCGAGGGCGAGTTCGTTGCGGAGCTGCGCGAGCGGGAGCCCGGTCAGACGGGCTTCGACGAGGTTTCCTTCCTCGTGCGGCCAAACCGCGGCCTCCCGCTCGCTCCGGTCGCCGAAACCGCCTCGGGCGGCGAGCTGTCACGCATCGCGCTCGCCATCGCCGCGGTGGCGGGCGGCGAAACGATGGTGTTCGACGAGATCGATGCCGGCATCGGCGGTGAGACCGCACACCGTGTTGCGGACACGCTGCGTCGCCTCGCGGAACGCGCGCAGGTCGTCACGATCACGCACCTGCCGCAGATCGCCAGCGTCGCCGAACGTCACTTTCGCGTCGAGAAGATCCCGGGCGACCCGACCCACACGCGCATCGAGGCGCTCGGCGAGGCGGAGCGCCGCGACGAGCTGCAACGCATGCTCGGTGGTCGCGAGTTTCTGTCGAGCGTCGGCACATGAGCTTCATCGAGCTAACGGGTCACGCGAAGCTGGACCGCATGACGAAGAACCTCGTCAAACGCCTCTCTGCCGACGACATCGCGATCATCGACCACACCGATCTCGACCGCGTGACGGCGGAGGAGCTGCTCGAATCCGGCGTCCGCGTCGTCGTCAATGTCGCCCCGTCGCAGTCCGGCCGCTTCCCCAACCCTGGGCCGCTCGCACTGGTCCGCGGCGGCGTCCGTCTCATCGACGCGCTGGGAGCCGAGCTCTTCGAGAGCGTAAACGAGGGGGAGCTCCTGACCGTCCGCGGCGCCGGGCTCTATCGCAACGGCACGTGCCTCGCGACGGGACGCGTTCTCGACGCGACCGAGCTCGAGCGGATGCTCGCGGAACAGCGCGGCCGCGTCACCGAAGCGCTCGAGGCGTTCGCGGAGAACACGATGCGGTACCTGCGTGAGGAGGGGAAGCTGCTCGCGGAGGGCATCGACTTTCCCGCCCTGGCGACCCGTTTCCGCGACCGCCACGCGCTCGTCGTGGCTCGTGGACCCGGATACAAGCGCGACCTGCGCATGGTCAAGTCGTACGTCCGGGCTTTCAAACCGGTGCTGATCGCGGTAGACGGGGGCGCCGACGCATTGCTGGAGGCGGGCTTCACGCCCGATGTGATCGTCGGTGACATGGATTCCGTCTCGGACGGCGCGCTTTGCTGCGGCGCCGAGCTCGTCGTCCACGGGTACCGTGGCGGGCCCGCGCCGGGTGAAGCGCGCGCCCAGCGGCTCGGAGTCGCATACGAGGTCGTACATGCGACGGGTATCAGCGAGGACCTGGCGCTGTTACTCGCCTACGAGAAAGGCTCGGAGCTGATCGTCGCGGTCGGCACGCACTTCAACCTGATCGAGTTCCTCGAACGCAATCGCGCGGGGATGTCCTCGACGTTCATCACGCGCCTGAAGGTGGGTGAGATCCTCATCGACGCGAAGGGCGTCTCGCGCCTGGCCAGCCGCCAGGTGGGGATCTGGCCGCTCGTTCTCTTTGCGCTCGCGGCCCTCGGCGCGATCGCAGTCGCGATCGTGTTCTCGCCGGCACTGCGCCACCTGATCGAGTACCTCGCGCTGCGCTTGCGCGACCTGCTGGGCATCGGCTGAAAAACTAGGCTTTGGCCATGCCGCGCGCTTCGGCCTCGCGGGAGTTACTTGCGTCCCGTGAGGACGTCTGGATGTTCATCGCCGAGCCGCACCATTTCGCGGACTGGTGGCCGGGAATCGCGGGGGTGAGCCCGGACCGCCGCGGCCTTGCGGAGGGTGCACGCTGGCACGTGCACGGCAACGACCGGCCGACCCTCTTCCGGCGTGCGAGCTCGAGCGGGATGCTGCTCGTCCGCGCTGTTCAGGTCCCGGAACGGTTCGCCTGGACGCTGACGGGAGATAACATCGATGCGGAGCTGCGCCTCGAAGAGGGCGGGCGGAACCGAACGGTCGCTGTCCTCGACGTCGAGGCGCCGTGGCTCTTCGGCTTCAGCCGCGCCTTGCCGCGCCGAGCACTGACTCGACTCCACGCGCTATGCCAAACTGCGGCTGAGCTGAAGAGCTAGCTCTCGCCTCCATGTTTGACCTTCGCTACCACGTCGCGTCGCTCGCCGCCGTCTTCTTCGCGCTCGTCATCGGGATCCTCGTCGGCGTCGCGCTTGCGTCACATGGACTTGGCAACACCGAGCGCGACCGGTTGCAGGAGAACCTGCGGCGCGCGGAGAGTCGGGGCGACGCGCTGAAGGCACAACTCGATTTGCTCGGGCAAAGCAGTGTGGCCGATCGCGCTTTCGTCGGCCGGACCTATCAGGTCCTGATGGCGAACCGTTTGAAAGGGAAACGAATCGCGGTCCTCTTCGTCGGCTCGGTCGACGGCGACGTGCGTTCGGCGATCACGCGCGCGCTGAGCGACGCGAACGCGGGCCCGCCGCTCCGCATTCGCGCCGTCAAGGTTCCGATCGATGCCGCAGCGGTGACGAAACGGCTCGCGAACCGGCCGTTCCTCGCGACGTACGCGGGTGAGAACCAGCTCGAGGAGCTCGGTCACGCGTTGGGCCAGGAGTTCACCGCCGGCACCGAGACACCGCTCTGGAATGCGCTGCAGAGCCTGATCGTCGAGGAGCGAGTCGGACCGTCGAAGCGGCCTGCCGACGGCATCGTCGTCGTACGCACGGCCTCTTCCCAAACGGGTGCGACGGCCCGCTTCTTGAAAGGGCTGTACTCGGGGATCAGGGACGTCGGAGTGCCTGCGATCGGCGTCGAACCTACGGGGGGCGCCGAGTCCGCCATGAAGGCATTCCAGAGGGTCGGTCTCTCGACGGTGGACGACATCGACACGCCGGTCGGCAAACTCGCGCTGGTGATCATGCTGGGCGAGCCCGCAGTCACGGGTGACTTCGGTACGAAGCGGACGGCTCACGATGGCCCGCTGCCGAATGTCGTACCGATTCCGGCGACAGGTGGATGAGCCGCTGACGATTCTCGTCGCCGCTCGCGACGAGGAAGCGGTGATCGGAACGACGGTAGCGAGCCTCCGGCGCGCATTTCCCGGCGCCGAGGTGATCGTCGCGGACGACGGCTCGCGCGACCGCACTGCCGACGTCGCGGAAGAGGGCGGAGCTGTCGTCTTGCGTCTGCCGCGCCGTGGCAAGGGCCAGGCGCTCTCGGCAGCGGAGCGGGCCGCCCCGCCTGGACGCCTCCTGCTCTGCGACGCCGATCTGTCCGGCGAGCTGGCGCCGCTGCTGGAGGACAACGCGGACCTCAATGTGGCCGTGTTCGCCGAGCGAGTGGGCGGGGGGTTCGGAATCGCGAGGCGGATCGCGCGGAGTTTGATCGAGGTCCTGGCTGGAATCGACACTCGCGAGCCGCTGTCGGGCCAGCGGGCCGTCTCGCCTGCCGCGCGAACGACGTGTTTCCCGGTCGCCGCCGGATTCGGATGCGAGGTGCGGATGACGATCGATGCCGGACGCGCGGGCCTGCGCGTGCGAGAGATCGAGCTCCCGCTCAGCCATCGCGCGACCGGCCGTGACGTCGGGGGCTTCGTCCACCGTGCACGGCAGCTGCGGGACACGCTCTACGCCTGCGGACCGCTCGGGATCAACTTCCGGGGCCAGCGCCTGCCGCTCGTCGGGTGGAAGGTCGGGCTCACGAACGGACCCGCCGTTGCCGCGATCGCAGCCCTGGGCCTCGCGGACGACCTCTGGAGCGGGCCGGAACGCGGCTTCCGGGCGCACCTGCACCGCGGCCGCACGACCGGCGTGCTCAAGGTGCTCGGGATCCCGGCAGTGGGACTGATTGCAACGCGACGGCTCTCCGGGGCGCTCCTCGTCGGGCTTACGGCTAACGCGCTCAACCAGCTCGACACCCGCCCCGGACGCGCGCTGAAGGCCTACCTCGCCGCAGCGCTTCCGCTCGGCGCCCCGGTCGGGATCGCCGTCCTGCTCCTTCCCTACGATCTTCGCGAGATGGCGATGCTTGGGGACGCCGGGTCGAACGCACTGGGGGCCGTGCTAGGCTTGAATTCCGTGGAGCGATTCACGGGACGAGGCCGATGGGTTGCGATCGGCGCCCTTGCCGGCCTCACTGTCCTCGGCGAGCGAACATCCCTCGGCGAATGGATCGAGCGCACGCCCGGTCTCGCCTGGATCGATCGGCTGGGGCGCGCGTGAGCTCTCGGGCGCGCCCGACGAAGTACGTCTTCGTCACGGGCGGCGTCGTCTCGGCTCTCGGTAAGGGGATCGTCGCTGCATCACTCGGCCGCCTCCTGAAGGCGCGCGGACTGCAGGTGCAGGCACAGAAGTTCGACCCGTACCTCAACGTGGATCCCGGGACGATGAGCCCCTTCCAGCACGGCGAGGTGTTTGTGACGGAGGACGGCGCCGAGACCGACCTCGACATCGGCCACTACGAGCGCTTCATCGACGAGAACCTCACCCGTGCGGCGAGCCACACGGCCGGAGCGATCTGGGACTCGGTGCTGCGCAAAGAGCGCAAGGGTGAGTTCCTCGGCGCGACCGTCCAGGTGATCCCGCACATCACGAACGAGATCAAGACGCGCATCCGCGCGAGCGCCGTCTCGACGCCGACCGATGTCGTGATCAGCGAAATCGGCGGAACGGTCGGCGACATCGAGTCGCTGCCGTTCCTGGAGGCGATCCGCCAGTTCCGGCGCGAGGTCGGCTCGGAGAACGTCCTCTACCTCCACGTGACGCTCGTGCCGTTCCTCGAGGCCGCGGGGGAGCTGAAGACGAAGCCGACCCAGCACTCCGTCAACGAGTTGCGCCGCATCGGTATTCACCCCGACGTCGTCGTCTGCCGCTCGCACGAGGAGCTCTCGCCGGACATCCGGGAGAAGATCGCGCTCTTCGCGGACGTCGAGCAGGAAGCCGTGATCGCGAGCCCCGACGTCCCCGACGTCTACCTCGTCCCGTCGCGCCTGAAGGCGGAGGGTCTCGACCGGCTCGTCGTCGAGAAGCTCGGGCTTCCGCTCGGCGAGGCAGATCTCAGCGACTGGCTCGATCTCACCGAACGGATCCAACAGAGCGACGCCGTCGTCGAGATCGCACTCGTCGGCAAGTACGTCAAGCTGCAGGACGCATACCTCTCGGTTCACGAGGCCCTCAAGCACGCCGGCGCGAACCACGGCTGCACGGTGCGCGTACGCTGGATCGACGCGGAGGGAATGTCGCTCGAGGAAGCGGCCGGGCTGCTCGAACAGGTCGACGGCGTCCTTGTTCCCGGCGGCTTCGGCTCGCGCGGGTGGGAAGGGAAGATCCTCGCGTGCCGCGTCGCGCGCGAGCGGCAGATTCCGTATCTCGGCATCTGCCTCGGGATGCACGTCGCGGTGTCCGAGTTCTCGCGTCACGTGCTCGGCCTGGAGGGCGCGAACTCGACGGAGATGGATCCCGAGACGCCGCATCCGGTGATCGATCTCCTGCCCGAGCAGAAGGAGATCGAGGACCTCGGCGGCACGATGCGACTCGGGGCGCAGGCGGTGGAGCTCGCGGAAGGCGCGCGCGCGCAGGAAGCGTACGGCGAGCCGGTGGTGCACGAACGTCACCGCCACCGCTACGAGGTCAACAACCACTACCGACCCGCACTCGTCGAGGCGGGGTTGGTCGTGTCCGGCACGTTCCAGGAAGGGCGACTCGTCGAGATCGTCGAGCTGCCCGATCACCCCTGGTTCGTCGCAAGTCAGTTCCATCCGGAGTTCAAGTCGCGCCCGACGCGGCCCGCCCCGCTCTTCCGCGAGTTCGTGGGTGCGGCGCTCGCCCGCTCGCGCGAGCGCACGGCGGTCGGCGCAGTCTCCGCGTAGCCGTACATAAGATCGTGCGATGGCCTCCGAGGTCGTCGACCTCTTCATCGAGCTGGCCACGCTGCCGAGTCCACCCGGCGAGGAGCGTGCCGTGGCGAACGTCGTCATCCGCTATCTGCGCGACCTCGGGCTCCAGGTCGACGAGGATGAGGCCGGCGCGAAGGTCGGCTCGACGATGGGGAACCTCTACTGCCGTCTCGAGCCAACCAACGGCGGAGGAACTCCAATCTTCCTCTGCGCGCATCTCGACACCGTTCCGCCGGAAGGACCGATCGAGCCTGTGATCGAGGACGGCATCGTGCGGAACGCCGGCGGGACGATCCTCGGCGCCGACAACAAGTCGGCCGTCGCGGCCATGCTCGAAGGCACGCGGCGCGTGTTGGCGGAGAACCGGACGCACGGCGGCATCGAGCTCCTGTTCACTCCGAAGGAGGAGGTCGGGCTGCTGGGCGCCGCGGCGTTCGACCACGGCCGCATGCATGCGCGCGTCGGCTACGTGTACGACCAGGCCGCGCCGATCGGCGAAGTCATCCTCGGCGCGCCGCACTCACAGGCTATGCACGTGCGCTTCCACGGACGCGCTGCGCACTCCGGAATGTATCCCGAGGAAGGACGCTCGGCCATTGCCGCAGCGGCGCGTGCCGTCGCCGATCTTCGGCTCGGCCGCGTGGACGACGACACGACGGCGAACGTCGGGATCATCCAGGGCGGTACCGCCGGGAACATCATTCCGGAGTGGTGCACGCTGGAGGCCGAAGCGCGATCCCATGACGAGCGCAAGCTCACCGATCTCGTCCAGGAGATGCTGGACGCATTCTCGTTCGCAGCAGGTCTCGAGGATTGTGAGGTCGAGACCAATGTGTCGAAGAGCTACCGCGGCTATCGCTTCAAACGCGACGACCCGGTCGTCTGTATCGCGCACGCCGCCCTGGACCGGACGGGATATCCACCCACGTACGGACTCAGCGGCGGAGCGGCCGACGCCAATGTCTTCAACGAGCGCGGCCTGGCCTGCCTGAATCTCGCGAACGGCATGCAGGACATTCACACACCGGACGAGCGGATCGCAGTCGAGGATCTCGAGGGGATGGTCGAGGTGACGCTCGCGCTGGTCGACGTCGCTCGTGATGCTGACGCTTAGACGCGGCCGCGTGACCGCCGTCGTCGACCGGCACGACGGGCTCGCGCGAATCGAGGTGGACGGCGAAGCCTGTGTCGCATATCCGCGGCTGACCGGGCCCGTCGCCGTCGGCGACGAAGTGATCGTGAACGTGCAGGCCCGCGTGCTGCGGCTCGGATCGGGCGGGTTCAACGTGCTCTACGCGAACCTGACGCGCGGGCTCGATCTTCCGCCGGAAGCCGGCGCCCACGTGATGAAGCTTCCATACACGCCGGGCCAGGGCGCGGTGCGTCACGCGGAGGAAGGACGCGAGCTACCTGACACTTTGACGGGAATGCCGGTGGTCTGCTGCTCGCTCCATAGCCAGGTCGCACCGGTCTGCGCGGGCATCGGCACGCGCCCCCGCATCGCGTATGTCCAGCTCCCGGGCGGGGCGTTGCCCGTGTCTCTGTCCGACGCCGTGCGCGCGTTGCGGGAGCTGGGCTTCGTCGAGGCATCCGTGGCCGTGGGTGCTTGCATCGACGGCGACGTTCAATGCGTGTCGGTCGCGTCGGCGCTGCTCTGGGCCGCCGCCGAGAAGTTCGACGCGGCGGTGTGCGCGATCGGGCCGGGAATCGTCGGCACTGGTTCGACTTTCGGCCACGGCGGCGTCGCCGCGGCGGAGGCGGCGAATGCTGCCCATGCGCTCGAGGGTCTGCCGGTGGTCGCGGCGCGCGCTTCCGGCGCGGATCAGCGCGAGCGTCACCGCGGCGCGTCTCATCACACACGCGCGGTGCTCGAGCTGTGTCTGGGAGGGGTCGTTGTCCCGTGGCCGGCGGGATGGGACGCGCCGGACTGGCTCGAACCGCGGGAAGAGGTCGACGTCACCGGCTGGGAGGAGGCCGGCGCCGGTCTCCCGCTCTCGCATATGGGCCGCGGCCCGGCGGAGGATCCCGTGTTCTTCGCGGCTGCATTCGCGGCAGGCCGCGTTGCTGCCGGCCGTCTCGTGGAACGCTTTGCATCGTGAAACCGGATTCGTCACGGACCGTCTACGACGGAAGGCTGTTCGACGTCACGCTCGAGGAAGGCGAGGCGCCACTCGAGAGCGCGCGGCGCGAGCTCGAGGAGGAGACCGGCCTGACCGGCGGGACCTGGCGCGAGGAGGCGGTGTTCTATACCACGCCGGGTTTCTGCCGCGAACGCATGCACCTGTTCTTCGCACACGGCCTCGAACGAGGCGCCGCCAGCCCGGTGGAAGACGAGCCGCTCGAGGTCGTCCGCTGGCCGATCAGGGAAATCAGGACGCATCTGAGCGATCTCGAAGACGCGAAGACGCTCGTCGGCCTCCTCTTGTATCTCCACGGGACCGAGGCGGACGAGACGAAGTAGAGCCGCAGACGCGGCTCCTTCGCGCGCCGAATGCGTGGCGATCAGCCGAGAAGGTAGGGTGACGCGCCGTGAAGATCGGCGTCGCGAAAGAGATCAAGACCGACGAATACCGTGTCGCACTCACGCCCGCGGGCGCGCGTGAGCTCGTCCAACGCGGCCATGAAGTCGTGGTCGAGACGCGGGCAGGAGAAGGAAGCGCTTTTTCTGATTCGGCGTACGAAGCGGCCGGGGCACGCATCGCCTCGGTGGACGACGTCTGGTCGAAGGCAGAGCTCCTGCTGAAGGTGAAGGAGCCGATCAAGCCGGAATACGGTCGGCTTCGGGACGGCCTCGTCCTCTTCACCTATCTCCACATCGCCGCTGACGAGCCGCTTACCCGCGCCCTGTTGGAGAGCGGCATCACGGCCGTCGCCTACGAGACGGTGGAGACGGACTCGGGGGCGCTGCCGTTGCTCGCACCGATGAGCGAGATTGCCGGCCGTCTCGCGGCGCAGGCCGGCGCGTACTTTCTCGAAAAGCCGCTCGGCGGGCGAGGATTGTTGCTCGGTGGTGTTCCAGGTGTCGCGCCCGGCCGCGTCGTGATCATCGGCGGTGGAATGGTCGGCTACAACGCCGCAGTGATTGCGTTGGGGCTCGGGGCCAACGTCACCATCCTCGAACGCTCCCTCGACCGCATGCGCCATCTCGAAGAGGTGCTGTCGGGCCGCGTGAGCCTAGTCATGTCGTCGAGCCTCCAAATCGAGGAGTCCGTGCGGGAGGCCGACGTCGTCATCGGCGCGGTTCTCATTCCGGGCGCGCTGGCACCGAAGCTGATCACGCGCGAGATGGTTGCCGGGATGAAGGAAGGTTCCGTGCTGGCGGACGTGGCCATCGATCAGGGCGGATGCGCCGAGACCTCGCGGCCGACGACGCACAGCGAACCCGTCTACACAGTCGAAGGCGTGACGCATTACTGCGTTGCCAACATGCCCGGCGCAGTCCCGATCACGGCGACGAAGGCGCTCACGAACGCGACGCTCCCGTACATCGAGGCGATCGCCGACTACGGCCTGGCGGAGGCGGTCGCGCGTGACCGGGCGCTTGCCCGCGGCGTGAACGTCCACGACGGGAAGGTGACGTACGAGGCCGTGGCCGAGGCGCATGGGCTCGACTATCAACCCCTCGAGGACGTGCTGCCGCTGTCTGCTGTCTAAGGCGCTCGCTTGCGACGCCGACCAGAAGAGGCCGCGGCGGTCTTTGCCGACGCGGCCGTTCTAGCGGGCCGACTGATCGGGCCGCTTCGCGGGCGAGTACTTCACCACCAGCCAAGTGACCGCTGCCGCGAGCGCGATCACGCAGGCGATGAAGACGAGCATTCCGAGCAGTCCGAGGACGTCCATGACGACCAACCTACAATAGCCGCATGCCGAGGGCATGCATCATCGTGCTCGATGCAGTCGGAGCGGGCGAGTTGCCCGACGCCGCCGAGTACGGCGACGAGGGCTCCGACACGCTCGGAAACGTGGCCCGTGCCGTCGGGGGTCTCGACCTGCCCAACCTGGAGGTTCTCGGGCTCGGCAACGTCGAGCCGCTCGAGGGATGCCCTCCGCAGGCCGGGGCACCCGCGGTCGCCGGTCGCCTGGTCGAGCGCTCCAAGGGCAAGGACACGACGACCGGTCACTGGGAGCTCATGGGTGTCGTCACGCCGCAGCCGATGCCGACGTACCCACACGGTTTCCCCCACGACGTCATCGACCCATTTATGCACCGGACGGGCCGAGGAGTGCTCGGAAACAAGCCGGCGTCGGGAACCGAGATCATCCAGGAACTGGGGGAGGAGCATCAGCGGACGGGCAAGTGGATCGTCTACACGTCGGCGGATTCGGTCTTCCAGCTCGCGGCGCACGAGGAGACGATTCCCCTCGAAGAGCTCTATGCCGCCTGCCGGAGTGCGCGCGAGATCCTCACCGGCAAGCACGCGGTCGGCCGCGTGATTGCGCGCCCGTTCATCGGTGAGCCGGGCAACTACGAGCGGACGGCGAACCGTCACGACTTCTCGCTCGAGCCGAAGCGCCCCAACTACCTCACGCTTGTGCGCGACACCGGAGCGAAGGTCTACGGCGTCGGCAAGATCGGAGACATCTTCGCCGGCCAGGACATCGACGAATCGCACCCAACGAAGTCGAACGTCGACGGCATTACGCAGACAGAGAAACTCCTGCGTGAGCTCGACGAGGGATTGATCTTCACGAATCTCGTCGAGACGGACATGTTGTGGGGACACCGCAACGATCCCGAGAACTTCCATCGCTGTCTGCAGGACTTCGACCGACGGCTGCCGGACCTGCTCGACGCGCTGCGCCCGAGCGACCTGCTGATCTTGACCTCCGACCACGGCTGCGATCCGACCACGCCCTCCACCGATCACTCGCGTGAACACGCTCTGCTGCTCGCGTACGTCGAGGGAAAGAACGCGGACGGTCGAATTCACGAGGGCGAGTTCGCAGATGTCGGTGCGACCGTGAACGCCTGGCTCGGCGGAAAGACATCCGTGCGCGGATTCCCGGGTCAGCCGATCGTCGAGCGCTGAGTCGCCGACGTGATCCACGCGGCCGAGCTGATTCGTCGCAAGCGCGACGGTGAAGAGCTTGCGGCGGACGAGATCGCCGAGCTCGTGCTCGCCTACGCGCGCGGCGAGGTCCCCGACTACCAGATGGCCGCCTTCTGCATGGCCGTGTACTTCCGCGGGCTGACCGGAGCGGAAACGTTTGCGTTCACCGACGCAATGATCCGGAGCGGCGAGACGATCGACCTGGGCGCGGCGATCGGGCGCAAGGTGGTCGACAAACACTCCACGGGCGGGGTGGGGGACAAGACCTCGCTGGCGGTCGGTCCGATAGTCGCCGCCTGTGGGGTTCCCTTCGGAAAGATGAGCGGGCGCGGTCTCGGCCACACCGGCGGGACGCTCGACAAGCTGGAGTCGATTCCTGGTTTTCGCGTGGAGTTGACTACCGAAGAGTTTCTCCGGCAGGTGCGCGAGGTCGGCCTCGCCATCATCGGCCAGAGCGCCAACCTCGTCCCCGCGGACAAGCTGCTCTACGGGCTCCGCGATGTCACGGCGACCGTCGACAACGTCTCGCTGATCGCTGCCAGCATCATGTCCAAGAAGATCGCCGCAGGGACAGACGCGATCGTGCTCGACGTCAAGGTCGGCGACGGCGCCTTCATGAAGACGCTCGAGGAGGCGCGGGAGCTCGCGGAGACGATGCTCGACCTCGGACGTCACGCTGGGCGCGAGGTCGTGTGCGTCCTCACGGACATGGACCAGCCGCTCGGACGAGCGGTCGGGAACGCGGTCGAGATCCGCGAAACGATCGAGACCCTCCGCGGTGAGGGGCCGCCCGACTTCACCGAGCTCGTGCTTGCGGCCTCGGCGCATCTGCTCGCTTTCTCCGATCTCGACCTCGACGAGGAAGCCGGGCGCGAGCGGGCAGCGGCTGCGGTGCAGGATGGCTCGGCGCTCGCGATGTACGAACGCTGGATCGCAGCGCAGGGCGGGGACCCGGCCGAGGACGCCCTCCCGACGGCGCCGGTGGTCCGCGAGGTCGTCGCTGAAAGCGACGGCTTCGTCGACTCGATCGGTGCGGTCGATGTCGGCATGGCCGCCCTCCGGCTCGGTGCGGGGCGGCGCACCAAGGAGGAGAGCATCGACCATGCCGTGGGTATCCGATGCCTCAAGAAGCGCGGTGACGCGGTCGCGACCGGCGACGTGCTGGCCGAGGTGCACGCGCGCGACGAGGACTCGGCGCAGCAGGCCTGCTCCGAGGTGCTCGCTGCGTACACGATCGCGGACGAGCCGCCGAGCTTGCGCCCGATCGTGCTCGAGACGATCGCCTGACTTGGCGCGGTCCCGCAGGGACCGGACCCGGCTAGGCTAAGTGCGTGCCCGAGCTGCCCGAGGTCGAGACGATTCGTCTCGCGCTCGAGCCGCACCTCGTCGGACGGCGCCTGGAGCGAGTCGAGATCCATGATCCGCGCCTCGTGCGACCGTTCGAGCCGATTGCCGTCGCAAACGAGCTCGAAGGGGAGCGGGTCAGCGCACTGGAACGCCGAGGCAAGTATCTGATTGTTCGGTTCGAGTCGGGTCGAGCTCTACTGATCCACCTCCGAATGACGGGAAGCCTGCGTCATGCTGCAGCGGGGTCGCTGGCGGACGATCCTCACCGGCGTGCTGTTGTCACGTTAGACGACGGATCGGACGTCGCCTATCGAGATGTCCGCCGCTTCGGCACGTGGCGCCTCGTCGAGCCACACGAGCTCGATCCATATCTCGCGGCCAGGCTCGGACGCGAGCCCCTCGAGCGTACGTTCACGTCGCGGCGTCTCGCCACAGCGCTCGAAGGGCGCCGCGCGCCGATCAAGGTCGCGCTCCTCGACCAACGCACCGTCGCGGGTCTCGGCAACATCTACGTCGACGAGGCTCTCTGGCGAGCGCGAGTGCATCCGCTCCGCCCGGCGGGCGCTCTGGAGGACGACGAGATCGCTCGCCTCACGCGCGGGATCCGGGACGCACTGAAGGCCGGACTCGCCCGCCAAGGGGCGACCCTGCGTGACTACTCCACACCGGACGGCCGGCGCGGGCGCATGCAGGACGAGTTCCGCGTGTACGGCCGTGCCGGGGAGCCGTGTCCACGGTGCGGCACGCCGATCGAGAAGATCCGCGCAAGCGGGCGCGGCACGTGGTACTGCCCGGTCTGCCAGCGGCTGGAAACGGCCGACCAACGAAGAAACCCGCGCCACGGCTCCCTCCACCATCGACACTAGACTCGACAAGACATGTCCGGGCGCTCGTACAAGACGGAGGCGGTGGTCCTGCGCTCGTTCCGGCTCGGGGAGGCCGACCGCGTTCTGCACCTGTACACACTCGACCGCGGCCGCGTGGGCGCGGTGGCGAAGGGGATCCGCAAGACGACGTCGCGTTTCGGCGCGCGCCTTGAACCGCTCTCGCACGTCGAGCTGATGCTTCACCAGGGCTCGGGCGAGCTCCAGACGGTCACCGGTGTCGAGCTCGTGCGCTCGCACCACGAGGCGCGCGAGCAGCAGTACCGCCTGGGCGTGGGCCTCCTCGGCGCTGAGGCCATGTTGCGCCTCTTCACCGAGCAGGAAGCGAACCCACGCGCATTCCAGGCGCTGACGCGCTTCCTCGACCTGCTCGACGCGCTGGAACCTGGTGCTGCTCGGCCGGCGCTGGATCCGCTCGCGCTCTCCTTCCAGCTCAAGCTTCTCTGGCTCTCCGGTTACCTGCCGCATCTGACGAGCTGCGCGGACTGTGGCAGCGAGACGGAGCCGCTCGTCGGCTACTCGCCGAAGGCCGGCGGGGCCGTCTGCGGCAACTGCGGGGAAGGGACACTCGCGCTCTCGCCGGCCGGAATCGGTGCGATCGAGGCGCTGCTCGCCCGCCCGCTCGCGGAAGCGCACGGCGTCGGTCTGGCGGACCGCCCCGCACGGGACGCGCTCGCCGTGATCACCGCCGCGTACGAGTACTTCGGAAACTTCCGGCTGCGGACGCTGCGCAGCGCCTAGTCGGCCTTCGGCGTCTTCCAGTCGCGCTCGAGCGCGTCGTCGAGCCACGCCCGCACGCCGCCGATCGGTAGACGCTCCTGCGCGAGCGAATCGCGGTCGCGGACGGTGACCGTGTCATCCTCGAGCGTCTGCTCGTCGATCGTGAAGGCCCAGGGCGTGCCGATCTCGTCCTGCCGGCGATAGCGACGGCCGATCGCGCCGCTGTCGTCGTACTCGACGCTGTGGCGCAGCCGGAGCTCCTCGTACAGCGCTTGGGCCTTCGCGACCATCTCCTCGCTCTTCCCGATCAGGGGAAGGACCGCCGCCTTCACAGGAGCGATCCGAGGATGCAAACGGAGAACCGTCCGCTCGCGCTCGCCGACGACCTCCTCGTCGTACGCATCCACCAGGAATGCGAGCAGGGCGCGGTCGACGCCGCCGGCGGGCTCGATCACGTGCGGGACGTAGCGCTCGCCCGTGACGCCGTCGACGTATTCGAGCTTGGTGCCCGAAAACTCCGTGTGCCGCGACAGATCGAAGTCACCGCGGTCGGCGATTCCCTCGAGTTCCGACCAGCCGATCGGGAATAGGTACTCGATGTCGCTCGTCGCGCTCGAGTAGTGCGAGAGTTCGTCGGCCTCGTGCGGACGCACGCGTAGGTGGCTCTCGCGAAGACCGTAACGCGTGTACCAGCCAAACCGCTCGTCGATCCAGTAGCGGTACCACTTCTCCGCCTCGGCCGGTGGGACGAAGTACTCCATCTCCATCTGCTCGAACTCTCGCGTGCGGAAGAGGAAGTTTCCGGGAGTGATCTCGTTCCGGAACGACTTGCCGATCTGCGCGATGCCGAACGGAGGCTTGCGGCGCGCGAGCTGGAGGACGTTCTTGAAGTTGACGAAGATGCCCTGCGCGGTCTCTGGCCGGAGGTAGGCCTTCGACCCCGAGTCCTCGACCGCGCCGACCTTCGTCTCGAACATGAGGTGGAACTGGCGCGGCTCGGTGAGGTCGCACTCGGGCGTCTCGCCCGGCTTCTTGCTCGGCTTGCGACCGCACGCCGACTCGCCGAGCTGGTCGGCGCGGAAGCGCAGCTTGCACGTCCTGCAGTCCACGAGTGGGTCGCTGAAGCCCTCGACGTGGCCCGACGCCTCCCAGATCCGCGGGTTGAGGATGATCGCCGAGTCGAGCGCGACGATGTCGTCCCGCTCCTGGATCATTGCCTCGAGCCACCGCGCCTTGACGTTGTTCTTCGCCAGGACGCCGTAGTGGCCGTAATCGTAGGCCGAGCCGAGGCCGCCGTAGATCTCCGAGGACGGGAAGACGAACCCTCGGCGGCGGGAGAGCGAGACGATCTTCTCCATCGTCACGGCTTCGGCCTTTTCCATGGTGCGGGACGTTATCCGCGACAATGTGCCCGTGACGGAGCAGCCGACGGTCGAGCTCCACATCGTCTCCGACTCCACCGGGGAGACGGCGGCACGCCTCGTCCAGGCGCTGGAGGCCCAGTTTCCCGAGCAGGAGTTCGAGGAGGTGCGTCACCCGCGCGTCGAGACGGTCGAGGACCTCGAGCGGGCGGTTCGCAGCGCGCGCGGGCACGCCGCGGTGGTCGTCTACACGCTCGTCGATCCGGAGCTGCGCGATGCGATGCGTCGCCTTTGCCGCCGGGCACGCGTCCACTACTGCGACCTCCTCGGCCATCCGATCGACGCGGTTGCGCGCGTCTCGGGCCAGTCGGCGCGTATGACGCCGGGGGCGCGCGCTCCGCTCAACCCTGCCTACTTCCGGCGGATCGAGGCGATCGAGTTCGCGGTCAAGTACGACGACGGGGTCGGCGCCGGACTGGACGAGGCGGACATCGTGCTCGTGGGTGTCTCTCGCACTTCGAAGACGCCCCTCTCCATCTACCTCGGCTACCTCGGCCACAAGGTCGCGAACGTCCCCATCGTCAGCGGGATCGAGCCGCCCAAGGATCTCTTCGAGATCAATCCCGCCAAGATCGTGGGTGTCACGATCGGACCGGACCGGCTCGCAGAGATCCGTCGGGCACGCGTGCGCAACTTGGGTGCGAACAACCGTCGGTATTCCGAGCTGACGGAGATCTACGAGGAGCTCGAAGAGGCTACTGCCGTCCACCGCCGGCTCGGCTGTCCCATCATCGACATCTCCGAGCTCTCGATCGAGGAAACGGCCCAGCGCATCCTGCGGACGGTCGAGCGCCGGAAGGCGGAGGCCGCGGCCGTCGAGGTCTCGTGAGACCCAAGCCGCCGGTTCCATGGTGGCGCTGGGCGATCTGGTGGGCCGTTCTGGGCGTCGCGCTCGCCGTCTTCTACGTGCTCCTGACGCCGATCTGGATGGGGCTCCGAGGGCTCGCGTGGCTGGCCGAGTTCCGCGCGCGCCGGCGGCGAAGTCAGACCTGAAGCAACCTGGCCTCGAGCGGCTGCTCGCCGTCGGGCCCGACCTGATATGCCGTCGCGCCGGCACGGGTCGTCACAACGTCGCGCAGCTCGGTTCCGACGTAGTGAAGCGCGACGTCGTCGTCGGCCGCCACGCCAGCCGGAAATCCCTCCGCGACGAGCTGCGTGTACACAGGACGACGCTGCTCCTCGCCGTCGTAGTGCGGACAGGCGCTTCCCGAGAGGAAACCGAGGCACTCCATCGGCGCGAGCTCCGGGCCGAACGAGTCGGTGACGCCGTGCTCGAACCAGCAGATCATTCCCGCGCTCCAGCCGGTCAGCACGATGCCTTGCTCCCAGGCCTCGCGCAGGATCTCGTCGAACCCGTGCGTGCGCCAGATCGCGAGCGCGTTCGCCGTGCTTCCGCCCGCGACGAGGATCACGTCATGGCCGAGCGCGAGGTCGCGCAGCTCCGCCGGTGGCCACGGGAAGAAGTGGAGGTGCGCCATCGCCGCGCGCTCCCTGAGCCGCTCGTACCACCACACGGTCGAGTCCGGATCCTCCTTGCTTGCCGTGGGCACGTAGAGCACGCGCTGACCGCGGGCCAGCCCGAGCACGTAGTCGAACAGCGTGTCGTCGGGGAAGCCCCCCATCCCGACGATCTGGCGCTCGGGCATAACTGGGGAGTATGCAGGGGATTTGTGAGAGGATCCCCGCCTTGCCCGCCCAGCGCTACGTCTACGACTTCGACGAGCCCTCTGAGGGGGGACGCGAGCTCCTGGGCGGAAAAGGGGCCGGCCTCGCGGAGATGACCCAGATGGGGGTGCCCGTCCCCGCGGGGTTCACGATCACGACGGACGCGTGCCGCGCGTACATGTCGAGCGGCAAAGCACTTCCCGACGGCCTCGACGAGGAGATCGATCGGCACCTGGGTGGTCTGGAAGAGAAGACCGGCAAGCGCTTCGGGGACGCGAACGACCCGCTGCTGGTCTCGGTCCGTTCCGGCGCGGCCGTCTCGATGCCGGGGATGATGGACACGATCCTCAACCTCGGGCTGGGCGACGAGGCCGTGCAGGGTCTCGCTCGCGCCACCGGGAACGAGCGCTTCGCGAACGACTCGTACCGCCGATTGATCCAGATGTACGGTGTCGTCGTCGACGGGATCGACGGGCAGCGCTTCGAGCAGACGCTCACCGACCTAAGGCAGTCACGAGGCGCGGCCCAGGATGTCGATCTGTCCGCGGACGATCTCGAGGGGCTGATCGCCATGTTCAAGCGGATCTACCAGGAGGAGACAGGCCGCGACTTCCCGCAGAATCCCCGCGAGCAGCTCACGCGGGCGGTGCGCGCCGTGTTCGACTCGTGGGATTCGCCACGCGCACAGGTCTACCGGCGCACGTACGACATCCCGGACGATCTCGGCACAGCGGTCAACGTGGTGCAGATGGTCTTCGGGAACAAGGGCGTCGAGTCCGGAACGGGCGTGGCCTTCACGCGTGACCCCTCGACGGGCGAGCAGGGTCTGTACGGCGAGTTCCTCGCGAACGCACAGGGTGAGGACGTCGTCGCCGGGATCCGTACACCCGAACCCCTCCCTGAGATGGAGAAGAAGCTCCCACGCGCGTTCGATCGGCTGCTCAAGACGATGCGGCGCCTCGAGGAGCACTACCGCGACATGCAGGACATCGAGTTCACGGTGGAGGACAACGAGCTGTATCTCCTGCAGACACGCTCTGCAAAGCGCACCGCGGCGGCCGCGGTCAAAGCTGCCGTCGACATGGTCGACGAGGGATTGATCTCGCGCGAGGACGCGATTGCGCGCATCGACCCGGCGCAGCTGGAGCAGCTTCTCCATCCGATGCTCGATCCGACAGCGAACTGGGATGTCGCGGCGAAGGGGCTCAATGCGTCGCCGGGCGCCGCATGCGGGAAGATCGTGCTCGACGCCGACACGGCCGAGCAGCGCGATAAGGCGGGGGAGAGCGTCATCCTCGTGCGCTGGGAGACGACGCCGGACGACATCCACGGCCTGATCCACGCGGCCGGGATCCTGACCGCCCACGGCGGCATGACCTCGCATGCGGCCGTGGTCGCGCGCGGGATGGGCAAGCCGTGCGTTGCGGGCTGCGAGGCGCTCTCGATCGACATAGACGCGCGGACGATCGCCGTCGGGGGTCAGACCCTGTCGGAAGGAGACGTGCTCACGATCGACGGCGGGACGGGTGCCGTGATCGTGGGAGAAGTGCCGCTCGTCGCACCGGCGGTGAACGACGATCTCGAAACGATTCTCGGCTGGGGTGACGAGCATCGCCGCCTGAAGGTGCGCGCAAACGCGGACACGCCCGAAGACGCCGCCAAAGCGCGGGAGTTCGGTGCCGAGGGCATCGGCCTCTGCCGGACC
>WNEY01000102.1_pt1 | contig 47079 bp, 33 predicted proteins | sample 5400531 | NCBI WGS metagenome assembly WNEY01 (sample SAMN13153338, study PRJNA577476) | soil metagenome | isolation source: 200 cm saprolite under Douglas fir tree site 1 | place: USA:California | collected 2015-04-18 | reverse complement strand
TAAGCCGTGACCGTCGCGCCATCGTCGGCCGAACCTGCTCTCCCGTCCGGACCTGGATCGCGAACCGGGACCGGCACGCTGTACCCGGTGAACGGCCGATCGGCGCGAATCGTTGCGCGGACCTGACGCCGGCCGTTCCAGACGAATCCGGTGCGAACACCGAAGTTCGCGGCGATTTCGCGTTCGACATAGGTCGTCACCTGACGTGTGAACGTGTTCTGCAGGGCCGGATCGAGCGCCGTGGACACGCTGCCGCCAGAGACGCCGAGCAATGCCGTCTCCTCGCCGGGGTCCCACACCCCGTTGCGATTCAGATCGGTCGTCCACCGGTACTGCCGGTACCACGTGGCGGCGTTGGGGTTGATGCTGCTGGCAAAGTCGGCGCCCGGGTACAACCAGAACTGACCGAAGCTGGCCTTGGCGACGGTCTTGCCATTGCCGGTCACGTCGTAGCTGACGCCGAGGCGCGGGCCCCAGTTGTTGTTCCACGTGATGACATTGCCGACCTCGTCAAACTGCTGGCCGGCCGGCCCTTCCTGCGCGGGAAGAAAAGCCTGCTGCCGATCCCAGCGAAGGCCGAGGTTCAGCGTCAGCCGCTTGTTCACCAGCCACGTGTCGTTCGCGTAGAGCGCGTCGCTCAACACGCCGCTCTGGGAGAACGACGGCGACTGGTACACATACACCTGGCTCGGCGCGCCGTTGACGAACAGCGACAACGAGTTGGTCGCGCTGGTGAACCCGTAGAACGGGTTGACGACGGTGTCACGCATGATCTCACCGCCGAACTTGAAGTTGTGGCTGCCACCCCAGCCTGATTTGGAGTAACTGATCGCTCCGTTCACCTGAGGGCGATTGCGATCGAAGTTGATGCCGTACACGCCGCCGGAGACGAAATTGTTGCCGGTGTCTTCGACCCGAGGCGCGGAGCTCTTGCTGGTCCGCCACCACACGGAGTGATACGTGCCCGCGCGGAGCTCCAGCAGCAGCGCGTTGCTCAGCACGGCGTTGTACTCGACCTTCCAGACGTCCGTCGGAAAATGAGAGCTCCACACCGTATCCGCGTGCATGATCGCGGGCGTGGTGCGCCCGCCGGCGATTTGAATCGCACCAAGATAGTCCGGCTGATTCTTGTCGGCGTGCTGGAAATATCCGATGAGCTTCTGGACCGGCGTCATGTTGTAAGTCATCTTGCCTGTGCCGACGGGCACCCACGTGTCCTGCACATCGTCAACGAGCGTCGGGTAACGCTGGCCCGTGCTCGTGCGGCGATAGGCGCCATACCACCACAGCCTGTCCCGCTTGATGAATCCGCCCAGGTCCGCATTGAAGTCCTTGAAGGCCGTCAGGCGGTTCGTGTCAACAGCCGCCAGGACACTGCTGCCTGTCACACCCGCCGCAAGTTGCGCCTCGTCTATGTTGTGCGACTCCATCGAGTCGGTTTCGTAGTCGGTATACAGCGTCCCGTGGTACGCGTTGCCCCCCGACTTGGCGATCAACTGGCTGAGCACGCCGGGGGCCGGCATCTCCGCCGTATTCCCGACGGCGTTGACGGCAATCTCCGCGTACGACCCGTAGTCCGTGTAGTACATGTCGCTGCCGCCGCCGCCGGCGCCTTCATTCACCATGATCCCTTCGACCATGCCCCGGTTGACGCCGCCGCTGCTGGAGAGGCCATATGCGGTGTAGGGCTGCTGCGTCAAGGCGCCGCTGCCTCCGACGTCGAGACGCGACATCGCGACGGCCGGCGCCTGAGCGACGACCGCCCAGAAGTCGCGCGATCCCGGCAGCGTCGCCAGCTTTTCGGTGTCGAAGTGGGTCGTGACATTCGTGGACTGGAGATCGACGACAGGCGATGCGCCGCTGACGGTGATGGTCTCCGCGACGGAGGCCGGACTCATCTCGAGGTTCACCGTCGCGGTGAAGCCGAGGCTCACGTGGATCGCCTCGCGCGTCGCGGTGGCGAAGCCGGAAAGCTCGAACGTCAGCTTGTAGTCGCCGGGCGACAGCGACGCGAAACGAAAGAGACCGCTTTGATCGGTCAGGGCGACGGGCGCTCCCATCACCGCGGGTCCGGAGAGCGTGACGGTGACGCCCGGAAGAACGGCTCTCGTGCTGTCAGAAACGGTACCGTTGATGGCGCCGGCCGTGCTGCTGACGGTCTGAGAGGCGGCCGGGCTCGCGGACACGCACAGCAAGGATGCGAAGAGGATGCGCCGCATCATATGTCGTCCTCCGTTTTCGAAGCCGGATTCCGCGGCGATCCTACAACAATCCTGGAGAACAATTCGTAAGGTAACGCTACAATCTGGGCGAAACGTTTCGCCGGAGTCATTCATGAGTACTTCGCAGGAGCATCGCGATCTCGGCATGGACCGGCGGATCGATCGCCGCGACTTCCTCAACGGCGTGGCCGTCGGGATCGGCGGCGCATACGCCGCGTTGAAGGGCGTGCCTGCCCTGTCCGCGCAGCAGCCGGGCGCGCGCCCGGCCGACTATCCACCGTCGCGCACCGGACTGCGGGGCAACTATCCGGCGGCGGTGGACGGCTTCGGCCGGATGCGCCAGGGCGCGTATCGGCAGTTTCCGCGCCTCGACGTCGACACCCGTGAAGACTACGACCTGGTGATCGTCGGCGCCGGAATCTCCGGCCTCGCCGCCGCGTACTTCTGGCGGCAGGCGTTGGGGACGAACCAGAAGATCCTCATCCTGGACAACCACGACGACTTCGGCGGGCACGCCAAGCGCAACGAGTTTCAGTACAACGGACGAACCTATATCGGCTACGGCGGGACCCAGAGCATTGCGACGCCTTACCCGTACAGCTACACGGCCAAGCGGCTGATCGAAGATCTCGGCATTCAGGTCGAGCGCAACGCCGAATTCCAGAACCGCGACCTGTTTCAGAAGTTCGCGATGGGGCCCGGCCTGTTCTTCGACAAGGAGCACTTCGGCGTGGACCGTCTCGTGCCCGGCAACGGCCGCCTTCCGTGGCCCGAGTTCTTCGCGAAGGCGCCGCTCTCCGAGACGGCGCGCCGGGACCTGATTCGCATTTACGGCAAGAACCCGGATTACCTGGCGGGCCTGAGCGTCGAAGAGAAGATGACGCGGCTCGCCAGGATCAGCTATCAGGACTACCTCCTGACGATCGCGAAGATGAGTCCGGAGGCGCTGCCGTACTTCCTGGGCACCGGCGGTCGCAACAACAAACGCGTGGACACGATGCCGGCGCTAGAAGCGGCGCGCCGCGGATCGTTCGGGTTCGACGGTCTGGGCTTGCCGCACGAGGAAGAGTTCAGGGAAGGCTCGTATACATTCCATTTCCCCGACGGTAACGCGTCAGTCGCGCGGTTGCTCATCAGCCGCATGATTCCGGCGGCGCTGCCAGGCAAGCCGGCGATGGACACGATCGTTCAGGCGGGGCTCGCGTACGACCGGCTCGACGAGCCGAAGGCGGCGATGCGGATCCGGTTGAGCAGCGTGGTCGTGCGCGTCGAGCACGATGGTCCGCCGGAGAAGGCGGCGTCCGTGCGGGTCGCCTATCTGCGGGACGGCAAAGTGCACGGCGTGCGCGGACGCACCTGCATTCTCGCGTGCTACAACGGCGTGATTCCATCGCTTCTGCCCGAGCTCCCGGCGCGGCAGCGGGAAGCGCTCGAGTACGGCGTCAAGGTGCCGATGATGTACAACAACGTCCTCGTCAGACAGTGGACGGCGTTCAAGGCGCTGACCGTCACGAACATCAACGCGCCCGGGATGTATCACACGAGCACGAGCCTCGATCCCGGAACGACGCTCGGCGGGTACCGCGGCGTCACCACGCCGGAAGAGCCGATCATCGTCCGCATGGTGCGCAACCCGAACAGGCCCGGGTTGCCGCGCCGCGAGCAGAATCGCGCCGGCCAGAAGGAGCTGCTGTCGATGTCGTTCGAACAGTTCGAGCTCGAGATCCGGCGGCAGCTCGGACGTATGCTCGCCGGCGGCGGCTTCGATCCCGCATCGGACATCGTCGGGATCACCGTGAACCGGTGGCCGTACGGGTACGCCTACACGTACGACACGATCGGCGATCCCGACGTGCCGCAGGAAGAGCGGCCGCATGTGATCGGCCGCCAGCGCTTCGGCCGGATCACCATCGCGAATTCGGATGCCGGCGCCGCCGCGTTCACCAACCAGGCGATCGACGAGGCGCACCGCGCGGTGGAGGAGCTGTTCATCCGCGAAGGATTGACCTGAAAAATTGAGCCACCTGCCCGGTGTGTCGACCGGGTCAGAGCGGGTCTCAGCAGCCGGGACCGTGCCATGTGATGACAGGCCCGCCCGGGGCATCAAACGTCGCTGCGCCGCGGCTGCTTTCCCAGTGATACCACCCCGCGCTCCAGGCAAAATAGAATCGCTCGACGCCGGTCGCTGCGCGACCCGGGGTATGCGGCGCGTACTCCAACACGAGTACGTCTCGGACGCCGAGCGGCCCCACGTCGCGCTCAGGCTCAATCCACGCGCGCAGGCCGTACGGAAAGAGCCCGGTGCTGGGCAAGCCGGCGCGTTCCCCGTGCTCGGTGGCCGCACACGTCCGGTCGAACCATCGGATACGGTTGTCGCTCACCTCGAGCGACCACTCGCCGGCGAATGTCCGGGGAAGCCACCGGCCATCGGAGAACGTATACGACTCCCCGGTGTCTCCATCAAGGGCGTGATCGACGACGTGATACAGCCATTCGTCGTCCCAGCTCCAGCATTCGAACATCTCGGGGCGCGCGTACTTCACCCAGCAGACCGATCGCGCCTCGCGGTCCACGAGCTGTGCCTGAAACTGTGTCCCGAGTCGCGGCCAGGTCCAGGGCTCCCCAATGACGTACTCCAGGACGTCCACTCTCGGCTGGGAGCGCGCGCTGGGCGACAGCGGCGTTGCCGCGCTGCAGCCAGTGAGGACGAATATGCCGGCGGCCGATGCGCGTAGCAGCAAGAGCAACGCCGAGTTTTCGCTCCTCGCCAGAAATGGCAGAGCGCTCGCCAGCCACAGTACGGCACGCCATGCCTTCATTTGCGCCTGACACCTCCGTGGCAGCGCTCAACGGTTGGCAGTCGGGCACGAGGCATGCCAGTGCGCTTTGCACGTTCGCTTAGCACGAAGCGCTTCGCTCTGTACGAACCTGCAAGACGCACTAGAAGGAGTCTGTCGAGGCGCTGTGATTGAGAGGTTCGTCAGACGCGGTTGGGCCAGGCGAACGCGCGTCTCCACGACCGCAACCGAGCTCTTTCGGCAACGTCTGCCACGGGATCTCGCTTCGAAGCTCGAACGGGAGGATTTGATTGGGGTGGGCGACGGGTTTCGAACCCGCGACCTCTGGTGCCACAGACCAGCGTTCTACCCCTGAACTACGCCCACCACACGGCACGCTGCGCGCCAATTCGCGAGTTTGGCGCCTTCGCTCACTGGTGATCTGAACTCACCAATTCACCAATTCACCAATTCACCAATCAGTCAGTGTAACACCTATGGTTCGGGGTGAACTACCTTGGAGGAATCTTCGTCGCTCAAATCCGTGAGGGCGCCGTTGTCGACCTTCGCGCACACGAGATGGATGTGGTCCGAGCGCTCGCCCTTCGCCTCGTACATCAACTTGTCGGCGCGCTGAATGAGGTCGGCCGCCAGACGGCGCGCGATGAAGCGGCGCTCCGACACTCTCCCCAGCCAGAGGCAGACGACGCCGACGTCGACGCGGACCGGCTGCACCGAAAGGCGCTGATCCTCGAGCGTCCAGTCGTACCGCTCCACCGCCTCGCGGAACCGCTCGCCGACGGCGTGCGCCTGGTGAGCGGCGGCAAGATCGGGGATCAGAAAGCAGAACTCGTCACCGCCGAATCGGGCGTGGAGATCCTGCGACCGGGGACCGACGCCCTCCTGCCCGGCACCGACCCGCTCCTGCGCGAGGAGATCGTCCGACCGCACCTGCTCGCGCAGCAGCGCGGCCACGCGCTCGATGATGCGATCGCCGACGGCGTGGCCGAGCGCGTCGTTGTACCACTTGAACCCGGTGATGTCGACGAGCCCGACGGCGCACCATCGCACGCGCTGCTCGAGTGCGAGAAACGATTCGAGCTGGTCGGTGAACCGGCCGAAGTTCATCAGCTTCGTCTTCGGATCGCGGTGCGATTTATCGGTGAGGTCGGCGACGAGCGCCTCGAAGTAGCGCGAGATGCTGCTGACGGTGGCGTCCTTGGCGGAAAGCTCCGTGTGCACGCGCGCCATCTTGTCGGCGAAGCCCGCCGACAAAGCCTGAATCGCCTCTTGCTTCGACTCCTGCCAGAGCCGCTCGTGACGCGTGAACACCGCGTCCATTGCGGTCAGGAGCGACGTTTCGAGACCAGCCGGCAGCTTCAGTTGCTGGCGGACCCAGGCCCGCAGCTCGTTCCGCGTTTGTGGTGGCGACGCCGGTTCGGAAACTTTCTCTGAACGCATGACGTGACCGTGAGTTGATCGCTCAGGCATATCACCGGCAGTCGCGGCCTCTACAAATGCCGTACCTGATTCCGGTAAACGCCTGCCGACTACATTGTGCCCCTTTTCGCGACGTTTCCCAAAAGACGCGCGGCACCTACTCGATGGTCAGTGCCACTTTTGGGTTAGCGTTCCGAAATGCTGCGGTGAATTGTGGCTGAGCCGCCGGCCTGGATGGGGTGGCCTGCCACCCCATCCATGGTTTCGCTACGAGCAACTGGAGGAAATCATCTTCACCGACTGCACGTCGACTCGTGGCTCGTCGCGTGGGCCGCGACGTCCGCTCTCGGTCGGGGTGGCGCCCCCGGCGGCTGGGCGCGTCGCGCCCGTGGTGCTCGTCGCCCCCGGCTCCGGCGTGCGTGCATGGTCCATCGAAGTGTCCCACGAAGTCTTGCCGGTCACCTGGACCTTGTGGCCGACGTGCTTGTCGAGGTCGGTGCCGCCGGCGAGCGACCAGGTCATCGCCGGCGCGTTCGGCGCGCCGCCCTTCGTGCTCGTCGCCGACTGCGCGGTCGTCGTGGCGGTGCCTCCGGCGGTCGTCGTCGCGCCGGCGGTCGTGGTCGCCCCTGCCGTCGTTGTCGACGACGTGCCGCTATCCATGCGCGCGTTGTTGAGCATGTATCCACCGTTGGCGCCCCGGGCCAGACATCCCGTGAGTGTCACGTCATGCTCCGCTTTGTTACCCGTGTTGCTCTGGCCGGCCGTGGTCGAGGTCGGGGTCTGCGCCCCGACGGTTGCCATCAAAGCGAACGCGGTGGCCACGCATACTCCTGCTGCTGTCTGCTTCATGTGCTTCTCCTGAAGAAAATGTGATTCGGACTACTTCTTGATCTCATTGCCGAGATCCTTGATGGCTCCCCCGACTTTGCGCCGGCCTTTGCCGAACGTTTCCTTGACGCTGCCGGCAGCCCTGTCGGCCTTGCCTTCGTTGCGCAGCCGCTCGTCGTTCTTCAGGTCGCCGGCCGCCTCCTTGATGCGGCCTTTCACCTGATCGACCTTTCCGCGCACTTCATCCTTGTTCCACATGGGCTCCTCCTCTATGAGTTGACGCAAAAAGAACTGCAGGACTCGTGCCCTGGCTGGAACAGACGAGCGCGCTCGATCTGGCTGCTCTACGAGCTTGATGGTGCAGAGGTCGTCGCTGAGGTTTTCGTCGAGCACGTCGTCGACTCTGGCTTCGATGACGCGCTCGTAGTGAATGCGGTCGCGGTGATCGTGAAGCTCGAGGACCCAGCCCGTCGCAGAGCGCCGAGCGGGGAACCCGTTTCGTCGCGCCGGACGGGGCGTCCTTCGCGTGAGCGCTCTCTCTTCCTCGAATCTACATGCCGACGGTGCGCAGAACGCTGATCAGGCGATCGGTCTCCCGGGTGAGCGAGCGCCACGCGGCGTCAAGCGCGTCGAACTGCTCGGTGCGGCCCATCTCCTCGAGCGCGCGCGCGGCGCTCACCACGCCATCCGCGTCGAAGTTGGCGGCCGCGCCTTTGAGGCCGTGGGCGGCCCGGCGCAGTGACTCGCCGTCGCGCGCGTCGAGCGCCGCTCGAATCCGCTCGAGGTGCCGCGGCGCATCGTCGACGAACAGCCGGCTGATCTCGGCGAGCAGCTCGCGGTCGCCTCCGACGCGGTCGAGCACTTGCGTCGGCACCGCCGACAGCCAGCCGCCGTTGCCGCCGCGGGCGGCCGGCGCGCGCGCCACCGCCATTTCTTCGACCACCAGGCACAGCTGCCGCGGGTCGAGCGGCTTGGTGAGGTACTCGTCCATGCCGGCGTCCAGACAGCGCTCGCGGTCGCCCTTCATGGCGTGCGCCGTCATCGCGATGATCGGCAGATGCGACCGCCCGCCGCGTTCCCTGGCGCGAATCGCGGCGGTCGCTTCAAAGCCCCCCATCTCCGGCATCTGCACGTCCATGAGGACGACGTCGAACGGATGCGCGGTGACGGCGGCGACGGCCTCGCGGCCGTTGGTCGCGATGGTGACCTTGTGTCCGCGGCGCTCGAGCAGGTTCGCCGCGAGCCGCTGGTTCACGGCGTTGTCCTCGGCGAGCAGCACGTGCAGGCGGCGATCCGGCAGCTCGGCCGGCAGCATCGACGAGGGAAGCGTCACGCGCTGTCCCGGCTCGCGCGCGAGGACGCGGCCGATCGCGCTCAGCAACTCCCGCTGATCCACCGGCTTGGTCAGGTGGGTCGAGATGCCGACCTCGCGGCACTTGTGGCCTTCGTCGTACTGTCCCGACGAGCTGAGCATCATGATCGTCGCGCCGGCCAGGTTCGCATCGCCGTGGATCCGCCGCGCCACCTCGAAGCCGTCCATCTCGGGCATGTTCGCGTCGAGCAGCACCAGCGCGAAGGGACGGCCGAGGGCGCTCGCGTCGGTGAGCGCGCGTATCGCGGCCGCGCCGCTGTCGGCTACCGTCGGCCGCATCTTCCAGCGGACGAGCAGGTCGTGGAGCACGCGCCGGTTGACGCTGTTGTCGTCGACGATGAGCACCGGGAGATCGGTGAGGTTGGCGGCGGGCGGCTCCGGCCGCGCGTCGCTGACGCCGAGCCGCACGGTGAAATGGAACGTGCTGCCCTCGAGCGGCGCGCTCTCCAGCCAGATGCGGCCGCCCATCAGCTCGACCAGCGTCGACGAGATCGTCAGCCCGAGCCCGGTGCCGCCGAACCGCCGCGTCGTCGATCCATCCGCCTGTTTGAACGGCTCGAAGATCGCAAGCTGCTTGTCTTCCGGGATGCCCATGCCGCTGTCGCTCACGAAGTAGTGCAGCACGGTGTCGTCGGCCGTCCTCGACTCAGTTTCCGCCTGTACGAGGATCTGGCCGCGCTCGGTGAACTTGATCGCGTTGCCGACCAGGTTGACGAGGACCTGCCGGAGCCGTCCGGGGTCGCCGAGCGCCACGTTCGGCACGTCGGGCAGCACGTGGCACACCAGCTCCAGGTCCTTCTGTTCCGCGCGCAGCGCGAGCGGCTTGAGCAGATCGGCGAGGTGATCGCGGATCGAAAACGGGATCTGCTCGAGCTCCAGCTTGCGCATCTCGATCTTCGAGAAATCGAGGATGTCGTTCAGGATGCTGAGCAGCGCGTCGGCCGAGCTCTTCACCATCGTCAGGTATTCACGCTGCTCGAACGAGAGCCCGGTGTCGAGCGCGAGCTCGGTCATCCCGATGATACCGTTCAGCGGCGTGCGGATCTCGTGGCTCATGTTGGCCAGGAACTCGCTCTTGGCCTGGTTCGCTTCCTCTGCGGTCCGCGTGGCGGCCGCGAGCTCCGCGGTCCGCTCGCGCACCTTGCGATCGAGATCCTCGGTCAGCGCGCGCAGCTCGCTGTTCAGCCGCTCGCGCTGAACCAGCGCATGCTCGAGCTGCTGATACGAGTCGGCGAGGCGCGTCTGCATGCCGTTGACGTCCTCGAGCAGTTCCGCGATCTCGGCCGGCGGATTCGATTTGAGGCGCGCCTCCTGACCGCCGTGCGCCGAGATGTTCCGCACGACCGTCACAACTTCCTCGAGCGGCCGCGTGACGGCGCCCGCGAAGCCACGCGCGCCGAGGACGGCGCCGCCCAGCGCCAGCAGCATCATCGTGAGCGTCAGGGCGTAGTAGCCGGTCGACTGCAGGCGAAGCGTGAGCAGCGGCTGCTCGATGAACACCTTCCAGCCGGCCGACGGCATGAACGCCGACGCGACGATGCGCGCCGACCCGTTCGCGTCGGCGACACGCCGCTGGTAGCGATACAGCCCGTTCCGCGCGCTCGGGCTCGCCAGCACGAGATCGTCCTGCGCCAGGCTCTCGAGCGACGTGAATCCGGTCTGACCGGTTGTGTAGATGACGCGGTCGTGCTGATCGACAATCGTGATGCGCGCATCCGCGAGCGTTTTGAAACCCTCGACGAACCGCTCGAACTTCGAGAGATCCAGCGAGCCGCCGGCGACGCCCGCGACCTCGCCGCCCGGCTCGCCGGGGTACACGATCGGCACCGCAATCGTGACGATGGGGACGTGGGAGAGACGCCCGTAGATGACATCGGAGACCGCCATGCGCCGGCGCGTCGTGGCCTCGATGAAGTACTCGCGGTCGTTGACGGGCGGCGACTCGCGCATCGGCGCGATCTGGCGCACGATGCCCCCGCGGTCGGCGACAAACAACGTGATGAACCCGGGGTAGATCCGATGATTGTCGTCGACGATCCGCTGGCGATCCGCCGGCTCGAGCTTGCGATCGCCGAGCGCCGTTGCCAGCGACTGCACCGCGTTTCCGTGGCTGGCGACGTACTCGTCGATGTGCTGGCTCAGCGCGGTGACCGCTTCCCGCAGCCGCGCGCCGCCGTCGGCCTCGCGCTTCGCGGCGCTCAGCTGGCTGTCTGCCGCGACGAGCACCAACAGCGGGAGGGTCGCCACGAGGACGAACGCGTGGAAGGCGTACGCGCGCAGCCGCCGGCCGGCGAACGGCCGATTGCCGGCCACCTGGCGCTGCGCCATGGCGCCGACCGCCAGCAGATCGGCGACCACCACCGCCACCAGGCCGCTCAGCGTCGCCTGCAGCGCGATCGGGAGAATCGTCTGGCGGAGATAGCCGACGCCGTACAGCCAGGGGGCGATGACGAGCGTGAGCGCGACCGTGCCCCAGACCAGCGCGCCCGCGACGAGCGGCGACTTGCCGCGCCGCGCGAACCAGCCGATGACGAACGCTTCGATCGGGGGGAGCACGAGCAGCGCGCCTGCCGACGGGCTGCCTCCCTGCGGCATCGCTCCGATCGCCGCCGCGAGCGCGCCGTACCACGGGCCGAACACGATCGCAATCGGGAGCGTGACGATGCGCCCGAGCAGCAGGGGCGCAATGGTGCCAATCGCCAGGGCGTTGATGGAGTAGCCCGCGACGCCGCACAGAAGAGCGACGCCGACGCGCTGGATGGAAATTCGGTTCATGCCTGCGGGGTCCGTGCGTGAGCGCGAGGGGATAGGGCCCATTGTATACTCACGGCGGACGTGCACGTCTTAATCGCCGAAGATGATCGCGTAACCGGCGAGATCCTCGCCCGGACACTGCAGAGGTGGAGCTACAGCACCACGCTCGTCGGCGATGGTGTGCAGGCGTGGGAACGGCTCCGCACGACGACGGATCCGACGCTCGCGATTCTCGACTGGATGATGCCGCGCATGGACGGCCCGGACGTCTGCCGGCGCGTACGCGAGGAGCTGCCGCTGGCGAATATGTATCTCCTGCTCGTGACCGCACGCGAGAGCCGGGGCGATGTGGTGGCGGGCCTCGACGCCGGCGCGGACGATTACATCATCAAGCCGTTCGACCCGGAGGAGCTGCGCGCGCGTGTCGCGGTCGGCATCCGCGTCCTCGGGCTGCAGCAGAAGCTCGCCGAGCGCGTCACCGAGCTCCAGGCCGCGTTGACCAACGTGAAGCAGCTGCATGGGCTGCTGCCGATCTGCAGCTACTGCAAGCGCATCCGCGGCGACGATCAGTACTGGCAACAGGTCGAGGGTTACATCGCGGAGCACTCCGACGCTCAGTTCAGCCACGGCATCTGCCCGACGTGCTACGCCACGGTGTCCGCCGAGTTGGACGAGATCAGCCGCAGCAGGGGGCAGAACCCCGATCGGAAGATGTGAAGTTTGCGAGTTGGCGAGTTGGTGAGTTGGTGAATTAATTGCCCTCGCCAATTCGCCAATTCGCCAATTCCAATTCACCAATTCACCAATTCACCAATTCTCCAACTCTCCATGGTGAGAATTCCGGCCAGGTTTTCAGCGTCTCGGTCGCCCACGCGTTCGACTTGTCCGTGTGACACGTCGTGCACGGGTTGGGGACCTTCAGCTTCTCGGTCGCTGACGGCGGGATGAACCGGAAGGTGTGGCTGCGCACGTTCACATCGGCGATCGTCTGCGCGATCTTCGGCATGTGGCACCCGACGCACTCGTTGCCGGTTGAACCGGCCTTGTGGTGCGTGTGCTGCTCGATCGTCGCGGTATGCGGCCCGTTCGGAGCGACCGGTCCGTGACATTGCAGGCAGACCGTGCTCCCGGGCCGGACCAGGTCGGCAGGGTTCTCGGTGCCGTGGACGTCGTGGCAGTTGAAGCAGGTGACGCCGCGCTGGTACATCACGCTGGTGACGAAGTCGTTGCCCTGCATCCGGTTCTTGTGCGCCGTGCCATCCGCGAAGTGCGTGAACGTTGTCTTGCCCGGTTCGGACTCTTCCAGCTTCCAGAAGGCGCTCAGGTTCAAGCCGGCGCGGAACCCGACGGGCCAGTCGAAATAGCGCCCCTCGATCGGGTTGGTCACCGGCTGCCCCTGCGAATGGCATTGAATGCACGTGTCGTTGGCATGCACCGCATCGGCGCGCGCCGGATTGAAGATGTTCGCCCGCGCCGGGTTCGCCGCGTGCGCGCCGCCGGGACCGTGGCACTTCTCGCAGCCGACATTCCACTCGGTGACCTGCTTCGTCTTCACATCGTAGTTGACCGAGTGACAGCCGTCGCACGTGGATCCGGTGGGGCGCTTCGCGTTGTCCGCGGGGTAGTACGGGACCCACCAGTCGGTGTTGTCGGCGACGAAATACCGGCGCCAGAGCCCGTGCGTGACGTCCCACTGCGCGCCGAGCGGAAAGTAGTCGTCGCCGACGCGGGTGAAGTACCGCTGCTTCCACTTGCTGCCGTAGACGAACGCGATGTCGTCTTTCTTGAAGGTGACGAGCGGGTCGGGCTTGGAGAGGTCCGGGATGATCGCGTCGGGGTGCGTTTTGGGGTCGCGCACCACGTTGGCCATTCGGCTGCGCGTCCAGCGCGCGTAAATCGGCGCGTGGCAGTTGCGGCACCTGGCCGATCCGACGTACTGCAGCGTCACACCGGAGTCGGATTGACGTCCGCCCCCGGTCTGCCCCCATCCCGCGCCCAGACGACGAGTGAACTGCAGCCGAGGAGGGCGGCGGCGACGGCGATTCGCGCGGGGTTCACGGCGCGGCGGTGAGCTGCGCCACGATCTGACGCGCGAGCGGCAGGCTGACGCCGCAGGTCGGATCGTCGACGCGGCACCGGGCGACCGTGAGATCGCAGCCGCAGGTGCATGGCTGGGCGTTCAGCTTCTCGAGCGCGTCGGTGCGCTTGGCCGCCGAGAGCTTCGCGAGATCGATCCCCGGAATGGAGATCGCCTGCGCGCTCTTGTCGAGTTTCAGACCCTGGGTCTGATCCACCTCTTCGATCGACGCGTTCACCGGCAGACCCGCGAGCGCCCGCAGTTCGTATTCGGTCGTCCGCGCCGTGAGCATGCCGACGTGCTTCTGCACGACGCGCGAGTCGCGATCGATGAGGAACGAGGTCGGCAGCGCGCTGATGCCGGGAAACATCTTCTCGATCTCCGGCGAGGTCATGACGATCGGATAGTTCATCTTGTGGTCTGCGGCGAACCGCTTCACGACCTCCGGCGCCGATTCGTCCTCGGAGATGCCGATGATCTGCAGGCGATCGCGATATTTCTCCTGCAGCCGGACCAGATCCGGGATCTCCGCGCGGCACGGCGGGCACCACGTGGCCCAGAAGTTGACGAGCAGGACCTTGCCGCGAACCGACGCCGACGACACCTCGCGGCCGTCGAGGTCCCGCGCGGTGAAGACAGGCGCGGGGGCCGGGTTCCGGAAGAAGTGCAGCGTCATCCGCTCGCCGCCGTCGGGATCGGCGGCCGCCGGCGTGGCCTTGGCCGTGTCAGTTCCCCCGCCGCGGACTTGCAGCGCGTACCGCGAGGCGCCCCACGCTACCAGGAAGGCTCCGATCATCAGCACCAAGACGAGCGCTCGCCGCGAAGTCATCTCTGACAAGTGTAAGCTGAAGCCGTGCCGATTCAAACCGTCTTCCTGGACGCGGGCGGCGTGCTGGTATGGCCCAACTGGCACCGCGTCAGCGAGACGCTGGCCAGGCATGGCGTCAGTGTCTCCGCCGAGGCGCTCGCCGCAGCCGAGCCGCACGCGAAGAAACGGCTCGACACGGGGACGACGATTCAGGGCACCAACGATCAGCAGCGCGGATGGACCTACTTCAACCTTGTGCTGACGGAGGCGGGCGTCACGCTGACCGATGCGACGTCGACGGCGCTGGCCGAGCTGCACGACTATCACGAGCGCGCCAACTTGTGGGAGGCCGCGCCCGAGGAGGTGCTGCCGGCGCTCGCGGCGCTGCGCGCGCGGGGCTTCCGTCTGGTCGTTGTGTCGAACGCCAACGGCCGGCTGCATCACCTCTTCGATCGCCTCGGGCTGACCGCGGCGTTCGACGCCGTCTTCGACTCGCACCACGAGGGCGTCGAGAAACCCGATCCGCGCTTCTTTCAGATCGCGCTCGAGCGCTCCGGCGCCACCGCCGACGCGACGATTCACGTGGGCGATCTGTATCACGTCGATGTCGTCGGCGCACGGGCCGCCGGCCTCACGCCGGTGCTGTTCGACGTCGCCGATCTGTATCCCGATGCGGACTGTCTGCGCATTCGTTCTCTGGGCGAGCTGGTCGAGGCGCTCTCGGATCCACGCCGCCCTGGTGAACTGAAGATCAACCCGACGTAGAGGCGGACCCGCGTGTCCGCCCCAGGAGAGTCAGCGATGAGAACAATACTCCCGAGCCTGCTTCTGGCGTCCGCGCTGCTCACTCGAGCGTCCGCTCCGGCACAGACGTATCCGGGCCAGCCGACGCAGGCAAAGGTCTGGGTGCAGAATCGCGGCGCCAGTGAGGCCGTGCCGATCGGCCTCGAGCAGATTGCCGACGACGTGACGATGAACGTCAAGATCACCGGCACGCCGAGCGTCGCGATTGCGACGCCGGCGGTCCTCGACACCAGATACGCGCGGCAGACCTGGGAGTATCAGCGGATCACTCTCCAGCCCGATAGCGATCCGACTTCCGAGCTGACGCGGCTCGGCCGGGAGGGTTGGGAAACCACGCTCCAGTGGGCGACGCCTCGGGGCTCGCTGACGATCATTCTCAAGCGGCCACGGTAGAACCGTTTCAGAACGGATACGTTTTGAAACCGGCTGCAGTCCCGGGACGCTGTTCGGAACCGCACAGTCGTCTCCCGTAAACGGGCGCTCTGGCGGCGCGCCCGAACGGTTTCCTCCGGAAAATCAGCCGGCCGGCCGTGGTATGGTGCTTGCTCCTGTCGATCCTCGACAAGAGAAGAGAACGGAGCTGACGGAGCGAACGGGAACAGAGTGACGGTGAGCCCGTTGCCTCGTACCCTCCGTTGGGCGCGCCGAGATCGAGGACACCATGGACCAGTTGCTGCACGACGTGCGCTTCGGCTTGCGCACGCTTTTCAAGAACCGCGGCTTCGCGCTCCTCGCGATTCTCACCCTGGGGCTCGGGATTGGCGCCAACACGGCGATCTTCAGCGTCATTTACGGGGTGCTGCTGAAGCCGCTCCCCTACACCGACAGCGACCGCCTGGTGCTGGTGCGCCAGTCGGCGCCGCTCATCGGGCGCGCCGACGTCGGCGTGTCGATCAAGGAGTACTTCACCTACCGCGAGCAGGCGACCGATTTCGAGGGGCTCGTCGAGTTTCATCAGATGAATTTCGATCTGCTGAAGCGCGGCGAGCCGGATCGCGTGAACACCGGCGTCGTGTCGCCGAACTTCTTGAACGTGCTCGGCATCGCGCCGATCCTCGGCCGCTCGTTCGTGCCCGACGACGACAAGCCGGGCGCGCCGGCGGTGCTCATCGTCAGCTACTCGTACTGGCAGAAGAAGTTCGGGGGCGACCGGAGCATCATCGGCCAGGTCTTCGAGATGAACGATCGGCCGCACACCGTGGTCGGCGTGCTGCCGAACGTGCCGCACTATCCCCAGGAGAACGACGTCTACATGCCGACCTCGGCGTGTCCCTTCCGCGCGGCGGCGGAACGGCGCATCAACCAGAACGCGCGCGCGTTTTCGATCCTGAACGTGTTCGGCAAGCTGAAGCCGGGCGTGTCGCGCGAGCGCGCGGCCGCCGACGTCGACGTCATCTGCCGCCGCTTTACCTCCGGCGACAAGACCGCGTATCGCCCCGGGTCCGGCTTCACGTCGACCGCCGCCGGCGTGCGCGAGGAGCTGACGCGGAACGCGCGGCCGATGCTGCTCATTCTGCTGGGCACGACGGCGCTCGTGCTGCTCATCGCCTGCGCGAACGTGGCCAACCTGACGCTGGCGCGCCTGCTGCGCCGCGACCGCGAGCTGGCCGTGCGCTCGGCGCTCGGCGCCGGACGCGGACGCCTCGTGCGGCAGCTTCTCACCGAGAGCACGCTGCTCTCGCTCGCCGGCGGCCTGTTCGGCCTCGCGTTCGCTTCGTGGACCGTCGGCCTGCTCACGACCTTCGTCGAGCGCTTCACGCCGAGAACCAGTGAGATCGCGATCGATCTGCGCGTGCTGCTGTTCACGGTGGTCGTGTCGATGCTGACCGGCCTGCTCTTCGGCACGCTGCCCGCGCTCGCCTCGCGCGTCGATCTCGCGGGCGCGATGAAGCAGGGCGGCAAGGGCGCCGGCGCTGGCGGCGGGCGCCGGCGGATTCAGAGCGCGCTCGTCGTCGGGCAGGTCGCGGTGTCGGTGGTGCTGTTGGTCGGCGCCGGCCTTCTGCTCGCGAGCTTCTATCGCCTGCAGAGCGTGGACCCCGGCTACCGGGGCGATCGCGTCATGTCGGCCGAGCTCTTCACCAACTTCTCGAAATATCCGAACCTCGATACCCAGCTGCGCTTCTACCTGCCGCTCGTCGAGCGGCTGGAATCCCAACCCGGCGTCGTGTCGGTCGCGGTGACCAACGCGGTGCCGCTGCGTACGTCGCAGCCGGGCAGAGCCGCCTTTCAGATCGAAGGGCGCGTGGTCGACGATCCCAACAAACGGCCGACGGCCGATACGCGCATCGTCAGCGCGAATTTCTTCAGGACGCTGGGCGTCCCGCTCGTGCAGGGGCGGACGTTCACCGAGTCCGACGGCCGCGATGCGCAGCGCGTCGTCGTGATCAACAGGGCGATGATGCGGTACTGGGACAACGCGAGCCCGATCGGCTCGCGCATCTCGCTCGACGCGGGCCAGACCTGGGCCACCATCGTCGGGATCGTTGGAGACGTGAAGCAATTCGGCCTCGACCAGCCGGCGGTCGCGCAGGTCTACACCCCGCTTCGGCAGACGGCGCAGCAGCTCGGCGGGCTCGTGCTCGTGCGGACGCCCGGCGAGCCCGGCTCGGCGGCGGCGATGATTCGCGAAGCCGCCTGGGCCATCGATCCGAACATGCCGGTGCAGAACGTCCGCACGCTCGACGAGATTCGCGACCGCTTCCTGGCGACGCCGAAGCTGACGGCGGTCCTCTTGTCCGTGTTCGCCGCGCTGGCGCTGCTCGTGACGATGGCGGGCATCACCGGCGTGATCGCGACGTCGGTGTCGCAGCGGACGCAGGAGTTCGGGGTGCGCATGGCGCTCGGCGCCAGCCGGCCGGCCGTGCTGCGCATGGTGGTGGGCGAGGGGTTGATGCTGATCGCCGCGGGGCTCGCGGTGGGCGTCGTCGCGTCGTTCGCCGCAACGCGAGTGCTGGCGACGTACCTGTTCGACACGAAGCCGACGGACCCCGCGACGTTCGTCGCCGTGATGACAGCGTTCGTCGCGGCCGGCGTGTGCGCGTGCCTTGCGCCTGCCTGGCGCGCGACGACCGTCGATCCGATGCTGGCGCTGCGCGCGGAGTGAGACCCGCGTCTCGAAATGCAACCACGAAGACGCGAAGCTCCACGAAGATCACGAAGAAGACAACTGACTTTTCCTCTTCGTGGCGCTTCGTGTCCTTCGTCTCTTCGTGGTCCCGGCACCTGGTCGCATGAAACGTGACGTTCTGTGTAATCCAGGTTTCAGCCGGACCGTGACGCGTTACACTGCCGCATGGCTTTACGCATGCGTCAGACCGTTTTCGCCCTGGCTCTCGTCGTCGCGATCGTTCCCGCTCTCATCGCGCAGCGCGGTCGGGGCGACAACCCGTTTCCCGGCGGCACGAACCCCGACGGATCGCTGAGACCGACGCCGCCGGTCAACCGGCTGTTCACGCAGGATGCGTATACCGAGTACGCGCTCCTCGCGCCCGGCAGCGAGGAGTTCCGCATCCGTTTCCTGACCGAGGAAACGCGCGCCGGCGCGACCGAGCTCGTCAACGCAACGCGCGGCGGCAGCGAGGGCTCGGACATCGCGGTCTACGATCCGCGCACCGGCAAGCCGCTGAAGTTCGCCTACAAGGAAGAGGGCCCCGACACCCACGCGATTCACGCGACGCTGCCGATTCCGGTTCCCGAGGGCGGTGTCGGGCGCCTGCTGATCTACAAGACCTACAAGGATCCGCGCACCTACATGATGCGCGCCGAGGACATCGTCTGGGTCCGCAGCCTGAGCGGCTACCGGCTCGGCGTCCTGCTGCCGAAGGGGTTTGCGTTCATCTCGTCGAACGTGGCCGCGCAGTTGACGACGAACGCGGACGGGCGGTTGAAGCTGTCGTTCGCGAACCCGAGCGGGCAGAGCAATCCCGTCACGATTCACGCGCGGAAGTCCTCGGCGGCGTTTACGCCGCGCCAGGACACGGACATGTTCTTCGACGATATCAAGACACTCTACGATCTCGACGCGCCGGACACCGGCCGCATCAAGGTGGAGCAGATCTACAGCGACTACCGCAAGGGGGACAAGGCCAAGCTGGACACCCTCGCGTACCTGCCTCTGCAGGATCTGAAGGTGATCGATCTGGATACCGCGAAGCGGTTCAATCCGGCCAGAGACGGCGCCGCGACGGTCGTGAAGCTGGATGTGCCGATCGTCGACGACAGGCAGAGCGCGCACCTCAAGATCACGGGCACGCTCAGGGATCCGGCCTACAAGGTCGTCAACGGCGAGCTGGTGTTCGATCGCATGCTCCACGATCTTCGCAACACGGTGCTGCTGCCGGCGGGGTGGGACGTGTCCGCCGTCTCACAGTCGGCGACCATCGGGACGTACGAAGGCCGAACGTTCGTCGCCTTGATCAACCTGAACGCGGAAAGCGCTTACAGGGTGACGATTCTCGCGAGAAAGAGGAGCTGACGCGATTTCATATCTAGCCCTTCAGCCGCGGGAGGAGCCTCACCGCGTTCTCGCGCTCGATCGCCCGCAGATCGCTCTCGCTGAACAACCCGAGCTCGGCCAGCGTCCACGCGACGTCCAGACTGCTGCCGCCGGGCGGAAAATCGGTCCCGAACAGGACCTGCGCCGTCGTGACGAGCTTCAGCAACGAAGCAATCGCGCCCGCGTTGGCGGCGCCTGCCAGGTCGTAGTAGAACCTCTTGAGCTCGTGCATGAAACCATTGGGCATGCGTTCCCTGGCGTTGCGGGATGCGCCGTCGATGCGGCCTGCCAGGAACGGGGCCGTGCCGCCGGCGTGCGACCAGATGAAACGAATGTCCGGGAAGCGCGAGGTGTCGCCGCTGAACGTCACGCCCATGATCGCTCGGGTCGTGTCGGTTCCGTACTCCATGCTTCCCGGCGCCACACCGGGTGCGTAGTCGAGATTCCTGCAGCAATTGGCGGCGGTCGGGTGGACGTGAACCACCGCCTTGCGCCGGTTGAGCTCCTCCATCACCGGCCGGTAGGCTGGGTTGCCCAGCCAGGTGTCGTCATAACTCGTGAGCAGGCCGACGCCGTCGGCCTTGAGCGTGTCGTATGCGTACGCGATCTCCTTCAACGTCGCATCGACGTCAGGCAGCGGCATCGCGGCGAACAATCCAAACCGGGTCGGGTGCTCCTGCACCAGCTTCGCGCCGTACTCGTTGCAGGCGCGGGCAAGGCGGCGCGTCACCGTGGCGTCGCCGAACCACAAGCCCGGATTGGTGATGGATACCACCGCGGCGTCGACGCCGCCCCGGTCCATGTCCTCGATCGACTTGGCGGGCGTCCACGTCGTGTTGGCCGTCTGCAGCAGCGGCCGCCCCTTGACCTCTGCGACCCAGGCCGGCGGCGCGAAATGATGGTGGATGTCGATGCGGCGCGGCCGGGCGGGAGCAGATGCCTGCGCGAAGGCCGCCAAAGGGTCGGCGCTGACGGTCGCGGCGAACCCCAGCGAAGCGAGGGCGCTGGTCAAGAAGCTTCGTCGATCGAGATCGCTCATGAATCGCCTCCTGGAGTTCGACAGTGTACGGTGCCGCCGAAGCATAAGGTATACATTGTGGCCGCCGATGCATCCCGCCGGGCCGCGTTGGGGAGCCCGGGCGCCTCAACGCCCACAATGCACACCTTATTCATCCGCAGGCCCTGATAATTGACCCTGAGACAGCCGATGTGGCAACCGAACAAGCTTCAATGGTGGCTCCTCGTCATCGTCGCCTTGCTCATCGTGTGCGCGTGGCCGCCGGGCGACGACAAGAGCCTCGCGGTGACGTTCGTGAACTGGGCCGTGGACCCGAGGAGCGAGTTGCCGATCCTGCCTGACCAACTTGCCCTGGGGCTGGGCGATGATCCAGACGCGGTGACTGCCCGCGACCTGCGGGTGCAACAGTACGACGCGCTCTATCTCAAAGGTGGATGGACGCGGAGGCGGCTCGAGCTCAAGGTCGCACGCGATCCGTTCAATCCATCGACCGAGCGGCAGCTTCTCACCGCAATCGCGGTGGTAACGGCGTTTGTGACCTGGCGACTCGGCGGATCGAAAAACTGAACGGCGCCCGAACGAAGAGCACGCAATACGCGAAGGCCACGAAGCGCACGAAAAGATCGTGTGTTTCGTGTGTCTCGTGGCTTCGTGTTTTGCGTCGGCCCCTGCGCGAGGGGTTTCAAAACCGTTTCTACTGCGACGACGATCGGCCGCCGCCCTTGATGGTGATTTTCTCCACGGTCCACGTCGAGCAGTCGCCTTTGTAGATCACGTTCTCGGACTCGCAGTGGAGCTCATGGACCAGGCAGCCAGCCTGGCCGTGGCCCAGGCCGGTCTGAGCCCAGCCGAGCAGCTTGCCGTTCAGATCCACCTTGTAGAGCTTTCCGTTGCCGTCGCCGCTGAACAGGTATTGCGTCGGGCCAGGCGACATGCAAACGCTCCACGGCGCGCCCACGTTATCGATGATCTTGACCGGGGTCAGATCGGGATCGAACACCTGAATGCGGCGGTTGCCGCGGTCCGCCACGTAGATGTTGCCCTTGGCATCCGACGTGATGCCATGCGGCGTGTTGAACTGGTTCGGGCCGGCGCCTCTCGTGCCGAGCGCCTTCACCCATGTGCCGTCCTTCGTCATCTTCGCAACGCGTGAGTTGTTGTAGCCATCGCTTACGAAAATGTTGCCCTGCGTGTCCCAGGTTACGTCGGTCGGTCGATTGAAGGTGCCGGGAGTGCCGACCGGGTAGCGGTCCTCCGGTCGCTCTTTCTCGCCGCGTTCGGTGAAGCGCTCGAGGTAGTCGAGGGATTCCGGTTTTCTCCCGAGCACCATCACCACCTGGCCCTGCGGGTTGAACTTGACGACCATGTTCGTGCCTTCGTCCGTCATCCACACATTGTCCTGTTTGTCGACGCGGACCGTGTGCGCAAACCCCGCGGCGTAGTTGTCCGGGCCCCACTGCCTCACGAACTTGAGAGCCGGGTCGAACTCGAAGAGCTGCGAGGCCGTAGCGCCTCTCACCGGGCCGGCGTTGCCGCTGCGGGTGAACACGAACAGATGACCTTTGGAATTCTTGGCGACGCCCACGGCTTCGCCGATGGTGTGGCCGGGCACGACCAGATTCAGCACCTCCTCGGTGACCTGAAGCTGCGGTGTGGCTTTCTCGAGCTCCTCCTGCTTGGCGAGCGCGGCCCGCTGTTCCGGGCTCGGTCCCGCTCCGCGCTGGGCATACAGGCCGACGCCCAGCAGCATGACCGCCAAAACGACCATAGACCGTTTCACGATAGCCTCCTTTCCCAAGACTCCACAGGGTGGGCGACGAAGAGTATATAGCGAGCTGTCAGAACGCCGGCGGGGAACTGCCGGGCACGCCGATGCGATACAGGTGGCTGTCGGTCCGAATGAAGATTGACCCGTCGGAGATCGCCATCGAGGCGAGCGTCTCGCCATCGAGCGAGCTGGTGGCCAGCTTGCGAAACTCTTTCCCCGGCGCAATCACGGTCGCCACGCCTCCTTCGCTCAGGAAGTAGATCCGTCCGTCGGCAAACACCGGCGATGCGGAGTACTCGCCGCCGAGCCGCTGCAGCCAGCGCGTCTCGCCGGTCTTCGCGTCGAGGCACGAAGCGATGCCCCCGTCGTTCACGATGTAGAGCTCGTCGCCGACGACGAGCGGCGAGGGCGTCAGCGGCGCGCCCCTTTTCAGCGTCCACGCGATGTGCGTCTTCGTGACGTCCCCCGCGCCGTCCGCGCGCACCGCCAGCAGCGACGGCTGCTGAAACCCGGTCGCGATGTACACGAGCCCGTGGCCATACACGGGACGCGGGACGTTCGAGAAGCCGTCCGCGTAGCCCACGCGCCAGATCTCCTTGCCGGTCTGCGGATCGTAGGCGGCGGCGCGATACGCGCCGACGCTGACGAGCTCGTCGCGGTCGCCGACGCGGATCACGAGCGGCGTCGAGTACGCCTGATCCGCGGGCAGCCGTCGCGATGTCTTCCAGCGGACCTTGCCGGTTCGCTTGTCGAGGGCCACGACGAACGCATCGTCGCTGCCGTCGCAGCTGACGATCAGCAGATCGCCGTACAGCACCGGCGACCCGCCGTTCCCGTGCTGCGACTCGTAGGACAGATGCGCCTTCCAGACGATCTCGCCCGTGGTCGTCAACGCGGCGGTGCCCTGGGCGCCGAAGTGGACATACACACGGTCGCCTTCGACGATGGGCGTGGGTGACGCGTGGCTGTTCTTGGGGTTCGTGAGGTCAGCGCTCCGGAGGTGGAACACTTCGACGTTCACCGTTTCGCGGCCGGTGCTCGAGTCGAAGGCGATCGCGCGGAGCGACGCGCCTTTCTCCTTGATCGACGTCGTCACCCAGACGCGTCCGCCGGCGACCGACGGTGACGACCACCCGCGGCCGGGGACCGGCGTCTTCCACATCACGTTCTGCGATTCGCTCCACGTGATCGGCAGCCCGCGCTCGGAGGAATGTCCCTGGCCGGAGGGACCGCGGAACTGCGGCCAGTCCTCGGCCCGGGCGGCGGAGCCGGACCAGATGACAGCGCCGAGCAGCAGGAGCGCGATTGGACGGCCCACGCCGTGCCCCTACTGCGAATGCCCGCGCGCCGCAATCGGCCAGACGACCTCGACGCGATCCTTGCGCGTGCCGTAGATCTGGTCGTACTCGTTGACCGCGGGATCGCAGTGCGGGACGATCAGCTCGAGCTTGTCGCCAACCGAGTATGTCTTGCTGGACGTCTCGTACTGAATCGCGCCGAACTCGTCCGACCCCGCGTTGTACGTGAACCCCTTCTCACCGATGACAATCGGGCCTGGCTTGTTCAGGGTCAGCGCCTTCTGCCCGGCGTCGGTGGTCAGCCGGTTCGGGAAATAGTTGTTCAACACGGTCGTCATGACGGTCAGGGACGGCACGAAATCGGTGTAGAGGTCCTCGTTCTCTTCACCGCCGATCTCGAGATACTGGCAGTCCATGAAGATGTAACTGCCGACCTGCAGATCGGTGAACCCCGGAATCTTCGTCATGATGTTGTAGGTGCCGGTGCCGCCGCCGCTGAAGATCTCGGTGTTCAGCCCGGAGCGCTTCATCGCTTCGAACGTCCGCAGCGAGGGCTCGTACCGCTTCAGCGACTCCTCGGCGCGTTTCTTGAACCCCTTGATGTGCTGCGCGCCCCCGTCATAGCTGATCATCCCGCGCAGCTTCAGGCTCGGTAGCGTGTCCAGCAATCGGGCCAGCGCCAGCGCGCGTTCGTCGGCCGGGACGCCCGAGCGCGTACCGACGGCGACATCGACGACCACATCGGCGACGATGCCGGCTTCCTTGGCGGCATCGGCGAGATCCTGCGCATTCCGGGGATTGTCGACCGCCTGGATGAAGGAGCGATTCGCCTTCCGAATCTTCATGGCGCGGCGAATCTTGCTCGGCGACACGTTGCACGTGGTCATGAGAATCTTCTCGACGCCGTCGGCGAAGAGCGCTTCGGCTTCGCTGATCTTCGCCGTGCAGACGCCGATGGAGCCGGCCGCGAGCTGCCGCTTCGCAATGGCCGGACACTTGTGCGTCTTGGCGTGCGGGCGGCTGGCCACCCCGGTGGAGGCCAGTTTCTTCCGCATCGTCGCCATGTTCTGGTCCATCTTGTCGAGATCGACGCAGAGGGCCGGCGTATCGAGCTCCCATTTCGAGACCCCGACGAGCGACCCTCCGGCGGCCTTCGCGCGCATCTCGGCGGCCGTATAACCGGCTGCGTGCTTCGGAATCCACATGGTGATGGTGCCGGCTCCGGCTGTTTGCAGAAAACCGCGGCGCGAGAGTGAGAGTTTCATCGCAGCCTCCCTGACTGGCGGTAGTCTACTCCTCCTTTATCCGGCGGAGAGAGGGCGAAAATCGGCCGTTCCGGCAACTTCTCAGCCGCTCCAGGGGACGACTCGGGGGGCAGCTTATTCGCGAAGGTAGGCGAGGGTCAACGCTACTGGCGGTAGACGACTTTTCCCCGAAATAGTGTCAGCTCGCATTTCAGATCTTTCAAGTCGTCGGTCGGGACCGCGTACATGTTCCGGTCCCACACCGCGATGTCGGCGTCCTTGCCGACATCGATCGAGCCAATCCGGTCCTCGAGAAACATCTGGTGCGCTGCCCACACGGTGTACGAACGAAGCGCGGTCCTGATGTCGATCGATTCCCTGGTGCCGAACGGTGTCGCGCCATACGTGCCGTTCAGTGTTTTGCGCGCCACCGACGCCCACAAGCCGTATCGCGCGGGAAACGGCGTGACGCTGTAGTCCGAGCCGCCGGCCCACCTGATGCCTTTCGTGACGTACGTGTGGAACGGGTTCAGCCGGAGCGCGCGCCCGGGACCCAGGTTGGCGGCGTACGTGTCGCCGAGCCACCACGCGAAGGGGGCCTGCGACTCCGGGTAGCCGGCGTCGTACTGCGTCTGCAGGCGCGCGATCACGTCGATTGCGTGATCGGTCGGCGTGTTGTCGTGGATGATGCCGTGGCGCAGACCGCGCGTCGGCTTCGCGGCAAGCACCTGCGCGTACGTATCGACGACCCAGTCGATCGCGCGATCGCCGATCGCATGCGTGCTGACGTGGACACCCGCCTCGTGCAGCGCGGTGACGATCTGCCGAAACGCCTCGGGCGGCATCGTCGGATACCCGGTGTTGCCGGCGTCCTTCCCGGTGAAGTTCCTGTTCCAGTCCTGATGCATCCAGGCGGTCCGCGCGCCGCCGCTGCCGTCCATGAACATCTTCACGCCGCCGGAGATGAGGACGCCGTCGCCGAGCGACGCGGGGGGTCGCGGGTATGCGTTCACGCGCGCCAGCACCTGCGCGTTGTCCTCGACCCGGCGCGCGCCGGACCAGAGCGCGAACATTCGGACGGTCAGCCGGCCTTCCCTCAACAGCTCTTGATACAGCTCCCACTCCGTCTGGCCGATGCCTGGATCCTTGGCGCCCGTCATGCCTTCCTTGTTGAAGTCGTCGATGATCCGGACGATCCCGGCGCGCTGCTGCTCCCGCGTGAGCGGCGGCACGAGCCGCGAGACCAGCGCCATCGCCGCTTCCTTCATGACGCCGGTCGGGTTGCCCCGCGCATCGCGGTCGATGGTTCCCGCCGGCGGATCCTTCGTGTCCTGTCTCACCTCGGCCAGCTTGAGCGCGTAGCTGTTCGCGACGCCGTAGTGCCCGGTGGTGTGCATCAGCCACACGGGGTTGTTCGGCGCGACGGTGTCGAGATCGGCCGCCGTGATGTAGCGGTGCTCGGCCAGCTTGCCTTCGTCCCAGCCGCTGCCGCGCACCCATTCACCAGGCTTGCTCTTCGCCACCTGACCGCGCACGCGCGCCAGCACATCCTCCATTCTTTTGACGGCGAGGTCGCTGAGGTTCACCGAGAACAGGGCCTCAGCTTCCGAGAAGTGCACGTGCGCGTCGATGAGGCCGGGCGTCGCCGTACGGCCGCGCAGGTCGATGACTTGCGTGGCGCTGCCGATGCGCGATCGGATGGCCCCGGTCGTGCCGACGGCGACGATTTTCCCGCCGGCGATCGCCACCGCTTCCGCCACGGCGTCGCTCGCATTGACTGTGAGCACCGTGCCGTTGATCAGTACGAGATCGGCGGGCGGCTGCGCCTGCGCCTGCGGCCGGCCGGTGTCGTCCGCGAGCGAGGCGAGCGCCACAAACCCGATGAGGCAGATGGCTCCGACCACGAACCGGCGCATGCGCACCTCCGGCCGTGATGATACGCTCGTCGCCATGACTATGCTCCTCGTCGCGCTTCACCTGGCGATCGCGGCCCCGCCGTCTCCCCTCGCCGCGGGCGAATGCTTCGTGATGGCGCCGCCGACCGGCGCGGAGACGGTCCTCGGCGGTGACGAGTGCGACCGGCGCACGCTGCCCGCGTCGACGTTCAAGATCCCGCACGCGCTCGTCGCGCTGGAGACCGGCGTGGTCACCGCCAAGACCGTGATGAAGTGGGACGGCGCAAAGAAGGATTTTCCAGTGTGGGAGCGCAACCACTCGCTCGATTCAGCGATCAAATCCTCGGTAGTCTGGTTCTTCCAGCGGGCCGCCGAGTCGATCGGTCGCCAGCGGGAGCTTCAATACCTGCGCGCGTTCCGGTACGGGTCGCAGGGCTTTCAGCGCGAGGTCACCGCCTTCTGGCTGAACGGCGACCTCACGATCTCGCCGCGCGAGCAGGTGGCATTCCTCCAGCGGATGTTCTCCTACGATCTTCCGGTCGACCGGCGACACATCGACGCCGTGAAAGCGGCGATGACGATGCCCGGCGGGAAGGTGTTGAACGCGTCGGGCGCGCATGACTTCCGCCTCGAGTGGCCGGCGGACACGATCGTGCGCCTCAAGACCGGGAACGGCGGCGTGTCGGGCGAGCGTGTGAGCTGGCTGATCGGCCAGCTCGAAACGGGCGGGCGTCAGTACGTGTTCGCGAGCCGCAGGCGGTCGAGCGGCGACGCGTTGGACAGCGTGGCCGGCGCCAATCTCGCTCAGCGCTTGCTCGACACGATGACGCCAGGCCGTGTGTCTGGAGCGCGAGGCGTTCCGCCTTCGCGTGAACGCTTCGGCGGACGGCCGTAGCCTTGGCGTAGGCGGTCAGCCGAGCGTCCCGCCGATCGCCGTCATGGAAGGCTGGCCCGCTGTTTCAGGGTCGCGGGCGCGCCTCAGCGTCGGAGCTCTGCGCGCTCTCCGCCAGTAGCTTCTCGGTCAGCTGGCGCAGCTCCTGCTTCAACCGCGCATGTTCGGCGCCTGTCGCCGGACTGGCGAACCCCGCATGCACGCTGCGGACCCGGCCGTCGCGTCCGAGGTAAATCGTGGTCGGATAGGCGCCGAAGTTGACGAGTTGCGGCAGCTTCTCGTTGATCACCTGCGGCGTCCCCGCGATCAGCATCGGATAGCGCACGCCGTATCGCTTGATGAAGGACTGCACGCGCGGCCGCGCGACGTTCGGATCCGGATCGTTCTCGAACATCAGGCCGACGATTTCCAGCCCGCGCGCGTGGTAGGCGTTGTACAGCTCCGAGAGGAACGGCGCTTCATCGTGGCAGTTCGGGCACCAGCTCCCGCCGATGGCCAGAATCACGACCCTGCCGCGAAACGCCGCGTCGGCATTCGAGACCAGCTTGCCCGTCAGGTCGGGAAAGCTGAATTGGAAAGGCACCGTTGGATCCTTCACGTTGGTGTACCGCGATGGATCCGGCGGCTCGGGAATGCCGCGCGCGCGCGCTTCGGTGCTTCGTGCAGCGTGGTAGTTGGCGGTCCGATTGAGCGTGACGCCAAGCGTCCCATCGTCCCTGACGGTGGCTTCGAGGAGGTTGGGACGCTCGCCGGCAAAGTGGCTCAGCACCAGTTTGTTGTTCTGCCAATGACCGACGAGCGTGCCGGTATCGCCGTCGATGCGCAGGATCGCGCCCGACACCTCGGCGCCCGATTGACGCAGGATCAGGTGCCACGTGCGCGTGTCGCGCGACGCTGTCGCCTCCTCGGCATTGCGCCGCATCTCCCAGTCGCCCGCGACCTGCGGCGGATTGTCGGCTTCGAGCGGCACCGGCGTGAACCGCCGCGCGCGAATCTCCTGCGGACGCGCGTTCGCGCGCTTGTTCTTGTAGGTTCCGCGCAGCTCGCCGCCGTCGAAGGTGGCTTCGAGCGTTGTGTTCAGGAAGTCGTACTCGAGCGTCAGCACGCCATCGACAAAACGTCCCGAGGTCGAGCCGACCTTGCGGTCGCCCTCGAAGAAGAAGCCCTGGGCGTCGGCCCCGCTGGTCGCGATCTCGAAACGAAACGGGACGTCGACGCCGTTGGCGACGACAATCGCCTCCCAGAGCCCGTCGATCCCGGATGCGGCAAGCGCGGGCCGTGCGAGACTGGCGGCGAGGACGAGCCCGACTGCGAGCAGAAGGGCCGTTCGAACGCGAAAGCGCGTGCTGATCAGCATGGGGTGATTCTACAGCCGGTTTCGAAACCTGGGGCGGCTACTGCCGGCGGACGGTTCCTTTCGGTCGCCCATTGTCGCGCGACTCGCCCGGGTCACTCCCGGTGGACGAACGCGGCGCTCAACAGCCGGCGCGGGGATGCCATGACGGAACTCACGTCGGATGGTAACAGAGGTCCGTGTGGAAGCTGTTAAGGCGGCGGGTGCGCGCTGAAGGCGTCGAGCAGGATGGGGAGGAGCGTGTGCATGGGGCCGAGCGGCGGGCGGGCCGGCGTCAGTCCGTTGCGGAAGCCGCGCGCCCTCAGCCTGTCCAGGATTGGCGCGCGACTCGTGATCACGTGCACGGGGACGCTCCACGGCGCACCTTCGCCGCTCACGGCCGCCGCGGGCTGGTGATCGCCGAGCACGATCATGACGAAGTCGCGATCCGCGCTCGCGCGCAGATAACCGGCGAGGGTCTCGTAGGTATACGACACCGCCTGGGCATAGCCCGGCGCAAAGTCGGTCCAGTTGGGCTGCTGCGCGTAGGCACGCACGATGGCGGGGCCATCGTACGGGTGGTCCATGAATATCCGCGACCAGTCGGGCTGGTAGGGCGGCGTCGGGCTGAACGGGAAGTGCGTGCTGATCGTGGGGAAGAAGACGAACAGCGGCGGGCGCGACGGCGCGTCGACCTCGAGTGTCTTGAGCCGCGCCAGCGAGAACTGATCGGGGATCGCAAACCAGCCGAACTCCGGGCCGTGGTACTCGAGACGCGCGGCGCCGTAGATGTCGTCGAAGCCGTAGAACGCGCCTTCCGGCCACCGCTGCCTCAGGCCCGGCATGAGCGCGATGGTCCGATACCCGCGGCGCGCGAACGTCGTGACCATCGTGCCGCGCTTCTCGGTCATCAGCCGCGCATTCGTTTCGGGATCGCGGACTTCGACGCCGGACATGAGGCTCACGTGCGCCAGCCACGACGAGCCGCCGAAGGTCGGCGAGTCGACGTAGGCCGAGACCACGCGCCGGCCGATCGCGTCGATCGCGGCTGCGAGCTCGCCGCGGCTCGACTGGAGATGCGGCGCGACGTCGGCGCGTTCGTACGCGATCGCGCCGTAAGACTCGATGAAGATCAGGAACACGTCCGCGCCGCGCGCCAGCGCGAGGTCGGCATCCATCGCGGGCCCCGCGGCGATCGTCGCCGAGCGGCGCATCGCCCCGGCCACCAGCCGCGCCTGCCTGGCATAGGTCTCGGTGACCGGCCTCGAAAACGCGCTCTCGTCGGGGGCCGTGCCACGCACCCTCTGAGCCGCGAAGAGCACGGCGACGATCGAAGCCAGCGAGCCGAGCGCCAGGCGCGCGCGGGCGTCGGTCATCGCGTCCACGATCCGGCCGAACGCCCATCGAAACGTGCGATACAGCACAACGAGGATCAGCGCGACCGCCGCGACCACTGCGACGACGAGCCAGAGCGGAGCGGCCCGCGCCGCCATGGCGGCGACGTCGGGCATGTATCGCAAGTCCCAGTAGAGATTGATGTCGCGGCCATAGAGCGCCGGCGTCGTCACGTCGGCATAGTGGCCGATGACCAGGAACACCCACAGGACGGCGAGGCCACGCAGCAGCGCGCGAGGAGCCGGACCGAATCGAGGAAGGGCGACGACCAGCACGAGCAGGCACACGGCCGCTTCGATCGACACTTCGCCTGTCCATCGAATCGCGGGCGTCGGCCAGACGTTGTGAAAGGACAGCGACGCGTTCAGCAGCGCGATGGCTGCGGCGGCCGCGAGGAACGCTAGTCGGCGTGACGCCAGAGCCACAGCGTATCGACCAGGAACGAAGAGCCGAGGATTGCCAGCGACACCGCCGCGAGCGCCGCGCTGAGCGGCGGCGCGATGGCCGGCACCAGCGAAAGCGTGAGGCCGGCGATCTGGATCACGCAGATCGCCTGGCGCCGGCGGCTGTGCGGCAGCGTTCGCCGGAGCCATGTCCAGCGTGCGCCCGCCGCGACGAACGCGTATCGCAGGGCGCCCGACATCAGCACCCACGCGCCCGCCTTCCCGAATCGCCAGACGAGCATCGACAGCGCGACAATCAGCAGCGCGTCGATTTCCATGTCGAATCGCGCGCCGAAGTCGCTCGCGATCCGATGACGGCGCGCCAGCCAGCCGTCGACGCCGTCGAGTACCGTCACGACGACGCTGGCGGCGGCCGCGCTCGCCGCCACGATCGGCAGTTGCGGCTCGCCGATCAGGCTGACGATGAGCGCTACGAGCAGGGCCCGGACGGTCGTGATTTGGTTGGCGGGGCCGAATCGGGTGAACGGGTGGTGCTGTTGCAGGAACCCGAGCGACAGCAGCATCACCGCCGCGAACGCCGCCGATGCCTTGAGCGCGTAGAGCGCGCTGACCGGCAGCCCGGTGCGCGCCATCGACGCCAGGGCGATGACCCCCAGCAGGCCGACGAGTTTGGTGGTGACGGCGCTCGCGCGCAGAGGCGCATCCGGCAGCCGCCAGTCGCTGGCGATCACAAGTCTCCGTTCACGTTCCAGGACAGGGGACCAGCTAGTGTACCGTACGGCGACGGTCCTTCCACGCGACTGTACGGTATTGTCGAGCCATGGTCACAGGTGAGGCACGGGCGTTCTGGATTGCCGCGCCGGGACGGGGCGAGATGCGCGTCGAGACGGTGCCGCCACCCGCACCTGATGAGGTCGTCGTCCGCGCGCTGTTCAGCGGGATCAGCCGCGGGACTGAAGCACTCGTGTTTCAGGGGCGCGTGCCGGCCAGCGAGCATCAGCGGATGCGGGCGCCGTTCCAGGCCGGCGACTTTCCGGCCCCCGTCAAGTACGGCTATGCGAACGTGGGCGTGGTCGAGCGCGGCCCTCTCGACCTGTACGATCGAACCGTCTTCGCGCTTTATCCTCATCAGACCCGCTACGTGGTGCCCGCCGGCGCGGTGCACGTGCTGCCGGACGGCGTGCCTCCGCAGCGGGCGGTGCTCGCCGCGAACCTCGAGACGGCGATCAACGGCGTGTGGGACGCGCGCGTGCAGGTGGGCGACCGCGTCACGGTGATTGGCGCAGGCACCGTCGGCTCCCTCGTGGCGTGGATTGCCGCGCAGGTGCCCGGCGCCGAGGTCGAGCTCGTGGACATCAACCCCGATCGCGGGACGACGGCGCGTGCGCTCGGTGTGCGCTTCGCGGGGCCGGATTCGGCGAAGGCCGGCGCGGACGTCGTGCTCCACGCCAGCGGCTCGGCGGCAGGGCTGGCGCTCGGGCTGCGCCTGGCGGGTTTCGAAGCGACGATCGTCGAGATGAGCTGGTACGGCGATCAGGCGGTATCTGTGCCGCTCGGCGAAGATTTTCACGCGCGTCGTCTGGTGCTGAAGTCATCGCAGGTCGGCAGCGTCGCAGCCTCGCAACGGGCGCGCTGGAACACGCGCCGGCGCATGCAGCTCGCGTTGTCGATGCTCGCCGATCCCGCGCTCGACGCCTTGATCACCGGCGAAAGCCATTTCGACGCGCTGCCGGAGGTGATGTCACAGCTGGCTGCGGCGCCGGGCAACACGCTGTGCCACCGCATTCGTTACAGCTAGGAGGTGTCAGACACCGCGTCGAAAATACACGGTGTCTGACACCTCAGAGAGAGCGTCTCGATGTACACCGTCTCGGTTCGCGATCACTTCATGATTGCCCACAGCTTCAAGGGCGAAGCCTTCGGACCCGCGCAGCGCCTGCACGGGGCGACGTACGTCGTCGATCTCGAGTTTCGGCGGAACGAGCTCGACGCCGACGGGATGGTGGTGGACATCGGCCGCGCGACTGAGGTGCTGGGCGTGGTGCTCGCGGGCCTCACCTACCGTAACCTCGACGACGCCCAGGAATTCAAAGGCCGGAACACGACGACGGAGTTCCTGGCGCGCGTCATCTTCGATCGCGTGGTCTCGGCCATCGGTCGCGGCGATCTTGGACCGGGTGCGCGGGCGGTCGAGAGCGTGCGCGTGACCCTTCACGAGTCGCACGTCGCCGCGGCGTCGTACGAGGCGCGCGTCAGCCCCGCGTCGTGACGCAGAGAGGAACACGACGATCGGCGCAGAACCCGCCGGAAAGGCAGACCGCTACGCTCTCCGCGGGTTCCACGGGGCCTGCGCTGACGGTTGTCATTCCCGGCGATCTCGAGACGCGGACCGGCGGCTACGAGTACGACCGGCGCATCATCGCGGGCCTGCGAGCACGCGGCTGGACGGTCGACGTCTCGCCCCTCGACGCCACGTTTCCGCAGCCGACGCGGGCGGCGCGCGAAGGCGCCGTTCGCGTGTTCGCCGCAATCCCCGATGGCGCGACCGTCCTGGTCGACGGGCTGGCGCTGGGCGCCCTTCCTGACGAGATCGCGCGCGAGGCCGCGCGGCTCACGTTCGTCGCGCTCGTGCACCATCCGCTGGCGGCCGAGACCGGCCTGGATCCGGACGTCGCCGGGGCGCTCGAGGGCAGCGAGCGGCGCGCGCTCGCCTCCGCTCGCGTCGTCGTCGTCACCAGCCGCAGAACCGCGGCCTCGATGACGCGGTACGGCGTCTCCGAGGATCGGATCGCCATCGTCGAGCCCGGCACCGATCGCGCCCCCCTCGCGCGCGGCTCCCAATCCGCCATCCGCAATTCATCCGCAATGCGCAATTCGCAATCCGCAATGTCGCTGCTCTGCGTGGCAACTCTGACACCGCGCAAAGGGCACGAGCTGCTGTGTCGCGCGCTCGCGGCCGTTTCCAATAAACAGTGGCGGCTGCGATGCGCGGGCAGCCTCGATCGCGATCCCGCGACGACGGCGCGCGTCCGCGCCCAACTGCGAGCCGACGGCCTCGAGGATCGCGTGTCGCTCGTCGGCGAGCTCGATGCCGCGGCGCTGGCGCTGGAGTACGACCGCGCCGACGTGTTCGTGCTGGCGACACTGTATGAGGGATATGGCATGGCGGTCGCGGAAGCGCTGGCGCGCGGACTGCCCGTCGTGAGCACGGCGACCGGCGCCATCGAGGAGATAGTGTGCGGCGCCGGCCGCATCGTCCCGCCGGGAAACCTGGACGCGTTGACCGTCGCGCTGTCGAGCGTTCTCGATGACGCCGGCGCGCGCGACGCGCTCGCAGCACGCGCGAGGCAGGTACGCGACCGCCTTCCGACGTGGGACGACGCGACGACGGGGCTCGCTCGAGCGCTCGAGCGCGCGGCGAGGCCTGCCGCATGAGTGGGTTCAGCGCCGGGTGGCTGGCGCTTCGCGAGCCTGCCGATCACGGGTCGCGCTCGCTGCCCTTGACGCGCGCGATTGCCGGAGTGCTCCCGAAGAACGGCGAGATTCTGGTGCTGGACCTGGCAGCCGGCACGGGCTCGAACGTGCGGTATTTGTCGCCGCATCTGCGGCGGCCGCAACGCTGGCTGCTCGTGGATCACGACGAGGCGCTGCTCGCGTACCCCCGCAACGACGGAGATCGCGAAAACGTGTCCATCGAGACCCGCCAGGCCGACCTGGCGTCGCTGAACGCACCGGCGTCCCGCGGGCTGTTCCAGGATCGCTCGCTCGTCACGGCGTCCGCCCTGCTCGATCTGGTGTCCGACGACTGGATGCGTGCGCTGGCATCGCGGTGTCGGGACGTGCAGGCGGTGGCGCTCTTTGCGCTGACCTACAACGGAGTCATCCGATGCTCGCCCGAGGATGCCGAGGACCAACACGTGTTCGAGCTCGTGAACGAACACCAGCGCACCGACAAAGGATTCGGCCCGGCGCTGGGCCCCGGCGCGGCCAATTCAGCGGAGCGCTGGTTTTCGCGACTCGGGTATCACGTCCAGCGGGAACGAAGCGACTGGGTCGTGACATCCGGGCTCGCCGAGCTCCAGCGTGAGCTGATCGACGGCTGGGCTCGGGCGGCCGTCGAGATCGCCCCGGACCATGCGGCGGCGATTGAGGCGTGGCGTGTTCGTCGCGTCGCGCACGTCGCGATCCGCCGTTCCGAGTTGCGCGTCGGCCACGAGGACCTGGGTGCGTGGCTGACTTGATCGCCAATTGTACGCAGTGTCCGGCTTTAGCCGAGCTTTAGCCGGACCGGCAAGGGTCCGCCTGAAGGCGGACACTATGTACGTTTCTTGATCAAATCACGCGGGTGATTGACGGCTGAGCGTCTGGCAGGCTCGGTCCGTCGCTCGCGTCCGTCCCGAGCTCGCAGTCGAACAGCACGTCGGCGCCCATGCGGAACACGCGATAGCGCGGGCGATGGCAATCGCTGAGCGCACGGCGCGGCGCCAGACGAATCGCCGGCCGCCCGTCGCCGATCAGCAGCGGCGCGATCGCGATCTGCAAACGGTCGAGCAGGTTCGCTTCCAGAAACATCGAGACGGTGACGCCGCCGCCTTCGACGAAGATCCGGTGGCACCCGCGCGCGCGCAGGATGCGCAGCAGAGCGGTGACATCGACGCCGTCCCCGTCGTCGTCGATCGCGACGACCGACGCGCGGCCGAAATGGGTCTCACCGTCGCGCGCCAGCGACCTGGCACACACGTAGAGCGTGTCTGCGGTGTCGTCATTGAATACGCGGTAGTGTGCCGCGAGCCGGCGCGTGGGATCGAGGACGACGCGCACCGGGCTCGGACCGCTGACGTGACGCGTAGTCAGCTGCGGGTCGTCGGCCGCAACCGTGCCTGCCCCGACCACGACGGCGTCACACAGCGCCCGCATGCGATGGAGATGCCGGATGTTTTCCTCGCCCGTCACGTACTGCGATTCCCCCGCATGCGTGGCAATGAAGCCGTCAAGGCTCTGGCCGAGGTGTCCCACGGTAATCGGATGCGCGTGGGTCGCGCTGCACACCGGCAGGTACAAGTCGATGAGCGCGTGGCGCGGATCGTCGACCGGCAGCACCGGCGTCCATCCGAGGCCTGGCTGCCACGCGATTACGGCATCGCGATGCCCTTCAGGGACCGGCCGCAGCTGTGCTTCGTCGGCGAGGGCAAAGGCCGCCGGGTGCGTGGTAGCCTGGCCCACGCGCTCCGCCTCGCCGGCGGCGGCCAGGACGACGCTCCACGCTTCGTCGGTGTCCCGCAGTCTGCTGTCGGAAGCCTGCAATGTCCACGATCGTATTACAGTTGGAAGGACATGAATCCCAACTGGCAACGCGGGAACATCCAGGCGGCGGCCGCCTATCTTCGCGAAATCATCTCGAAAGGCGGGGACGCGCGCGCCAAGGTAGCGTACGAGGGGCTCCTGGACATCCTCGATCCGTCACGTCGCACCGTGCGACAGCAGCGGGAGAAGGCGGCGACGGCCGCGGCGGTCCCGGTACATGCCGCGCGCGAGCGGCGGGCCGCGCGTGGGCGTCGAGTGGCCGAACGGCGCAGGGAAAGTGTCGGCGCTCCGGCCGGGTTGGAACGGCGAAGTGGCATTGATAGGCGGAGGGGGCGCCGACGGCGGCACGAGCCCCGCTGAGCTTAGGCGAGGCGGAAGTCCTGCTGGGGACGCGCGATTGCGCAAACCTGGAGATACACCACGGCAGGCGGACAGGGCTTGGTCAGATAGGCGTTGGCACCGGCATAAAACGCCTCGTCGCGCGCGTCGGTCAGCGCCGACACCACCACAACCGGGATTTGCGCCGTGAGGCTCGACTCACGGACGTGCTTGAGCACCGTCCAGCCATCGACCTTCGGCATCGCGAGATCGAGGACGATGGCGTCCGGGATCAACTCCAGTGTCTTGGTCAGGCCGGTGCGCCCGTCAGGGGCCGTGAAGACGGTGAAGCCTTTCGAGCGCATGTATTCCGAGTAGATTCGGCGCGCGTCCGCATCGTCGTCGATGACGATCACGGCTGGCGATTCGGATGGCCGACGTCTACCCGGCGTAAGGTGTATCAAGAATTGCCACTCAGACGGTAAACGAGGGTGCTGCTGCAACGTTGTTGCCAGCATTTATTGTTCACCGGCGCTGCCGGCCCGATTCCGCTGATCCGTTACAATGCGTCGGATGTTTTCCAGGAAGGAGTCCACGCATGCCAGGGCCCGCTAAAACCACATCGGCCGCGACGTTTGTCGCGTTTGCCTTGCTGATTTCGCTGTTCACGACCCTTCGAGCTCAACAGCCACCAGCGGCGCCAGCCGCACCCGCGGCCCCCGCCGGACAGCCCGCGCCGGCCCCGCCGAAACCGCTCGTGCCTGTCGCGACGAATACCGTGAATGCGAATCCGGATGCGTTTTACGGACAGGGGGTGACGATTACTGCTGCGGTCGACCGGATCCTGTCGAAGTCAGCGTTCTCCGTCGATCAGCGCCGCGTCGGCGGGGTGGCCGCGCCGCCGAAGCCGACCGACGTGCTCGTGCTGGTCCCCACGCTGCAGTCGCCGGTGGATCTCAAGAGCTATGTGACGGTAATGGGCGAGCTCGTGCGGTTCGATCCGGCGGAGATTGCGAAAAAGGCCAAGGACTACAAGATCGATCTGCCGCCGGATGTGACTGCGAACTACATGGGCCGGCCGGCGCTGATCGCGACGTCGGTGATCACCGAGAAATTTGCCGACCTTGCGAAGCGGTTGCCGCCGCCGTTGACCGCGGAGGAAGAGTCGTACCAGAAAGTGATGAAGCAGGTCGCGCCCGCGTTTGCCGCGCTCCGCGGAGGCGTCGAGGCGATGAACGTGGAGAACACCACGAAGAACGCGGCGGTGCTGAAGCAGGCCTTCACGGATACCGAGGTGTTCTGGAAGGCGAAAAAAGCCGACGCGACGCAGTGGGCGCGCGACGCCCGCTTGAAGGTCGAGTCGATCCAGGCCGCAGCGGGAATGGGCAATTGGAACGCCGCGAAGGAGTCGGTCGGCGCGGTCGGCCAGGCGTGCACGACCTGCCACGGCGCGTACCGCGAGCGCTTCGACGACGGGTCTTTCAGAATTAAGAAGTAAGAATTAAGAATTTGGAATTAACGAACGCGAATAAACGCGAATTCCAAATTCCAAATTCCAAATTCCTAATTTCACTATTCCGCCCTGAGCGCCTGCACGACGTCGACGCGCGCGGCACGGGCCGCGGGCAAAAGCGATCCGAAGACGGCCGCGAGCAGCAATACGGCGGCCGACGCCAGTACGGGCAGCGCACCCGGCAGCCGTACGTTCTGGATGTAGCTGCCGGCGATGCGCGCCAGCGCAAATCCTCCTGCGGCGCCGGCGAGCACCCCCGCGGCGGTCATCAGCAATCCTTCGGCAAGCACACCGGTGAGAATCGTGCGCGGCTGCGAACCGATAGCGAGGCGGATGCCGAATTCGCGCGTCCGGCCGCTCACCGAAAAGGCCAGCACGCCGGCCACGCCGACGATCGAAATCGCGAGCGCGACCGCGGCGAAGCCGCCGAAGACAATCGCGTTCAGCCTGTCGGGCGCGAGCACATCCGCGCGGACGTCCTCGAGCGTCGCGGCGCGCTCCACCGGCTGGTCGGCGGCGAGCTCGCGCACGGTGCGGGTGATCACCGGCACGAGGCCGTACGGATCCGTCCGCGTGTGCACGAACATCCGTCCGCCCGCCAGCTCCTGTTCGAACGGATGGTAGACCGTCAGCGCCTGCCGCGGATCGATCCGCTCGTCGTCCACGTCGGCCACGACCCCCACGATGCGGCGAGGCTCGGTCGTGATGCCGATGAACCGCATGACGCCGTCGGTCCACATCAGGTGCCGGTTCAGCGGATCCTGACCTGGAAAGAGCTGCTGCGCCACGCTCACGCTGATGATGACGACGCGCTCGGCGCCGTTGCGATCGGCGTCGGTGAAGTCGCGCCCCGCCATCAGCGGGATGCCGAGCGCGGCAAAGAATCCCGGCGACACCGACCGGAAGCGCGCGCGCGGATCGTCGGCGGCGTTCTCGCGCGTCCGGCCTTCTACCGAGAACTGAAAGCCGTCGCCGAACGAGCCGGCGTCACGCCACGGCACGTTGCTCCCGAAGGCGACGCGTTCGACGCCCGGCACCGCCGTGATCCTCCGCTGCACCTCGCGGTAGAAACCGCGAATCTGTTCCGGCGTCCGGCTGTACGAAATCACCGGCACGTTCACTGCGAGCACACGCTGGGTTTCGAAGCCGGGCCGCGCGGCCTGGAGCGCCAGCAGAGTCCGCACCAGCATGCCGGCTCCGGCCAGCAGCAGGAACGAGGCCGCGATCTGCGTGACGGCGAACGCGCGGAGCCGCCGATTCGTCGCGCCGGTGATGCGGAGGCCGCCGCTCGAGAGCGCGAACCCGTGCGATGCGTCGGCGGACGGCAGTCGGGGGACGAACGCCAGCAGCACGGCAGCCAGCAGCGCGAGGCCGACCCCGACCCACAGAAGGCTGGCGTCGAGCGCGAGGTCGAGCGCGCGCACCGAGAACCGCGACGCGTAGCGGGCCAGGACCGCGACCATCGGACGAGCCATCGCGACGCCGAGCACGGCGCCGCTGCCGCACAGGATCAGGCTCTCCGCGAGCAGCGTGCGACGCAGCGTGGCGCTGCTCGCGCCGAGCGCCGCGCGCACCGCCAGCTCCGACTCGCGGCGGACGCTGCGCGCGAGGATCAGGTTCGCCACGTTCGAGCAGGCGATGACGAACACGAGCGCCGACGCCGCGAGCAGCACCAGCAGCACCGTGCGCGCCCGCGACGTGATCTGATCGCGCAGCCGCACGGCGTCAATGCGGAAATCGGCCTTGACCGGGTACGCCTCCGGGTGCTCTTTCAGGATCGCGCCGTGAACCGCGCGCAGCTCCGCGCGCGCCGTCTCCACTTCGGCTCCTGGAGCGAGGCGACCATCGTCGCCGACAGATGGTGCGGGCTGGTGACGACGTTCGCGATCAGCTCGGTTTCCGCCGGGTAGGGGACCGACGGCTCGAGGACACCGACGATCACCGCCGAGCGGTTGCCGAGGCGGATCGTGCTGCCGATGACGCCCGGATCCGACCGCAGACCCGTCGTCCAGAATCGGTGCGTCAGGACTGCGGCACCCGACGCATTCGGGCCGTCGTCGCCGGCGTTCAGCAGGCGTCCGAGCACCGGATGCAACCCCATCACGTCGAAATAGGAACCGTCGACGACGCCGGCACGAACGACGCGCGGCTCGCCGACGCCGACCATCGTGAACGAAATCGTGGAGAACTCCCCGAGCGCGCTCACCGTCTTCACGCGGCCGCGGAAGTCGGCGATCTCCGGCACCGAGAACGCCACGTTCTCGACGCCGTTGCCGGGGGCGCTCTGCTGGATGTAAATGAGGCGGCTCTCGTCGCGATTCACGAGCGGCCGGAGCAGCACGCCGCGCACGAGGCTGAAAATCGCGGCATTTGCGCCGATCCCGAGCGCGAGCGTCAGGACGACGGTGGCCGACAGGCCTCTGGCCCGCGCGAGCGAGCGGAAGGCGAACTTGAGATCCTGGAGAAGTCTCATCTCTCTTGTACCTATTACACGTGGGAGCCGTGATTGTGTACGGAATCGTCCAGGGCGGGCAAGGGCCTCCACTTGACAGGCCAGTGGAGAGTGTGGCACGGTGCACCCGTTGAGACGCTTCCTCCTCAGGCTGCGCAACGCCATCCGCCCGGGGCGCGCCGAACCCGACCTGGCGCGAGAGCTCGCGTCGCATCTCGGCCTCCTCGAGGACGAGTATCGGCGTCGCGGGATGAGCGCGGACGACGCGCGCGCGGCGGCGCGCCACGCGCTCGGCAGCGCCATGCACGCGAAAGATCTCCACCGCGACGCGCGATCGTTCACCTGGATTGACGATGCGCGGCGCGACGGGCGCTATGCGATCCGTACGTTGCGGAGAACGCCGGGCTTCACCGCGCTTGCCGTCCTCACGCTCGCTCTCGGCATCGGCGCGACGACCGCGATCTTCACGCTCATCGACGGCGTCCTCCTGCAGTCGTTGCCGGTTCGCGATGCGCGCGGTCTCGTGCTGCTCGGCGACGCCAGGGGGTCCGGCACGGCGATTGGCCTGCAAGGCGGCTCGTTCACGCTGTTTTCGTACGATCTCTACCGCCGTCTGCGTGACGAGCGCATCTTCGACGGGTTGTGCGCGGTGCAGAGCTCGAAATCACGCATCAGTGTCCGCCGGCCGGGCACGAACGGCAGCGAGCCGGTGTTTGCGCGGCTCGTGTCGGCGAACTACTTCGACGTGCTCGGAACGAGGGTCGTGATCGGCCGCGTGCTCGGACCGGCCGATGACGCGGCGTCGGCGCCGCCGGTTGCCGTCGTCAGTTTTCGTTATTGGAGCGAGCGGCTGAACCGGGATCCGTCCGTCATCGGTTCCGCCGTGCTGCTCGACCGCGTGCCGGTCGCGATTGTCGGCGTCGCCGCGCCCGAGTTCTACGGCGAGACGCTCGAGCCGGATCCGCCCAGCTTCTGGATGCCGCTGGCGATCGAGCGCCAGCTCGACCCGGCGCGCAGCATCATCGACTCACCCGACCAGCATTGGCTGTACATGTTGGGACGGCTCGGCCCAACCATCACGGCGCCACAGGCGCAGGCCCGCTTGACCGCGGCGCTTCAAGATTGGCTTCGCGCGCAAGGCGGAGCGAATCTCTCGGTCGATCGACAAGCCCGGATCGCGAACACGAGGATCGAGCTCACGCCGGGCGGAAGCGGCATCACGCACACACGGCGGACCTATGCGTCGGCGCTGCAGCTCCTGCTGGCGATATCGTCGATCGTCCTGCTGATTGCGTGCGCCAACATCGCCAACCTTCTGCTCGCGCGAGGCGCAGCGAGGGAACGCGAGCGCTCGATTCGGCTCGCGCTTGGCGCGAGCCGCGGGCGTCTTGTTCGGCAGTCGCTGACCGAGAGCCTTACGCTCGCCCTCGTCGGCGGTGCGCTGGGCGTGCTGGGCGCGTCGTGGGGCGTGAGGGTGCTTCTCGCCCTTGTGTTCGGCGGCACGGAGTACGTTCCGTTCTCGACGTCGCCAGACCTGCGCGTCCTCGCGTTCGCGCTTGCGCTCTCGTGCGGCGCGGCGATCGTGTTCGGAGTACTGCCGGCGATCCGCGGCAGCGCCGATGTGGTCTCTCGCCGCTTCGGTTGGGCCAACGCGCTCATCGTCGGGCAGGTCGCGTTGTCGCTCGTGGTTCTTGCGGCCGCCGGCGCGCTCGCGCGCAGCCTGGCGAACCTTGCCACCCAACAGTTCGGATTCGACACGGAGCACGTGCTCGTTGTCGACGTCGATCCCGCTCGCGCGGGATACGATGTCAACCGGCTGGGCCCGTTGTATCGCGAGGTGTACGCCCGGCTGAACGCACTCCCTGGAGTGACGCGCGCGGCATTCTCCTACTACAGCCCGTTCAACGAGTGCTGCTGGGCGTTCACGATCGCCGCGCAGGGATACACGCCGCCGCCGGAAAAACGACGGTCCGCGATGTTGAATCGCGTGTCGCCTGGGTATTTCGAGACGCTCGGCACCCGGCTCCTGCGCGGCCGGACGCTCGACGAGCGCGACACGCCGGCGTCGGCACGCGTGGCGGTGGTCAACGCCGAATTCGTTCAACACTTCTTTTCAGATGCGAATCCGATCGGCCGTCGCTTCAGCATCGGCGACGGTGGCGTCCCCGGCGCTCTCGAAATCGTCGGCGTCGTCGAGAACGCGAAGTACGACCGCCCGCGCGATCGGGCGGAGCCGATGGCCTTCCTGCCGCTGCTCCAGCCGGACCCTGACGAGCCCGACACGCGCGGCGACGAGCATCAGTTCATCCGGACGATTGAAGTCCGCGCGCCGGGCAATCCGGCGATCGTCGCCGGAGCTGTGCGTCAGGCGCTGGCGTCGATCGATCCGAACCTTCCGGTGCTGCGCGTCGACACGCTGTCGGACCAGGTAGGCCGCGCGCTCACCCGCGAGAACGCCGTGGCCAATCTGGCGGCCTTCTTCGGCGCGGCGGCGCTCGTGCTCACGTGCGTGGGGCTGTATGGGTTGACCGCGTGGAGCGTCCAACGGCGCACGCGCGAAATCGGCATTCGCATCGCGCTCGGGGCGAGACGGGGCGCCGTCATCGGGATGGTGATTCGCGAGGTGCTGGAGCAGGCCGCGATTGGCGCGCTGGTCGGCGTTCCAGCTGCCTTCGTCGCCATGCAGCTGATCAAAAGCGCGCTCTACGGTGTCAGTCCGGCGGACCCGACACACTCGGCTCTCGCAACGATCATCCTCCTCGGCTGCATCATGGCCGCCGGCTATGCGCCTGCGCGGCGCGCCAGCCGAATCGAGCCGATCGAAGCGCTCCGACACGATTGACCACGGAGTCGTCCAATGGGGGCACTCAGGCGATTCTGGCACCGGCTATCGAGTCTCTTCCGGGCAGGGTGGCACTGAGGTACGAATAAATTGCCAGGCGTCTGAGACACCTAGAAATGGCGACACCATGAGCGTCAGACGATTTCTCCTGCGGCTCGCCAATGCCGTCGGTCCGGGCCGCGGCGAGGCCGATCTCGCACGCGAGATGGCGTCGCACCTCGCGCTGCTGGAAGACGACTATCGCCGCCGTGGCTTCGCGCGGGACGACGCGCGCGCGGCGGCGCGGCGTGCGCTCGGCAGCATGGCGCATGCCGGCGATCTCCACCGCGACGCGCGATCGTTCGTCTGGCTGGACGACCTGCGCTGGGACACCGGCTATGCGGCGCGGCTCCTTCGGCGCAATCCGCTGTTCGCGCTGACTGCCGCGCTCTCGCTGGCGATCGGGATCGGCGCCAACACCACCATCTTCTCCGTCGCCAACGCGCTGCTGTTCGCCAAGCCGATCGGCGTCGTCGAAGCCGATCGAATCGTGGACATCGGCGGCACGCTCGAGGGCTTCGGCGCATTCGGCCAGGTCTCGTATCCCAACTATGTCGATGTCCGACAGCGCGTCACGACGCTCGACGCCGTCTACGCCTATCACCCGGTGCCGCAGCCGATGAGCCTCGGCAGCTCGCAGGGCGCGGAGCGGATCTCCGGCACCTATGTCACGACCAACTACTTCACCGTGCTCGGCGTTCGGCCTGCGGCCGGTCGACTCTTCGGCGACGGCGACAGCGATCGAGCAGGCGCCAGCCCGATCGTCGTTCTGAGTTTCCGCCTGTGGATGCGGCGCTTCTCTGGCGACCCGGCGCTGGTTGGGCGCCCGCTCACGATCAATGGTCAGCTCCTAACCGTCGTGGGCGTCGCCGCCGAGGGATTCAGGGGCACCAGCATCCTCGCGCCTGACGCGTGGCTGCCGGTCGGCATGGCGGAAGCGGCGCTGCTGTCCAGCCGCGAGATGCCATGGCCGCTCGTCGGCGGCCGTCTGGCGCGCGGTATCCCGATCTCGCGCGCCGCCGGCGAAGTGGATGCCATCGGCCGTGCGCTCGAGCGCGAGTATCCGGATCAGAACGCGGGCAAAGGACTGCGGCTCGTCCCCGCGACGCCGATCCCCGGCAACATCGTGCCCGTGGCCGCGTTTCTCTCACTTCTGATGGCGATCGTGTCGCTCGTCTTGGTCATTGCGTGCGCGAACGTTGCAGGCGTCCTGCTCGCGCGCGCCGCCGCGCGGCGGCGCGAGATCGCGGTGCGTCTTGCGATGGGCGCCGGACGCGGCCGCCTCGTGCGTCAACTGCTGACCGAGACGATGATGCTCTTCGTCCTCGGCGGCTCAGCGGGCCTGCTGCTGGCGCGGGTGATGACGACGCTTCTCGTCTCCCTGCTTCCGACGCTGCCGCTTCCGGTCGATGTGTCGCTGCCGCTCGACGCGCGCGTCGTCGGTTTTACGACGGTGCTCTCGCTGCTGGCGGCGATGCTCTCGGGTCTCGCGCCGGCTCTCCACGCGTCGAGGGCGGAGGTTGTGTCCGCGTTGAAAGACGACGCGGAAGCAGCGTCCGGCCGGCCGTGGATGCGCCGCGCGTTCGTCGTCGGGCAGGTCGCGCTCAGCATCGTGCTCGTCGTCGGCGCTGCCTTGTTCGTGCGGACGCTGCAGAAGGGGAGCACCATCGATTTGGGTTTTGATCCGCATGGTGTCGAGCTCACGTCGATCGACATGGCGCTGGCCGGCTACGCCGGGACCTCGGGAAAAATTTTCGCCGACGAACTGGTTGAGCGCGTTCATCAATTGCCCGGCGTGGAACGGGCCACCATCGCGTCAACCTCCGATCCAATCGGCGACGGCCGGCGGCGGGGTCTACTGACTGTGCCGGGCGCGGTTCCGGCGAATGGCCAGTCGTCGTTGGACGCGGACTGGAACGCGATCGGTCCCGGATATTTTGCGACGCTGCGGATTCCGCTCGTCGCAGGGCGCGACTTCAGCGCTGCCGACCGTGACGGCGCGCAGCAGGTGGCGATCCTCGGCGAGGCAACGGCGGCGCGGTTCTTTCCCGGTCAGTCGTCCGAAGGCGCCATCGGCCGCTTTGTGGTGCTCCGGCCCGGCCAGGCGAGCATGTTGCGGGACCGGATTAACAGGGGGCGCGGTGATTCCGAATGGAGGCTGCTCGTCGTGGGGGTCGCGCGCGACGTGAAGTACTTCGGACCTCGCGACGCCGGACCACATCTGTTCGTCTACATTCCGCTGCAACAACAGCCGTTCGGGTCGCGCCTGACCATCGTGGCGCGCACGATCCACGGGCAGCGCCTCGCCGCAGAGATCCGCGCGCTTGTCGGCGCGATGAATCCGAACCTGCCGATCGTCACATCACAGACGCTCCAGGACCGCACAGCTCTCGGCCTGCTGCCGCAGCGTGTCGCGGCATCGGTCTCCGGTACGCTCGGCATGGTCGGTCTGCTCCTCGCGGCGATCGGGATCCACGGCGTGACGGCATACGCCGTTGCGCGCCGGACGCGCGAATTCGGCGTGCGCATCGCCCTCGGCGCGACGCGCGCCGACATCGTCGGGATGGTCCTGCGGCAGGGCATGTCGCTGGCCGGCATCGGTTCCGTCATCGGGCTGCTCCTCGCCGCCGTGGCGGGTCGACTCCTCGCCTCGTTCCTGCTCGGTGTGACGCCGATCGATCCGGTCGCCTTCACGGGCGCCGCGCTGCTGTTCGCGGCCATCGGTCTGGCGGCCTGCTACGTGCCCGCGCGCCGCGCCACGAGGATCGATCCGATGGAGGCGCTGAGATACGAATGACAAGAGGGCCATAGCCGAAACACGAAGGCGCGAAGACACGAAGCAACACGAGGAAGAGCCCGTAGTTTGCTTCGTGATCTTCATGGGGCTTCGTGTTTTCGTGGTTGCTCTTTAGACGTGCAAGGACCACTCTGCGACCGGGTGCCTGTCACGGCGTGACGAGCTTGAGCGTCAGGGTCTGCGAGTCGGTGTCGCCCAGCGTGAGCTTCTGGCCATATCGGCGAATCGAGTCGAGATACTCGGGGTCGTTCCACATACCCTCCTCGACGTATTCCAGGGCGACGGCGAGATACTCGCCGGGCGGCAGGCCGCGAATCTGAAACTTCCCCTCCTGATCGGGCCGGGCCGATCGCACGAAGCGGGAATCTTCGGTCCACTTCTCCGCCTCGCTCGGAAACACAACGACCGTGCCGTCCGCGACCGCCACGCCTTTCTCGTCTGTGATCTGGCCGCCGATGCTGTTGACGCGATTGCTGACGACGATCTCCATGCCGGACAACGCCTCGCCGTTCTTCGCCTCGACCGACGCATCGATGACCTCGCGGCCGTCCAGCACAATCGTCTCCACGATCCACCCGTCCGGCAGATCGACGTGCACCCGCGACGGCCCGTAGATCCCGGTCAGCGCAAACGTCCAGTCGTCCTTCACGCGGCCGCCGTCCTGATTTCCGCCCGGGCGTCCCGTGGGGTTGAGGTCGGGGTTCAACGGACGCGCCGCGACCCTGATGCGATCGCGCGCGGCCCCCGGCGCCGCGCCGGTGTTGGTGGCGAGCCGTCCCGCGACGGACCATCCCGCCGATGTCTGCATCGCGATCGTGTCGATGTCGGCGTCGTTGGCGACAATCGGCGCCGCCGCCGCCTCCTGAACGGTCGTGCCGGCGATGTCGGTCGCCGACTGCACGCTCAACGTGTATTCCCCCGGCGTGACGTTCGCGATCTTGAACGTGCCGTCGGACGCGATCGACGTGCCGCCGAACGCCGTCATCAGCA